>Ga0070705_100000173_pt1 | contig 37652 bp, 32 predicted proteins | sample KBSK5253metaG_FD_65455 | JGI IMG/M metagenome (GOLD analysis project Ga0070705, IMG submission 65455) | Corn, switchgrass and miscanthus rhizosphere microbial communities from Kellogg Biological Station, Michigan, USA - KBS K5-25-3 metaG | ecosystem: Host-associated > Plants > Roots >... | reverse complement strand
GTCTCGTCGATCATCTCGGCGTTCACGTGGCGTCCCATCTTCGGCTACGCCGCGATGGTGATGGCGCTCGTCGCCACGGGCTTCATCGGCTTCGGCCTCTGGGTGCACCACATGTTCGCGACCGGGCTGCCGGCGCTCGGCCTCGAATACTTCACCGCGGCGAGCATCGTGATCGCGATCCCGTCGGGTATCCAGATCTTCTGCTGGATCGCGTCGCTCTGGCGGGGCCGCCCGCGGTTCCACACACCGCTCCTGTTCGTCGTCGGCTTCGTCGCCATCTTCGTGCTGGGGGGGCTCTCGGGCGTGACGCTCGCGTCGGTGCCGTTCGACCTGCAGGTACACGACTCGTACTACGTCGTCGCGCACTTTCACTACGTCCTGCTCGGCGGCGCGGTCTTCCCGCTCATCGGCGGCGTGTACTTCTGGTTTCCGAAGTTCACCGGCCGGATGATGGACGACCGCCTCGGGAAGTGGAACTTCTGGCTGCTGTTCATCGGCTTCAACGTGACGTTCTTCCCGATGCACATCCTCGGGCTCGAGGGAATGCCGCGGCGCGTCTACACCTATCCCGACAACATGGGGTGGAACACGCTGAACCTCGTGTCGAGCCTCGGCGCGCTGCTGCTCGTGCTGGGCGGCGCGCTGTTGGTCTACAACGTCGTGCGCAGCTATGCCTGGGGACTGGCCGCGGCCGACAACCCGTGGGGCGCGGAGACCCTCGAGTGGAGCGTCAGCTCGCCGCCGCCGGTCTACAACTTCCTCCACGTGCCGGTCGTCGAAGGACGGTCCGCGCTGTGGGACCGCAGCGCGGATGCGCCGATTGTCACCGGCATCCGCAGCGACATCCGCGAGGTGCTCATTACCGACGTGATGGATGCGGAGCCGGTGCACAAGACCGAGTATCCGGAGCCGACGATCTGGCCGTTCCTGTGTGCGGTCGTGACGTCGGCGTTCTTCGTCGGCTCGATCTTCACGCCGTGGGCGCTGCCGGTCGCCATCCTGCCGATCGCCATCACCCTCGTCGGCTGGTTCTGGCCGGGGAAACGTGACCGCGAGCGCGAGCGGGAGGAACGGCACGAAGAGGCCGAGCGGCCCTCACCGCCGGTTCCGACGATGCGGGAGGCGCGCGCATGAACGGGGAGACGCAGGCACGGCGTACGCTCGACGTCGCGGCGCTGCCGCCGATGGCGTTCGGCAACCGGGGGCTGATCTGGTGGGGGACGGTCGGCTTCATGGTGATCGAAGGGTCGATGTTCGTCATCGGCCTGGTCGTCTACTTCTACCTGCGGCTGCAGGTGCGCGACTGGCCGCCAAGCCTGCCGGAGCCGGGGCTGACGTTCGGTACCTGGAACCTGCTCCTCGTGCTCGTCAGCTGCGTGCCGAACCTCTTCGCGAAGAGGGCCGCCGAGAAGTTCGATCTTGGCGGCGTCCGCCTCTGGCTCGGTGTGCTCGTCCTGATGGGCGTCGTCTCTGTCGGTCTCCGGGCGCTCGAGTACACGACGCTCAACTGCCGCTGGGACGACAACGCCTACGGCTCGATCGTGTGGGTGCTGCTCAGCATGCACACCATTCACGTCGCCACCGATGTCGTCGACAGCGGCGTGCTCCTCGCGCTGGCGTTCATCGGGCCGATCACGAAGAACCGCTTCGCGGACTTCAGCGAGAACTCGCTCTACTGGTATTTCATCGTCGCCTGGTGGATTCCGATCTACGTCACCATCTATTTCATGCCGCGATGGCTGTAGACACACGCGAGACGCACGACTACTGGGAACGGGAAGGGCTGGTGCTGCTGTGGTTCGCGATGCTCGCGGGGCCGGCGGCGGTCGCGGTCAACATGGGCGCCGGTTACGCGCTCGTCAAGTGGGCATGCGCGGGCGCTCACGCCAGCATGCTGACGGCGATTTCCCTCGCGACGCTGCTGCTCGCGTTCGCTGGCGCGTGGATCGGCTGGACGTGCCGGGCGCGGCTGCGGGGCGCGAACGAAGACGGCGGCCGCATCGTCGACCGCAGCTACTTCATCGCCATCATCGCGACCGGGTTCGCCGTGCTCAACGCGTTCCTGATCGTGATGCAGGCCTATCCGCGCTTCGTGCTCAGCCCATGCGAGTGACGAATGCGGCGGCGGCGAGGCGCGCGGGCACGGTGGGTGCGTTGCTGCTGGTCGCGTGCGTCCCGGCGGTGGTCGCCGCGCACGGCGACGAAGCGCATTCGATCAACACGCCACGCGCGTTGTCGCCCTGGGATCTCGCCGTCCTCGCGGGCCTGGTCGTCGTGGCGATGCTGTATGCGCGGGGGGCGTCGAACCTGAGACGGCGCGCCGCGCGGCCCGATCCTGCTATGCCCGCGCGTCCCCGGACTGCGCGCTTCGAGCCCGTCGCGTTCGCGATCGGCTGGTCGGCGCTCGTCCTGTCGATCCTGCCGCCGATCGACCGCCTGTCGATCGAATATTTCTCGGTGCACATGATCCAGCACGAGCTGATGATGCTGGCCGGTGCGCCGCTGCTGATTCTCGGCCGCCCGCTGCAGCGCTGTCTCGCGGGTCTCCCCGATCGGCTGCGCAGCCCGGTGGCGCACACGCTGCAGACGCGCGGAATGTCGGGAACGTGGCGCGTGCTGACGGCGCCGCTCGTCGCGTGGGCGCTCCACGGCCTCGCGATCTGGGTGTGGCACATGCCGGCGCTCTACGACGCGGCCGTCGGCAACGAGGGGATCCACGCGCTGCAGCACGCGATGTTCGTCGGCACGTCGGCGCTCTTCTGGTGGGGCATGCTGTACGGCCGCTACGGGCGCGCCGGCTATGGCGCGGCCGTCTTCTTCGTGTTCCTGACCGTCGTCCACACCGGGATTCTCGGCGCGATGGTGACGTTCGCGCCAACGCCGCTCTATCCGGCGTACGCGACGCCGGCCGCCGCGCACGGCATCGATCAGCTCGTCGACCAGCAGAGGGCGGGCCTGTTGATGTGGATACCGGCGGGTCTCGTCATGACGCTGCTCGGGCTCGCGCTCTTCGCGGCGTGGCTCGGGGAGTCGGAACGGCGATCGATGCACGCTGCAAAATTCAAGATGCACACCGTACGCGAAGGCGAGGCGTCATGACCGTGCGCCGGCTGTTGCGTGCGTCGTGCCTGGCGGCGTTGGCGCTCGGCGCGTGCGATCGTGACGCCGATCGCATCGCGCGGCAGCTGACCGGCGGCGATCCCGGCAAGGGGAAGCGCGACCTGGTCAAATACGGCTGCGATACCTGTCACAACATCCCGGGCGTGCTGACCGCCACCGCCACGGTCGGGCCGCCGCTCTCGCAGATCGGCCTGCGGTCGTATCTCGCCGGCCGCATCGACAACACGCCGGAAAACATGATCCGCTGGATCCGCGCGCCGCGCAGCGTGGACCCGGAGACGGCGATGCCCGAGACCGGCGTCACCGAGGCCGACGGTCACGACATCGCGGCGTACCTCTATACGTTGAGATAGCCGACTCGTCATTCCGGCAACAGGGTCCTCGCGTGGCGATGCGGGGCCCGACGGCCAGACGATTGCAAATGCGCGCCAATGGCAGAGGAGGAATCGATGGCTCTGAAGTTCCGGACCCGCCCGCAGCGGGCGTCCCTGACGGGACGCGAGCACGAAATCCGTCCGATGGCAGATGACGCGCGCGGCCAGGAGGACGATCGGTCGTCTATCGAGAAAGTCGCGCAGCTCGCCGGACGGCTCATCTTTGGCGGCTACTTCCTGTACAGCGGGATTCATCACTTTACCGATCGCGAGATGCTGATCGGCTACGCGAGGAGCAAGGGCGTCGCCTGGCCGCGCGCCGCGGTGCTCGGCAGCGGCGCCCTGCTCGTCGTCGGCGGCCTCAGCCTCGTCACCGGGGTGAAGCAGAAGGTCGGTGCGTCGCTCGTCACGATGTTCCTCACCGGCGCGACGCCGATGATGCACGATTACTGGAACGCCGAGGATGGGCCCCGGCGCATGAACGAGATGATCAACTTCACCAAGAACCTCGCGTTGATCGGCGGAGCGGCATTCGCGGCCGCCGCCGCGCGACCGCCGCACGCCGCCGCGTAGGCGGATCCAGCCTCGAGGACGTCCGGCGGAACGCCGCCGGACGCTGTGCAAGCTCGTCCACGTCGTCGCACGTAAAATCCGTGGGCCGAAAGGGCCCATGGATGAGCGACGAGCGCCTGAAGTTCCTGATCACACTGAACGATCGGCTCCGCCCATTGAAGGATCCCCTCGAGATCCAGGATGCCGCCGCCAGCCTGCTCGGCGAGTACCTGGGCGTCAACCGCGTCCTCTACGCGGATGTCGATGGTGACGAGTTCATCGTCGGCCGCTGTTACGTCAATGGCGTGGCGCCCCTCATCGGCCGCGCCCCGCTGGCCGCGTTCGGAAAGCGGCTGCTCGAGGGCTACAGGCGCGGCGGGACCTTTGCCATCGACGACGTCCAGACCGACGAGCGGTTCGACGAAGCCGAACGAGCGGTATTCGGCAGGAACAAGGTCGCGGCATTTATCGGCGCAGCGCTCTGCAAGGAAGGACGATGGGTCGGCGGGTTCGGCGTCCACAGCGTCGCACCGCGCGCCTGGACGCAGCACGAGGTCGCGCTCGTCGAGGAAACGGTTGAACGGACGTGGGCCGCGGCGGAGCGGGCGCGCGCCGAAGAGGCATTGAGGGCCAGCGAGGAGCGCCACGCGTTCCTGCTCACGCTCAGCGATGCGCTGCGGCCGTTGAGCGATCCCGCCGACGTGCAGGAAACCGCCGCGCGACTCCTGGGTGAGCACCTAGGCGTGAACCGTGTCGGCTACGCGGACATGTCGGAACACGGTTACGTGATTCGCCGCGAGTACAGGCGCGGCGTGGCACCGCTCGTCGGCCACGGACCATCGGGGACCTTCGGGGCGGCGCTGAGCGAGGCGTACCGGCGCGGTGAGACCGTCGTCGTGAACGACGTGTCGTCCGATCCACGATTTACGGACGCCGAGCGCGTCACGATGCAGGCGAGGGAGATCGCCGCGTTCATCGGCGCGACGCTGGTGAAGAACGGCCAGTTCCTCGCCGCCTTCGGCGCCAACAACGCGACCCCGCGCCACTGGACACCGACCGAAATCGCGCTCGTCCGCGACGTCGCGGAGCGGACGTGGGACGCCGTGGGGCGCGCCCGCGCCGAGGCGGCGCTGCGCGAGCGCGAGCAACGCCTGCAGCTGTCGCTCGACGCGTCCGCGGCCGGCGTGTGGACCTGGAATGCGCAGTCCGATCGCCTCGACTGGGATCACCGGGTGTACGCGCACTACGGCATGGTTCCGGGTCGTCCACTGAGTCTCGACAGGTGGACATCGACGTTGCACGAGGACGACCGGAAGAGAGTGCTCGACCACTTCGACCAGCTCCTGTGCTCGCCGGACGACAACGACTGGAACGAGACGTTCCGGATCGTGCGCCCGGATGGCAACGAGCGCTGGATGCAGGGCCTCGGCAGAGCCGAACGTGACGCCGACGGCCGGCTCGTACGGCTCGTCGGCATCTGTCTCGACGTCACCGAGCGCCGGCGCGCGGAGGAGGCGCTCCAGGCGCGCCGCGACGAGGAGCATGACCGCGAGCTGCGGCTCCTGCTGGAGACGGCCACGCAGGGCATCCTCTCCGTGGACGCGGAGGGCATAATCATCTCGGCGAATCGCGCCCTCGAGGCGATGTTCGGCTGGCCGCCCGGCGAGTTGTTCGGCCAGAGCATCGAGCGGCTGCTGCCGTCGTTCCTGCGTCAGGAGCACGCGCGGCATCGGAGCGGGTACTTTTCTGCCCCGCATTCGCGCCTGATGGGAGGCGGCCTCGACCTCGTTGGTGAGCGGAAAGACGGATCGACCTTTCCCATCGAAGTCAGCCTGAATCACATTCCCACCGCCGGGGGCGGCCGCGCCATCGCGTTCGTGACCGATATCACCGAACGGCAACGCGCCGCCGCGGTGCTTCGGGAGCGGACCGCGGCGCTCGAGCGCCGGACGGCGCAGTTGAGCCGGCTGGCGTCCGACGTGACGCTTGCCGAGCACCACGCGCGCGAGCAGCTCGCGCGGACGCTTCACGACGGCTTGCAGCAGGTACTCCTCGTCGCGGCGGTGAACCTCGATCAACAACTGAAGCGCGACGCGCGTCACGGCATCGCCTCGGGCGAACCGGTGGTGCAGGCGCGGGCCAGCCTCGATGAAGCGATGGCCGCCGCGCGATCGCTGAGCGTCGAGCTGTATCCCCCGGTCCTGCACAGCTCGGGGCTCGCGGCGGCACTGGTCTGGCTGGCGGCCCAGACACGCGAGAAATACGGGCTCGTCGTCGAGGTGTCGGCCGACCCGCTCGCCAGCTCCGCGCGGAAGGACGTCCGGACGCTGCTGTTCGAATCGGTCCGCGAGCTTCTCATCAACGCGGTGAAGCACGCCCAGGTCGAACGGGTGGACGTGACGCTGGCGCTCGACGCCGACGATGCGCTCTGCATCACCGTCAGTGACGGGGGCATCGGGTTCGACCCCGCGGCGCTGGGCGATCGAGCGAAGACCGGGAGTGTCGGATGGGGCCTGTTCAGCATTCGCGAACGGCTGACGCTGCTCGGCGGCCGCTTCGAGATCGAGAGCGCGCCCGGCGCAGGCACCGTGTTCCGGTTGATCGCGCCGCGGGGAGCGGCGCCGAACGGCGGTGAGCGGGCGCCTCGCGGCGGCACGCACGTCCCGTCGCCAACGGCCCTCAGGATCTTGATCGTCGACGATCATGCGCCGGTGCGGAAGGCGCTCCGCAACGTGCTGCAGGCGCGGCGCGAGCTCGTCGTCGTCGGCGATGCGACCAACGGGTTCGAGGCCATCGAGCAGGCGCGCGCGCTTCGCCCCGACGTGATCCTGATGGACATCTCGATGCCGAAGATGGACGGCATCGAGGCCACGCGGCGGCTGCGCGCCGAGTTCCCGTCGATCCAGGTCCTCGGGGTGTCGTCGCACCCGCGCACCGAGCCGCTGCATCCGATCGAGGAGGCCGGTGCGGCGGGCTACTTCGTCAAGGGAATCGACACGCAGCACCTCATCGACCATGTGCTGAGAATTCACGCCGGCCTCGCCCTCGGGTTGCCGGGCCAGACCGCGTAGCGCGCCGGAGCCTTCTCGCGCAATTTTGTCGCGGGCATCGACGAATTCGCCGGACGGCCGCGACGCCGCTCCCTCCCTCGATGCCAAGTAAGTCACTGATCCCAGACGATTGCCCTCTCTTGCCGGGACTGGACGAAGCATTGCAACGACGGTCTCGCTCCGTGCTCCCTGCCGGAGATCCGGAGAAATGAGATGACGAATTCGAGATCGGCGTTCGGCCTCCAGGCGGGCTTCACGTTCCTGCTCGCCATTGGCACCGCACCGGCGCTCTTCGCGCAGGATGCACAGAACTACATCGTTCAGTTCCGCGCAGGGGTGACGCCGGCCGCGCGTCGTGCCGCCGTTGGAAACGCCGGCGCGCGCGCGCGCGTCGTCTACAACGGCGTCAGCGCCGTATCGGTCAGGGTGCCCAACGATCGCGCGTTGCGAGCGCTGCAGGGCCGTGCCGACGTGCTGGCCGTGGTTCCCGACCGCGCGGTCTTCGCCGATCAGGCCTCCAACGCCAGGGCGGGCGGGAAGCCCGGTGGCGGTGGGGGCGGGACGACGCAGACGGTTCCGGCCGGGGTCGTTCGTGTCGGGGTGCCGCGCGCCGGATCGGATGGATCCGGGGTCGGCGTTGCCATCGTGGACACGGGAGTTGATCTGGCGCATGCGGACCTGCCCGGCACCATCGACGCCTACAGCGCGTTCGGCCCGAGCTGCATGGACGACGAGGGGCACGGGACGCACGTCGCGGGCATCGTCGCGGCGCGCGACAACACGAGGGACGTCATCGGCGTGGCGCCAGCCGCGCAGCTGTATTGCGTGAAGGTGCTCGACAGCACCGGCTCGGGCTCGGACGAGTCGCTGATGGCGGGCCTCGACTGGGTCCTCGCCAATCACGATCTGGTGTCGCCGGCGATCCGCGTCATCAACATGAGCCTCGGACGTCCGGGCACGGTTGACGACAACCCCGCGATGCGTGACCTGTTTGCCGCGCTCGATGCCGCCGGCGTCCTGGTCGTGGCATCCGCTGGCAACGATCCCGCCGCGGACGCGGGCGGCGAGATTCCTGCGGCCTATCCGCGGGTCGCGGCGGTGGCGAGCACGACGGCGGTCAACGGATCGAACCAGTGCCGCTTCCTGTCTGGCGCGATCGCGGCCGACACGGCGTCGTATTTCACGACCGATGGCGTCAAGGTCCTGATCTCGGCGCCGGGCGAGGAGCGCGAGGACGTGAGCCGCGCGTGCACCATTCAGAGCACCGGCATCCTGTCGCTGAACCGCGGTGGCGGCACGACGAGGATGAGCGGGACCAGCATGTCCTCGCCGCACGTCGCCGGCATCGCGGCGCGCTACTTCCAGCAGAATGCGGCGTACTCACCGGGCGACGTCCGCGGCTGGATTGTGACCGGCGCGTCGCGGCCGGGTGTCGCTCCGCTCAATTCGCCGAGCAGCGCCTACACGTTCGACGGCGTGCGCGAGGGTGTCGCGCAAGCGCCGTAGAGCACAACCGTCACCACGTTGTTCCAGCGTCCTTCTCGCGCCATCAGGCCGCTCGGCCTGATGGCGTAAGATCGAGCGGGCCGCCGGAGTGGTGAAACTGGCAGACGCGCGGGACTCAAAATCCCGTGGGGGTCACCCCCCGTGTGGGTTCGATTCCCACCTCCGGCACCAATTCCTTAGGAAATCATCAAGCCCGCACGTCGAGCCAATCGGGAAATACAGCAGATCCGCTGACTGATCCCATCAATGATCCCGTTCGCCAAGGCGCTCGAAGCTGCCGTAAACAACGGTAGGGCGGGGTAGGGCGGAGCACCCGCCCTTATCGCCGTCGTACTCGTTGAATCGGGTTGACCACGCCAGAGCGCGGGCGCTGTGGTGCCTGCATCCACGCATCGAGTCGTGCTGCCGCTTCCCGCAGCATCGCTTCATCGACGATCGCGTAGCGGCGATAGGTCGGGTCGTGGGTCAAGAACGCTCGCCTGACTTCAACCGACATCTCGTCTATTCTATCGTCCGAAGGAACACCGCACTCGGTGACGCCGAGGACCGCCGCTTTCACGCTCGCGTCCCTGCTGGCGCTCGCTCTTGCGTCCGATCTGCTGTGGATGCCGGTGCAGGTCTCCGACAGCCTCGACGAGATCATCGACGCACGGGCTTCGCCTTCGGCGTGGGCCTCGTTCACGGAGAGCCTTCGTTCCGACGACAACCACCTGCGGCCGCTGCGCGTCGCGCAAACAAAGGTCCTCTACGACCTGGCAGCAGGGCACTACTGGCTGGCGTACCGCGGGTTCCATGCGGCGCTGCTGGTGACAGCCGTCCTGCTCTTCACCGCGGCGCTGCGCGTGTCGACAGCAACGGATGCCGCCGCGGCGGCGTTGGCGCTCGTCGTCTTCATCGGCTCGCGCACCTTCCGCGGCAACATCGAGGAAGCGTTCCCGGTGAACCACTTCCTTGAAGTCGTGGTGCTCTGTTTGCTGACGCTCAACCTCGCGCGGTCGTCGCGGCAGGCCTGGTGGCTCGATGCCGCCGCGGTGTTCGCGCTCGCGGCCGCGGCACTCACCCTTGAATCCGGGTTGCTCGTGTGGGTGGTGGCCAGCGGCGCGTGGCTGGTGGGGTGGCGCGGAATTTCACGGTGGGGTCTCGTCGCGATGACGGCGGTCCTCACCGCGTATGTGGTGCTCCGCCTTATCTATGTGGCGAGCGGAACCGGATTGCCCGACCGCAGCACCGGCTTCGGCTTCACGATGCTGGACCCCGCTGATCTGCAGCAGCGCTTCGGCGATCGTGCGCTCGTGCTCTACGCTTACAACGTCGCGGCGTCGGCGCTGGCGGTGCTGTTCGCCGAGCCGCGCAACGGTGTGTTCATCGCCACACGAACCCTCATGTCGAACGAGCTCGAGCCATGGCTGGTGATTCCAGTCGTCACGTCGGCTGTCACAACGCTGCTGATCGTGTGTACAGCCGCGCACACAGTCCGGCGGTCCGACGTCCGTGACGACACCATTCGCTGGATTGTGCTGTCGACGATTGTTCTCGTCGCCAATGCAGTCGTGTCGTATTCCTACACCAAGGACGAGATCACCGGCGTCGCCGGTGCGTTCTACGCGCTGGCGGCGTTTGCCGCCGTCCGCGTGGTCCTGAACACGGCGACGATGACCCGGAGCGCCGCAACCGCCACCGCCGTCACAATTGTGGCACTGCTCTCGATCGGGTGGTCGGTTCGTGCCGCGGGGATGCATTACCTGCTGCGCGCGCAGGCGTTCAGGCATCAGAACGACTGGGTGCGGCTGCCGGGGATGTGGCAGCGCAGCGGGCGATGGCCCGACGACGCGGCAGCACAACAGCTGATCACCACATTGCGCGAGGCCGCCGTGGACATGGACCTACCGAATCCACGGGTCGGCGAACGGTGGTGGGTCGCACGGATATGGGAAGACTGAGCACGCTCGCCGTCACGGTTCCGGTCATCGCGCTCGCGGTGGCATGGCTGGCGCTGCTCGGTGCTGAGCGAATCGGCATCAGCGCGCTCTGGGGGCTGATCCCACGCAATCTCGCCGAGGCCGCCGCCTTCCGCGACGGCGCGGCGATCGTCCGCGCGGTCGCGCGCGGAGAAAACCCGGATGCGCCAGCCGAGGTGCGAGCCGGATTCCTCTCGACCGAGCCGCTGGCTCTCACGCCGCTCGAGGCGGCCGCGCGCGTCTCAGGCGAGGAAGTCGTCCGCCTGCTGCTCGACCTCGGCGCCGGCCGGGACGCCGCGGCGTGGACGCGCGCCTGGTGCAGCACCGGCGCCGATGCAGTGCGCGCCGAACTGTCCGCAGCACGCCCTGCGGACGCCGCGACCGAATGCCGTTGAGCCGCCGCGCTGCGCGGTGTCTCTGCGCTGGCCTTCGCGGGAGCGAGCAGCGAGCTCATACCTTCGGCAGCGGCAGCAGACTCGTAGTGGAGTTCTGAGCGGCGCAGGGCGTCAGCGGCGAAGCTTCACGTTGCCCTTGCGGTTGACTTCAACGAGCCCGCTCGCCACGTGTCGCGCGAGAAGTTGATCCCACGGCTCGCCAAGCCGGCCGCGCGCGAACTCTGGCACGAGCACTGACGCACGATCCTGTGCATGCCGATAAGCAGCGACCCGGCGCGCGCGTATTCGCTCGGCCACCGGCGTCCAGGGCTCGCCGCGCGGCCGCTTCTGCGCCAGGCAGAGGTGAGAGCCGCTTTTGCCCATCATTGTCATGAACGAGACCGAGAAGCCATTGGCCGCGAGCGCCCGCTCCAGCGACGCACCGTCGAACGCCTGCATGTGGAAGGCGTTGAGCGTGTTGAACACCGACTTGCCCACCTCGAGGAACTCGCATTCGTCCGGCTCGTTGAACAGGTAGAGCGAACCGCCGTCGGCGAGCCTGTCGTGAAACGTCGCCAGCATTTCACGCGGGCGGATGGCGTGAGTGAACCCGTGATTCGAGATGATCAGATCGAACGTCCCCTCGAACGGGATAGAGAACCGGTCGTAGTCGATGCCGTGCATCGCCTGCAGCCCGTACACCTCGGTGGCGACCAGTTGGTGGCTCTCGAACAGCGTCATCGCATATGCGCGCGCGTCAAACCTCTGCATCAGTGCGGCGGAGATCGAGCCGGTGCGGGCTCGCACCTCGAGGACGCGGGGCGCCCGCAGCGGCAGCAGCGACGACAAGAGCTCCACATGCTGGCTGTTGGACAATCTGTCGGCGAGAAGGCCGGGCAGATAATCCTTACGGGGAATGCCGGTGTGATTCGATACGAACACGCCGCGTGCGGCCCGGCGCCGCAACTGGGCGCGCTCGTCGTCGGTGAGCGACGACGCCAGCGCCACGCTCCCCTGGCGCCCCTCGCCGAACTCCGCCCGGCCCAGAGTCTCTTCGAAGTGCTCGATCATCCAGTTGTATCGCGGACCGGCCGGACGTCTTCGCGCGAAGACCACGCCGCAGTCGTGGCACAGAGAATAGTCGTAACGGTACGATGCCTCGTCCGGGGGGTGCGACAGCAGGATCAACTTGTTGAACGCAGAGGCCGCCGACCACTGCTCGCCGCCACAGACCGGACACGCGGTCAGGACCTCGATGCGATCGGCAGGGCAAGGAGGGAGATCTGGCGCGAGTTCGGCGATCGAGTCCGCTTCTGCGATGGATGCGGCGGGTGACGCCGCGTGGCGGGGCGGCGGCCGGCGTCCAACAAGCTGGCGGAGGCGCGCGAGCACGTCAGAATCCCTCGGCACGCTTCAGCGCCGCGAGCACGCGAGGACGCGTGAACGGGAATGCGTCCATGCGCACGCCCGTGGCATCGAAGAAGGGCATTCGCGATCGCTCGTTGATTCGCTCGCTCGTGGTCCGGCGACCGTGGCCTTGGGGCACGATCCTCGACGGCCGCCGTTTTTTTGATGTGTTGCCCATGTTGGTTCGCGCCAGATAGTACCTGACTCGTGCCGTCAGCGTCACCCCTCGGGGAGGCCGGGCACCATGTGTCTCGCGTCGCTGGCACAATAGTGGCCGTGCAATCGGTCATTTCGTGCGCGTTGGGCGTAACCTGCCCCCAGTAATTCTCCACGCATAGAATGAGGGCCTCCGTTCCTAGGAGGACCGATGAAACGGAGCAAGTACACCGACGAGCAGATTCTGGCGACCGTCAAGGAAGGCGAAGCCGGCCGGAAGGTCGCGGATCTGAACCGCACGCATGGGATCACCGAGCAGACGTTACCGCTGGAAAGCGAAGTACGGCGGGATGGAGCGGCACGCCTCTATGAGCTCCTGCAATGGATGGCTTTCGGCGTCGGCCTCGTCTGCCTCCTGTTGATCCGGCGCAGCATTCAAATAGGCGATGGGGGCACTCGCCTCGAGGCGCTCCAGACGCTGGTGCATGCGCACACGTTCGATGACATGAAGTTTTCGTTCGTGGGGCCGCTCCTGGCCTTGCCGTTTTATCTCCTGGGAGTGGCCCCCTACTTCAATTTCTGTGTGTTCTGTGTTGGCCTCCTGTGTCTGGGACGGGTTCTTCGCCCGATGCTGAATCCGGGTGAACTCAGGATTTTCTTGCTCCTGCTGGTGTTCGGCTCTCTGTTTCCGTTCAGCACGAAGGACTTCTTTGGAGAGACCCTGAGCGCGGTATCGCTCGGCGTGGGCACCGCTCTGCTGGTCAAGGACAGGGAATTTGCGGCGGCGCCATGGCTGGTTATAGGCACCGCCAACACACCCGCGCTGGTAATTCCTCTCACGCTGCTTCTGAGTGTGCGGTGTTACGAGAGGAAATCACTCACTGCAATGTGGATCATCGGTCCGGTTCTTCTGGTCATGGCCGGCGATCGCTGGATTCGATTCCAGGATCTGTTGATCTCAGGTTACGAGAACGATCGGGGCGTTCGTACCTTCATGCCGTTCTCAGGGCGGCCGGGATTCAGCTATCCCTTCTTCCTCGGCGTCGTGTCGATCCTCTTCTCCTTCGGAAAAGGGCTCCTGATCTACTGTCCCGGACTCTGGGCCGCATCGACGACGCTGAAGGGTCCCGTCCGGAAGCTTGCGCACTATTGGCTAATCTTCAGTGCGGGGATCGTCATCGTCTACGCAAAATGGTGGTCTTGGTACGGAGGACAGTACTGGGGGCCCCGCTTCTTCCTCTTCTGCTCGCTGCCGGCGTCCTTGTTCCTTGCGTCCTTTCTCACGTCCCTGCAGGAGCCTCGAGCCCGACTGGCACGGGTGGCGTGTGCCCTGTTCCTTCTCATGGCTACGTTCTGGATCTGTTTCTCTGGCTTGCGATATGGCGACTCAACGCCGGAGGTGTGCCGCGACAACAACTTCGCCCTCGAGTCTGCCTGTTGGTACATCCCTGAGTTCTCGCCCGTGTTCAGGCCCCTGTTCATCCATCAGGATCGGGACGAGACACTCAAGATGCTGGTTCCAACGTGGATCTTCGGCTTTCTCGTCCTGGCAGGCCCGGTCGTCCACAGGCTCCTGGAGCCGGCGGTGGAGCTCGCAGAGGGACCGCTTCCCAGCCAAGAGGAACTGCGTGATCGGCGTTTGACAGAAACGTCCTGACTACGTACGCCAATGAGTGCGCCTGTGCTGAAGGAAGGCGAGCGACCCTTCCCGGCCGCCGCGCGATGGCTGGCGGTTGGCCTCAACGTGCTGTTGCTCCTGGTCGAGGTCTTCTTCCTTATTCCCAGATGGGTGGGGCAAGACGAGATCGCGATGGTGTCGCTGACGGTCGGGACCGCCTTCGTGAATCTGACGATGTTTGTCGATTACTACCGTCGTGGGATGGTAGGAAAGAACCGTCAAGTCAGAGCGGGGGACCTTCAGCCGCTTCCAACGTTGATACGTTGGGGCGTCATCGCGCTAAACCTCTTTGCGCTGTGTAGTCAGTTGGTACTGCTGCTGTCGCGCGGAGGAGTCAATCTAGGCTCACCTCAAGAGGTTCTCGTGACATCCCTGCTGGTGGGAACGTCCGTCGTGAGCCTGGCGATCCTGCTCGATTACAACCGCCGTCGTGTGTGAGGGCGGGCGCGGAATGTTCAGAATTGCAAACTCACGTGTGAGGAGAGTCCGGCGAGGAAAGTGTCGCCTACCCCTGATCAACCGATACACACACCCTGGGAACACGGCTTTTGTGCCTCAGCGTGGGTATCGCGTTCACGCTCATCGGCTGCGGCGGCAGCAACCAGACGACGGGTCCCTCGACGTCATCGCCAGCGCCGAATGCCGTGACCGTCACTGGTACGATCACCGACACGGTCAGCGGTGCAACGGTCGGATCCTTTACGCAGACGGTGGCGGGCCTGCCGCCGCTCCTCACGATCAGTGCCCCGGGCTACGTGACGCGGCAGGCGCTCATCGGCCGCACGTCGCCCATGGTGGATCTGATTGGCGAGAGCGCGCCGTTCTCGCTCGACTTTTATCGCGAGCTGGTGCGCAACGGGGCCGAGTCACCGGATGCGTTGCAGCCGTTGCGCATGCTGACGGCCTCGCCGTCGATCTATTTTCAACGCACGGGTGTGTCTGATGACGCTCACGGCGTACCGCCAGGCCGCCGCCGCGGTGATTCCTGCGCTGACTGGCGGCCGGTTGTCGTTAGCCGCCTGGGAGACGGGCGACGCGCTCCGCGCCGACACGCCACAATGGATTACGGTGGACTGATTCGCGACGACGACGACTGCTGCGGGCGTGCGCTGGCTGGCGCCGCCGCCGGCCACATCTGGTTGAATACCGTCCCCAAGTGCGGACGGGACGGCGCCATTGTGAGTTCGCCGAATCTCTTTGGCCACGAACTGGGCCATGCGCTCGGGTTCTGGCACGTCACCGATCCAGCGGCGCTGATGCACGCGGTCGTCGCCGCTGACGTCTCGATGCCCACCGAACGCGAGCGCTTCCACGCCGCCATCGCCTACCACCGCCAGCCCGGCAACCGCGATCCCGACACCGACGCGTCCACCAGCGCGCCGCTCGCGGCCAGGCCGGCGCGGATCATCGTGGACTAACCTCCGGCACAGCCGGATCCTTCGGCGCCGGCGCCGGCGCCGTTGGTGTCGGCGGCGGAGGCGGGGAAGGCGAAGGAGCCGGGGAAGGCGTCGGCGGTGGTGCCAGGCAGGCGCAGACCGTTACGCGCAGCACGGTCCGGCCGACAGGGCTGGTCACCGTCACCTCGATGTCGTAATCCACCGCTGCGCGATCGACGTCCATCAGCGCGACGGCGTCTTCGGTTCCGTACGTGTGGCCGGACAACACCGTCAGGTGTCCGCCGCGCGTCGCGCTGAAGCCGACGGGCACGTCCCGGACGCGCCGCTCGAAGCCGCGCTCGTCGTAGCCGTAGACGGCGGCGTGGATCTGCGTCGCACCGCCACCATAGACGCCGGTCGGCGCATAGAAGGCGCGCAGTTCGGACGGGACGGGGGCCGGGACCGGCGGCGGCCCGGACGCCGACGGCGCGACCGGCGAGGACTGCAAGGCATTGCAGGCGGCGAAGATGATCGTGGACAGCGAGAGCAGCGCACTACGCATGGTTGTACGCCTGGCGAAGGGCCGGCACGCGATCCACAACCGCACGTCGATGGCGATCACGAACCGGCGGATGAAACGTCAGGCCGTCCCAGCGGGGGCCGGCCTCTGCATCGGCCGCACATCCGACGCTGTTAGAGAAGAACGTCCGGAAAGGGGCCTTTCAACAGGGCACACGTAAGGTTTTCACCGGCGCACCGTTTATCCGATCGTGAAAGGGGTGCGCTGATGCCCTCCGTGAAGTGTCCTCATTGCGGCCGGATGAATCCCGCTTCGGGCTTCAGGTGTGATTGCGGATTCGACTTCGCCTCGGGCATGCAGATGGCCTCGCTCGTCTGGCGAGGCGATTCGCGCGCCACACGGCGGGCCCCGCGCAGATCGCTGGCGTGGGATTTTGGATTGAGACTGCTGAGATCGATCAGGCGGCAGGCGCCGGTCCCCGACTGACCGTCAGGGCGCGCCCGTGGGGCGCGGCGTGCTTTCGCCCCGCGAATCTACCGCGTTGCGCGCTTGAGCGGCGGGATGCGCAGCGGCCCGGACGGATCGAACTGGCAGTCACACGCCGGACACCGTATCTCGGCGCCGCCATCGCGCGGAATGAAGACCTCCAGTGCCGCCGCGCTCGTCTCGACGGTGACGCCGAGAAACGCAACCGACACCGTCCGTCCCCCGCTCGGCGTTTCCAGCACATCGAGCCGCGACTGACACCCGGGGCATCGCGTTTTGGCAGGTTCGGGCACTTGTTCGTTCGTGCGGTTCCGTCGCGTCATCGTGTCCTCGCGGGGGGTGACGAGGTTCAAAGGCCGACTGTCCAATGGATGCTGGGGAAGTACCTGACTCGTGGGTCCTCAGACGGCCGGCGCCAGGCCACGATTGACCGCGAGACGTGTCTTGCGGGAGGTCGTACGCGGCGTGCTGCCGGTGCTGCGATCGATGCCGCCGCCGGCGTCGCGATCGGTCGAGCGCTTCTGGTCGAACATCGCGCCGTCGGCCACCGCCAGCAGGTCGTCGAAGCTGTCGCCCTGCTCCGGGAACATCGCCACCCCGACGCTGACATCGAGGCGAATGACCGTCGCTGCCGACAGCTCGACGCGCGCGCCGGCGATCGCCTCGTGGATCGCGGCGGCCTTGGCCTGTGCCTCACCGGCAGGGCAGCCAGGCAGGACCACCACGAACTCGTCGCCGGCGTAGCGCGCGCAGATGTCGTACGACCGGACCGACGCCTGGAGCCGCTGCGCGACCTCGCGCAGCGCCAGATCGCCCGCCCGATGACCGTAGGTGTCGTTGATCGTCTTGAAGCCGACGACATCGATCATCAGCACCGCCAGCGTCGTCGCTTCGCGCTGGGCGCGATCCACTTCCTGCGCGGCGTGCGTCCGCAGGTAGCGCAGGTTGGGGAGATCGGTCAGCGGATCGATCAGCGACTCGGACAACCCCTCGACGTAGGCGTGCAGCGTGTCGTAGGTCAGCGCGAGGATGGCGACGGTGAAGGGCAGCAGGCACAGCTTCGACCGCACGAGCCCCGCGGACGCCGCGGCCGCAACCGTGAAGCCGAACAGGTGTCCCGGCCAGATCGAGGCGAACGTCGAGCGCCAGACGCGCAGCGTCCGCTGCCGCGTGGTGAACGCGACCGCGCCGGCGACCAGCATCGTGTTCGAGAAGAAGTAGACGATGGCGGTCGCCCCGAGCATCAGGAACCCCGACGGCACGATCGGCTCGCTCGCGTTGCCGCCAAGCCACGTGTAAGTGAGCCAGGCCGCCTGCACCGTCAGCGCCAGCGCGCCGATGCTGAACCAGGTGCGGTAGCGCGGGCCGCGCCGCCGCGCCCGGAATGTTCCCTGCGCCCAGACGCCAAGCGCACTCGTGAGCGTCGCCGCCGCGGGGCCGAGCACCAGCAGCGCGGTGAAGTCGATCACGTAGCAGAAGCTGAGCGTCGATGCGCTTCCCGGCACCGACAGCGTCGTCTTGGCAAATGCCGTGATGAGCGAGAGCACCGCGAGCGCCGTGAGCAGCGGGGCGTCCCGTTCGCTGAGTTGCTGCAACGCCAGGATCACAGCGGCGGCGCCGAGCCCAGTGACGGTTGCGATATAGCAGCGAGCGGCGAGCGGAAGGCCGGTCCAGTTCTGGGGCGGCTGCGGCCGTTCGGCACGAACATCGGCGGCGGCGCGCCAGCCCGCGCTCGTCGGGCGCGCGACGTTCAGGAGGGGTTCTGCGCAACGCCGCAGGACCGAATTGCCCGCGATCATGGTCGCGATGCACTCGCAATTGCCTCGCCACGCCAAAGCGTGCAGATTTATGAAGTTGTGGCACCTCCATTGGCCGTGCGCGAGCGAATCCGCACATCGTGCACATGTGCGCAGGATCCGAAAATCGGGCAGTTGCCATACCCAATTGGGTCCACGAGACCCGGACCGCTCAGGGGGACAATGTGATGCGCTGACATGAGGCGTTCGTGATGGCCAGCGACAACGGGACTGCGCGATTGCTGACGGCGGTGGTCCTCCTTGCTGCGCTGTCGACGCCCGCGCGCGCCCAGTCGGATCCCCCGTCGCGGATCGCCGTTCCGGTCCGCTCCTCCATCGACAAGACAGGCCTTCTCCTCGACTCGATGGCGCTGCTCGCGATCGAGCACGGAATTCGAATCGCGTTGCAGCCAGGCACGCGCCGCGAGCTGCGCGGCAACTTCTGGCGCGACTATCGCCGCTCGGTCCACATGCCGGTGACGTGGGAAGACACCGACCCGTGGCCGGTCAACTACGTCGGTCACCCGATTCACGGCGCCGCGGCGGGGTACCTGTGGATCGAGCACGACCCGAAGGCGCCCGTCACGATCGAGTTCGACAACCGCTACTGGTCGAGCCGCGGACGGGCCGCGGCGTTTGCCGCCGCCTACAGCTTTCAGTTCGAGGTCGGCCCCATCAGCGAGGCGTCGATCGGCAACGTCGGCCTGCGCCCGGAGACGACGGGATGGGTGGACTACGTGGTGACGCCGACCGGCGCGTTCGGGCTGGTGATCGCGGAGGACGTGCTGGACAAGTTCTTCGTCGAATGGGCGGAGCGCCGTACCCGCAATCGCGTCTGGCGGGCGAGCCTGCGATTGATCTTCAACCCGACGCGGGCGATGTCGAACACCGCCGCGGGCCACCTGCCGTGGTACCGGCCCGATCGATCGCTGGCCTGGTGACCAAGAGCAGTGCTCTTCTTACCGCGGAAGGGCGCACTTGAGGTGTGCGAACGTTCCCGGAAGACCGTGACCGCCGCCTTCCGCAGCCAGGTACACGTCGCCTTCGTTGGTGATGACGACGCCTTCGCCCTGCGCTTCGTCGAGCGGCGCGAGGTCGAGATGCCAGACCCTCTCGAAGCGTCCCGCGATGACGTCCTCGGCGCGGTAGAGCAGCAGTTCCTTGTTGGTCCGCATCGCGACCCACTTCCCGTCGGGCGACGTCTCCGCGTCCGTGATGCGGGTCTGCCGCCGGATCGTCGTGGCCTGGAACTGTTCGGTCGGCACCTGGCCGACGCGTTCGAGCGTGGCCAGCGTCCCGGCTTGCATCCCGCGTGGAAAGCGGAACACGAGCGACGGGTGGCCCTTCGTGACCAGATAGAACTGGCCGCCCGCGACAAACATCGCTTCGGATTCGTGATCCTCGTCTGCCGGGTACGCGGCGTTGAACGTCTCCGCCGGCGCGGTGCGCGAGTCGGTCGGCGCGGGCTCGGGCACCCGGTAGATCACGACGTCGTTCCGCTGCGTGCCGCCTTCGTTGCCGGTGTCGGCGACGTAGAGACACGACCCGTTGCCGCACGGTCCGACGCTGATGTCCTCCCAGTTGTTGATGTCCGCGCCCGTGATGCGCACGCTGCTCAACACGCGTCCCATCACGTCGATCGCGAAGACGACGGGGGTGCCTGAATCGTTCATCGACCAGAGAATGCCGGGCGTGCGCGCGCTCAGCGCGAGGCCGCTCGCCTCCGGTATCGGACCCAGCATCCCCTCGTGACTGAGCGTCTGGCAGTTGAGACTGCCGGCGTCGGCCTCTGGTGGTGGTGGCGGCGCCGCCGCACGCCGCGCGGCCACGGTCTGCCAGACGAAGCCGATGAGAATCGCGGCAAGCAGCCACGGATACGCCGCCGTCATCAGGCTGAGAAGAGGACGAGGCAGTTGCACGTGGCTCTGCATTGCAACAATGGAACCGCACGGATACCATTGCCCTGCCTCGCGGAACGGTAGCGAAGGCGGGTGCTGGAGGGAACTATGAAGCGCGTTGGTCTCGCCCTGTTGTTGACGGCCGGGGTCTGCATCTCGTCAGGCGTGGTGTCGGCGCAGCGTCCCGCGGGTGACGCGGCCACCTTTGCGGCGTATGCCGGTACCGGGTACCGGGTCGTTCCCAACATCACCTACACGACCGCCAGCGGCGCGGAACTGAAGCTCGACTTTTACCGGCCCGCGCAGGCATCCGGTCCGCTGCCGACCGCGATCTTCATGCACGGCGGCGGTTATCGCATCGGCTCGCGCAAGGAAGCCTCCGCGCTCAGCGTCCTGCCGTACGTGCAGATGGGCTGGAATGCGGTGAACATCGAATACCGCGCCAGCGGCATCGCGCTCGCCCCCGCCGCGGTCGAAGACGCCCGCTGCGCGCTGCGCTGGGTGATGCACAACGCGAAGGAATACAACGTCGACACCGAGCGGATCATCGTCACCGGGCAGTCGGCGGGTGCGCACCTCGCCTTGATGACGGGGCTCGTGCCGGAGTCCGCGGGGTTCGATCGCAACTGTCCCGGCCCTGAGCCGCTGAAGGTGGCGGCCGTCGTCAGCTGGTACGGCGTGTTCGACTACACGACGCTCGTCGACGACCCGAAGCGCGACTACGCCATCTCGTGGATTGGCGCGCAGCCGAACTATAAGGACGTCGCCCGGCGCGTCTCGCCGATGGCGTACGTGCGCGGCGGCCTGCCGCCGGTGATGGCCATCCATGGTGACGCGGATCCGGTCGTTCCCTACGAGCAGGAGGTGCGCGAGATCGACGCGCTCAAGAAAGCGGGCGGCGTCGCGGAGCTCGTGACCATCCCCGGCGGCGGCCATGGCAACTTCCCGCGCGAGCAGGTGCTGCGCGCCTGGACGGCGATCGACGGGTTCCTGCAGGCGAATGTGATCAACAGGAAGCCGGTCGCGACGTCTGCTTCAGCGCGCTGAGGTCCGCCTGCAGGCGGCGGCCGCGACGGCCTTTCTGGCCGGGCTTCGCTCCTCGAGAAGAGCGTGGCGCGCATTCTGATCACGAGCTGGGGATCGTACGGCGACGTCTATCCGTACATCGGGCTCGCCCTCGCGCTGAGGGAACGCGGCCACCGCCCGGTCGTGGTGATGGCGGAGTTCTACCGCCCGCTCGTCGAGTCGCTCGGCTTCGAGTTCCATCCCGCCGGACCCGCGATCGACCCCGACGACCGCGCCCTCATCGCGCGCGTCATGGATCCGGTTCGGGGCTCGGACGTGCTCCTCAAGGAAATCCTGATGCGCTCGCTGCGCGAGGACCACGCGGCGCTCGACGCGGCGGCGGCCGGCGCCGACCTGCTCGTCACGCATCCGATCACGTTCGCCGCGCCGGTCGTGGCGCAGGCGCGCGGGTTGCCGTGGGTGTCCACCGTGCTCGCGCCGATGTCGTTCTTCTCCGCGTCGGACATCCCGGTCGTGCCGCCCGCGCCGTTTCTCGCGCCCCTCGCGCGGCTCGGACCGTGGTACGGACGCGCGATGGCGCGCTTCGCGCGCCGGAGTACGCGGGGATGGATGAAGCCGGTGTTCGACCTGCGCGACGAGCTCGGGCTGCCGCCGGGCGCGCATCCGCTGTTCGAGGGACAGTTCTCCCCGGCGCTGACGCTGGCGCTCTTCTCGCATGTGCTGGCGGCACCGCAGGCGGACTGGCCGGGGAACGTATCGGTGACCGGCTTCGTCTTCTACAACGGACCTGGCGTGCTGTCGCCGGAGCTCGACGCGTTCCTCGATGGCGGGCCGCCGCCGGTTGTCTTCACGCTCGGGACCTCGGCGGTGGCGGCCGCGGGACGCTTCTATGAAGAGAGCGTCGACGCGGTGCGCCGGCTTGGCATCCGCGCGGTGCTGCTGACCGGCGGATTCGAACAGAACCGGCCGCGCGCGGCGCTGCCGCGCGGCGTGCTCCTCGTGGACCGCGCGCCGCACCAGTTGCTCTTCCCGCGCGCCGCGGCGGTCGTGCACCAGGGCGGCGCGGGCACGCTCGCGCAGGCGCTGCGCGCGGGGCGGCCGATGCTCGTCGTGCCGCACGCGCACGATCAGCCCGACAACGCGGCGCGCGTGACGCGGCTCGGCGTGGCGAGGACGATCCGACCGCGCGCCTATCGCGGACGCCGCGTCGCGCGCGAGCTCGAGCGGCTGCTGGGTGACAGGAGTATCGGCACACGCGCGTCGGACGTGGCGGCGCTGGTGCGTGCCGAGGGCGGCGCCGGCGCGGCAGCCGCGGCGATCGACGAGCAAATTCACTAAAGGCGGGGCACGCTTGTGCTACAGTTCCGGTCCGGCAACGCGAACGACTCCAGACACCTCACTTCGGAAGGAGAAGCTCGATGCGTAAGACAACCATGATTCTTGCGGCGCTCGCGCTGTCGGCGCTCGCCACGACACTCACATTCGCGCAGGCCGGCGGTGGCGGGCAGCGAGGCGGCGGAGGCGCGCCCGGCGGCGGGGGCGGTGGACAGGGCGGCGGGCGCGGCCCGCAGATGCCGATGTCCTTCTTCATCACGAGCACGCCGAAGGGCGACGGCGCCAACTACGGCGGCCTCGCGGGCGCGGACGCGTACTGCCAGCAGATGGCGACCGCGGCAGGCCGCGGCGGCGTCATGTGGCACGCGTACCTGAGCCAGCAGGCCAAGAACGGCATGCCGGCCGTCAACGCGCGTGACCGCATCGGCAGCGGTCCCTGGTACAACGCGCGTGGCCAGATGATCGCACGCGACCTCGGCACGCTGCACGGCGACACGATCGATCAGGCTCGCATGGGCAACGCGCTCGGCAAGCAGGTCTCGTTCACCGAGAAGAACACGGTCGTCAACGGCGTCGGCGACATGCCGAACCAGCACGACATCCTGACGGGCTCGCGTCCGGACGGCACGGCGTTCCCCGACGAGATGGACCACACCTGCAACAACTACACGAGCAATGCCGACACCGGTTCGGTACAGCTCGGGCACGCGGATAAGCAGGGTGGCGGCAACTCGTCGTGGAATTCAGCGCACGGCTCGGCGGGCTGCAGCCAGCCAAAGCTGGTGCAGACCGGCGGCGCCGGCCTGCTGTATTGCTTCGCGGTGAACTAACCGGTTGATGTGCCGGGTCCGACGCTGGACGGATGCCGTCCCAGCGCCGGGCCCCGGCCTACGTACGTGGGCGGGTCCCGCGGAAATTACAGTAGCCAGAATTTCGCGGACCCGCCGCACCGTTTCGCGGACCCACCCGCAGCGGTTTCAGGCAACCGCGGCGTTCGCGGCGATCACGCGGTCAATCACCTCGAACAATTCAACGGGCTTGATCGGCTTGGCGACGTAGCCGTCCATGTCCGCGTCCAGGCAGCGCTGGCGATCGCCCTGCATGGCGTGCGCGGTGAGCGCGATGATGGCGATGCGCGGGGCGCCGGCCGCGCGCTCGCGCGCGCGGATCGACGCGGTCGCCTCGAACCCGTCCATCTCGGGCATCTGCAGGTCCATCAGGACGAGATCGAAGTGGCCGTGGAGCATCGTCTCGACCGCCTCGCGCCCGTTGCCGACGAGGATCGGCGTGTGGCCGCGGCGCTCGAGCAGGTGCTGGGCCAGCTTCTGGTTCACCGGGTTGTCCTCGGCGACGAGCACGCGCAGGCGGCGCGCCGCGCGCGTCGGCGTGACCGCGGGGGCGGCCGGCTCCTGGTCGACGGTCAGGCGCGACCCGACGAGGCGGCGAATCGCGTCGAGCAGCGCCTTCTGCCCGACCGGCTTCACGAGGAAGCCGTTGACCGCCGTCGTGTGCGCGCTGTCGGGCGGCTGATCCGCCGACGTCAGCAGCAGCATCGGCGTCGTCGCGCAGTTCCTCGACAGCCGCAGCTGCGAGGCGACATCCACGCCGGAATCGCCGGCGATGTTCATGTCGATGAGCGCGATCGAGAAGGGCCGTGCGGCGTGCTCCGTCGCGCGGATGGCCTCGGCGCCGTCGGCGATCGCGACCGCCTGCATGCCCCAGCTGGTCAACAGGTCCACGAGAATGCGGCGGTTCGTGGCGTTGTCGTCGACGACGAGTGCGGACATGTTGACCAGTTCGTCCGCCTGCGGCAGGAACTGCGGCGTCACCGATCGCGTGCTGATCGGCAGCGTGACGACGAAATGAAACGCGCTGCCGTGGTGCGGCTCGCTTTCGACCCAGATGCGGCCGCCCATCAGCTCGACCAGCTGCTGGCAGATCGTCAGGCCGAGGCCCGTGCCGCCGTACTGGCGCGTCGTCGACCCGTCGCCCTGCGTGAAGGCGCGGAAGATCGACGCCTGCTTCTCGCGCGAGATGCCGATGCCGGTGTCTTCGACGCTGAACCGCACCGAGGCGCGGTCGTCCTCGCGCGCCCGCGTCCGCTCGACGCGGACGACGATCTCGCCGCGCTCGGTGAACTTGATGGCGTTGCTCACCAGGTTGACGAGGATCTGGCGGAGGCGGAGCGGGTCGCCGACGAGCGCGTCGGGCACCGACGGCTTGACGTCCACCATCAGCTCGCAGCGCTTCTCGTGCGCGCGTATCGCGAACGGCTTCAGCGTCTCCTCGAGCATCTGCCGCACGGAGAACTCGATCGACTCCATGTGCAGCTTGCCGGCCTCGATCTTCGAGAAGTCGAGGACGTCGTTGAGGATGACGAGCAGCATCTCCGCCGAGCGGTGGACGGTGTCCAGGTAGTCGCGCTGCACGGCGCTGAGCGGGGTATTGAGCGCGAGCTCGGTCATGCCGATGATGCCATTCATCGGCGTCCGGATCTCGTGGCTCATGTTGGCGAGGAACTCGCTCTTGGCGCGGTTGGCGTCCTCGGCCGCCTCCTTGGCCTGGACGAGGGCCGCGGTCGCTTCGTCGCGCTCGATGTGCAGCGTCTTCAGGTCGGCCGCCATCTGGTTGAGGCTGTGCGCCAGCTCCCCGAGCTCGTCGCTGCGCCCGAGCGCGATCATCGTGTTCCAGTCGCCCGCGCCGATGCGGATGGCGCCGCGCTGCAGCAGGCGCAGCGGGCTGGCGATCGAGTGGCCCATCAACACGGCGCCGACGAGGATGAACAAGGCGCAGCCGGCGAGGCCGACGACGCTCAGGTTGATGGCGCGCCCCGTGGCGTCGGCCAGCGCGGCGTTCTGCGCCATCAGGATCTGCCGCCGTTCGGCCGTGATGGCGTCCAGGAGCTGGACGAAATCGCGCTCCGCGGTATCGAACTCCTGGTGGCGCTCGACGATCGACGGTCCGCGTCCGCCGTCGGAGCGGATGCCGAGGCTCAGCGCCGTGATGCGGTCGCTGGCCTGCTGCATCTGCGTGATTTCCGCACGGTCCCAGCCGGCGCGCTCCCACACCACGCGCGTCTTGGCCAGGCTGTCGTTCAGCGCACGCGTCGCGTCGAGAATGTCGCTTTCTTCGTCGCGCATCCGCGCGGCGTTGCGGACTGGATCTTCCAGCCGGAACAGGCCGTAGTTGGTGGCCGCCGAGATGATGCGCAGGCCGGAGAACTTGATCGTCTCCAGCTGCTGGATGACGGGACCGGCGTTGAGGACGGTTTCCCGCTGCGTCTCGCGGACGCGGCGGCCGTTGGCGACGCCGAGGTAGCCGGCCCCGAACACGAGGGCCACGCTGACGAGGGCGAACACCAGGAGTCGGCTGCGGATGCGCATCGGGAGGACTCTGCACATCGTGCAGCTTCCATTCCTGCCCGCGCAACCGCCAATGCGTGTGAAAGCGGGCAGAAATCGTGCGCGTGCGCGCACATGTGCACAGAGATGTGCGGAACGGGCACCAGCGAGTCCGGCTGAAGCCTGACTCCATCGTTGCTCGAGGCCGGATTCAGGCGGACCCTGCGGGCTCCTGTTGGGTGAGGCAGTGCAGCGTACCCAATCCCCACACCAGGTCCACCGCGTGGATGCCGACGACCCGGCGGCCGGACATCAGCGAGGCGATCGTGTTCAGCGCGATGCGGTCGTTCGGGTCGTTGAAGGTCGGTACGATGACGACGCCGTTGGCGATGTAGAAGTTCGCGTAGCTGGCCGGCAGGCGCTCCCCGTTCATGACGACCGGCCGCGGAAAGGGGAGTCTCACCACGCGCAGCGGCCGCCCGTCTGCCGCGGACGCGCATTCGAGACGCCGCACGTTGTCGATCGACCGCGCGTGATTGTCGTCGGCGGGATCTTCTTCGACGGCCAGCACGACGGTGTCGGCCGCGACGAAGCGCGCGATGTCGTCCACGTGCCCGTGGGTGTCGTCGCCCACGCACCCTTCGCCGAGCCAGATGGTGCGCGTGACGCCGAGCCAGTCGGCGAACACGCGCTCGTACTCCTCGCGGGTCATGCCGGGGTTGCGGACCTGCACGCCGCTGAGCAGCCACTCCTCGGTGACCAGCATCAGGCCGTCGCCGCTCACGTCGATGCCGCCGCCCTCGAGCACGATGCGATCGCCGGGGCCCAAAGGACCCGGCCTACCCTCGGTCGTGGCGCCGCCATCGGTCGTAGGGCGGGTCCTTTCGGACCCGCCTGGCCGGCGCGGCTCGACGCGCGGCAGCCCCGTGATCCGCGCGATGGCTTCGCCGACCATGATGTCGCGCGTCCAGTTGTCGTACTTCGCCCACCCGTTGAAGGCCCAGTTGACCAGCACGACCGTGCCGTCCTCGTCGAGCGCGCCGGTCGGCGCGGAATCGCGAAGCCAGACGCGGTCGGTCGGCACGACGTGGAGACGGACGCGATCAGCGCGCACGGCGTGGGCGTCGAGAGCCGTTCGGGCGTCCGCCATCACCGACGCATCGTGGCAGAGGATTTCGACCGGCTCGTGGTCGGCGAGGATGCGGACGATTTCCGCGTACACCCAGGGGATGGGACCGAGCTTGCCGGGCCAGTCGGGCTCATGATGCGGCCAGGCGACCCAGGTCGCCCGGTGGGGAGCCCACTCGGCGGGCATGCGGAGGCGGTTCACGCGAGGTAGCGGCTGAGGATCGGGCCGTACGCGTCGACGCGGCGATCGCGCAGGAACGGCCAGTTGCGCCGCACGGACTCGATGAGCGCCGGGTCGCAGCGTGCGATCACGATCTCTTCCTGTTCTCCGGCTTCCGCGACGTAGCGTCCGAACGGATCCGCGATGAAGGAGTGGCCGAAGAACGTGATGCCGTTGGTGCCCGGTTCGTCCTCGTGGCCGATGCGATTGGGCGACGCGACGTAGACACCGTTGGCAATGGCGTGGCCGCGCTGGATGGTGCGCCACGCCTCGACCTGCGCGGCGCCCCATTCGTCCTTCTCCGCCGGGTGCCAGCCGATGGCGGTCGGGTAGAAGAGCACCTGCGCGCCGAGCAGCGTCGTGATGCGCGCGGCTTCCGGGTACCACTGGTCCCAGCAAATCAGCACGCCGATGGTCGCGTAGCGCGTTTTCCACACCTTGAAGCCGTTGGCCTCGCCCGGGCGCTCGCCGTGATAGTCGAAGTGGCCGTCGCCGGGCGTGAAGTAGTACTTCTCGTAGAAGAGCGGGTCGTCCGGGATGTGCATCTTGCGATAGACGCCGAGCAGCGCCCCGTCGGCATCGATCACCGCCGCCGAGTTCCGGTAGATGCCGGCAGCCTGGCGCTCGAAGATCGGGACGACGATGACGATCTCCCGCTCGCGCGCGATCGCCTGCATCCGCTCCGTCGTCGGGCCGGGAATCGGCTCCGCGAGGTCGAAACGGTCGCACTGCTGCGCCTTGCAGAAGTAGGGCGCGTTGAAGAGCTCCTTGAGGCAGACGATTTGCGCGCCTTTTTGCGCCGCGTCGCGGACCAGCCGCTCCGCGCGGGCCAGGTTGGCCGCGGTATCGTCGGTTGCGTGATCCTGGATGATGCCGATGATGAAGGGAGTCGCCGCCACGCTGTTATGGTATGATTTTCCGAATGTTTTCCGGTTCTTCGCCGGTTTTCGCCCAGATTCGACCGGTTCCGCGGTCCGGCGCGTGCGTCTGCATGTGTTGTATGTGTAGCGCGCTGACATGCGTGACCTGGTCGATGGCGTGACGGTCCCCGGCAGGAACCCGACATCACCAGGCCCGCCGACCATCAGGTTCCGGCGGGCTTTTTAGTTTGGATCAGCACATTCTCGTTCCCGGCTCGGTCGCGAACCTTGGCGGCGGGTTCGATACGCTCGCCGTCGCGGTCCAGCTGTACCTGCGCGCGCGCATCGTTGACGTTCGCGCGGACGGCGGCGCACGGCTCGAAGTCGTCAGCAGCCGGCCGGCGGTGAGAGGCTCCAACGCCGTCGAGCGGGCGTTCGCGGCGCTGGCGCGGCGCGCCAGGACGCCCGTGCCGACGGTCTTCGCCGAGATCGACAGCGACATCCCGATGGCCGCAGGCCTCGGGAGCAGTGCTGCCGCGTGTGTCGCCGGCCTGAGGATCTTCGAGCGTGTCACCGCGCCCGTCCCAGAGGCGACGCTGCTGGCGGCTGCGACGTCGCTGGAAGGGCACGCCGACAACGCGGCGGCTGCGCTGCTTGGCGGCATGACGTCCGTCGTTGAAGACGAGGCAGCCGCACCTTTGCCTGGCAGCGAGGCAGGCAGGTCAGTCCGTGCGTTGCGCTGGGAGTGGCCGGGCGATTTGCGCCTGATCGTCGCCACGCCGTTCACCGGCCTGGCGACCGCGAAGGCACGCGCCGCGCTGGCGGCCACGATTACGCGCAAGGACGCGGTCTTCAACCTGCAACGCGTGCTCTCGCTGGTGCACGCGCTGCAGAACGGCGAGTACGATCGTCTGCGCGAGGCGCTCCAGGACCGCTGGCACCAGCCGGCACGCGCGGCGCTCGTCCCGCACCTCGCTGCGGTGCTCGCGATCGACGATCCCGACGTCCTCGGCGCATGTCTCTCGGGCGCCGGACCATCGGTGGCCGTGCTGGCGAGGCGCGATGTCGCGCGCGTCGAGCGGCTGCTGCAGACGACGTGCGAGGCCGCGGGATCCCCGGTGACCGTACGGACGCTTGCCGCGCATCAACCAACGAACACGATGAGGGATGCCGTGGCATCCGTCCCCGGGAGAACCGCATGAAGTTCGTCTCAGGATTGACGTGTCACCTGTGTGGCGCCACCTATCCGGCACAGGCGCTGTGGGTGTGCTCGGAATGCCTGGGCCCGCTCGAAGTCACCTACGACTACCCGGCGGTGAAGAAAGTCATCAGCCGTCACGCGATCGAATCGCGGCCGCGCTCGCTCTGGCGCTATCTCGAGCTGCTCCCGGTCGAATCGCCGAAGACAGGTTTCAATTCCGGCTTCACGCCCCTCGTCAGGGCCGACCGCCTCGCGAGCGAGCTTGGCCTCTCGGAGCTCTACATCAAGGACGACTCCGTCAACCATCCGACCTTCTCGTACAAGGATCGCGTCGTTTCGATTGCGGCCACGCGCAACGTCGAGCTCGGCTTTCCCGTGTTCGGCTGCGCGTCGACCGGCAACCTCGCCAACAGCGTCGCGGCCCACGCCGCTCGCCTGGGGTTGTCGTGCTACGTCTTCATCCCCAACGATCTCGAGCCGAACAAGATCCTCGGCTCCGCGATCTACGGTCCGCAGGTCGTGGCCGTCGACGGCAACTACGACGATGTGAACCGCCTGTGCACGCAGATCGCGGATCGCTACGGGTGGGGCTTTGCCAACATCAACCTGCGCAGCTACTACGCCGAAGGCGCCAAGACGATGGGCTTCGAGGTGGCGGAGCAGCTTGGGTGGCGCTTCCCCGACCATCTTGTGTCGCCGGTTGCCGGCGGGACGCTGCTGCCGCGCATCTACAAAGGGTTTCGCGAGTTCCGCGACGTCGGTCTCGTCGACGGCACGCTGCCGCGCATCCACGCGGCGCAGCCGACGGGCTCCGCGCCCGTCATCCGCGCGCTCGATGCGGGGGCCGAATTCCCCGACCCGGTCAAGCCGAACACGATCGCGAAGTCGCTGGCGATTGGCAACCCCGCTGACGGCTTCCAGGTGATTCGCGTCGTCAAGGAAACGGGCGGCACTGGCGTGATGGTCACCGACGACGAGATTCTCGACAGCATCCAGCTGCTGGCGCGCACCGAAGGCATTTTCACCGAGCCGGCCGGCGGCACGACGCTGGCGGCGACGCGCGCGCTGGTTCAGCGCGGCGTCATCAAGGCGCACGAATCGGTCGTCGTCTGCATCACCGGCAACGGCTACAAGACGGCGGAGGTCGTGCGCGACCGCGTGGCGGCGCCGACCCAGATCGGCCGCTCGCTGGCGGATTTCGACCGCGTGCTTGGATCCCGCGTGAAGGTGGCCGCGTCCGTATGAGCGTGAAGTTCCCGGCCTTCCTCGATCTCGCCTCCCGCAGGGTCGTCGTCGTGGGCGGCGGGCCTGTGGCGGCCGGCAAGATCGAGTCGCTGCTGTCCGCCGGCGCACGCGTCACGGTCGTGGCGCCGCAGGTCCAGCCGGAGATCGAGCGCGCCGACGTCGAGGTGGTTCGCCGCGAGTTCCGCGACGAGGATCTCGATGGCGCGTGGTGGGCCGTGGCGGCGGCGCCGCCGGCGGTGAACCGGCAGGTGCGCGCGGCGGCCGACGCGCGGCGCGTGTTCGTCAACGCCGTGGACGATCCCCGGAACGCGACCGCGTATCTCGGCGGCGTCGTCCGGCGCGACGGCGTCACCATCGCGATTTCGACCGACGGGCGCGCGCCCGCGCTGGCGGGTCTCCTCCGCGAAGCGCTCGACGCGTTCCTGCCGCGGGAGATCGATGCGTGGCTGCGGGCCTCGGACGAGGCGCGGCGCGAGTGGCGCGAGCAGCGGGTGCCGATGGAATCGCGCCGACCGCAATTGCTCGCGCTGTTGAATGCGCTCTACGCGAGCAACTTCCAACTTCCAACTTCCAACTCCCAAGGTACTCCTGTCGCGGCGGTTGCGCTGGTTGGGGCGGGACCCGGTGATCCCGGACTGTGGACGCAGCGTGCGGTTCGATATCTTCAGCACGCGGATCTCGTGCTATACGATTCGCTGGTCGATGCGGGGGCGATGCGCCGCTTCACCAACGCGCAATGCTTCTGCGTCGGCAAGCGCGCCGGGCGCGAAAGCGTGCGCCAGGAGACCATTCATCGTCTGATGATTCGCGCCGCGCGTCAGGGTAAGCGGGTGGTCCGCCTCAAGGGCGGCGACCCGTTCGTGTTCGGCCGCGGTGCCGAGGAGGCGCTCGCGCTCGCGACGGCCGGCGTCCCGTTCGAGGTGGTGCCAGGCGTCAGTTCCGCCATCGCCGCGCCGGAACTGGCAGGCATCCCGGTGACGCATCGCGGCTCCGCCTCCGGGTTTCTCGTGCTGTCCGGTCATGCGGCGGAGGCGTTCGACAACGGCCTGAAGGCTGTGCAGCCCAACGCCGTCTCGCTCGTCGTCCTGATGGGGATCGGCAGCCGGCGCGAGCTCGCGGAAACCCTCGTCGCGCGCGGCTGGGACTCGGCGACGCCCGCCGCAATCGTCTGCGGCGCGTCTACGCCGGACGAATGGATCTGGACCGGCACCGTCGCGGAGCTCGGCGCGAACGAGCCGCCGTCCGGCGTCGCCGGTGTCGTGGTGATTGGCGAGGTCGTCAGCGTGCGGGACGCGCTGATGCAACGCGTGATCGAAGAGAAGGGAATCAGGTATGGCCGCAATCGATGACACACGGACCCTCGGGCGTGCGCGCCTGGATTTCTCCAGCGAGCACGACATCGACGAGTTCGTGGAGACGCTGCAGAAGTTCGAGAACGGCGAGATGCCGGCCGACCAGTGGCGGCGCTTCCGGCTCGTGCGCGGCACCTACGGCCAGCGGCAGGACGGCGTCCAGATGCTGCGCGTCAAGGCGCCGCAGGGCATTGTCTCCTCGTCGCAGATGCGCGCGTTTGCCGGCGTGGCCGCGCGCTACTCGCGCGGCTTCTGCCACATCACCACGCGCCAGAACATCCAGTTTCATTTCGTTCTGCTGAAGAACGTCGAGGCGGCGATGCGCGAGCTCGCCGACGAGGGGCTGACCACGCGCGAGGCGTGCGGCAACTCGGTGCGGAACATCACGGGCTGCCCCTACGCCGGCACGTCCGAGAGCGAGATCTTCGACCCGACGCCGTACGCCGAGGCGACGACGCGCTATTTCCTGCGCCACCCGCTCAGCGGCGTCCTGCCGCGCAAGTTCAAGATCGCCTTCGAGGGGTGCGCCGTCGATCACGCGGTCACCGCGATCAACGACATCGGCTGGCGCGCGCGCATCGTCGACGGCCGCAAGGGCTGGAAGATGACCGTCGCCGGCGGCACGTCGATTCTCCCGGTCAGCGGCTACGTGCTCTACGAGTTCCTTCCCGTCGAGGAGATGCTCGAGGTCGCCGAGGCGGTGGTCCGCGTCTTCCACAAGTACGGCGACTACAAGCATCCGCAGCGCAACCGCATCAAGTTCGTCGTCCGGCAGATGGGATGGGAGACGTTCCGCGCGAAGGTGATGGAGGAGCTCGACGGCTTCCGGCGCGAGGGGGGCGCCCGCCTGCCCTTCGATCCGGCGAAGACCACCGCGGAGCAGGCGCCGGACTGGGAGCCGGCCGCGCCGCCGACACTGCAGCACGTGGCGGCGATGGCCTCCACGCCGATGCGCGGGCCCGGCATTCATCCCGGCACCGTGCGGCTGCAGCCGCTGTCGGACACGTACCTGCGCTGGCTGCGCCGCAACGTCGAGCGTCAGCGTCAGGACGGCTACTACCACGTGACCGTGCGGCTGCCGCTCGGCGACTTCACCGCGGGGCAGATGCGCGTGCTGGCGGACCTGGCCGATGCGTACGCCGACGCGACGCTGCGCCTGACCGTCGAGCAGAACGTGCTCTACCGGTGGGTGCGCAAGGAATCGCTGGAGCCCTTCTATCAGCGGCTCGCCGCCGCCGGTCTCAGCGAGCCTGACGCGTTGACGCTGAGCGATGTCGTCAGCTGCCCGGGTGCCGAATCGTGCCGCCTCGCCGTGACGCAATCGCGCGGCCTCGGCCGCGTGCTGACGGAATACTTCAGCGCGCGTCCGGAGCTCGTGGACCTCGTCCCGTCCGGGAACATCCGCATCAGCGGCTGCCCGAATGGATGCGGCCAGCACCACATCGGCGCGCTCGGCTTCCAGGGGAGCGTGCGGAAGGTCGGCGGCAAGGCCCTGCCGCAGTACTTCGTGCTCGTCGGCGGAGGCGTGACCGACGAGGGCGCACACTTCGGCAAGGTGGTCGCGAAGGTTCCCGCGCGGCGCATCGCGGAAGCCGCCGGCCGCCTCGTCGACCTCTACCGCGAGCAGCGGCAGAGCGAAACGGAAGATCTCGGCGCCTTCTATCGGCGCATCCCGCCGTCAGTCGCCACCGAGCGGCTGAAGGACCTCGTGGAGCTCGACGCGGCGCAGACCACTGCAGACGACTTCATCGACCTCGGTGAGAGCCAGGCGTTCGACCCGGTCGTTATGGATGGGGAGTGCTCGGCTTGATTCAGGCGGACTCTACGTCCGCTGCTACGCATCGCTTTTGCACGTCTGCGGCCGGAGGGTCCCATGGCCGATCGCAGACGAGGTGACAGCAAGCAGATCAAAAAGGATCCGCGGGTCCGGCGCGAGACCCTGGATGAGATCGGATCCGAAATCACGCAGGATGGGAGCGAGGCCATATATCGCAACCCGAACCGCGATCAGGCGCGCGGCGACTGGGACCGGACCGGGCGGCGCAGCGACGAGGAGCGGAGCCGCGACTCGGGTTTCGACGGCGATGACGGTCTGGGCCCTGCCAGCAAACGCTAACTTCCAACGCCCAACGCCCAACTTCCAAGCAGCACGATCGCGCGGCAACCTGCCGCTTGGAAGTTGGTAGTTGGTAGATGGGAGTTGAGCGTTAATCCGAATCAACCACACCCTGTCGAATAGCGAGCAGGGCGAGCTCGAGCCGGTTCGAAGCGCCGGTCTTGTCGAAGATGCTCGTCAGGTGATGCTTCACCGTCTGCAGGCTGATCGAGAGGCGCTCGGCGATCTGCCGGTTGCTCTGGCCCTCGGCGATCGCCGAGACGATGTCCATCTCACGCGGCGTCAGCTTGTAGGGGCGCGGCCGCTCGGCACCGACCTGCTTCACCGCCTGCGCGAGATCGTCGGCGACATCCGCGCCGATGATGTACTTCCCGTCCATGACGCGGTGAATGCCGTCGATCAGCAGGCGCGTCGCGGACTCCTTCATCACCACGCCGCGCGCCCCGAACTGGATCGCCTTCAGCAGGTCCGTCGGCTGGATGGCGGCGGTCAGGAGGATTACGCGCGGGCCGCCCGCGCTGGCGAGCGAGGCCAGCGCCTCGACGCCGCCCATGCGCGGCATCGCGACGTCGAGCAGGAGGATGTCGGGCTGCGAATCGCGCGCCATGCGAATGGCGTCGATGCCGTCGGCACCCTCGGAGACCACCTCGAAGCCCGGCTCGCTCTCGAGCAGCCGGCGCAGGCCGTCGCGGAAGATCTGGTGGTCGTCGGCGATGGAGATGCGCACGCGGCGCGGCGGCTCAGGCATGCGCCCCGGCCTCCAGCGTCAGCTCGAGGCGCGCGCCGACGCCCGGCGCAGAATCGACGGCAAGCTGCGCGCCGGCGATGCGCGCGCGTTCCTTGATGATGGCCGGACCGACGCGCCGCTTCTCCATCTCGCGCGCCGAGAGGCGTCCCTCGAACCCGAACCCCTGCCCGTCGTCCTCGATGACGAGCGTGCAGGTGTGATCGGCGTTGGTGAGCCGCACCAGCACGTTGCGTGCGCGGCTGTGCTTGCGGACGTTCACGAGCGCTTCCTGGACGATGCGCGCCAGTTCGAGCGCGGTCGCGGCCGGCAGCGTGACGGGACCGCCGTCGCAGACGAAGCGCGCCGAGACGCCGGTGTCGCGGCGGAAGCGTTCGACCAGCGAGGCGAGGACGTCGGGCAGCTGATCGCTCGTCTCGAGCTCGATGGGCCGCAGCGCCTGCATCAGCTCACGGAGGGCGAGCACCTCGCGCTGCAGCAGCTGCTGCACGTCGCCGAGCTCCGCGGCCATGTCGGCCGAGGTGAGCGCCGTGCGGCGGCGGAGCGCCTCGATCTTCATCTCGATGCCGAACAGCGCCTGGATGGCGCCGTCGTGCAGCTCGCGCGCGACGCGCGCCCGTTCGACCGCGCCGGCGCGCGACCGCAGACGCCGGAGCAGGAACACGTTGGTGAAGGCCGGCGTGATGTGCTCGGTCAGCGCCTCGAGGAAATGGAGCGCCCGTTCCAGGTTGTCGGTGTTGGCCGCGTCGAACAGGTAGACGCGGCCGCGCCATTCCTCCGGCAGCCCGATGTTGCCGACGGTGACCGTCGTGAACGGCCGCGCATCCGCGAGCGCCTGCGGCAGCGTCGCGGTGTCGCGCTGCAGCGGCCAGACGCCGGGCTCGACGACGCGCACCGATATCTCCGAGCCGTCGAGACTTCGCCTGGCGTGCCACGCGCGCCCGGGATCGTCGAACAGCCACGCCGCCTGCTGCGTCGGATCGAGCTCGAGGTGCAGCGCGCGACGGGACGCCTGCGTGACGTCGTGCGGCTCGACGCGCCACAGCATCGTCCGCCGCGTCTCGAAGTCCTGGATGACGATGTCGACGGCGGACGCGTCGAAGATCCGGAGGAGCTCGCGCGCCAGGGCGGTCACCGAGCCGCCGAGGCCGAGCTCGACGCGCGGCTGCCGCGCGGCGTCGGCCACGGCCGCGATTTCCGCTCGCAGCTCCTTTTCCTGTTCCGCCAGGTAGCCGATCAGGCACCCGGTCAGCACGAAGTACGTGACGCGGAGGATCGAGCGGTTCGTCGCGAGATCCGTCCAGGGGAACCACGTCGGGTTCCACGCGCCGGCGATACCGGTCTCGAACAGGAAGATGCCGACGGTCACCGCCGTCGTCAGGATGGTTTCGCGGAAGCCCCAGCGATACGCCGCGGCGAGCTGGATGAAGAGGAAGAAGAGGAAGAACGGGCTGCCCGGGCCGCTGCTGACGAAGGTCAGCGCGGCGGTCCAGAAGATATCGATGCCGTGGAGAATTTCGCCGTCCCGCGGCGCGAACCGCGCCGCCCGGTGCACGAACGCCAGCACGATCAGGCTGTAAAGCGTGTAGCCGAAGAGGACGGCGTAGGTCAGCTCCGCGAGCCGCGCCGGCTCGGTCGGATCGACGTAAATCGCGATGAGGCCGCTGACCGTCAGGAACGCGCGGCCGATGGCCAGTACGCGCTCGAGTCGCGCCGCGGGACGCCCTTCGGACCGGTAATTCCAAAGGAAGCGCGACGACATCAGGTGTGCGGCGGGCCGGCCGGTCGCGCTCATCTGGGGAATGGCCGGAGACTAATACGGGAAGGGTTCATGACTCAAGCTCCCGGAGGGATCGCCTCCTCGCTGACGATGACGAACGCATCGCGTCCTGCGGGGGCGCCGGACCGTAGGGAACGGCCAGTCGTGGTGAACAAACCGGGCTCCTGGTGGACGACCCGGAGGCGGACTCCTTCCGCGGCAAGGCGGTCGTAATCGCGGCGCAGCATGGCGCAGTAGTGGCGTCCGGGCCGCGCGAGGAATGTCCTCAGCTCGTCCGAGGTTTCAAGCCGTTCCGAATGACGGCCGACGTAGAACCGAAAGCTGCTGCTCCACCTGTTCAGGCGGAACATGCCGACGTGGTCGTCCGCACTCGCGTTGATCGCGATGATGCGCGCGAGGCGGCGGGTCGGTTTCATCTGCTCGAACGCCGGCAGGCCGATGGTGATGACAATCGCGTACGACGCGAGCAGCCCCGCCACCGCCGCAAGCGGAAACGACGACGGCCGCCAGCTGCCCGCGACCTGCGCGGTCATCGCCAGGCCCGACGCGATGAGCGCGATCGGCAGCAGCCGCGCCGCCGCTGGCAGCTCCAGCGGCACGCGGTTCAGGCCCGGGACGAGCACGGTGCCGGCCACCAGCAGCAGCAGCGGAATCGCCGCGAGGCCGGCCATGATCCCGACGGGCGGGCGCTCGGCGGTGCGCGCCTCGTCCCACGCGTGCGCGCACAGGATGCAGAGCGCCGGCGCGGCGGGGAACACGTAGTGATCGAGCTTGAACCCGGACAGCGTGAAGAAGCCGACGACCGCGGCCGCCCAGGACCAGAGCAGGCGTTCGGCGGTGGAGATGCGCAGCCCGCGCGCCGCGTCCACGAGGCGGCCGACGAGCAGCGGAGTCCACGGGAGCAGGCCGACGAGCATCACCTTCGGGTAGAAGAGCATCGACCGTTGCGAGCCGTACAACGAGCCGGTGAACAAGTAGAAGTTTTCCCGCAGCGCGTAGCCGAGGACGAACGCGTCGCCGAAGCGCCACCACATGTAGATGAACCACGGTGC
>Ga0070705_100000172_pt1 | contig 37849 bp, 29 predicted proteins | sample KBSK5253metaG_FD_65455 | JGI IMG/M metagenome (GOLD analysis project Ga0070705, IMG submission 65455) | Corn, switchgrass and miscanthus rhizosphere microbial communities from Kellogg Biological Station, Michigan, USA - KBS K5-25-3 metaG | ecosystem: Host-associated > Plants > Roots >... | reverse complement strand
TCGCGGCGCAATTCTCGCAGGCCGGAACGGCCCGAACCCCGTCTTCAGGAGGAGGGGTTCGGGCCTCATGGCAGCGATCCGTGGTTATCGCATGCCGTGCTGCCGCTATCGTCGTGTTGCCGCCGGCAGCGCGTTGACGTTGAATTCCCGCGGCGTGATCAGGCCGTCACCGTCAGCATCCTGCTGATCGAAGCTGCGATGCGAATACGGCCATTCGCCCAGGGAGATGTGCCCGTCGCGGTTGGCGTCCATCGACGCGAACGGAGTCGGATTCGATCCCGAGCCCATCTCGGCCCTCGAGATCCTTCCGTCGTCGTTCCGGTCGAGCCGGTAGAATGTGTCAAGGCTGCCGTCCCACTCGTTCCTGTCAACGGAGCCGTTGTTGTTCACGTCGAGATAGCTGAATCGGTCGCTCGTGGGCATGCGGTAATCACGCGCTTCGAGGCTGTCGGCCGGCGGCCTGGCCCCGACCCGCACTTCGTCCCCGGACAGGACGCCGTCCTCATTCCAGTCATGGATACGGAACGCGTTCCGGCTGCCGCGCCACTCTCTGCGCGCAATCACGCCGTCGTGGTTCCTGTCGAGGTCGGCAAACCGCATCTGAGCACTGGTGGCGCCGCTCGTTCCTACAGTGGACTGAGCCTGTCCGACAGTGGACTGACTCTGTGTGGACGAGCCGTTGCGACAATACACGAGGCCGCCGGAGCCTGGCACGCCCCAATCGCCGAAGGCCCGGTTGTATTCGTTGGAATTGAGAATCGAATGCGCCACAGCTTCGAGCCCCTGGCGCGCCGCCATATCGGTATAGCCGCGGAGCCCACCCGCATCAGGCTGACGGCCGAGCAGATGGCGATACAGGTTCGCGACGGCGCGCTCGTTGGCGACGGCGCCCTCGTTTGGATTGTGGAAACGCTGCATATGTTCGGGCGAATCGACGAGCGCATGAACCAGCTCGCGGACCGTCATGCCCCCCTGGAGCTTGTCAACCCATCCCTGGCTGCCCGCGTCCGCGGACCGCTCGAGGATGTGGCGGTACAGCTCGTTCACGACATGCCGCGCATCGGTGGTGCACGGCTGTTGAGCAGAGGAAAGCGACGGCAGAGCGACCAGCGCGGCGACACAAAGAACACTGCGCAACATACACACCCCCTCTGGGTGTTCTGAGGGGCAGAATCCGTGCCGTCAACACTTACTGATCACGCTCTTCCTTAACCGAACTTCAGGAACTCTTCAGGTGCGTGCCGCCTCTTCTTCGCGTACTACTTGAAACGTTTTCCGACGATTTCCGTCTCGTAACTCGACCCCCTCTCGCGTCAGCGCGCGCGGGCTGAGCGGCGACAACCCTCTCGAGGTGCTGTGATGATCAGAAGTCGACTGGCGCTGTTCGTGGGAGCGGCGCTGCTGACCGCGTCGGCCGCGTCGGCGCAGACGTCGGTGTCGGGGCGGGTTTCCAACGCCCAGGGCGGCGTCATCGCCAATGCCGAGGCGACGGTGCGCGCACTGCCGCCGCCGGGCGCGACGCCGATGCCCAACATGCCCAACATGCCGCAGCCGTTCGAGCGCACGGCGACGGCCGGCGCCGACGGCACGTTCACGCTCACCGGCATTCCAGCCGGCGACTACGTGCTGTTTGTCGACGCCAGCGGCTTCGAGCGGTCGTCGCAGACGATCACCGTCGGCAATCAGCCCCAGAACCTGACGATCACGCTGACGCCGCTCATCCTTCCCGGCGCCGAAGAGCCAGCCGGGGCCGCCGGGTCGGTGGCCGACACGGCGGTGCTGCTCGAGCGTATCAAGCAACTCGAACAGCGGATCACCGACATCGAGTCCGAAGCCGTGCTCTCCGAGCCGGAAACGCGTGTCAAGCGCATCGAGGTCTACGTCGATCAGAACGGCGTGCAGACCGATCAGCCCGCGGCGGGCGCCAAGAAAGAAGTGACGTACCAGCGCGAGCGCGTCTATCGCCGGCAGACGATCAACGAGAAGATCGAACAGGCGCTCGCCGATGCGGATGCGCAGGCCGTCAAGATCGGCATCGACGCGACGACGGTGACGCAGGGAGCGGGCCGGACGACGGGCGACCCCGACCGTCCGGACATGAAGGCATACGCGCTCGCCTCAGCCGACCTGTTCTTCGCCGCCAAGCTCGCGCAGTACACGTCGTTCTTCGCCGATGTCGTCGCGCTGAGCGGCGCGCCGCCCGATCGCGAGATTCCATCGCTGACGCTGCTCAACGGGTACACGGCGCGTCTCGTCAACCAGAACGAGCTGAACCTGCGCGAAGCGTGGCTGCGCACGGAGTTCTTCGGTCAGCGCCTCGGCCTCACGGCGGGACGGCTCGACCTGACGAACTACTTCGACCGCAACGCGTTTTCCAACGACGAAACGACGCAGTTCCTCAGCGACGCGCTGGTGAACAACCAGATGCTCGGGCTGGCGGTCAACGGCACCGGCGTGGTCGCGGACTACGACCCGAAAAATGCCTTCAACTTCAAGATCGGCTTCCAGCAGAGCAACCCGGACGCGACCAGCCTGTCGGACTCGATCTACTCGCTGGCGGAAGTCGGCTACACGATGACGCCGTTCTCGCTGCCCGAAGGGCACTATCGGGTGTGGTACCGCGCCAACAACGGCGACGTCGAATCCAAGCACGCGGTCGGCCTCAGCCTCGACCAGAAGCTGAGCCCGGTCGTCGGCGTGTTCGGCCGCTACGGCCAGCAGCAGATCCCCGGCGACTGGGATCGCTACTGGAGCACGGGGCTGTCGTTTGCGACGGGGATGGTCTTCAACCCGCTCGACACCTGGGGCATCGGCTACGCCCAGATGGATCTGGCGTCGGGCGACAAGGAGCACCTGACCGAGGGGTACTATAACTTCCAGTTGACCGAGCGCCTGCGGCTGTCGTTCATGCTGCAGCACGTGCTCGATCGGCAGAGCGACAAGTTCGGCTACCTGCTGCCCGGCATCCGGCTGCAGGCGGCGTTCTAAGCGTGCGTCGGAGGCAGGAGAATCATATGCATAACGTCAAACGCTTTCTCATCCTTCTCATCGTCGCGCTCGCCGTCGGCGCGGCCAGCTTCTTCACGCGCGCGACGCTCAGCGCCGCCGTCGTGAAGGTGCCGGACCCGACGAAGGTCGTCATGATCGTCGACCGCGATTCCAACGACATCGCGTTCATGGACATCGCGAGCAAGCAGATCGTCGGGCGGACGTTCCTCGGCAACAACGTCAACCCGCACATGGTCATGATGTCGCCCGACGGCCGCTACGTGGTCACCGGCGGCACGCGTGCGAACAAGGCGTACGTGATCGACGCCAGGACGCTCGAGCTCGTGAAGGTGATCCCGGTCGACATCGCGCCCGAACACCTCGCGTTCTCGCCCGACAGCCGCTGGTACTACCAGGGCAATCCCGAGGGCGATTCGATCTCCGTCATCGACATGCTGTCGCTGACGAAGATCAAGACGATTCCCGGCCTCGTCGAGCCGCTCAACACCGTCTTCCTGCCCGACGGCTCGAAGGCCTACGTCGGCAACTACGGCGCGCACTGGGTGGGCGTCATCGACGTCCGCCGTCACGAGCTGCTGAAGAAGATCCAGGTCGGCGACGTGCCCGGCGTCGCCAAGCTCGATCCGGACAAGTACCTCGGCGAGATCCAGGGCATCAACATCCCGCAGATCACCAACGACGGCCGCTACCTCTACGCCACCGACACCGACCTCGGCGTCGTCGCGAAGATCGACCCGCGCGAAGACAAGGTCGAGAAGGTCATTCGCGTCGGCAAGAACCCGTGGCGCCCGTACATGAGCCACGACGGCAAGTACCTGATCACGCCGAACAACGGTGACCAGACGATCTCGATCGTCGACCTGCGCACCGACAAGGTCGCGGCGACGCTCGAGGCGGGCGAGAACATGACCGGCGTGAACTTCGCCGCCGGCAAGGCGTTCGTCATCAGTTCGACCAGCGGCTTCGTCTACGTCTACGATATGAACAGCCTGCGGCCCGCGGGCCGGATGAAGATCGGCACCAACATCCAGCTCGAAACGGCGACGACCGACACGAAGGACGAGAAGCTGTATCTCGCGGACTCCACCGAGAATGCGGTCGTGATCATCGACGCGAAGACGCAGCAGTTTGAAAAGGTGATGAATGTCGGCCTGTTCCCCTGGGGCACGCACATCATGGACAGCAAGGACAACTACTGCCACTAGTACCGCTGGTGGTCGGTGGTTGGTGAACGGTTGTAGGGCGGGTCTTGTCAGACCCGCCTCGCTCATCCTCGTCCTCTGCGTGGCGGCGCCGGCCGCCGCGCAGAACCCGCGCAGTCATACCCGCCTCGATCCCCGCGGCACCCGCGTCACGCAGTCGCAGGCCGAGACGCTGACGCTGACGCTCGGCACCGCTGAAGTCCGCCTCCTGCAGACCTGGGTTCGTACCGCGGGCACCATCGACAAGACGGGCAAGGTGCTCAAGGGGCTGGTGTCGGGCACCGACGCGCCGCTCGTCAAGGTCGGCCAGCGCGTGCGCGCCTTTCCGCCGAGCTCGAAGTCGTCGATGTACCAGGCCTACGTGACGCGCGTCACGCCGCAGGCGTCGGGCGTCGGGGTCGAGGCGACGCTGGCCGCGACGGGCCGCGCCGACACCACGCTCTACGTCATGGAAATCGTCGTCGAGCAGGGGCCGTACCTCGTCGTCCCGAACGAAGCGATCATCGAGGAAGGGGACAAGCACGTCGTCTACGTGCAGCAGCAGGGCGACTACGTGCCGAGGGAGGTCCGCACGGGCATCCAGGGCGAGCTGTACACGCAGGTCCTCGAGGGCCTGCAGCCCGACACCCCGGTCGTCACCTTCGGCAGCTTCTTCATCGACGCCGAACACAAGTTGAAGGGCACCGGCCTGGACCAGTGAGCGATGATTCTGCAGCTGATTAGGACGGTGATCCGGTGGCGGGCGATCGTCTGGGCGATCGTCGCCGCCGGCGTGCTCGTCAGCCTCTACTCGATCCGGGTCGCCTCGCTCGACGCCATCCCGGACATCTCCGATCCCCAGATCGTCGTCTACGTGAAGTGGCCGCGCAGCCCGCAGCTGCTCGAGAGCCAGGTGACGGAGCCGCTCATCAGCGCGCTCGTCGGCTCGCCCGGTATCGAGGCGCTGCGCGGCGCCTCGCACATGGGCTACTCGTTCATCTACGTGATTCTCAACGCGCAGGCCCGGCGCGAGGAGGTGCAGCAGCTCGTCACCGACCGCATCAACGCGATGCGGCCGCAGCTGCCGTCCGACGCCAGCGTCACGCTCGGCCCCAACGCGAGCAGCATGGGCTGGATCTACCAGTACGCGCTCGTCGACAAGGAGAAGCTGCGCGACCTGCGCGAGCTGCGGCTGCTGAACGAGACGCGGATCAAGCCCGGTCTCGAGACCGTGCCTGGCATCGCGGAGGTGGCGTCGGTCGGCGGCCTCGAGAAGCAGTATCAGATCAAGATCTTCCCGCCGCTGCTCGCGCAGACGGGCATCCCGCTGCGCGCGGTGATTACCGCGGTGCAGGGCGTGTTCCAGGAAGCGGGCGGCCGCATGATCGAGGCGACCAACCGCGACTACCAGCTGCGCGGCGACATCAGGATCGACGACATCGCCGCCGTGGACAACCTCGTCGTCGGCCGGCACGGCGACGGCAAGCCGGTCTACCTGAAGGACGTCGGCTACCTCGCGGTCGGCTACGACCAGCGGCGCAGCACGGTGGATCTCGACGGCGCCGGCGAGGTCGTCGGCGGCGTCGCGATCATGGAGCAGGACCAGAATGTGCTGGCGATCACGGCCGCGCTCGAGCGCAAGCTGGCCGACATCCGCCGCGGGCTGCCGCAGGGCGTCGAGATCGTCGCCACCTACGATCGCTCGGCCTGGATCTGGGCGACGTTGCGGCAGTTCTTCGAGACGCTCGGCATCGAGATCCTCGTGCTGATCGCGGTGACGCTGCTGTTCCTGCGCAACGTCCGCACCGCGATCGGCCCCATCGCCATCCTGCTGCTGAGCGTCGTCTTCACGGCGCTGCCGCTCGTGGGACTGCGGGAAACCATCAACCTCTTCTCGCTCGCCGGCCTGGCCATCGCCATCGGCGAGATTGCCGACGCCACGATCGTCATCGTCGAGAACTGCACGGCGGAGCTCTCGACGCACGGCGTCGTGACGCCCGCGGAGCGCGAGGCGATCCTGGTGCGCTCGATCGCGTCGGTCGCCAAGCCGCTCCTCTTCTCGCTGCTCATCATCCTCGCGTCGTTCCTGCCGGTGTTCTTCCTCGAAGAGCGCGAGGGGCGGCTGTTCGACCCGCTCGCCTACAGCAAGACGTTCGCGATGGCGTTCTCGACGCTGCTGACGCTGGTGCTGCTGCCGCTGATCGTGCTCTGGATCTTCAAGCGCGAGCAGGGCACGCGCCGCAACTTCCAGGAGAGCGCCGCCGTGCGCGCGTATCGGTCGGCGCTGACGACGGTCATCCGCTATCGCTACGTCTTCACGATCGTCGGCCTGCTGGCGCTCGTGCCCGGCGCCATCCTCCTCAACCGGTTCCCGAAGGACTTCCTGCCGAACGTCGACGAAGGCGCGGTCCTCTACATGCCGACGACGCTGCCCGGGCTGCCCAACCGCGAGGCGGGCTGGGTCGTGCAGCAGATGGACAAGAAGCTGAAGGCGTTCCCGGAGGTGGCGAGCGTCTTCGGGAAGATCGGCCGCGCCGACACGTCGACCGACCCGGCTCCGCTGACGATGATCGAGACGACGGTGGCGCTGAAGCCGAAGTCTCAATGGCGGGACGGGATGACGAGCGACAAGCTGGTCGCCGAAATGGACCGCGCCGCGGAGACGATCGGCTACGTCAACGCGTGGGTGCAGCCCATCCGCGGACGCGTGATGATGCAGAGCAGCGGCATCCAGACCCCGGTCGGCATCAAGGTCAAGGGGCCCGATCTCGATCGCATCGAGGAGCTCTCGCAGCAGATCGAGGGGCTGCTGCGCGCGATGCCGGGCACCAAGTCGGTCATCGCCGAGCGCATCTCCGAGGGCTATTACATCGACGTGCGCAACGATCTCGAGCGGATGGGGCAGCACGCCGTGACGGTCGACGAGGCGATGTCCACCGTCCGCTACGCCATCGGCGGCGACAACGTCGTCGGCGTCAAGGAGGCCGAAGGCGCGGTCGTGCCGCTCAACGTGCAGTATTCGCCCGAGTACATCGACACGGTCGAAAAGCTGAAGAAGACGCCGGTCGTGACCGCGGACGGACGGTCCGTGCCGCTCGGCGACGTCGCCGACGTCGCGGTGCGGAAGATGCCGGAGATGATCCGCAACGACAACGGGAGCCTCGCCGGATACATCTACGTCGACCTCCTGCAGGGCGTCACGGGACCCGACTACGTCGAGCGGGCGCAGCAGCTGCTCGCGAAAAGCCTGACGCTGCCGCAGGGCTACACGATGGAATGGACGGGCCTCTACGAGTACGCGACCGCCGCGCGCGCCCGCATGCGCATCATCGTGCCGATGACGCTCGCCATCATCTTCGGGCTGCTGGTGGTGGCGTTCCGCTCCGTGGCCGAAAGCATCCTCATCCTGCTCTCGGTTCCCTTCGCGATGGTCGGCGGCGTCTTCCTGCAGTGGGCGCTCGGCTACCCGATGACCACCGCCGTCATCGTCGGCTACATCTCGCTGTTCGCCGTCGCCGTGCAGACGGGCATCATCATGGTGATCTTCATCCGCGCGGCGCTCGATCACCGCGCGCCGGGGCAGTCCTATATCGACGCGGTCATCGACGGGTCCGCCACGCGGCTCCGCCCGAAGCTGATGACGGTGGCCGCGATCGTCCTGTCGCTTTTCCCGGTCATGTTCTCCGACGGCGCCGGGATGGAAATCATGAAGCCGATTGCCGCGCCGAGCATCGGCGGCATGGTGACGTCGAGCCTGCACGTGCTGTTCATGACGCCGTGCCTGTTCGTCATCGGAGAGGACCTGAGGCTGGCATGGCAACGCCGGGCGCAGAAGCGGCGCGCCGCATAGTCGGGGGCCCGGCGCGGGCCGTTCCGGTTCTCGCGGTCGCGATCTCGGTCGTCGCCATCGCGATGCACTACGACGGCTTCGGGCCGGCCGACCCCACACTGCCGCGCGTGGCGCCGGTCTTCGACGTCCGCAAGAACGCCGTCTACGTGTGCCCGATGGACCCCGACGTCCGTTCGAACGCGCCGGGAAGCTGCCGCCGCTGCGGGATGGCGCTCCGCGCCGACATCCCGGACCCGGTGGAATTTCATCTCGACCTGACGGCGGTGCCGTCGCCGCCGGCTCCGGGACGCACGGCAACGCTGGAGTTCGCGGTGCACGACCCCTGGAAGGATCGTCCCGTGCACGACTACGTCGTCGTCCACGAGAAGTTGTTTCACGCGTTCGTCGTCGGGCAGGACCTCACGTATTTCAACCACGGGCATCCGGCGCTGCGCGGCGACGGCGTGTTCACGTATCCGGTCGTGCTGCCGACCGGTGGCATGTTCCGGGTGCTCGGCGACTTCTACCCGGACGGCGCCACGCCGCAACTGATCACCGAGACGCTCGTCGTGCCAGGCGCCGCGCCCGGGCCGGCGAAGCTGTCACGGGACTACTCGAGCAAGTCCGATCGCAACATGACCGTCTCGCTGAAGACGCTGCCGGAGCAGGCGACGGCGGGGACGCGCACGCAGATGGAGTTCCGCGTCGATCCGGCGGACGGCTTCGAGAAGTACCTCGGCGCGTGGGGCCACATGCTGGCGGCGAGTGACGATCTCATCGACATGATCCACCTGCACCCGATTCGGGCGGTCGACGCCGACGTCCGCTTCGACGTCGTCTTTCCGCGCGCCCGCCCGTATCGCGTGTGGGTCCAGTTCCAGCGCAATGGCCTCGTCAACACCGTTCATTTCGACGTGCCGGTGGAGGAGGCGCCGAGGTGATGCGGCGCGCGATGGTGACCGCGGGGCTCGCGCTGGCCGTCTGCGCGCACCTGCGCGCGCACGACGTGAGCACCACGCCCATCACGTGGAATCGCGAGATCTCGCGCATCTTCTACCAGCGCTGCGTCTCCTGCCATCGGCCCGACGGAACATCGTTTTCGCTGGCCACGTATCAGGACGTGCAGCCGCGCGCGGTCGCCATCCGCGATGCGGTGCTGTCGCGGCGGATGCCGCCGTGGGGCGCGGTGAAGGGGTTCGGCGACTTCAGGAACGACGAGGCGTTGACGGCGGAGCAGATCGAGCTGATTACCGACTGGGTGCAGGACGACACGCCGAAAGGGAACAACCCGCGGATGCTGCCGAAGATGCCGGTCTTCGGGCCGACACCGCCGGTCACCGCACCTGCCGGGGCCGTTCGCGTCACGGGCACGCTCCCGTTGAAATCCGCGATGCTCCTCGACGGGCTGCTGCCCGAGGGAAAAGCGGACGGCGCGCAGATTATCGCGGCGCTTCCGGACGGCAGCGTCGAGCCGCTGCTCTGGCTCTACGGCTACAGCGACAGGTTCCGGCATCCGTTCCTGCTGCGCAAGCCGCTGTCGCTGCCCGCCGGCACACTCATCCGCGGCGTGATGCCGCCGGCGAGCGTCTTGCTGCTGCCTGCATCCTCTTCGGGGACACGTTGATGCGCTCGTGGACGGTTCTGACGCTCGCCGCCCTGCTGTTGATCGGATGTGGAGGCGCCGGCCAGGCGGTCCCGCTCAAGGAATTGCAGCGCGTGCATGCAGGTGAACTGGACGTCGTGCTGCTCTCGGCAGGCGACGCGCTGAAGCAGGGCAAAGGGACGTTCGTCGTCGAATTTCGCGACGCCGGTGGCGCGCTGGTGGACGTCGGGACCGTGACGGTGGGCGCGTCGATGCCGATGCCCGGCATGGCGCCGATGTTCGGCGAGAGCGCGGTGACGGCCGCGTCGACGCCCGGCCGCTATGAGGTGTCGAGCGACCTCAACATGGCCGGCACCTGGCGGCTCGACATCACCTGGAACGGCCCCCGCGGCCGGGGTCAGGCCTCGATGCGGGCGACGGCGTCGTGATGCATAATCCTGCCGTGCTCGCGCGCTCCCTCCGCCGCCCGGCCGCCGCATGGCTGCTGATGGCGGCGACCATCGTCGCCGCGCTGCTGCCGCCGTCGCACATCCACCTGGCGGCGCACGACGACCACGATCACGACCACGCCGCGGCGATCGAGCACTCGCACTGGAGCTCGCACGGCGCCTCGCGCGCCGCACTCGACGACGACGACGGGCGGGCGATTCTCGTCGATCACACTCCGCTGACGCCGAGCGTGAACACGACATTCGGGCGTCCGGCGCCGGCCGTCGTCGCGCTTCTCACCCTGCCAGCCCCGACGGCGACATTCACCGCGGTCGATCGGCAGACGTCCGGCAACTCTCCGCGCGATGGACCATCGCGCGTCACCCGGCCTCTTCGCGCCCCGCCTTCCTTCGACACGCTGTAACAGCGGTCGTTGGGCGGACCTCAAGGTTCGCCCCTACGTCAACGTAGCCCGCGACCGCATCGATACCCGTGTGTCCGAAGGAGCCCTATGCGTGTACGTCCCTGGTTCGCCGCTGTTGCCCTCGCCTGCGTGTGCGGCGGCGCTGATGCCCAAACCGTTCTCAGTGAAGCCGACGCGATTGCGACGCTGTCCGCCGACAGCCCGCGCGTCCGCGCCATCCGATCCGGGATAGAGCTGGCACGCGCCGACGTCCTGAGTGCATCGCGTTGGCCGAACCCGCGCCTCTACATCGGACGCGAGGCCGTGGCCGGTGTGTCGGAGACGATCACGACCGTGCTGCAACCGCTGCCGGTGACGGGGCAGCGCCGCTTCGAGATGCAGGCGGCGAGTGCGCTCGTCGACGCCACCACCTTTCGTGCCGATGACGCGATGCGGCGGGCGCGGGCCGACGTGCGGCTCGCCTACGCGGACCTCGTCGCGGCGCAGGCGCGCGAGCGGGAACTGACCGCCGCGCGCGACCGGCTGCAGGAGCTTGCCGGCATCCTGACGACGCGCGAGCGGGAAGGCGACGCCGCGGGCTTCGATCGGCTCCGGGCGGAGCGCGAGGTGCTCGACCTCGAGGCCGACCGTGTGATCGCGGCGGCGGACCGGGCGCGCGCGCAGGGGCGTCTCGCCGGCTTCTTCGCGACCGCGATCGACCCGGCTTCGCTCGTCGCCGCGGATCGCGTTGTTCCCGTGCGTGACGTGCCGCCAATCGAGGCGCTCGTCGACCAGGCGGAGAAGACGCGTGGAGAGCTGCTCGCGCTCACGCGCGAGATCGACTCGGCGCGCTTCGCCGGTCGCGCGGCGGATCGGCGGCGCGTGCCGGAGCCGGAGGTCATCGCCGGTACCAAGACGTCGAGCTTCGCGGGCGGCGACGTCGGCAGCGTCCTGAGCGTGCAGGCGGTGCTGCCGCTCTTCGACCGCGGCCGCGCCGAGCACGCGCGGGCGGAGGCGCGCGAGTCGCAGGCGGCGGCGCGGCTCGAGGCGCTGCGTCTCAGCGTGCGCGGCGACATTGCTGCGTGGCGCGGCGCCGCGCTCGAACGGCGCGCGGCGGCGGATCGCTACCGCGCGTCGGCCGTGCCATCGGCGGCGGACGTCGAACGCATCGCGCGTGTCAGCTACGAATCGGGAGAGCGGGGCATTCTCGAACTGCTCGACGCGTATCGCACGTCGGCGTCGGCGCGCGTGCGCCAGGCGGCGCTCGACGTCTCGGCGCGCGAGGCGGAGATCGAACTCGAATTCGTGAGCGGATGGGACATGCCATGAGACGGGTACTGTTTGCATTTTGCATTTTGAATCTTGCATTTCTCGCGGGCTGCGCGCGACAGCCTGAGCCCGCTCCCCCCGAGCCGCCGTCGTTGAACGTGACGAGCTGGACGGACAAGACAGAGCTCTACATGGAATATCCGCCGCTCGTCACCGGGGAAACCGTGCGCTTCGCGGTGCACCTGACGAAGATGGCCGACTTCAGCGCGCTCAACGCCGGGAAACCGCGCATCGAGATGACGCCGTCCTCAGGCGGCGCCCCGGTGACGCTCCCTGGATCTGATGCGCTGCGGCCGGGCGCGTTTCGGGTCGAAGGGAAGATCCCGGCGCCGGGACGTTACACGTGGGCGCTTCTCGTCGATGCCCCGGGAGTCACGGACCGCCACGATCTCGGCGACGTGACGGTATTTGCCGACGAGAAGGCGGCGGTTGCCGATGCCGAGGGGCGGCCACCCGACGATCCCGCCGCGATTGCGTATCTGAAGGAGCAGCAGTGGACCAACGCGTTCGCCACCACGGCCGTGCGCGAAGCGGAACTGCGGTCGTCGGTCCGCGTGCCGGCGTCGGTGCACCCGATCACCGGCGGGGAAGCGATCGTGGAGGCGCCGGCGGCAGGACGGTTCGCTGCCGACTCGCTCGCGTCGATCGGGACGCTGGTGCGCGCCGGGCAGACGCTCGGGCGTCTCGAGCCGCGGCTCAGCGCCGGCGGCGACGACCGCGCGACGCTGGCGGCGGAAGTCGCGCGGGCGCAGGCGGGGCTGGAGGCGGCACGCGCAGAGCAGGCGCGCGCCGAACGTCTTCTCGCCGAGCAGGCGGTGCCGGCGCGTCGCGTCGAGGACGCCCGGCGCGCGGTGACGGTCGCTGACGCGCAGTTGCGCGCCGCGGAGGCGCGGCTGGCGCAGCGCGATCAGACGCTCGGCACCGGCGGCGGGGCGGCCGCTGGCAACGCGTACGTGCTGCGCGCGCCGCTGACCGGGCGCGTGACCGAGGTGTGGGCGACCCTTGGCGCGTCCTACGGCGAAGGGGACCATCTGTTCCGCATCGTGAAGACCGACGAAGTGGAGCTGCAGGCGCTGGTGCCGGCGGCGGATGTCGAGCTGACGCGCGATGTCGACTCGATCGCGCTCGAGCTCCCCGGCCGCCCCGACCCGCTGCTCGTGACACCGCACCACATGCACGACGCGGGGGTCATCGACCCTGAAACGCACGCCTTGACGGTGCAGTTCGAGGTCGAGAACCGCGGCAATCGATTGCTGATCGGCCAGACCGGCTCCGCGCTGCTCTACGGCCGTCGCCGCCTGCGCGTGCCGGCGGTGCCGAAGGAAGCGGTGCTGATGGAAGCCGGACGGCCATATGTGTTCGTGCAGACCGGCGGCGAACGGTTCGCGCGCCGCTTCGTCGAAATCGCCGCGCGCGAAGGCGATCTGGTCGGACTCAAGAACGGCGTGATGCCTGGCGAGCGCGTCGTCACGCGCGGCTCGTACGACGTTCAGCTCGCCTCGGCGGCCAAGGGGCTACCGGCGGAAGGGCACGTGCACTGACAGCGGCAACGTGGAAAAGTTGAAAAGTGGAAAAGTTGAAAAGGAAGTACGAAGTACCGCGAGCTGATTCGATCGTTGGTGCTGCGACTCGCGGCATTGTAGTACGAGTGTCGCGACGTACCAGGCGCGCGTACTTTCAACTTCCTCACTTTCAACTTCCTCACTTTCTACTTACTTCTTCCACTTTTCCACTTCTTCCACTTTTCCACTTCGCCGAAGGCCGTCAATGAAACGAATTATTCAATGGTCGATTGACCATCACTGGCTCGTGATCGGGCTGTCCGTCGTGCTCTTCCTCGCGGGCGCCTACACCGCGAGGCAGATGCCGATCGACGTGTTCCCCGATCTCACCGCGCCGACGGTGACCATCCTCACCGAAGGGCACGGGATGGCGCCCGAGGAGATGGAATCGCTGGTGACGTTCCCGATCGAGAGCGCCATCAACGGCGCCTCCGGCGTGCGCCGCGTCCGCTCCGCCACGGCCGTCGGCATCGCGGTCGTCTGGGTCGAGTTCGACTGGGGCACCGACATCTTCATGGCGCGGCAGCTCGTCTCCGAGAAGCTGTCGCTCGTCAGCGGCGTGCTGCCGCCGCAGGTCGAGCGGCCGATCCTGGCGCCGGTGTCGTCCATCATGGGCGAGGTCCTCTTCTTCGCGCTCTCTTCCGACACCGAGGATCCGCTGACGCTGCGCACGATCGCCGACACCACCGTGCGGCGCCGGCTGCTCGCCGTGCCGGGCATCTCGCAGGTCACGCCGATTGGCGGCGCCGAGCGGCAGTTCCAGGTCATCGCGCATCCCGACGGCCTGCGCGCGAACAACATCTCGCTCACCGAGCTGCTCTCGGCCGTCAGGGGCGCGAGCCAGAACTCGTCCGCCGGTGTGTACACGGAGGGTTCGCAGGAATACGTTCTCGAGGCGATCGGCCGCGTGCGCAGCACCGAGGAGATCGGCGACACGGTGGTGGCGCTGCGCGGCGACCGGTCCGTGCTCGTGCGCGACGTCGCCGACGTGCGCGAGGCCGCCGCGTTCAAGCGTGGCGAAGGCTCCCGCAGCGGCAAGCCCGCCGTCATCGTCGGCGTGCAGAAGCAGCCGGGCGCGAACACCATCGAAGTGACCGCGCGCCTCGACCGCGAGCTCGACACGCTGCAGCAGGAGCTGCCGCGCGGCATCAGCATCGATCGCCGGATCTTCCGGCAGGCGGACTTCATCCAGGTGGCTGTCGACAACGTCGTCGACGCACTGCGCAACGGCGGGCTGCTCGTCATCGTCGTCGTGCTGCTGTTCCTGGCGAACCTGCGCGCCGCGGCGATCACGCTGACGGCGATGCCGCTGTCGCTGGCGGCGGCGGTGCTCGCGCTGCGCGGCTTCGGCGCCAGCATCAACACGATGACGCTCGGCGGGATGGCGATCGCCATCGGCGCGCTCGTGGACGACGCGATCATCGACGTGGAGAACGTGGTGCGGCGCCTGCGCGAGAATCACGCGCGCCCGCCGGCGGAGCAGCGGCCGGCAGCCGACATCGTGCGCGAGGCCACGCTCGAGATCCGGTCGTCGATCGTGTTCGCGACGGTCATCATCGTGCTGGTCTTCCTGCCCGTCTTCGGCCTCACCGGCATCGAAGGACGGCTCCTGACGCCGCTGGCCTTCGCCTACATCGTCGCGCTGCTCGCGTCGCTGGTGGTCGCGATCGTCGTGACGCCGGCGCTCTGCTACGCGTTCCTGCCGAATGCGCGCTCGATCGAGAGCGGCCACGACGGCTGGTTCGCGCGCACGCTCAAGGCGCGCTACGCGCACGATTTGCCGCGGATTCTCGATCGCCCGCGCGTGGTGATTGCCGCCGCCGTCGTGATGCTGGTGGCGGCGGTCCTCGGCCTCACGCGCGCCGGCACCGCGTTCCTGCCCGAGTTCCACGAGGGAAGCCTGACCGTGCAGGCGAACACGCTGCCGGGCACGTCGCTCGCCAAGTCCGACGAGATCGGCCGCCGCGTCGAGCAGATCCTGCTCTCCCAGCCGGAGGTGATCGCCACGGCGCGTCGGACAGGGCGCGCGGAATACGACGAGCACGTCCAGGGCGTGGAGGCGGCGGAAATCGACGTCGGCCTGAAGGAGACCGGCCGGGCGCGCGACGACCTGCTGGCGGAGCTGCGCCGCCAGTTCTCGACGCTCCCGGGTACTAACGTGACGATCGGCCAGCCAATCTCGCACCGCATCGATCACATGCTCTCGGGCACGCGCGCCAACATCGCGGTGAAGGTCTTCGGCGACGACCTCGGCACGCTGCGGCGCCTCGGCGAGCGCGTGCGCGCGACGATGGAAGGGGTGACGGGCGTAGCCGACCTGTCGCTCGAGCAGCAGATGGACGTGCCGTTCGTCCGCTTCGTCCTCAATCGCCCGGCGATCGCCCGCTACGGCCTCCGGCCCGCGGACGTGACGGAGGCGATCGAGACGAGCTTCGCCGGCGCGACGGTCGGCCGCATCTTCGATCGCGGGACGACGTTCGATCTGCTGGTGAAGCTCGACGCGTCGAACATCGCGGATTTCGACCGCGTCGCCGACCTGCCGGTGGACACGCCGACGGGCGCGATCGTCCCCGTGCGCATGCTCGCGGACGTGCGCCGCGAGCAGGGGCCGAACATGGTGCTGCGCGAGAACGTCCAGCGCCGCATCGTCGTCTCGTGCAACGTCGCGGGCCGCGACCTCGGGAGCGTCGTGGCGGACATCCGCACGGCGGTGCAGGCCGCGGTGCCGATGCCCGCGGGCTACCGCGTCGAGTACGGCGGCCAGTTCGAGAGCGAGGAGAGCGCGTCGCAGCGTCTCCTGGCGCTCGGCCTGCTGGTGATCGCCGCGATCTTCATGCTGCTCGTCCTGGCGTTCGGCCGCGCGCGCGACGCGCTCATCGTGATGGCCAACCTCCCGCTGGCGCTGATCGGCGGCGTGGCCGGCGTGTTCCTAGCCGGCGGCGTGCTGAACGTGGCGACGATGATCGGGTTCATCACGCTGTTCGGTATCGCGACGCGAAACGGGATCATGCTGGTGTCGCATATCCAGCACCTGGTGGACGAAGAAGGGGTCGCCGATTTCCGCGAGGCCGTCGAGCGCGGAGCGCGCGAACGGCTGATTCCGATTCTCATGACGGCGATGGCCGCCGGGCTGGCGCTGATTCCGCTGGCGCTCGGCGCCGGCAAGTCGGGGAGCGAGATCCAGACGCCCATGGCGATCGTCATCCTGTGCGGGCTCATCTCGTCCACGTTCCTGAACATGGCAGTCGTGCCGACGCTGTATCTTAGATACGGCGGCGAAAGGCGGATCTGAATGCGAACCATCTACTGGCTCTTCGGCGTCAGCGTCGCGCTGTTCGTCAGCGGCATCAGCTTCATCATTGCCGGCGAGCGCACCGCGCGGGCGGCGACGCCGGCGACCACCGCGGCCGCTGCCGTGGACACGCAGCCGGTCGCGACCGTCAAGCAGATCATGATTGGCATCACCAATCCCGCCGCCTATGTCGTGTACGAGGCTGTCGGGACCAAGACCACGGCGAAGGGGATCGAGGAGATTGCGCCGCAGACGGATGAAGACTGGGCGAAAGTCGGAAGCGCCGCGGCCGCCGTCGTCGAGTCGGGGAACCTGATGCTGACGGGGAGCCGCGCCATCGACAAGGGCGACTGGGTGAAGATGACGCGCGACATGATGGAACAGGGACAGAAGGCGATGAAGGCGGCCGAAATGAAAAGCACCGACGGCATCGTGGGCGCCGGCGGCGACCTCAACACGACGTGTGACAACTGCCATGCGCGATATTCGCGACAGTAAGGGGGCAGGGGGCAGGGGGCAGGTGGCAGGAGGGGGCAGGTTTCACCCCGAGGTGGCAGTGCTCGCCCTGCTCATGGTCTGCGCGCTTGCGCCCGCGCTCGAAGCGCATGGCGTCTCCGGCAAGGACGCGGTGTTCCTGCAGGGGCTGAAGGGACGCGCGATCGTGCCGCTGCTCTACCTCGGGGCCAAGCACATGGTCACGGGCTACGACCACCTGCTGTTCCTCGTCGGCGTGATCTTCTTCCTCTATCGGCTCAAGGACGTTGTTACCTACGTGAGCCTCTTCACGCTGGGGCATAGCGTGACGCTGCTCGCGGGCGTGCTCGGCGGCATCCGGGCGAATCCGTATCTGATCGACGCCATCATCGGCTTCTCCGTCGTCTACAAGGCGTTCGAGAACATGGACGGCTTCCGCCGCTTCTTCGGCTTCCAGCCGAACACGAAGCTGGCCGTGCTGATCTTCGGCTTCTTCCACGGCTTCGGCCTCGCGACCAAGCTTCAGGATTTCGCGCTGTCGCAGAACGGCCTCGTCGCCAACATCGTCAGCTTCAACGTCGGCGTCGAGATCGGCCAGTGCCTGGCGCTGACGGCGATTCTCATCGCGCTCACGTGGTGGCGTACGCACCGCGGGTTCTTCGAGCACGCCTTTGCGTTCAACGGCATCGTCATGGCGTGCGGGTTCCTGCTCGTCGGCTATCAGTTGTCCGGCTATTTCCTGGCGGTGTGACGTGGATCCAGTGTCCGAACATGTAATGGAACTGACGGCGGGCGTCCCTGCTGTCGAAATCAAGAACCGGCTCGCCGTCGCGGCGGGCGCGGCGCTGCTCGTCGCCGGTGTCATTCTGGTGACCGTAGTCCTGCCGGCGGAATTTGCCGTCGATCCGCTCGGCACGGGCGCGAAGCTCGGGTTGTTGCCGCTGGGAGTCGTCGGCCAGCAGGTCAATCAGCTCGAGGCGAACGCCTCCGCCGCGGGCGGCGCCGCCGGACAGGGTGCCATCCTCGTCGGGCAGGAGAAGCCGTTCCAGCAGGAGAGCGTGGACTTCACGCTGAAGCCGCGCGAGGCGATGGAATACAAATATCGCCTCGACAAGGGCGAGGCGCTGCTGTTTTCCTGGAACGCCACGGCGCCCGTCGATTACGAGCTGCACGCGGAGCCGGACGGCGCGCCTGCCGGCTACGCACAGAGCTACGAGAAGAAGCCGGCGTCGAACGGCGCGTCGGGCACGCTGACGGCGCCGTTCCCCGGCATCCACGGGTGGTACTGGGAGAACAAGACAGACCACGACGTCACGGTGACGCTCAAGACCGCTGGCTACTACAACCTGTCGCACGAGTTCAGGAACGGCCAGCCGACGAAGAACAAGATGTTTCAATAGCTGGCAGCTGGCAGCTGGCAGTGGGCGGTCGGCAGTCGGCAGTCGGCAGTCGGCGGCTGGCGGTCGACAGTTAGGGCAGGACGCATGAGGATCAGGCGCTGGTTCGTGTTTGTTGCCGCGCTGTTTCTGTTCGCGGTCTCCGTCCATCTTCAGTCGCAGGGACGTCCCGCCGGCGCGGCGGATCCCGCATCCCGGATCCCGGATCCCGGCCAGGTTGCTGTCCAGGCCACCTACGTCGGCTCGTCGCGCTGTGGCGACTGCCATGCGGCCCTCTACGCCCGCTGGCAGAAGACGCGCATGGCCAACGTGGTCACCGACCCGAAGGTGCGTGCCGAGGTCATCATTCCCGATTTCTCGAAAGCCGATCCGCTCCTGACCTTTACTCGAGACGAGGTGGCGTTCGTCTACGGGACGAAGTGGAAGCAGCGCTACTTCAAGAAGGTCGGCAACGACTACTTTCCGCTGCCGGCGCAGTGGGACGTGACGCATCGCATCTGGCGCGCGTACTTCGTGCAGCCGAACACCGACTGGTGGGTGCCGTTCTACCCCGCGGACAACAACGGCCGTCCGACGGGCCCGCTCTGCGACGGCTGTCACTCGGTGAACTACAACATCCAGACGAAGCAGCCGACGGAATGGAACGTCGGCTGCGAGCGCTGCCACGGTCCCGGCGGCGAGCACGTCAGGGATCCGCGCCCCTCGAACATCGTCAACCCGGCGCGGCTCGACTACGTGCACGCCAACGACACGTGCATCCAGTGCCATTCGCAGGGTAAGCCGCTGCGCAACCCGATCGCGGGGCAGTACTACGACTGGCCGGTGGGCTTCCACCAGGGGTTGAACCTGCGCGATTTCTGGGAGCTCGAGGAGCACAAGATCGGCGAAACGAATTTCATGCATTTCGCCGACGGCACCGCGCACAAGAACCGGATGCAGGGGAACGACTTCGTGCAGAGCGTGATGTACACGCGCGGGGTCACCTGTTTCAGCTGCCACGACGTGCACGGCACCGGCAACAACGCGGATCTCGTCAGGCCCGCCAAGGACCTGTGCCTCACCTGCCACGGGCCGAATTCGCCGAACGGCCCGCACGCCGCCAGCATCGAGGCGCACACGCATCACGAGCGCGGCAGCCGCGGCAGCGAATGCGTGGCGTGCCACATGCCGCAGATCGCGCAGACGATCGCGGACATCAACGTGCGAAGCCACACGTTCAAGTTCATCCCGCCGTCGATGACGGACGAGTACAAGATCCCGAACCCCTGCACGAGCTGCCACGCGGACCAGACGACCGCGTGGGCGAAGCAGGCGCTGAGCGGGTGGGGATTCTCGCCGTGGAGGGTGAATTAGTCAGGCGGACCTGAGGTTCGCCTCTACGTTCTTCAACGGCCGTAGGGGCCGACCTTCCGCCTTCGCTGAAGCTACGGCGGACGGGTCAGGTCGGCCCGACCGCACGGCTCAACATCGCGACACCCAGCAGCGCCAGAAGCAGCGCGAGCACGCGGCGGAACCAGATGTCGGGAATGCGGCCGAGCGCCCGGCTGCCGGCGATCGTGCCAGCGACGACGCCGGCGATCGCGAGCGCGACCGCTCCGGCGACGCCGCGCATCTCGTCGTGCTGCGTGTAGAGGTAAACCGGCACACGCGCGCCGTCGACGAACAACGCGATTGCCGTCGCCGTTCCCACGAACAATTCCTTGCGGAGCCCGAAGCCGATGAGCGCGGCGGATCGGATGCCGCCCTGGTTGCCGACGAGGCCGCCGAGCAGGCCTGAAAGCGCGCCGGCCACCCACGCCACCCAGCCGCGAAACCGCATCCGCCGCGCGAGGCCGCTGATTTCGCTGAGCGCGGCGAACAGCAGCAGCAGGCCGAAGACGATCGTCAGGCCGCGGCTGCTCGCCTGGTTGTAGAGCATCGCGCCGGCCAGCCCGCCCGCGGCGCTGGTGAGCCCGAAGCTCCAGAGCACACGGCGATCGACGCCGCCGTGCATCAGCCAGAACCGGAGCGACGTGCCGACCAGGTGCGGGATCGAGACCGCCGCCACCGCGAGCCTGGTGTCAACCTGCAGCGCGAGGACGGGCGTCAGCAGGCTGCCGATGCCGAAGCCCGTGACGGCCGCGATAGCGCCCGCGAGGACCGAGGCCGCGACCAGAACCGCATCGAACCACATGCCGCGCGGCCGCCGTGTCGGCGCGGCGGCTTACGCGCCCGCCCCGGCGCCCCTCCGTCCGCCGCGCCCCGGAGGCGGCAGGTTCGGATCGGGCCTCAGCGCGGCCGGAAACAGATCGAAGACGGCGTTCATCGCGGTCACCGCCTTGGCGTGTTCGGCCATGAGCTTGTCGACGTCGGTCTCCTTCGCGGTCGCGCTCATGTCCGACACTTTCTGATACGACGCCACGGCCCCCTTCAGCCTGGTCTCCACTTTGGCCTTCAGGTCGGCAGACTCGCCCTTCATCGCCGACCGCACCGCATCGGCGGCTTCCGTGTACTCCATGAACTCGTGCGGCACGCGCGCGAAGTTCTTGTTGGTGATCTGCCGCTTGAAGTCGTTCGACACCTGCACGAGCAGCCTGAGCGTCATCTTGATGTCGTCGGGCGCCTTGAGCTGCTGTGCCGATGCCTGTGCCGCGAGCGGGAGGATGAATCCGAGGACCGCGAGCGCTGCGAGACCTTTTCGATGAATGCCGTTCATAACACGTCCTTTCTGGTACGTGGGGGCCGCCTTCAGCCGCCCCAACCTCGGGTACGTAGGGGCCGGCTTCAGCCGGCCCAATCTTACGCCGTCACGTGCAGGACTCCCTGCATGCACTCTCCATGGCCAGGGGTGGAGCAGAAGAACGGATAATCGCCGCCGGCGGGCGCGGTGAACCGCGTCATGACCATCCCGCCCTTGTCGCACATCGGCGTCCACGCGATCACACGCCGGTCGTCGCCGGCAATGATGCCTTCGTTGTGCTCGACGGCCTTGTCGACCGCTTCCAGTTGTCCGGGATATACGAGCACCCAGTTGTGGCGGGCGCTCAGGTACTTGCCCCGGTGATGAAAGGTCAGCGTGACGAGCGCGCCGCTGGGGCACGTCAACTCGTCGGGGCGAAAGGCGAGGAAGTCGCCGTCGGATTCGATGGAGAGATCGGCAACCAGCGGCTCGTCTTTTCGTGTCCGTCCGCACCCGGCGAACGTCAACGGAGCCGCCGCCAGGCACCCGAGCAGCATTGCTCGCCGCGAGAGACGCGCGGGAGGCAGGACGTACGAGCGCATCAGAACGTGCCGCCGCGGTTGTCGAAGGTGAAGACGTACACCGCGCCGGCGCCTTCACGTCCCCCCGCTTCGAGACGCGACCCGACCACCAGCGTTCTCCCGTCCCGACTGACCGCCATCGAGCTGCCGAACTCGTCGCGCTTCTGCGTGTTGGCGCCCTTCAGGTACGCGCGCTGCGTCCACGTCCCGTTCGCGCGGCTGAAGAGCCACGCCGCGCCGGCTTCGTCGGCGGTGCCGCCCCGCTCGTTGCCGTTGATGCCCTGCGCGGCGTTGTCCTCGAGCGGCGCGCCGACGAGCGCGACAGTGCCGTCGCCGCTGAGCGCCAGGCGGTTGCCGAACCAGTCGCCGCGGTGGATGGTGGACGGCTTGATGTATGCCTGCTGCGCCCACGTGCTGCCGCTGCGAACGAAGACGTAGGCCGCGCCGCTGGAGGTATCGGACGGCTGGTCGTTGTTGCCCACATCGGTTCGTCCGCCGAGAATCCCCGTGCAGAGACAGTCCTCGTCGAGCGATCCCACGAGGATGGTGTTGCCATCGTCGCTCAGCACGTTCGACACGCCGAAGGAGTCGCCGTTCTCGATGTTGGAGGCCTTCAGGTAGTTGGTCTGCTTCCACTCGCCGGCGGCGCGCGCGAAGAGGTAGACCGCGCCGCGTCCGTTGCTGCCCGCAAAGCCGCCGCGCGCGTTCGCGTTCGGGAGTCGGACGGGCTCCTGCGGGCCGTCAACCTGGTTCGAGCCGCCGTTCTCGTCGTAGGCGCCGATCGCCATGATGTTGCCGTCGGCGTTGAACGAGATCGAATAGCCGAACTGGAACCCGGCTCCGGGATTGGACGGCTTGACGTACGCCTGCTGCGCCCAGGCGCCGCGCGTGCGCGCGAACACGTACACCGCGCCGGCCGACATCAGCGAATTGTCGCCCTGATCGCCGTTGATCCCTTTCGCGCCGCTGTCCTCGGCGACCGCGCCGGCGGCGAGCGTGTTGCCGTCGCGGCTGAGCGCCAGCGCGAAGCCGAACTGATCGCCGTCGCCGTAGTCCTCGCCCGGCGCCGGCCCCTCGCCGGCGTTGGAGGCCTTGATGTAGGCCTGCTGCGTCCAGCGGTTGTTCTGGCGGGTGAAGACGTAAACAGCGCCGGCCTGCGGCACCGAGCGATCGCTCTGGTTGCCGTTGACGCCCCTGGCGGCGCTCGATTCCCAGACAGCGGACACGGCGAGCGTGCTGCCGTCGGCGCTCAGCGCCACGCTGTGGCCGAATTCGGCGCCGGCGTCGGTGTTGGACGCCTTGACGTACGCCTGCTGCTCCCACGCGCTGCCGCGGCGCGTGAACACGTAGACGGCGCCCGAGTCGTAGCGCGACGTGTCGTTCTGGTTGCCGTTGATCCCTGTCGCGCCGCTGCTCTCGTGCGGCGCCCCGACGGCGATCGTGTTGCCGTCGCTGCTGATGGCGACGCCGACGCCGGCATGACCATCGAGCGCGCCGCCGCAAGCGAAATGCGCGCCGACCTGCGGGTTCGATGCCTTGAGATAGGCGGTCTGCCTGACGGCCGCGGGCGGCGATTGCGCCCGCGTCTGCACGACCAACCCGGCGGTCGCGAGCGACACTCCCACGGCAATCGCCTGGCGCAGGCGGCTCATGCGCGCCGATTATAGCCTCGACGCCGCCGTCTCTTCCGGCGGCCGCACGTGCCGGAACGATCGGTAGAGGACGATGTCGTAGACGATTTTCATGGCGCCGCCGATGAAGAGCGGCGCGGCGAGCACGACATACTGCATCACGACGCCGGCGATGGGCGGGCCGACCGCCCATCCGATCGTGCGGGTCAGGTTGGTGACGCCGCTCGCATACGTGCGGCGATGCGGCGGCACGATCGCCATCACGTACGACTGCCGCGTCGGGACGTCCATCTCGACGAGCGATTCCCGCCCCAGAAAGAGGCCCGCGGCCAGCGTCCCGGACGACGTGGCGGGCGCCGCCATCAACAGCAGGCTCGATGGCAGGTGCGTCAGCACCATCGTGTTCAGCAGGCCGATGCGCCGCGCGAGCCACGCGGCGGCCACGTGAGAGACCGCGTTGAGGCTGCGCGCGGCGAAGAACAGGATCGCCAGCTCGCGTTCGCTGAAGCCGTAGCGCTGGAAGAACCAGTAGGCGATGAGCGCGGAGCTGAGAAATCCGCCGCCAAGGCTGTCGATGCCGAACAGCAGCGCCAGCTTCGAGACCGAGCGGCGCGTGCGCCGATCCTCGTCGGGTGACGTGGCGGTTGCAGCCGTCGCGACGACCTCGACCCGCTTCGACAACGCGGCGTACGGAAGGACGCCTGCGAGAGCCGAGACCGCGCAGAGCACGAAGATCGTGCGATGAGTGATGGCGAGGGCGGCGGCGAGTCCGCCCAGCGCGTGGCCGCCGTCGAGCACGAGGTTGTACCACGCGAGCGTCCACGTCCGGTGCGTGGGTGGGGCAGTCTCAGGAAGAATCGCCTGCTCGAGCGTGCCCGCCGGTCCCCGGTCCCGGCCCATGCCGTTGAGCATGCCGAGGAACGCCGCCGGGAGCAGCCACGCCAGACGCGCGGACGCTGCGGCCGCCAGGTACCCGCCCGCCGTCAGCAGCGTCATGAGAACGAGCGTCCGGCGGCGGCCGAGGCGATCGGCCGCGACCGTCACGACGACCGTCAGCGTCGCGATGCCGGCGAGGCCGGCGCCGATGACGAGGCCGGTGCCGGCGACAGAGACGCCGGCTTCGGTGAGGGCGATGGCGAGGATGACGCCGACGAGGCCGACGGCGGACGAGCGCAGGAAGGCGGCGGCGTAAATCAACGCCGCGTCGCGCGTCAGCACGAAAGTCGACCGAACACGTGTACGTGGAGGCGGACCTTGGGTCCGCCTGGCCTAGCGCTTCGCCCGCGCGCCCGTCTGATCGATCGCCGCGCGAAACGCGGTCGCCAGCTTCCGCGCGTCGCCCTTGCCCCAGTAGTGCAGGAAGATCACCTGCGGGTCGACGCCCGTCATGTGGTGATGCATGGCGACGACGTCGATGCCGCTCGAACGGAGCGACTTGAGGACGGGCGTCACCTCGCGATCCAGCATGGCAATGTCGCCGGCGACGACCGCGTCGGCGTCGCTGCCGTAGAACGCGGCCCAGGTGTTGAGCCCCATGCGCGCATTAATCGCGGCGCCCATCTCCTTCAGCGCTATGTCGGGTCGGCCGATCGTGATCTTGTAGACCGCGCCGGTCTGTTCGCCGTCGTAGCCGACAATCTTCGCGAGCGAGGCGCTGTCGAGCGTCCCCGTGATTGCGCGGCCCGTTGTCCCGACGCTGCCTTGAGGCGCCTGCCTCGCCGACACGTCGGTGGGGCGCTCTCCGATGAGGGCGAGGGCCGGCTTCACCTTCGCTGCGAGGTCCGCTGCGCTTCCGTGACCGTGGACGTGCATGTAGTAGATGCGCGGCGAGTCGAAGAAGAAATGGTTGTGGAGCGCCGTGACGTCGAGCCCGTTGTTCAGCAGCGCCGACATCACGGGATTGACCTCGTCCTCCGTGAGCACGAGATCGCCCATCATCACCTCCATGCCGCCGGTGCCCTTCGTCAGCGCCAGCCAGCCGCCGAAGCCGAAGGGCGTCGGCGTCGCGACGCCGTCGATGGTGACGTGCAGGTCGTTGCGTGGCACGTTGACGCGCAGGACGTTGTCCTTGAAGTCGCCCTGCTTGCCGAGCGCGGTGAGCACGGCCTGGTAATCCGCCGGCGTCGGCGCCTGCGCGAACGCGGCGGCGGGCGCGAGAAGAAGGATGGCAATCGAGAGATAGCGCCGCATGTTTATGTTCTCCTTCACGAGAACATAGCACGCTGGTCAGAACGATGCGCGCAGGCTGATCCGTGTGCTCCGCGGTAGAGCCGGCTTTCGTCTCGGCCGTAAGATATGAACGTCCATGCGCTGGGTCGTCGTTGTCCTCCTGATTGCCGCGGCGATGGTACCGGCGTCGGCGCTGACCGACACCGGCAAGATCTCCGATGTCGTGCGCCGCAACCAGAGCGGCGTGCTTCCCGGCGTAACGGAGGGACAGAGTCCGCTGCGGCTGATCGCCACCATTTCAATGCCGAATGTGGGCGGGCGCATCGATCACCTCGCGCTCGGTTCCACTCGACAGCGGCTCTTCGTTGCTGCGCTCGGCAACGACAGCGTCGAAGTGATCGACACGTCGACGAACGTTCACCTGAAAAGCCTTGGTGGCTTTCATGAGCCTCAGGGGATCGTGGTTGTTCCCGATCTGAATGCGATAGCCGTCGCCAACGGCGACAGCGGAACGCTCCAACTGGTCGATGCGGCCAGTCTGCAAACGCGTTGGACGATCAACATCGGCGGTGACGCGGACAACGTGCGGTACGACGCCGTCGCGAAGCAGGTCTTCGTCGCCTTCCAGGGCGGTATCGCCGTCGTCGATCCATCGTCAGCCCGCGTTGTTCAGCGGATCCGCATCAACGGCCATCCGGAGTCGTTTCAGCTCGAATCGCAAGGATCGCGTCTGCTCGCAAACGTGCCTGGCGCTTCCGCCATCGTCACGGCCGACCGGAAGACCGCCGCCGTGCTGGCGCGGTGGATGACGGGCGCGTGTCAGGCGAACTATCCGATGGCTCTCGACGACGCCGCGCGCCGGCTGTTCATCGGCTGTCGCCGGCCGGCCTCCCTCGCCCTCTTTGATGCCACGGCTGGGAAACTGCTCAGCACGATTCCGGTCGTAGGGGATACCGACGATTTGTTCTATGACGCCACGCGGCGGCGTCTGTACGTGATCGGCGGCGAAGGCTTCATCGACGTCGTGCAGCGCGACGTCGATACCCTGCGTCGCATCGACCGTGTCGCGACGCGGGAAGGCGCCCGTACGGCGACGTGGGCAGAGGACCGTCTGTATCTGGCCGTCCCCGCCCGCCGCGGCCAACCCGCCGAGATTCGAGTATTCGCGCCGGGCTAGAATAACGGCCTGTTCCCATGCGTTTGACCCTAGCCGTTGTGCTGGTCGCGGCGATGGTCGTTCCCGCCGCGGCCCAGACCGATACAGGTGAGATCGCTGGTGTCGTCCGCGACACGCAGGGCGGCGTATTGCCCGGCGTCACTGTCGTGGCCGAGCAGCATGAGAGCGGCGCGCGCATCGAGCGCGTCACTGACGGCGAGGGGCGCTACTTCCTCCCGTCGTTGCGGACGGGCAGTTACACGCTTACCGCGGAGCTCTCCGGGTTCAGGCGCACCATCCGATCCAACGTCACCCTCCGCCTCGGCCAGAACCTGGCCGTCGATTTCGAGCTCGAGGCCGGCGGCATCACCGAGGACATCGTGGTGACCGGCGGCGAGCCGCTGCTGCGGACCACCAACGCGGAAATCAGCGACGTCATCGAGAACCGGCAGGTCGTGCAGGTGCCGCTCAACGGCCGCAATTTCCTCGCGCTCGCGCAGCTGAGCGACGGCGTCGTCCTGCCGCCGGGCGGCACGCGCGGCGACGCGCTGCAGCAGGCGGGGCCGCTGCCCAACGTCGGCGGTCAGCGATCGGGGCACAACATCTACCTGCTCGACGGCTTCAAGGTGACCGACGAGCTGTTCAACAACCTCGTGATCAACCCGTCGGTCGACTCGATCGAGGAGTTCAAGATCCAGAAGTCGCAGTACCCGGCGGAGTTCGGCGGCAAGGCCTCGGCGCTCATCAACGTCGCGACGCGCACCGGCACCAACGAGTTCCGCGCCAACGTCTTCGACTTCGGCCGTCACGACCGGTTCGACGCGCGCAACTACTTCGCGCCGAAGGACCAGCCGGTGCCGAACCTGAGGCAGAACCAGTTCGGCGGCACCGCCGGCGGCCCCATCATCAAGAACTCGACGTTCTTCTTCGCCAGCTATGAAGGGCAGCGCTCGCGGCGATCGGTGACGCGCACGTTCTCGGTGCCCTCGGTGGCGGTCCGTGGCGGCGACTTTTCCTCGTTCGGCACGGTGTGCGACCCGACCGCGGCGGGGGGCTGCGCGCCGTTTCCGCAGAACCGCATCCCGTCAAGTCGCATCGACCGGGTGGCCGCCGCGTTCCTGCAGCACGTGCCGCTGCCGACGTCTGGCGCGGCGTCGCAGAACCTGATCGCGACCGAGCGGCAGGCAACGGATGTCCATCAGATCAGCCTGCGCGTCGATCGGCGCGTCGGCAGCGCCGACCAGTTGTTCGCGCGCTTCAGCACGTTCGACGCGGACGAACGGCAGCCGTTCGGCACGAGCGCGCTGCAGGAGACGCTCGTGCCCGGGTTCGGGCGCACGGTGCGCACGACAGCCCGCAACGCCGGCGTCAGCTTCACGCACGTGTTCAACACGAAGGTGCTGAACGAGCTGCGCGTCGGCTGGATGCGCGTCAACGGCGGGCAGGTGAGCGTCAACCGCGGCGTGGACTTCGCCGGCCAGGCCGGCCTGCAGGGTGTCACCCGCGACGCCCGCGACACCGGCTTCCCGCAGATCTCGACCGCCGGGCTGTACAGCACGATGGGCGATCCCACGTCGTTCACCTACCGGCGCAACGAGCATCTCGAGCTGTACGAAAGCGTGCTGCTCGATCGCGGGGCGCACCATCTCAAGTTCGGCGGCTACCTGTTTCACCTGCAGTTCAGGCCCGAGCAGCCCGACAACGCGCGCGGCGCGTTCACCTACACCGGGCAGTTCACGGGCAACCCGTTCGCCGACTTTCTCCTTGGCTATCCGACGAGCGCCGTGTCGGGCATCGGCCGCGGCAGTGAGGACGGCCGCACCAACTGGCTGCACCTCTTCGCGCAGGACGACTGGCGGATGCGCAGCAACCTGACGGTGAACGTCGGGCTGCGCTACGAATACAACCAGCACATGCACGATGTCACCAACCGGCTGTCGTCCATCGACCTCGCCGGCCGACGCTTCGTCGTCGCGAGCGACGACAACGGCACCATCAACAGCGACGCGCGGGCGCTGCTTGGACTGATGCCGATCCCCTACGTCACTTCGTCGGAGGCGGCGTGGAATCGCGGACTGTTGCGCCCGAGCCGCCTGCGCCTGGCGCCGCGCACCGGCTTTGCGCTCTCGCTCGCCGATGACCGCGCGGTCCTCCGCGGCGGCTATGGCATCTTCCTGAACCAGTGGGCGTACAGCGTGCAGACCGCGTTCGCGCGCAACCTGCCGTTCTTCTTCACCAGGCAGGTGGACGTTCCGTCCGACGTCCGCGTGCCGTCCTTCCAGACGCGCGACATCCTGGCAACGGATCCGACGGGGGTCGTCAGCCCCTCGATCATGGACCACGACTACGCGGTCGAGTACACGCAGACGTGGAGCAGCGGTCTGCAGTACGAGCTCCTCCCCTCGACGATGGTCGAGGCGAACTACATGGGCTCGTGGACGGTTGGCGCGGACAACGCGACGCTGCGCAACGTCCCGGATCCCGGGCCGGGCTCGATCCAGGCGCGGCGGCCGATTCCGCAGCTGGGCGTGATCCGCTCCATCCGCTTCGACGGCAAGTCCATCTATCACGCCGCGACCTTCAGCGCCGTGCGCCGGCTGCGGGACAACTACGGGTTCAACGTCAGCTACACGCTGTCGATCTCGAAAGACGACGCGTCGAACCCGGGAGCAACCGAGTCCGAGGCCAACGTGCCGCAGGACGTCCGGAACATCTTCAGCGAGAGCGGCGAGTGGGCGCTGTCAAGCTTCGATCATCGTCACCTCGTTGCCGCGAGCGCGACGTACCAGGTGCCGCCACTCACGCGACTTGGACGCGCCGCCAGCGCGGTGCTCGCGGGCTGGCGGGTGAACCCGGTGTTCATTGCGCAGTCGGGTGCGCCGTTCACCGTCAATCTCGGGATCGATCGCGCGAACGTCGGCGCCGGGCCGGCGCAGCGTCCGGATCAAGTCCGCGATCCGAACCTGCCTGCCGGTCGGCGAACGCCCGAGCGCTGGTTCGACGCGTCTGCATTCGCGCTGCCCGCGCCGTTCACCTTCGGCAGCGCCCGCCGTAACAGCGTCATCGGCCCCGGCTTTAGCAGCACGGATCTGTCGCTCGCGCGCACGTGGACCGTGCGCGGCAGCCGCGAGCTCGAGGTGCGCTGGGAAATCTTCAACCTGTTCAACAAGGCGAACTTCGACGTACCGAGCCGCGTCTTCGGCACGCCGAACTTCGGGCGCATCTTCAGCGCGAAGGATCCGCGCGAGATGCAGTTCGGGGTCAAGCTGGCGTTCTGACGCGGACTGCTATCGCGCGCCTCACACCGGCCGCTGCGCGGGCAACCACGAAGGCCGCTTCGCGGCATTCACGCAGCTCGAGAAGGTTCTTCTGTTACTTCGCGCGCCCCGCGTATCCCTGCGTGAGCGTCTGAATCTTCCAGGCCGCGCCCCGTCCCACCAGGTAGAGCGTCTTCTTGTCCGGGCCCGCGAAGGCGAGATTCTGGATCTGGCGCGCCGTGGGAATGGTGCCCAGGTGTTTTCCTTGCGGGCTATAGACCTGGATACCGTTGCACCCGGCGACATACATGCGCCCGTCCTTGTCCACCGCCATACCATCCGCGCAGCTGGTGAACTTGTAGCGAAGGCCGGGTCCGACGTCGCCTCCTCCAGCGGAGGTATTGACCTGGTGGTACCTGGTGAAGTTGCGTCGGTTGCTGACCGACCCGTCCGCCTGCACGTCATACGCCAGGAGGTATTCGCCGCGGGAGTCGTTCACGTAGAGGATCTTTTCATCCGGGCTCATCGTGATGCCGTTGGGGCGCGTGATGTTTTCGGCAACGATCTTCATCCCCTTCCCGTCGGGAAGGATGTACCCCACGTTCGCCTTCTCCGGCTGGGTGAAGTAGACCCCGCCCTTCTTGTCGACGACGATATCGTTCGACTGATCGAAACCCGCCGTCTTCCTGTCGACGAGCGTTTTTTCGGCGCCCTTGGGATAGACGATGTAGATCCCCTGCTTGCCCGGCGTGTTGTCGTTGGCGATCAATCGACCGTTCGCGTCGAAACCGAGACCCCCCGACTGGAGGTTGTCGAGGAACGTCGAGCGCTTGCCGTCTTTGTCGAAGCGTGACAGCCGTCGCGCGCCGCCTTCCGTGAAGAGCAGCGTGCCGTCCGGCATGGCGACGGGTCCCTCGGTCCCATTGAGCTGGTCGGTGATCAGTTCGACCGTGGTTCCAGCCGTGACCACTCCCGGAATATTGGGCGTGTAGGTATCCCAGGCTGGCGGCACGTACGCGGGATTCGCCGCGCCTTGTGCCGGCTGATTGGGCGCGCCCTGCGCGAACAGCGCCCCCGACCAGAGCAGTGCCAGCCCGACGCCGAAAAACGTTGCGTTCTTTCTCATACAACCCCCGAAATGTGTGACTCGCGTCACGCGTGAACTCTCGAAGCCTGGAACCACCGCGCTCGGCACACCACGATAAATGCCTGTTCAGCCGGAAGACGTCGAACACGAGCGCTGAGGCGCAAGGCCATCGGGGCGCGGTGATTATGCGACCGTGGACGAGCGGGGGGCAACCACGAAAGCCGCTGCGCGCACCACGACGGGCCGCTACGCGGCCTCCACGGAGCACACGAAGACTCGTTGTGTGCACCGATGATCAAGAGTGGCGATGCGGCGGGACGTCGGCGAATTGGCCTGACCGCCCGAGGAAATTAGTTTGCTTCGTGCGCTTCGTGCTCGCGGCCGAAGGCCGCCTTCGTGGTCCCCGCCTTCGTGGTCGCCCGGGCGGGCGCCAGCGCGCGACGGGCATGGCGCACGTGACGAGCGAGCCGCCGCCACGACGGCAGCAGCGTCGACGCGCTCAACACGAGCCCGCCGACGCTCAACGCGATCAGCACGAGGTCCCACAGCGGACGCCGCCGGTAGAGGAACGGGAAATCGAGGCTGTGGAGGCCGTGGTACAGCCACCGGTTCATGCGGCCGCCGCGATCCTGCTTCGTCATCGTCCCACGGCCCGGCTCGAGATAGAGCCACGTTCCGTAGTCGTCCGCATAACGCACGCGCAGCACGGGCAGTGGGCGGTTTCCGTACTGGTCGTAGTAGTACGCGTCGTACTCCGTCAGCCATGCGGCGTCGCGCACCGGCACATCCGGCATCGCCGCCTTCGCAATCGTCCACATGCTGTCGTCAGGGAAGCGGCGGAACGCGCCACGCTCCGGTCGGAGCGCCGCCACGATCAGGTGCTCCGGCCGCTCGAGGCGCTGGTTGCGTTCGTCATTCGACCCGACTTCACGCGCGTAGTCGTAGGGCGCCGGCGGCCTGGCGCCGATGAAATACGGCTCGCCCTGGAACTGCAGCACGTCGAGCTCTTTCGGCGTGAACGACGGGCGCAGGACGTCGAGCGCCGCGCGCATCCGGGCGACGGTGACCTCCTCGAGCCGGAGCGGCGACCGCGAGACGGCCGTGCGCTGCGCCGGCGTCGGCGGCTGATTGCGGAAGTCGACCGGGTAGTCGAGCGACATCGCCCCGCTGAACGCCCACGTGATGCTCACGACGCCGAAGATCAGGCCGGCGTAGTGGTGCCACTTCATCCAGCCCGCGTACGGTGAATGCGACGGCCCGCCGCGCATCCGGTAATGACCGGTAAACCGGGTGCGGACGATGCCGACGATCAGGCCCGCGAGCGTCATCACGGCGCCGACGAGCGCCGCCCATGCAACGCTTTTCAGCCACAGCGGCCCGTTGCGCCGCAGCGACGTGAAGTACGTCCAGTGCAGCACCGCGCTGGCGTAGCCAAGGACGCGCGACCGGCGATCGGTCTTCATCGTCGGTTCGCCCGTGACCTCGGAGATGTAGTAGTGAGTCCCCGCGGGATCGCCGACTGCGATGCGATGCAGCGGCAGCGTGCCGCGCCGCTCGCCGAGCGTCCACTGATCCGAATTGACGACCAGCGCGTCGTAACGCACGGTCGAGGCGTACTGCGGCACCCATCGCTGTACGAAGGCGACGGCTTCGCCGGCCGTCATGCCGCCCGTTGTGTCGCCCGTGTCCGCGTATACCGCGGCGCCTCCCTGGAACCGGTAGAGGGGACGGCCGTCGAAGGACATCTCGACACGCTGCAGCGGGCCGCGAAGCTGGTGCCGGCGCGCTGCCTCCGCCGGCTCCACGCGCGCGCTCGAAAGGTCGAGCGGCGGCATGTGGCCGAGGCGTTCGGTCGCCGACAGTCGCGGCATCCCGACGTACATCATTGCGACACCCGAGACGAACCAGACCACGAAGACGAGACCGAGGACGATGCCGGTCCAGCGGTGTGCGTAGATGAGCGCGGTCTTCCAGTCGAGGAGCTTGCGGAGATGCATGTGTGGGCGATCGTCGCGCGCGACCGGACCACCTTAAATTGAACGACGGGCGGAATCGACTGAAGAGTTCCTGAAACTTTCGTCAGACGGACGAGCCGCCTGACGATCGGTGGATCGTCAGGCGTTCGCAGGCAGGCGGCTACGGTTAGTAGGGTTTCGCCGGTGTGGCCGGTGTCGACGTGTCAGGAGCCGGCTTCGCCGCCGACGGCTTATCGGTCGCGGGCTTCGGCGTGTTGCGGCCGCTCGTGGCCACCGCGCGATCGTTCGACGAGACCGCGGAAAGTTTCTGCCCGTCGGGCATGGTCATTTCTTCCGCGTTGGCGAAATTGGTTCCGTTCTTCGCGCGCCACCCCTGCAGCGTGACCATGTCGCCAACCTTCAGCTTGGTCCTGGTCCAGCCCGCCTTGGTGAGCGCGGTCGGGCTGCCCATCTCGACTTTCCAGTTGGCCATCTTCCCCTGATCGTCTTTCACATCGACGAATGCGTAGACGTGCGGGGCCGTCCACTGCACCTTGGTCACCGTGCCGTTGAGCGTCACGGGCTTGTCGCGGTCGAAGTCTCTCGAGAATGCGTGATGCGCGGACGCCGCCCCGGCGCTCAGCATCAGGGCCGTGAGTGTCGCGCACACCGTTGAGTTGCGCATACTGGTCCCTCCGTATGCTCGCGGAAAGTGCAAGCGGACGGCCAGCCGGCGATCGCAGGGGCCGACCTCAAGGTCCGCCCCTACCGTTGATCAAAATGAGAAGCCGTACGAGACGTGGAACGTGCGCGGCACCCCGAGGTTGTGCACCAGGAACGCTGCCCCGGCCGCCGAATCGGAGAAGCCGCGGGCGTGAATGGTGGTGTACTCCTCGTCGAACGCGTTCTCGAGCCTCAGGTTGATGCGATGGCGGCGCCGCGCGTCGAGAAAGACGCGCCCGGCCACATCGACGACGGTGTAGTCGCCGCTCGGCACGCTGCCGAAGCCGCCGACGGTGTCGAACATCTCGCCCACTTTGTTGACGGTGATCATCGCACCGAACGGCACGGACGCCGGATGCACGTCGAGCGATCCTTCCAGCTGGTTGCCCGGGATGCCGGAGAGCGCCGAGTAGCCGCCCGCCAGCTCGTTGCTCTGCTGCGAGCGCGTATAGGTGTAGCCGAGCGACGCCGACACCGCGGCGGCGAGCGCTCCCGAACCGACGACGGAAATGCCTCGCACGCGCACCCGGTCCGGCCGGTTGGCCGTGATCGTCGTTTCGCCAGACCCGTCGTCCACGTCCACGATCAGGTCGGTCACGCGGCGGAAGAACCCGATGGCTTCGATGTTGAGCGCCGTCGAGGAGCCGGCGAGAATGCGGCGGCCGATCGACACGTTCAGGTTCGTGCTCGTCTCCGGCTTGAGGTTCGGGTTGCCGAAGCAGCAGGTCGGGTCCTTGGCGAAGAGCTCGTACGCGTCCGGGTAGCGGAACGCCGTGCCGACGATGCCCCGCGCGTAGAGATTCGGGGTGAGGTCGTAGCGGCCGCTGACGTTCCAGACCGCCCCCTGCTTGCTGTGCGTCGGCGCGTTGTAGCGGACACCGGCCGCCAGCGTCGCCTTCTTCAGCACGTCTGGCGTCGTACGGATCTGTCCGAACAGGGCGTGCACGGTCTCGGTGTTCTGCTCGATGAGCAGGACGTCGTCGCGCCCCGAATAATTCTGGAAATCGTAGCCGGTGAAGTATTCGAGACCGCGATTCGGCGCGAAACGCGCCAGCACGTTGGCGCCGTAATCCTTATAGCCCCAGAACTCCTTCTCGCTGATGACGGTGGTCGCCCCAGGCTGGCCGATGACGTTGCGGCGCTCGCTCCAGTGCGAGTCCCACCGGTGCATGTAGCCCTTGACGAAAAGCTGGGCGCTCTCGCGCGGCGTGTAGTCGAGCTTGCTGCTGAAGATGTTCTCGACGCGCTCGTTGTACGCGGCGGAGAGGCCGCCGACCTGCGACTGGCTCGAGCGCGTCGGCCGCAGGTTGTCGAGCTGCACGCCGCTCCCCTGATACATCGCGCTGAGACGCGCGGCGGCGGAGAAGTCGTACGCGTACTTTGCGCCGACGGTCAGCACGTCGTAGCTGCGGTTGCGGTCGGTGGTGCTGGCTGAGAACTCGGACGACGGAAACGACTGGAACCCCTTTGCGTTGTCCGTCGAGCCGTAGAGCACGAAGCGGCTGCCGCCAACCGCGGTGCGGCCGAAGGCATTCAGGTGACGCCCTTCGTTGGTGTCGAACGCCGCCTGCATCGTGCCGTTGGCGGCGTCGGTGAACGACTTGGTCACCACGTTGATGGCGCCCGCAACGGCCTGCGTGCCGTAAAAGAGTCCCTGGCCGCCTTCGATCACCTCGATGCGCTCGATCATGTGCGCCGGCAGCGTGTCGATCGGCGTCGTCCCGTTGTAGAGCCGGTTGCTGATGCGCACGCCGTCCACGAGCCAGAGGATCTCGTTGGTGCGCGAACCCTGGAGCGAGGCGGCGACGTAGTCGAACGGGCCGGCCTTCGGCGTGAGGAACAGGCCGGGCACGAGCGCCTGCAGCGCCTGCCCGACGTCGTCGTAGCCGCCGTTCTCGATCTGCTCGCTCGTGATGGTCTGGATGCGCGAGCCGGCGCGCTCGACCTGCTGCGGCAACTCCTCTTCGAGCGTCGGCGCGGCGACCGCGATGGTCTCGCTGACGCCGCTCACCTGCAGCGCGACCTCGAACGCGGACGCGCCAGCCGAGACGCTGATGTTGCGGGTCGAACGCTCGAAGCCGGGCGAATCGACCTGCAGGACGTGCAGGCCCGCCGGCACGCCGGCGTACGTGAAGGTGCCGTCCGCGGTCGACTGCGTGGTGCGGACAGCGGTGCTCGACGGGTTCAGCGTGACAACGGCGTTGGCGACCGCGGCGCCTTGCGGATCGACGACCCGGCCGGTGACGGAGAGCGTCTGCGCGGACGCGGCAGCAGACAGGACGAACAGCACGACGAGGGCAGCGGCGAGCGTGTGACGGATCGACATGGCCGAAAAGCATATCGACGCCCCGCGCTTTTCGATGCTGAAGAGTTGCCAACGTTTTCCTGACTGTGGAGTCATTCAATCTTCAGGTGCGCGACGACCGATCAGCGACGTAGCTCGAATCGAGGTGCGCGTTGTTGACCCCGATCACGCGGCTCGTGATATAACAGGCGCGCCTTGGGTGCCCACGACGGGCATAACGGGGAAGTCCGGTGCGAGTCCGGCGCGGTTCCGCCACTGTAACGAGGGCGCGTCGCTTCGAAGACCACTCAGCGCTGCTGGGGAAGGTGAAGCGACAGACAACAGGCGTTGTCACCTCGAAGCCAGGAGACCTACCCACGGTTCAACGTCTGCCTTTCTGCGGAGAACAGAAAGCATGCGCAGCATCTCCACCACCCGTGGTGACGGCGGCGAGACCGGGCTCGCCGGCGGCATCCGCGTCTCGAAGGCCTCTCTTCGCGTCGAAGCAAACGGCAATGTCGACGAGCTGAACTCGGCGCTCGGCTTCGCGCGATCGATCTGTGACGACGCGGAGATCGCCGCGTTGGTGATGGCGATCCAGCGCGACCTGTTCACGGTCGGGTCGTCGCTGGCCACGCCGCCGGAGAGTCCGAAACCACAGGTTCCGATCGCCGCCGAGCTCGTCGAGGCGCTGACGTCGCACGTGCATCGGTTCGAAGCGATCGAAGGCGTGCTCGGCGACTGGTCGCTGCCCGGCACGCTTCCAGTCACCGGGGCGTTCGACATGGCGCGGACGGTATGTCGCCGCGCGGAGCGTGGCGTCGTTCGCCTGGTCGAATCGGGCGAACGGGTCGAGCCCGCGATCGTCCCGTATCTCAACCGCCTGTCGGATCTGCTGTGGATCATCGGGCGGAAGCTCGAACACGACGCGGGCGTCAGCGGATCGCTGCGCGAGGTGACGGGGAAGGCCGGCAACCGCTTCTCGCGCGCGTGGTGACGTCCAACCACGCTCGCGCGGTGAGGGGCGTCGCCGCGACGCTGTGCGCGCTCGCGACGTGTGCGGCCCTGGCAGGGTCGCGTGCGCCGGTGTCGAGGATCGTCTCGACCTTGCCGACGGCAACGGAGATGCTCTTCGCCCTCGGCCTGGGCGAGCGCGTGGTCGGTGTCTCGGCGTTCTGCCGCTACCCGCCCCAGGTCACGTCGCTGCCGAGGGTGGGTGCCGTCCTGCATCCCGACTTCGAACGCATTGTGACGCTGCGTCCCGGCCTCGTCGTCATCAGCGACAGGAACCCGGACGTCGCCGGCCGTCTGGCCGCGGCTGAGATCCCGTTTGTCGAGATCGCCACGACGTCGCTGTCGGACGTGTCCTCCTCGATGCTTCGCATCGGCGTGGCGGCCGGCATCGAACCGCATGCCCGTACCGTCGTCGGAGCGATCGAAGAGCGACTGCGGAAGGTTCGGGGCCGGGCGGCGTCGAGGCGACGGCCGAAGGTCCTCCTGATCGTGGGCCGCGCACCCGGTGCGCTTACGGGCATCGTCGCCGCGGGGGCGGGCTCGTACCTGGACTCGCTCGTGGAAATCGCGGGCGGCACGAACGTGGTCTCCGGGGTGAGCTCCCTTCCATACCCGCAGCTGTCGCTCGAATCCATCCTGCGTCTCGATCCCGACGTCATCGTCGACACCATCGACATGGGCGCCACCGAGCGTGATCGCGAGCGGGCGCATCTCGAGAGCTTGAAGATGTGGCAGCGGTACCGGACGCTGTCGGCCGTCCGCACAGGTCGTGTGCGCGCCGCGGAAACCGACGCGCTGTTCATCCCCGGGCCGCGCGTGGTCGAC
>Ga0070705_100000171_pt1 | contig 37880 bp, 38 predicted proteins | sample KBSK5253metaG_FD_65455 | JGI IMG/M metagenome (GOLD analysis project Ga0070705, IMG submission 65455) | Corn, switchgrass and miscanthus rhizosphere microbial communities from Kellogg Biological Station, Michigan, USA - KBS K5-25-3 metaG | ecosystem: Host-associated > Plants > Roots >... | reverse complement strand
TTCCTGGACCGCCTGGCCACCCACATCCTGGCCTTCGAGGGCGACAGCCACGTGGAGTGGTTCGAGGGCAATTTCGCCGACTACGAGGAGGACAAGAAGCGCCGCCTCGGCGACGCCGCCGTGGAGCCGCATAGGATCAAGTTCAAGCGCTTCGAGCGGCGCTAGGCGCGCGTGCGCGCTGCGTCGGTCACCGCACCCACCTCACCGTGGACATACAATGGGTGCCGACGATCGACGGGATGCTCGGGTATCTGGATAGGGTAGCTTGGGTCTCGAGCATGAGACGCGAGGAGAAGAAGCGCATCGTCAAGGAGAAGGCACGGGAGCGCTACTCTTTCTGTCGCCTCCTTTCGAGGAAGTACCTTTTCCTTCTGGAGCAGCAAGATGCCGCAAGAATTCCTAGCTTCTCCGGCAGAACCCGCGTCCTTCGAAGGCGAGTGGGCAGCTTGCTACGCAAGAAGATGGGCTCGGCAACATCCGCTCGCGAGGTGCCTGCAATTTCAAAGAGGCTTTTTGGGTTAATCGAAGATGCAAAGCGCCTGAAGGTTGAGGGTATCGACTTTGATGCGGAGATCGGGGTGCTCAATGACGTGTTGACCGCGGTTCTGAGCAAACGTCTCGCTTCGCGTTACGACGGAGAATGCGGATACGGAGAAGCACTGCTGAACGCATATATCGACATTTTCATCACCGCGACTCTTCCGAAGACGAGTAGGGAGTTCGAAGCTAAGCCAACCTTTTTGATTTATCCTGTGACTGGAAGCATTCTTGAACTCGATGTCATGCTTGAGGATTTTAGATTGGCGTTTGAGTTCCAAGGCGAACACCACTATACGAATCCTAAAGTGAGGGCGAAGGATGCTTTATCCCCGTCAACATGGTCCAGCTGTCGGGTGGCGTCCTTGCAGACTTGATTGTCAACTCCATAGTGGCGTATTGTGCTATTTATGACATGGTGGCGAGGCGGACAGCAACGCCAATAGCCGCGGCGCATATTAGAAATGACGTTCTCTTTGATTTCTGCAAGGCCACACAACGAATCTATCTTGCCAAGCTGCTCTACGGAAGGACCATAGTGTGGCTTGATTCAATGGCGTCCGCATATGTAAGCAAGATGCGCAGCCGACATCCTATATCGACCGCAACCCCAGCACCCAGGTTGCACACTGCGCATCATGATCTTCCTTTGGAGGACATCTACGGAGCGCTCCCCAATATAAGACGATATCGTGCGTCGTTGCGAAAAGAGCGGCGGCCCTGGAGCAAAGGTGCGCTCCCAGAATCCTAACTGCGTTCTTATCCTACTCGCCGCCGTGCAATCTCAGCCCGCGCTGCCTCCGCCAGAAAGCGCGACCGGTTGTCGGCGATGGCGTCGATCTCGCCCAGCAGCGCCTCGTCCATCGTGATGTTCACGCGCTGCGCCTTGCCGGGCAGCGTCACCGGCACCAGCGTGATGGCTACCGTTGATGCGTCCCGCTGCGCGGCCACGACCTCCAACGGCGTCGGCTCGGGCAGCGCGTCGCCGTCGGTGACCATCAGCGCCACGTGTCCGGCGAGCGCCTCGTGCGCACCCAGCACCGCCTCGTCGAGCGTGCTTCCGGCACTCACGCAACCGGGAAAATCCGGAAAGACGACCCCATAGTCGCTGTCCGGATCCTTATCGATGACGGCTGGATAGTGAACTCGCTTCATGTCATTGATACTGCCTTACGTGGAGGTGTGCTGAGCAATGGCCAAGTCGAGCCGGGATATCATCCGATTGCTCGCAGCCGACGGCTGGTATGAGGTCGGACAGACCGGCAGCCACAAGCATTTCAAACATCCAACGAAGCCGGGCAAAGTGACGGTGCCCCATCCAAAGCGGGAGCTGCCGGTAGGGACCGTGAAGAGCATCGAAAGGCAATCGGGCGTTGACCTCTCATAGCTCTCGTCAATTCAAAGATACACATCATATACGCATATCTGCCAGACAGTTTCAAGGACTGGACCAGCAGGAGAAGATGGGCTTTGCCGAGCGGCGAGCGCAACCGCGTGGACTGGGCCAAAATGCCGGGAGGTCGATGAGGAGCGGCTGTGAGGAACCTGGCGGCATCGGATATTCCCAGGAGCTGTTGGACAAAGATTCCGCGATATGCGCAGCATCCGTGCCGCATGTGCGGCACCGGGTGCGTCGCCAGACGGAAGGCAGAGGGCCCTGTCGTTATGGCAGTGAAGGCAACGCTTGGGAGGTAGAATGCGCATCCTGATCGCCGTCGCGCTCTTCGCGGGCGGACTGCTGGCGCTGCATACGCCGGCGGTCTCGGCCGACGCCGCCAACGACGCCGCCAAGAAGCGGAGCGCCAAGTCGCGCACCGAGGCGGCGACGGTGCAGCGGCGCACCTATTCGCGGCAGGAGGTGGAGTGCGAGCGCGCGGAGTACGAGGACCCCAGCGGGGTCTATGCAGGCTACCCGTGCTGGGCGCGCGCGGCCTTGGGCAGCGGGATGCACGGCGGGGCGGACCGCAATTAGCCTGGCGGGGGTGACAAGCCTGCGTGGCCCGCGTGCCCATGAAAACAGCGTCCAGTGCGGTCCCACTGCGTTATCCATAGCTTGCGCCGATCGGCAACGCCCGGGAACGCTCCCGGGAACGCGCCGCCGGCATCTCGCGTTCACCGGCCTGCAAAACCGCATCCTTGCCGACGGAGATGGGACACGGCGGGGCCGCGCCGCTGGCGCGCACCGGTCCGGCCCGCCTATATTGCGCCCGGATAGCGGGCCGGAGGCCCAGACGCGCGGTGCAGCTCTCGGATGTGACCGACACGGCGGCCGCGGCGCTCCGCGGAGCAGGCGGGCGCCTCGCCGACCTGATGACGCCGACGCTGCGCCTCGGCGTGACGGGGCTGGCGCGCGCAGGCAAGACCGTGTTCATCACTGCGCTCGTCCGCAACCTGGTGAGTGGCGGCCGGCTGCCGTTCTTTGCCGCCATGGCCGAGGGGCGCATCGCCCGCGCCTACCTGGAGCCGCAGCCCGACGACCGCGTGGCCCGCTTCGCCTACGAGGAGCACTTGGCCGACCTCGGCGCCGATCCGCCGCAATGGCCGGAGAGCACCCGCCAGATCAGCCAGTTGCGCATCACGGTGGAATACGCCCCAGCCGGGATGCTGCGGCGGGCGCTGGCATCTGGGCGGCTGCACATCGACATCGTCGACTATCCCGGCGAATGGCTGCTCGACCTGCCGCTGCTCGAGCTCGATTTCGCACAGTGGTCGCAGCACGCGGTGGGCGAGGCGCAACAGCGCCGGCGCGCCCCCGCAGCGCGCGCCTGGCTCGAGTTCCTTGCCACGGTCGACCCCGCAGGGCCGGCCGACGAGCAGGTGGCGCTCAAGGGTGCCAAGCTGTTCACGCTCTACCTGCAGGAGGCGCGCGCCCCGGATGCGAACCTCCTCGCGCCCGGCCCCGGCCGTTTCCTGCTGCCCGGCGATCTTGCCGGCTCGCCGCTTCTCACCTTCTTCCCGTTGCCCCTCGCGGTTGACGGCGGCGGGGGGCGCGGCAGCCTCTCGGCCATGCTGGCGCGGCGCTTCGAGAGCTACAAGGCGCACGTGGTCAAGCCGTTCTTCCGCGATCACTTCGCGCGCCTGGACCGGCAGATCGTGCTGGTGGACGCGCTCACCGCCGTGAACGGCGGCGCCGAGGCCCTGCGCGAGCTGGAGCGGACGCTGGCGGCGGTGCTGGCGGCCTTCCGGCCCGGTGCCGGCACGTGGCTGTCGTGGATGCTGCCCCGCCGTATCGACCGGCTGGTGTTCGCCGCCACCAAGGCCGACCACCTGCACCATTCGAGCCACGACCGGCTGGAGGCGATCCTGCGCTGGCTCTGCGACAGGGCCATCGCGCGGGCCAGCTTCGCCGGCGCCGAGGTCAAGGCGATGGCGCTGGCCGCGGTGCGGGCGACGCGCGAGGCGGAGGCGCGTGCGCCCGGCACCTTCGGCCGCGAGCGCCTGCCGTGCATCGTCGGCGTGCCGCTGCCGGGCGAGCGGGTGGGCGCCAAGGCGTTCGACGGCAGGACCGAGGCGGCGGTGTTTCCCGGCGACCTGCCGGACGATCCGGCCAGCCTGCTCGACGGCCCCGGCGCGGAGGCCGTGCACTTCCCGCGCTTCCGGCCGCCGCGGCTGGCGCCCGACGCGGGCTCGGGCGAGGCCGCCGTGCTGCCGCATATCCGGCTCGACCGCGCCATGGATTTCCTGCTGGGGGACAGGCTCGCATGAACGCTCCCCCACGCCAGCCCCGCGTGTTCGCGCCTGACGATCCCGACCTGGTCGTCGACGCCAGCCCGGACATCGACGGCGCGCCCGCCGACAGTGCCGCTGCCGGCGCAGCCGCCGGCGACGCAGGCGTCGCACGTCCGACCCTGGGGGAGCTGGGCCGCCGCGGGCTGCGCTGGGGCGCGGTGCTGGTGTCGGCTCTGGCGGGCGCGGCGGTCCTGAGCCTGGTGGCGTGGCTCGCGCGCTTCGTGTCGGCGGCGCTGGCGCGGGAGGATTGGATCGGCTCGGCAACCCTGGCGCTGCTGCTCATCGCCGCGTTCGCCGCCCTGATGACGGTGCTGCGCGAGCTCGTCGGCTTCGCCCGTGTCGCCCGCCTCGGCCGCCTCAGGACGGAGATCGTGTCGGCGATTGCGGAGGGGGACCGGAAGGCGGAGCGCAAGGCCGCGCAGCGCGTCGCGGCCCTCTACGCCGGGCGCGGCGCCGAGGCGTGGGGCTTACGCCGTTTCCGCGAGCATGCGCGCGACGTGCACGACCCCGGCGAGATGCTGGCGCTGCTGGAGCGCGAGGTGATGCAGCCGCTCGACGGCGAGGCGCGCCGCCTGGTCACGCGCGCCGCCAAACGGGTTGCCACTGTCACGGCGCTGAGCCCCATGGCCCTGATTGCCGTCGGCTATGTCCTGATCGAGAACCTGCGGCTGCTGCGTGCGCTGGCGACCCTCTACGGCGCCCGTCCCGGCCTTGCCGGTGTCGCGCGCCTTGCCCGCCTGGTCTTCGGCCACGTGGTGGCCACCGGCGGGGTGGCGATGACCGACGACCTCCTGGGCCAGTTCCTCGGCCAGGACCTCCTGCGGCGCCTGTCGCGCCGGCTGGGCGAGGGCGCCTTCAACGGCGCCCTGACGGCCCGGATCGGCGTGACCGCCCTGGACGTGATCCGCCCGGTGCCGTTCCGCACGGCCAAGCCGCCGCGCATCCGGGACGTGCTGGCGGAAGTCCTCAAGCCGCTCGTGGCCCGTCGAACCGGTTCGGCTTGACGGGCTGTGCCAGCCGCTACTCCGGCATGTGGCAGACAGCCTCGACGTTGTTGCCGTCGGCGTCGAGGACGAAGGCGCCGTAATAGGTGGGATGGTAGTGCGTCCGCAGGCCGGGCGGGCCATTGTCCTTGCCGCCGGCGGCGATGGCCGCCTGGTAGAACGCATCGACGTCGGCGCGATTGCCGGCCGCGAACGCGACGTGCACGCCGGGCGTGACCTTGCCGCCGCCGCTCCCCACCCAGAAGAACGGCTTGCCGGCGGTGCCGAAGCCAGCCCCCTCATAGGCGCCGCCGGTCTCCTTCTTCGTCACCTCCATCTGCAGGGCGATGCCGAGCGGCGTCAGCGCCGCGCCGTAGAACGCCTTGGCGGCAGCAAAATCCGACACGCTGAGGCCGATGTGATCGAGGCTCGCCATGCGCTGCTCTCCCGTTGGTCTGTAGTAGGTTTGGGTCGAGCGATAGCGAAGACCCAACTCTTTGAAATGCTCAACCCCAACAAGTGTTGGGTCTGCGCTTCGCTTGACTCAACCTACAAAGCGCTTAGCGCTTCACCTCCCACGTCGTCCTGATCTCGCCGGTGGCCGGGTCCTTGCTGTCCTTGAGCTGGATGCCCATGCCCGCCAGTTCGTCGCGGATGCGATCGGCCTCCTTGAAGTTCTTCGCCTTGCGGGCGGCATATCGCTGAGAGACCAAAGAGTCGATGGTTGCTGGATCCAACCCCATCTCGCGTGCCGAGACCTCGTGGAAAGCTCTGACAACATCATCATGCACGCTGTTGTCGGCCTTAACATGATCTACAGCCCGATCAAATCCAAGCAACAGTAGGGAGCCCACCAGTTCCTCGGCTGCATCTGCTGGAGAGTCGCCAGAGCGGGCTCGTTTGGACAATTGATGAAGCTCCGCCAAAGCAGCAGGAGTGTTCAGATCATCCTTTAGAGCTGTGACCACAGCTTCAGAAGGACGCGCATTATTTCGGTTCGTCAGTATCACCGACTGCCGAAAGGTAGCGTACGTGATGAGCGCTTCGGATAGGCTCGCTTGGGTCCAGTCAAGGGGCTGACGGTAGTGGGTCTTCAGCATATTCAGTTTCAGGACTTCGCCCCACCGCGGGTCGGTCGGTGACTGTTGAAGCAACTCGTGGATCGTCACGAAATTCCCGAGGGACTTTGCCATCTTCTCACCCTCGACCTGCAGGAAGCCGTTGTGCATCCACACGTTGGCCATGACCGGGGTGCCGTGGGCGCAGCGGCTCTGGGCGATCTCGTTCTCGTGGTGGGGGAAGACCAGGTCGATGCCGCCGCCGTGGATGTCGAACATGACCCCCAGGTGCTTCTCCGACATGGCCGAGCATTCGAGGTGCCACCCCGGCCGGCCCGGCGCCTCGATGCCGCACGGCGAGGGCCACGCCGGCTCGCCGGGCTTCGACGGCTTCCACAGCACAAAGTCCATGGGTCCCCTCTTGTAGGGGGCGACCTCGACGCGGGCGCCGGCCTCCATCTCCTCCAGCGAGCGGTTGGCGAGCCGTCCGTAGTCCGGCATGGAGGCCACGTCGAACAGCACATGACCGTCTGCCAAGTAGGCGTGACCACGTGCGACAAGCGCCTCGCACAGCCGTTTCATCTCCTCGATATGCGCGGTGGCGCGCGGCTCCACGGTAGGCGGCAGCACGCCAAGCGCGGCGATATCCACATGGAACTGCCGCGTGGTGCGCTCCGTCAGGGCGCGGATGTCAACGCCCTCCTCGGCCGCCCGCGCGTTGATCTTGTCGTCGACGTCGGTGATGTTGCGCGCGTAGGTGACGTGCTCCGGCCCGTAGATGTGACGCAGGAGGCGGAACAGCACGTCGAAGACGATGATCGGCCGGGCGTTGCCGATGTGGGCGTAGTCGTACACAGTCGGCCCGCACACGTACATGCGGACCTTGGCGGGGTCGATGGGCCGGAACGGCTCCTTCCTGCGCGTCAGCGTGTTGTACAGCGTCAGTGTCACGTGAGGTCCCCGCGGTCGGCGGCTTACGCTGGCACTTGCTTACGCTTGGCCGTCGCTACCTTCGCGTCTGGGCGCTGCACCGGCGGCGGAGGACAGGGAGCGGCGGCGCGGGATACCAGCACGCCTCCGGCCGGCCGGCCCGTTACAATGCGACAGCAGAGAATATGGCCTGCAGGCCTTCGTCCGGCCGGCATGGCGCGCTTATCGGGGCTTTCCGAGGCAGCGTCAAGCTGCGCCGCGGCCTTACAACAGCCGCCTCGCACCAGCCCGGCAGGCCGCCACAACGCATTCCGTCCCCGCTCCGTTTGACCCCTGCCGCAACAATCCCATAATTGGCCGCAAGAAGTAGGCGGGGACCGGCGCGCCCGCAGGGCAGCAGTTTGCCCTGGCAGCGCCCGCAAAATCGACATCCTTGGAAAGCTCGTCATGGGAACTCAGGGGGGAACTAAGGGATCGACGGCGTATAGCCGCCGGCTCGCCGCGGCAGCCCTGTGCGCAGCCGTGGGGCTTGCCCTGACGGTGGGTGACGCCACCGCGCAATGGTGGCCGTTCGGTGGCGGCGGGGGGCGCAGCCGGCAGGATGACCCGCCCGTCCCACGCGAGGGCATGCGCTCGCCGCGCGGCCAGCCGCCGCCCGATGCCCTGCCGCCCATGGGCGGCCCGCCGCCGCCCCGCTACGCCCCGTCCAGCCCCGGCAACCTCTGCCTGCAATTGGAGCAGCGCCTCGTCATGGAGACGCAGGGCGGCGGCGGTGGCAGCGATATGCTGCCCCGGATCGAGACCGAGATCCGGGACCTGGAGCGCGGCTCCCGCTCGGCTCAGCTCCGCCTCGACCGCTCCGACTGCTGGGATACCTTTCTGTTCTCCAAGACCCTGCGCCGCGATCCGCGCTGCCGCCAGCTCAACGACGAGGTGGAGAACCTGCGCCAGCGCCTGGCCGATCTCGACCGCCAGCGCCGCCAGATCATGGGCGAGGGCGACCGCCGCTCGATGCAGGATGACATCATCCGCGAGCTTGCCCGCAATGGCTGCGGCTCGCAGTACACCCAGGAAGCGCGCAAGCGCGACAACGCCAACAACCCGTTCGCCATGCTGTTCGGCGGCGGCGAGGAGAGCGAAGCTCCGCGCGGTCCTGCCAACAACTTCGGCAACCTGCCGTTCGCCACCTATCGCACTCTGTGCGTGCGGATGTGCGATGGTTACTATTTCCCGGTGAGTTTCTCGACCCTGCCGAACCACTTCCAGCGCGATTCCGACCTGTGCCGGCAGCAGTGCGCGGCGCCCGCCGAGCTGTTCTATCACCAGAACCCCGGCGGGTCGGTGGAGCAGATGGTGTCGGTCGGCGACCAGCGGCCCTACACGAGCCTGAAAAGCGCCTTCCGATACCGCAAGGAGTACGTGCAGGGCTGCTCGTGCAAGCAGGCCGAGTACGACCAGAAGGCCCTGGAGAAGCGCGCCGAGGCGCCGCCCGCCGCCGCACCCGCCGCCCAGCCGCCGTCCGCGGGTGTGCGCGTGGGTGCCAAGAAGTGAGAGCTGGGTCAGACCCCTCGCCCCAGCCTCTGGTTTGGACAACGGCGTCAGAGGCGAGGGGACTGACGCGGGTCTGACCCCATTCGCAGCCGCAGGACCCGAGCGACCTACCCGATGAACCCAGTCTGCGGCACCGCCTGGACCGCCGTTGCCATGCGCCGGATCGGTCTCGACGACCACGCCCAGGTGCGCCATGTGCACGCGCGGGCCATACGCGCCCTCAGCGGCGACGCGCTGAGCGAGGCAGAGTTGGCCGCCTGCCTCGATTTCGCGGGCTCGCCGGCCTACAGCGACCATCTCCTCGCCGAGGAGGTGCACGGCGCCTTCGTGGACGGCCAGCTCGCCGGAACCGCCTCCTGGCTCGCCAACGGTGACGACGGCGAGACCGCCCGCATCTCCTCGGTCCTCGTTGACCCGATGTTCGTCCGACTGGGGCTCGGCAGCCGCCTGCTGGCCGAGGTGGAGCGGCGCGCCGTCCAGTCCGGCTTCGACCATCTGGGCGCCAGCGCCACCATCAACGCGGTGCCCTTCTTCGAGCGCCACGGCTATGTCGAGACGTCGCGTGGTGTGAAGGCGTTCGGGCCGGTGTGCTGGCTGCCCGTCGCATTCCTGCGCAAGCGGGTGGTGCGGCTCGGGCGCGTGGGGATCGGAACGTGGGGGCTGCAATCGTAGGCCGGGGGCCGGACTCGGTCAGACCCTGGCCGAAACGCTGCGGCATTGCTCCAGCGGCAGCGGCCAGAGGCCTTGGCCTCGGTTGTCCTTGACTGCGACAGGGTGCCGTAGAGAGGCAGGGCGCGGTTGCCGCTGGCCTCCAGATCGGCCGCCTCGCGCAGGGCGATTGAAGATGGCCGGATCGCCGGCCTCGCGAATGCGCCCGACCGTCTTTCCGACCGACATCTCGCCGGCGCGCTGGCCGGCGAGCAACGAGGCGACTGCCTCCGTCACGCGACACTCCCCTCAACACCCAGCCGGCAAGGCCCAAAGCAAGGCCTGAGCCACTGGGCCCCTCTGCGGCTATCCGTTCCGCAGTTTGGCCGTCGCAGCTCCCGCGTGGCGCCGGCTGGTGCGGGAGGCGCTCGGCCAGGAGGCAGGAGCAGGGGCGCTAGTTCAGCATCTCCTTGAGGGTCTTGGAGGCCTGGAACTTGGGCACGCGCGAGGCCTTGAGGGTCATCTCGACGCCGGTCTGCGGGTTGCGGGCCTTGCGCTCGGCGCGCTGGGCCACCTTGAAGGTGCCGAAGCCCGGAATCCGGACCTCCTCGCCCTTCTTCATGCTGTCCTCGATGTGGGCGATGACCGCGTCGACCGCGACGCCCGCCTTCTCGCGTGTCATCTCAGTCTTGACCGCGACCGCCTCGATCAAATCCTTCTTGCTCATCCTCGTATCCTTGTATTTTTGCCAGAGACCTGGCCGCGGGGCAGGGGGGCGCCGCGCGCCAATACCAGGGCTGCTGGCCGACTGGGCCGTCGCAGCGAGCCGGAAACAAGCCCCAACGCTGGCGGCCGTCAAGCCCAAACTCGGCCAAAAGGCCCCATTTTCCTGGAAGATTTAAGAGCCAGGACGGTCTTGTGCAGCGCAAAAATGGCGCGAACCCGACTTTGAATCCGTGCCCCTGCGTATGAACGACGTTCATTTCCGCTGAGCTGAGCGGCGCGTGCAATCAGCGAGCGGGAACAAGCCAAAAGACACCAAATCCCTGGGGAAATAGGGGATTCTCGTGCCTCAGAAAAAGGCGCGGGCTCGTATTGAGGCCCGCGCCCATCGATTCTGAACGCCGTTCTGATACCTAATGCGTTACCCTTTCGGCCTCGGTGCCGGGCGTGGGCGGGACGCCCGGGGTGGGCGTCACGTCCTCGATCGCGATGGGCTTCGGCATACGCTGCAGCGCCACCTTCAGCACGTCGTCCATGCGCGAAGCCGGGCGGATGTCGAGGTGGCCCTTGATGTCGTCGCTGATCTCGGCGAGGTCCTTCACGTTGTCCTCGGGGATCACGACGGTCGTGATGCCGGCCCTGAGCGCCGCCAACAGCTTCTCCTTCAGCCCGCCGATGGGCAGCACCCGGCCGCGCAGGGTGATCTCGCCCGTCATCGCCACGTCCTTGCGGACGGGGATGCCGGTCATGATGGAGACGATGCCGGTCACCATGGCCACGCCGGCCGACGGCCCATCCTTGGGGGTGGCGCCCTCGGGAACGTGGACGTGAATGTCCTTCTTCTCGAACAGCGAGGCCGGGATGCCGAAGTCGGGACTGCGCGAGCGCACGTAGGCGTTGGCGGCCTGGATCGACTCCTTCATCACGTCGCGAAGGTTGCCGGTGACGGACATCTTGCCTTTGCCCGGCATCATCACGCCCTCGATGGTCAGGATGTCCCCGCCCACCTCGGTCCAGGCGAGCCCGGTGACGATGCCGACCTGGTCCTCCAACTCGACCTCGCCGTAGCGGTACTTGGGCACGCCCAGGTACTGCTCCAGGTTCTCCGGCGTCACTTTCACGCCGGTGGTGGTGCCGACCAGGATCTCCTTCACCGCCTTGCGGGCGAGCTTGGCAATCTCGCGCTCGAGATTGCGCACGCCGGCCTCGCGGGTGTAGCGGCGGATCAGGGTCTTCAGCGCCTCGTCGTCCACCGTCCACTCCGCCTCCTCCAGGCCGTGGTTCTGGCGCTGGTTGAGGATCAGGTGGCGCTTGGCGATCTCGATCTTCTCATCCTCGGTGTAGCCGGCCAGCCGAATGATCTCCATGCGGTCCAGCAGAGCCGGCGGGATGTTCATCGTGTTCGCGGTGGTCACGAACATGACGCTGGAAAGGTCGTAGTCGACCTCCAGGTAGTGGTCGTTGAAAGTGTGGTTCTGCTCAGGATCCAGCACCTCCAGCAGCGCCGCTGCCGGGTCACCCCGGAAGTCGGAGCCCATCTTGTCGATCTCGTCCAGGAGGAAGAGCGGGTTGGTCTTCTTCGCCTTCTTCATGGACTGGATGACCTTGCCGGGCATCGAGCCGATGTAGGTGCGCCGGTGCCCGCGGATCTCGGCCTCGTCGCGCACGCCGCCCAGCGACATGCGCACGAACTCGCGGCCCGTGGCATTGGCGATCGACATGCCGAGCGAGGTCTTGCCCACGCCGGGAGGTCCGACGAGGCACAGGATCGGGCCCTTGAGCTTGTTGGTGCGTGTCTGCACAGCGAGATACTCGACGATGCGCTCCTTGACCTTCTCCAGGCCGTAGTGCTCCTTGTCGAGGATCTGCTGAGCTTCGGCGAGATCCTTCTTGACCTTGCCCTTGACGCCCCAGGGGATCGACAGCAACCAGTCGAGGTAGTTGCGCACCACCGTGGCCTCGGCCGACATGGGGCTCATCTGCTTGAGCTTCTTGAGCTCAGCCACGGCCTTGTCGCGGGCCTCCTTCGAGAGCTTGGTGTTCTCGATCTTCTCCTCGAACTCGGCGATGTCGTCGCGCTCCTCGCCGTCGCCAAGCTCCTTCTGAATGGCCTTCATCTGCTCGTTCAGGTAGTACTCGCGCTGGGTCTTCTCCATCTGGCGCTTGACGCGAGAGCGAATCTTCTTCTCGACCTGCAGGACCGAGATCTCGCTCTCCATCAGCGTATAGACGCGCTCCAACCGGTCGGAGATCGTGGTGATCTCCAAGAGTTCCTGCTTGTCTGCGATCTTGATGGCCAGATGCGAGGCGATGGTGTCGGCGAGCTTGGAGTAGTCGTCGATCTGGCCGATGTTCGCCAGCACCTCGGGCGAGATCTTCTTGTTGAGCTTGACGTAGCTCTCGAACTGCGAGCCGGCCGAGCGGGCCAGCGCCTCGATCTCGTCCTCGGCACCCTTGGGCTCGGCCACGGCCTCAACCTCGGCCTCGAAATAGTCGGGGTTGGGAATGTAACGCACAACCTTGGCGCGCGCCGTACCCTCGACCAGCACCTTGACGGTGCCGTCGGGCAGCTTGAGCAGCTGCAGCACGGAGGCGAGCGTGCCCATCTGGTAGATGGCGTCCGGGGCCGGGTCGTCGTCGCCGGCATTCTTCTGCGCCGCCAGCAGGATCTGCTTGTCGGCGCGCATCACCTCTTCCAGGGCGTTGATCGACTTCTCGCGCCCCACGAAGAGGGGGACGATCATGTAGGGAAAGACGACAATGTCACGCAGCGGCAGGACTGGGTAGGTCTCTTTGCCCGCTCTCTCTTTCACCACTGTCTTTGGCTCGCTCATGTCTCTTTCCCGTCTGTGACCCTTCAGGGCCTGCGGACCCTCCCAACCGGGCTCGATAGGTCGCCCGGCAGGCTCAAAAACTCAAGTGTCGCAGCCCTGCAACGCCCGTTGCGACCTCGCGTTGCAAGGAATGAGCCGCGGACGCGAGAGCCGCTCATGCCAGCATATCACCTTGCTGACATGCACTAAGCGAAAAATGGTCCGCGCGCGGCGCTCTATCAAGAGGTTGACACCGCTTGAGTCCAAGTCGCGACCACTTGTCCAAAGCAGCTTTCGCGCCGCCGCCTTTGTGGCCATACAGCGGCATGTGGTCCCAGGCGCGGCGCAGGTCGGGGCGAAGCCGCACACCCAACGCCTGTAGAGCACGAGCCGAAGGCGCAGGCACAACCATCAAACGTTGGGTCTGCCGCCAGCTGCTTGAGCCGGCGTAGACTCAACCTACGCGCTGGTGCCCTTCTCGCCGACGCGGTCGGAGTAGATGCGCAGCGGGCGCGCGCCCCCCTCGGCCACCTCGGGGCCGATGACGACCTCCTCCACGCCCTTGAGGCCCGGCAGCTCGAACATGGTGTCGAGCAGAATCGCCTCCATGATGGAGCGCAGGCCGCGGGCGCCGGTCTTGCGGTCGATGGCCTTGCGGGCGATCGCCTTGAGCGCGTCCTGGGTGATCGTCAGCCGCACGTCCTCCATCTCGAACAGCCGCTGGTACTGCTTGACCAGAGCGTTCTTCGGGACGGTGAGGATCTGCATCAGCGCCGCCTCGTCGAGGTCCTCCAGCGTGGCTATGACGGGGAGACGGCCGATGAACTCCGGGATCAGGCCGAACTTCAAGAGGTCCTCCGGCTCCACGGCCTTGAGGATGTCGCCGGTGCGGCGCTCGTCGGGGCCCGTCACCTTGGCGCCGAAGCCCAGCGAGGAGCCCTTGCCGCGGCGCGAGATGATCTTCTCCAGGCCGGCGAAGGCACCACCGCAGATGAAGAGAATGTTGGAGGTGTCGACCTGCAGGAACTCCTGCTGGGGATGCTTGCGACCGCCCTGCGGGGGCACGGAGGCGACCGTACCCTCCATGATCTTGAGGAGCGCCTGCTGGACGCCCTCGCCCGAGACGTCGCGGGTGATGGAGGGGTTGTCGGACTTGCGCGAAATCTTGTCGATCTCGTCGATGTAGACGATGCCGCGCTGCGCCCGCTCGACGTTGTAGTCGGCGTTCTGCAGGAGCTTGAGGATGATGTTCTCCACGTCCTCGCCGACGTAGCCGGCCTCGGTGAGGGTGGTGGCGTCTGCCATGGTGAAGGGCACGTCGAGGATGCGGGCGAGCGTCTGCGCCAGCAGGGTCTTGCCGCAGCCCGTCGGGCCCACCAGCAGGATATTGGACTTGGCGAGCTCGACGTCGTTGTTCTTGGAGGCGTGGTTGAGCCGCTTGTAGTGGTTGTGCACCGCAACCGAGAGCACGCGCTTGGCATGGTCCTGGCCGATCACGTACGAGTCGAGCACCGAGCAGATCTCGGCCGGGCTGGGCACGCCGTCGCGGGACTTGACGAGGGTGTTCTTGTTCTCCTCGCGAATGATGTCCATGCACAGCTCGACGCATTCATCGCAGATGAACACAGTCGGACCGGCGATGAGCTTGCGGACCTCATGCTGGCTCTTGCCGCAGAAGGAGCAGTAGAGGGTATTCTTTTCCTGCGCTGCCATCAGGGTTCTCGCTCAGTCCTTCTGCGACCGCCCGTAGCGGACGGCATCGATTGGTCGCCGATTTCGGGCGCCTTGTGCGACTGGCCCCCGGCTGGCGACGCGGCCTGATCAATCTGAGCACGCTAGGGCCGCCCAGATCAAGATTCGTTTGACATCTTTGCGAACGCGTCCCGGACCGGCTTTCCGGCGGCGACGCGCCCCCTCAGAGCCGGCAGGCCCCAGGCTACACCGGGAGCGTGCCGGAAAATGCAGGTTAATCCTGCGGTTGCTGCTTCGATGCAGGGGCGCCCGGCGGCGCCGCCCTCGGCGCCGCGCCTCAGCTAGGACAATTTGCCTCCGGCGAGCAAACCCTCGGCTTCGTCCCGTTTCTCCAGGACTTTGTCGATAAGGCCGAACTCCTGGGCCTGCTCAGCGCTCATGAAGTAATCGCGGTCGAGCGTCTTTTCAATGACGTCGTATGCCCGCTTGGTATGCTTGACATAGACTTCGTTGAGCCGCCGCTTCATCTTGATGATGTCTTCCGCATGACGCTCGATATCGCTGACTTGGCCCTGGAAGCCGCCCGAGGGTTGGTGCACCATGATGCGGGCGTTGGGGAGGGCATAGCGCATTCCCGGCGTGCCCGCGCACAGCAGCAGAGACCCCATCGAGGCCGCCTGGCCGATGCAGAGCGTCGAAATGGGCGGGCGGATGAACTGCATGGTGTCGTAGATCGCCATTCCCGAGGTCACCACGCCGCCCGGGGAGTTGATGTACATCGCGATCTCTTTCTTCGGGTTGTCAGCCTCCAGGAACAGCAGCTGCATGCAGATCGAAGCCGCCACTTCGTCGTTGATCGGGCTCGACAGGAAGATGATGCGCTCCTTCAGGAGGCGCGAGGGGAGCGTGTACTGCTCCCACCCTCGGTTGGTCTGCTCGACCACAACGGGCCAGAACGTGTTGGTGGTGGGAAGAGCTGAGCTGTCCATCGTCGCCCCTCCAGGGCTCGCTGCCGCCTGACGTGCAGGCAAAGATTGGGTCCAACTGGCGCGCATTCAAGGCAGATTAGCGCTTGTCCTCGTGGCCATGCTCGTGGCCGTGGGGGTGGCCGTGATCGTGATCGTGGTGATGATCGTGGCCGGGGTGCCCATGATCATGATCATGGCCGTGATCATGGTCATGCTCATGCTGGGCGGCCGCCTCAAGCCAGGCCATCTCGTCCTCGATCGGCTTCAACAGCTCCTCCACGGAGACCTGCTTCTCGGTCGGCTTGGCCTGCTCGATGATGTGGTCGATCACCTTGTCCTCGAAGATCGGCCCCTTGAGCTCCATCACGGCGCCGGGGTTCTTCTCGTAGAACTCGTAGACCATGCGCTCCTGGCCGGGGAAGCTGCGGGCGCGGGCGATCAGGGCGCGCTTCAACTCCTCCTGCGTCACCTCGATCTTCTGCTTCTCGCCGATCTCGCCGATGACGAGCCCCAGCCGCACCCGCCGCTCGGCGATCTTGCGCACATCGGCCTTGCGATCCTCCTCCGACTTGGCCGGCTGCCCTTCGGCGCCCGCAGCTGTTGCACCGAACCGGCTCCAGATGCCGTTGAACTCGTTGGCCACCAGCGCCTCGGGGAGCGCGAAGTCGTGCGCCTTGTCGAGGGCGTCGAGCACCTGGCGCTTGAGCTTGGTGTAGGTCACGCTGGAGTACTCGGCCGCGATCCGGCCCCGCAGCATGTCCTTGAGCTGGGTAAGCGACTGCGCCCCCAGCGTCCTGGCAAACTCGTCGTCGGGCTCTGGCACCACAGGCCGGGCCACCGCCTTCACCTTGACGGTAAACTCGGAGTCCTTGCCGGCGAGGTCCTTGGCCGCATACTCGTCCGGGAATTTCGCCGGCACCACCTGCTCCTCGCCGGCCTTGGTGCCTACCAGCCCTTCGGCCAGGCCCGGAATGAGCCGGCCCTCGCCGAGCACCAGCTCGGAATCCTCCGCGCTGCCGCCCTCGAACGCCTCGCCGCCGATGCGGCCGACGTAGTCGACCGACAGCCGATCGCCCATGGCCGCCGCCCGGTCAGCCTCCTCCTCGTACCTTGTGGAGGCCTGCAGCAGGTCCGCCAGCGCCTTGTCGACGGCCTCGTCGGCCACGTCGGCCATCTCGCGCTCGAGCTTGAGGGCGCCCAGGTCCGTTACCGTGATGCTGGGCAGCACCTCGAAGGAGAGGGTGTAGGCAAGGTCGCCCTGGCCGGCGAGCACCTTCTCCATCTCCTCCTTCTCGTTCGTGCCGAAATCGATGGTGGGCTGGTGGGCGGGGCGCTCGTTGCGGTCGGAGATCGCCTGGCGGCTCGTCTCCTCGACGGCCTTCTGCACCACCTCGGCCATCATGGAGCGGCCGAACAGCTTCTTGAGGTGCGCCACGGGCACCTTGCCCTTGCGGAAACCCTTGAGCTGGACCGTGTCCTTGACCTCGTCGAGGCGCGACTGGAAGAGCTCGCCCAGCTCGCCCTGGTCGATCACTACCTTCAGCTCGCGCTTCAAGCCCGCGGTGCTGGTTTCCGTGACTTGCATCTTCTCCTGCCTCAATTTCCAGCCGCACGAGGTGGCTTTGTGAACTGTGAACGGTCCGACGCAGGGCATCCGCGCGGTCGCAGGGCATCCGCGTGGTGCGGGCGGAGGGACTCGAACCCCCACGACTTGCGTCACAGGAACCTAAATCCTGCGCGTCTGCCAGTTTCGCCACGCCCGCGAAACCCCGCGAAACCCATGACGCTCCGTCGCCGGCGTGCCCCAGCCATCGCCGGACAGCAGCCCGCCGCGACGCCTGCGCTGTGGGTTGGGCACCATATATCGGCGCCGGTCCCACATGAAAAGGGGTTGCGCGCGGTCAAACGCCATGTGTCGGACCCGGGGGTGGTGAGTGTCAAACGGTGAGTTTAAGGCGGAGGGCGCCACGCCGGGGGCATAGGGTGTCACGCCGGGATATGGAGACACCAGCCCCCGGCGCTCCCTCGACGGTCGGCAGCACGCTTGCGGCGAGCAGGGCGAGGGCCGCCTCGCTCGCAACAGCGAAGAGCCGCCTTTCTACCTTTCGGCCCGAAAAGAGCCTGTGCAGCATGCACTTCCCCAAATCTCACCATCTCGCCACTCATCACCTCACCAGCCTATTGCCTACCGCCGGCCGCCTGGTCCAGGTTGGGCGAATCTCGAGGCTCCAGCGGAGGATTTCCCGGTGACTGTCGCCAATGGCGTGGTTGCTGCAGTCGGCCACACGCCCCTCATCAAGCTCAAGCGGGCCTCGGAGGAGACCGGCTGTACCATCCTGGGCAAGGCCGAGTTCATGAACCCGGGCCAGTCGGTGAAGGACCGGGCCGGCCTGCACATGATCCTGGAGGCGGAGAAGCGCGGCGATCTCAGGCCCGGCGGCCTGGTGGTGGAGGCCACCGCCGGCAACACCGGCATCGGCCTCGCGCTCGTCGCCAACGCGCGCGGCTATCGCACGCTCATCGTCATCCCCGAGACCCAGAGCCAGGAGAAGAAGGATACCCTGCGCCTGCTCGGCGCCGAGCTGGTCGAGGTGCCGGCCGTCCCCTACGCCAATCCCAACAACTACCAGCACATCGGCCGCCGTCTCGCCGACGAGCTGCGCAAGCGCGAGCCCAACGGCGTGCTGTTCGCCGACCAGTGGAACAACCTCGACAACCGCAAGGCCCACTACGTCTCCACCGGCCCCGAGATCTGGAAGCAGACCGGCGGCGAGGTCGATGGCTTCATCTGCTCCGTCGGCACTGGCGGCACGCTGGCCGGCGCCTCCGCCTTCCTGCGCGAGAAGAAGCGCGACATCGTCATCGGCGTGGCGGACCCGCGCGGCGCCGCCATGTACCACCTGTTCAAGGACGGCGAGGCCAGGGCCACCGAGGGCGGCTCCATCACCGAGGGCATCGGGCTCGGCCGCGTCACCCCGATCATCGATGGCCTCAAGGTGGACAAGGCCTACCTGATCGAGGACACCGAGGCCGTGCCCCTCATCTTCGACCTGCTGGAGCACGAGGGCCTCTGCCTCGGCGGCTCGTCGGGCATCAACGTGGCGGGCGCCATCCGCCTGGCGAAGGATCTGGGCCCCGGCCATACCATCGTCACGGTGCTGGCCGACTACGGTACGCGCTATCAGTCAAAACTGTTCAACCCGGCGTTCCTGCGCTCAAAGAGTCTGCCCGTGCCGGCGTGGATGGAGACTAAGACGGAAATCGCTATTCCGTTCGTGAAGCACCCGTAGGGTGCACTCGTGCGAACGCATGAGTGCACCGAGCCGACCTCTCCCCAACCGCCGCTTCGCATTCAGCCAAGATGAGCGTTTGGGCGCGAGGCAACGTTCAGCGAGTCCGCGAATGACAGAGCAACTCTACCGAGCCGATGCCTACCTGCGCGACTGCGCGGCGCAGGTGCTCGCCATCAACGACCGCGGAGGTATCGTCCTCGACCGCACGGTGTTCTACGCCGCTGCCGGCGGACAGCCAGGCGACAAGGGCGTCATCGAGACCGAGAGCGGCGGCAGCTGCCCCATCGCCACCACCGTCTATGACGCCGACAAGGCCACCATTGTCCATGTTCCGGCCGACGGCGCCGCGCCGCCCAAGCCCGGCCAGAGCGTGCGGGCGAGCCTCGACTGGGGCTTCCGGTCGCCGCTGATGCGGATGCACACCTGCCTGCACCTGTTGTGCTCCCTGGTGAAGTTCCCGGTCACAGGCGGCCAGGTCAACCCCGACGACAGCCGGCTCGACTTCGACATCGACGATGCATCCGCGGTGGACAAGGACAGGCTCACGGCCGACCTCAACGCGTTGATCGCGGCGGACCATCCCGTGAGCGAGCGTTGGATCAGCGACGCCGAGCTGGAGGCCAGCCCCGGCCTCGTCCGCACCATGGCGGTGAAGCCGCCGATGGGCACCGGCCGGGTGCGTCTCGTGCTGATCGGCGAGAACGGCTCGGTCGATATGCAACCCTGCGGCGGCACGCACGTGAGGCGCACCGGCGAGATCGGTCGCGTGGCCGTCACCCGAATCGAGAAGAAGGGCAAGCTGAACCGCCGCATCCGGGTGTCGTTCGCTTGATTCGCTGACGGGATCAGACCCTTGCCTCGACCCTTGTGCGAAGCAAAATGTCTCGTGCGAGGGGTCTGCCCCCCTATCCGCAGCCTGCTACGCGCCCTCATCTGCCGAGGTGTCCCATCCAAGCGGACCGGGTTGGGTTTTCAAACACCTCGTCTCGACATTAGTATAGACCAACGACCTCCGCGCGAGGGGGCCACCCCGTCGCTGTCTCTGGTGCAAGAAGGGGAGGCATAGCCCGATGCCCGCACTCTCATCGCCCTGGATCGTCGAGACCGACTGGCTCGCCGCACGCCTCGACGCCCCCGACATCGTGGTCGTGGATGCCTCGCTGCATCTGCCCAACACGGGCCGCAACGCCAGGGCCGAGTACCTGGCCGAGCACATCCCCGGCGCGCTCTTCTTCGACATCGAGGACATCGCCGACGAGGAGAACCCGCTGCCGCACATGCTGCCCTCCACCATCAAGTTCGCCAGCCGCGTGAAGCGCATGGGGATCGGCGACGGCGTGCGCGTGATCGCCTACGACAGCGTTGGCCTCTACTCGGCGGCGCGCGCCTGGTGGATGTTCCGCACCATGGGCCACAACGACGTGGCGGTGCTCAACGGCGGCCTCAAGAAATGGAAGGCGGAGGGGCGCCCGCTGAAGGACGGGGAGCCGCCGCGCCGTACGCCGCGACACTTCTCGCCGCGTTTCCACGCCGAGCTGGTGCGGGACGCGGGCGAGGTGCAGGCGCTGGTCGGCAACGCCGCGACGCAGATCGTCGACGCGCGCTCCGCCGCCCGCTTCGAGGGCCGCGAGGGCGACCCGCGGCCGGGTCTGCGCCCAGGCCATATTCCAACCTCGCGCAACGTGCCCTATGCCTCGCTGCTCAACCCGGACGGCACACTCAAGTCTGAGCCCGAGCTGCGCGCCGTATTTGCTGCCGCCGGCGTGGACATCGGCCGCCCCGTGGTCGCATCCTGCGGCTCGGGCGTCACGGCGGGCATCGTCGCCCTGGCGCTGGCCATCCTCGGCCGCCCGGACGCCGCCGTGTACGACGGCTCCTGGGTGGAATGGGGCGTCGACGGCAACGGCCTGCCGGTGGCGACGGGGCCGGCGGGCAAGGCGTCGGCGGCGTAAGGTTGGTATCGAGCGAAGCGAAGACACAACATCTGACGGGTCGGGCTATCCGAACTCCGGCAACAGCTCGGCCACGGGCACCGTCATGCCGGGCGGCGTCAGGCTGATCTGCCCGGAGCTGGCTATGTGAGTCGAGATATCGCCGCCCGGCCCGCGCGCGTGATGGATCACGACCTTCTTCGTCGGGTTGACGATCAGGTAGTGCTGGATGCTGGCGACCGAGAAATACTCCACCAGCTTCTCACCGGTGTCGTCGCGCTCCGACGACGGCGAGGTGATTTCGACGACGAGAAGCGGAGCCTCCAGGACCGTGGCGGTAGGGTCGAATGCCATTCCGCATTGCACGGCAGCGTCCGGCTCGCGGGCATGCTCGTTATCGATGATGACCGTCATGCCGTCGGTGTAAGCTATGCATGGCAGGCCGGCGCGGCTGACGGCGTCCTCAAGCGCTCGAATGACCGCCGCTTTCACGCGATTGTGCAGCGCGCGTTCCGGCGCCATCGCCACCACCTCCCCGCCCACCAGCTCGTAGCGGCCCCGCGCCTGGGAAGAGGCCCAGGCCAGGAACTCGGCGACACTCATGCGGCGAGGCTTCGACTGCATGCTCATATGCGCAGTATACCACAATTTGTGGCGGTCCAAGCGCCCCCTGCGGAGCTGGGTGGTCGTAGATGGGAAAGTCCGGGGTGAGGACCTGCATGGCATTCGCGATCAAAGCCGAGGTTCACGATCCGCGGGCGAGGTCGCTCACCTTCACCGCGCAGAAGACCATGTATGGCGGCAAGCGCATCGCCGTGGGCGACACTGTTTTCGTGTTCGCAAGTGAGAACGAGCGCGGGCAGGGCCTTGTCATGCGCGGCGTCGTCACGTCTGCCGCGGCGGTGGCAAGCAAACCCGGCATCGCCCGTCAGACGCCGCGCGTGAGCATCACCGTCAGGCGCACCGCGCTCGCGAGACGGCGCCTGGGGCGGAGCGAGCTTAAGCTGTTCACCGACTGGAACGACGGCCGACCCGAGACCGAGCTCAATTTCAAGCTCTATCGCCAGCCAACGAACAAGATCGTCGGCATCTCGGATGCAGCGGCGGCGTTTCTCGGCGCGTTCTTCTAGACCGATTACCGGTCGATCTCGCCGAACACGATGTCGAGCGAGCCGAGGATGGCCGATACGTCGGCCAGCATGTGGCCGCGGTTTATGAAGTCCATGGCCTGCAGGTGCGGGAAGCCGGGCGCGCGGATCTTGCAGCGGTAGGGCATGTTGCTGCCGTCCGCCACCAGGTACACGCCGAACTCGCCCTTGGGAGCCTCCACCGCGGCGTACACCTCGCCCTTGGGCACGTGGAAGCCCTCGGTGTAGAGCTTGAAGTGGTGAATCAGCGCCTCCATGGAGCGCTTCATCTCGGCGCGCTTGGGCGGCACCACCTTCTTGTCGTCGGCCACGTGCGGGCCCTGACCCTCGGCCGACATCAGCTTGGCGCAGCACTGCTTCATGAGGCGCACCGACTGGCGCATCTCCTCCATGCGGATGCAGTAGCGGTCGTAGCAGTCGCCGTTCTTTCCGACGGGGATGTCGAACTCCAGGTCCGAATAGCACTCGTAGGGTTGCGCCTTCCTGAGATCCCAGGCCGCGCCCGAGCCGCGCACCATCACGCCCGAGAAGCCCCACTTGAAGCAGTCCTCCAGGCTCACCACGCCGATGTCGACGTTGCGCTGCTTGAAGATGCGGTTGTCGGTGAGCAGCACCTCGATGTCGTCGAGCACCTTGGGGTGGGTCTCGCAGAAGGCGGCGATGTCCTCGATCAGCTTGGGCGGCAGATCCTGGTGCACGCCGCCGAAGCGGAAGTATGTCGCGTGCATGCGGCTGCCCGAGGCGCGCTCGTAGAACACCATGAGCTTCTCACGCTCCTCGAAGCCCCACAGCGGCGGGGTGAGGGCGCCCACGTCCAGGGCCTGGGTCGTGACATTGAGGAGATGCGAGAGGAGGCGGCCGATCTCGGAGTAGAGCACGCGGATGAGCTGGGCGCGCTTCGGCACCTGGAGATCGAGCAGCTTCTCCACGGCGAGACAGAAGGCGTGCTCCTGGTTCATCGGCGCGACGTAGTCGAGCCGGTCGAAGTAGCCGATCGCCTGCAGGTAGGTCTTGTGCTCGATCAGCTTCTCGGTGCCGCGGTGCAGGAGGCCGATGTGCGGGTCGACGCGCTCCACGATCTCGCCGTCCAGCTCCAGCACGAGGCGCAAGACGCCGTGCGCCGCCGGATGCTGCGGGCCGAAGTTGAGATGGAACTGGCGAAGCTCGGATTCTGGCATCGTGCGCCGGGGTCAGACCCTGCGGGTCTGACCCCTTTCTCCAACGGTCGTTGTGCCATGGGGTCAGACCCGCAGGGTCTGATCCCTATTTCGTCGCCTTCTCGTCGCCTGGAATGACGTACTCGACGCCCTCCCACGGACTCATGAAGTCGAACGAGCGAAACTCCTGCGTCAGCTTCACGGGCTCGTAGACCACGCGCTTCTGCGCATCGTCGTAGCGCACCTCGACGTAGCCGGTGAGCGGGAAGTCCTTGCGCAGCGGATGGCCCTGGAAGCCGTAATCCGTCAGCAGCCGCCTGAGATCCGGGTGGCCCGAGAACAGGATGCCGTACATGTCGTAGGCCTCGCGCTCGAACCAGTTGGCGGCGGGGAATACATGGACGGCGCTCGGCACGGCGGTGTCCTCGTCGGCCTCGCACTTGATGCGGACGCGCTGGTTCCGGCGCGGCGAGAGCAGGTGGTAGACCACGTCGAAGCGCTTCTCGCGCTCGGGATAGTCCACCCCGCAGATGTCGATCAGCACCTCGAACAGGCATTGCGTGTCGTCGCGCAGGGCCGTGAGCACGCGCACGATGTCGGCCGGCGCCACCGCCAGCGTCAGCTCGCCCAGCGCGATGGTCCGCTCCAGGATCGCGCCGGGCAGCTTCGCGTCGATATGGCTGGACAGCTCCTCCTGCGTCATTCAGGCCCCCATCGCCTCAAGCGTCACCTCGTAGTGGGTGACGAAATCGTCGTACTCCGTCAGGATGGCCTTGGCCCCCGGCTCGACCACCGCACGGTTCGGATCGGCACCCGCGAAGGCCTTGATCGCCTCCATGGATTGCCAGCGGCTGATGACGAGCAGCTCAACTTGGTCGCCGCGCGCGACCTCGCCCAGCTCCAGCCCCAGGAAGCCTGGCAGCTTGCGCAAGCCTGGCAGCACCACGGCGGCGAGATGGTCGCGGTAGGCGCGAGCCTTCTCCGGTCTGGCGTAGGCCATCCAAGTCCGAACAATCGTTGACACGCGCTAGCGCTCTATCGTTCCAGTGCGGCGGATCTTGCGCTGCAGGAGCAGCACCCCATAAACGAGCGCCTCGGCCGTCGGTGGGCAGCCCGGCACGTAGATATCGACCGGCACGATGCGGTCGCAGCCGCGCACCACCGCGTACGAGTAGTGGTAGTAGCCGCCGCCGTTGGCGCAGCTGCCCATGGAGATGACGTAGCGCGGCTCCGGCATCTGATCGTAGACCTTGCGCAACGCGGGCGCCATCTTGTTGGTGAGTGTGCCGGCCACGATCATCACGTCCGACTGACGCGGCGAGGCGCGCGGCGCGAAGCCGAACCGCTCCAGGTCGTAGCGCGGCATGGAGGCCTGCATCATCTCCACCGCGCAGCAGGCAAGTCCGAACGTCATCCACATCAGCGAGCCGGTACGAGCCCAGTTGATAAGGTCGTCGGTGGTGGTGACCAGGAAGCCCTTGTCTGCGAGCTTGTTGGACATCTCGCCGAACCCGCGGTCGCCGGGCACGACCAAGCCAGACCTGGGCTGCGAAAGGGTCGTCACGCGCGCATTCCCGATTCTTGGCCCGATTCTTGGCCAGATTCTTGGCTCATGCTCTATCCCGCTCTCAATCCCATTCCAGGGCGCCCTTGCGCCACTCGTAGGCGAAGCCGATGGTCAGGACCGCCAGGAACGCCATCATGGCCCAGAAGCCATAGGCGCCCACCTCCTTGAAGGCCACCGCCCAGGGGAACAGGAAGGCCACCTCTAGGTCGAAGATAATGAACAGGATGGAGACCAGGTAGAACCTCACGTCGAATTTCATGCGGGCGTCGTCAAAGGCGTTGAACCCGCACTCGTAGGCGGAGACCTTCTCGGGGTCGGGGTTGCGCACCGCCACCAGGAACGGCGCCAGCATCAGCGCCAAGCCGATGACGAGGGCGATGCCCATGAAGACGACGAGCGGCAAATAGTCCAGCAGGAGCTGGTTCATGGGGGTCTCCGCACCGCGGCAGCAAGGGGCCGTCGGCCGTCCACGCTCCTACCGCAGGACCCGTTGCGGTGCAACCCGTGCCGGCGTCGCACGGGCCGAACGGGAGCCGAACGGGGTCCCCTCGGGACCTGGAGGGGTGAGGCAGCCTCCAGGCCCGCCAGCCCAGGCGTTCCGGGGGCCTAGGTCATGCCAGCACCGCCGCCAGCTCCGTGAAATCGCCCACCACCAGGTCGGGCTGATGCGGCGTCTCTCCGAATGGACGCTTGCGCCGGTCGATGAAGGCGGTGCGCATGCCGAAGGCTTTGGCGCCGATGCAGTCGAAGGCGTGGTCGGCCACGAACAGGATGGAGGCGCGGTCCTTGCCGAGAATCTCGCAGGCCTTGGCGTACGTCCTCCGGTGCGGCTTGAAGTACCCGGATTCCTGCACCGAGATCACGCGGTCGAACGGGAAGCCGATGTGCGGTCCTGCCGCCTCAAGCATGTCGCGGTCGCCGTTGGACAGGATGGCGAGCTCGTAGCCGGCGCCGCGCAGCCGCTCAAGCGCCCGCACGACGTCGGGAAACGGCTTCAGCTGCTCGATCCGGCCCACGAGCCAGCGCACCTCGTCCTGGGTGTAGGCGATCTTGCAGCGGTCCATGACGTGGGAGACCGCGCGATGACCGATCTCGCGATAGGGCGTGTGGCCGCAGCCGATCAGAGCATCGATCATCGAGTTCTCGAAGTGAGTGCGCCGCCACCAGGTCACGAAGCTGTCCGGCGAGCCCTGCCAGCCCTTGCCCTTGAGAAACGGCGTCACCGCCTCGGTGAGGCCCTTCTGCATATCCACGATCGTACCGTATTGATCGAAGGTCAGCGTCCTGATCTCGCGCTTGAGGATCTCGGGGCGTTCCATGCTCGTCTCCATCGAGCCGGCGAGGCGTGCCCGTCGGCTCGATCAGGGCTTGCGGCGGGTCGAGGAAAGCGAGACCGACACTGCCGCAAGCCCTTCAACCGCCGGGCGTTTGCGCCTACTCCTTCGGGCCTACCCCTTCGGGAAGGTCAGCCCCAGATCGCGATACCGCGCCGGGTCGTCGCCCCAGCCTTCGCGCACCTTCACGAACAGGAACAGGTGCACCGGCCGGTCGATGATCTGCGACAGCTCCTTGCGCGACTCCATGGAGAGCTGCTTGATCATGGCGCCTCCCTTGCCCAGGACGATGCGCTTCTGGCTGTCGCGCTCGACAAAGATCGTCTGCTCCACCCGCAGCGCCTTGCCCTGCTCCGTCCAGGCCGTGGTCTCCACCGCGATCTGGTAGGGCAGCTCGTCGTGCAGGCGGTCGTAGATCTTCTCGCGCGTGATCTCGGCGGCGAGCACACGCATGGGCGCATCCGTGACTTCGTCGGGCGGATAGTGCCAGGGCCCGGGTGGCACGGAGCGGGCGAGGTAGGCGTGCAGGTCGGCCACGCCGTCGCCATCCAGGGCCGAGATCATGAACGTCCCGGCGAACGGCACGCGAGCGTTGATCTCGGCCGCCAGCTCCAGCAGCCGCTCCTTGCGAACCCGGTCCACCTTGTTGAGGGCGAGGAGGAGCCTGCTCGGCTGCTCCGGCGCAGGTCCCGATAGCCGGTCACCGGCTTCCCCGCGACCTCGACCGGATTCCCGTCCCCCTTGTGGGCAGGGGCTAGGGGTGGGGGGAGCCCCGATCTCGGATGTTTGGGATTCCCCCCCACCCTGTCCCTCCCCCACAAGGGGGGAGGGAACGTTGTGGGGCGTTCCTCGCTCCAATCGGGAGCCCGACCGCGTCTCGGCTTCCAGGGTGACAGGAGTCGAGGCGAGCTTGCCGAGAATCCGCTCCACGTCCTCGTCCACCCCCTTGGCCGCATCCACCACGAGCAGCACCAAGTCTGCATCGCCGGCGCCGCCCCAGGCGGCATCCACCATGGCCCGGTCAAGGCGGCGCTTCGGCGCGAATATGCCGGGCGTGTCGATGAAGACGAGCTGGCTCTGCCCCTCGATGGCGATGCCCCGTAGGGTGGTGCGCGTGGTCTGCACCTTGCGGCTCACGATGGCCACCTTGGTGCCCACCAGAGTGTTGACGAGGGTGGACTTGCCGGCGTTGGGCGCTCCAATGATGGCGATGAAGCCGCAACGGGTCTCGCCCTCGGGGGCCTTCTCGTGGGGCTCAGGCCGGGCTTGATCCTCAGACATCGGCACCACGCTTCCACACGCCCTCGCGCGCCAGCAGCGCCGTGGCGGCGGCCTGCTCGGCGGAACGTTTGCTCGCCCCCTCGCCGCGCGCGGGCTTGCGGCCCTTGATACGGACCTCGGCCGTGAAGATGGGGGCGTGGTCCGGCCCCTGGCGGTCGATCTCGACGTAGGCCGGCAGATCCAGGCCCTGGCCCTGCACCCACTCCTGCAGCAGCGATTTGGCGTCGGCTGCCTCGGCCGGCGAGGCGCCGAGCCGTGAACCCCAGTGCGCGCGCACCACGTCGCGCGCCGTCTCGTAGCCCGCCTCCAGGAAGATGGCGCCCAGCACCGCCTCGCAGGCGTCGGCCAGGATCGTCTCCTTCTCGCGCCCGCCGCTCTCGGCCTCAGCGTCGCTGAGCACAAGGAACGGCCCGATATCCAGCTCGCGTGCCACCGCCGCGCACGTCCGCCCGCGCACCAGCCTGTTGTAGAGCCGCGCCAGCTCGCCCTCGGCGGCGGCGGGGTAGATCTCCCACAGCAGCTCGGCGATGGCGAGGCCCAGCACGCGGTCGCCCAGGAACTCCAGGCGCTCGTTGTCCCGCCGCTTGCCGGGCGCCTGGCGCACGCTAGCGTGGGTCAGTGCCTTCTTGAGCAGGTCGCGGCTGCGGAAATGGTAGCCGAGGCGGGCCTCCAGCTCCTTGTATTTGCGCGCCGCCGCCACGGCCCGTTACCTGACGAGGCTGAAGATCCGCCGCCAGCGAATGTCGAACGGCCACGTCCATGGGCTGCTCAGCCGGAACGCGTTGGGATCGTCAACCGCGGCGGAGAAGAAGATGATCTCGGCGCGACCCACCAGGTTTTCATAAGGAACGTAGCCGACGCCGAAGCGCTGCGGCGACTCGCGGCTGTCGATGGAGTTGTCGCGGTTGTCGCCCATCATGAAGTAGTGGCCGGGCGGCACGACGTACACCTGCGTATTGTCGAAGCGGCCGTCGGGCTCGGAGTCGAGCACGTAGTAGGACACGCCCTCAGGCAGCGTCTCCCTGTAGCGCGGGATCGGGCGCCCATCCTCTTCCGGCCCCACGTAGTTGCCGGCGCGCTCGCGCGGCACGGCCTTGCCGTTGATGTGGACGATGCCGTTGCGCACGAAAATCTCGTCGCCCGGTAGGCCGAGAATGCGCTTGATGTAGTCCTTCTCGGTGTCGCGCGGCAGCTTGAACACCACCACGTCGCCGCGTTTGGGCTGAGCGCCGAAGATGCGGCCGTTGAAGGGCACGAGACCGAAGGGGAACGAGAAGCGGCTGTAGCCGTAGGACAGCTTGGAGACGAACAGGTAATCGCCGACCAGCAGCGTGTCCTTCATGGAGCCGGATGGGATGTTGAAGGGCTGATAGAAGAAGATGCGGACAATGATCGCCAGGATCAGCGCATGTACGACGATCTTGACAGTCTCACGCCAGCCGCTGTCGCCGGCCTTGGCGGCGTCGGAATCCACGCTCATGCTCGTAATCGCACTCCTTGCTGCTCCGACACCAGAGGCCGCCCAGGGCACTCGACGGGGCGCCCGCCGATGCGCCGACCCGAGCTGAGCCTTCGTATAGCTGTTCGCGGGCCGGCCGGCAATTCACGCCAAGTTGTCGCTGCCACGGGTAGTCTCGACGGAGATCACAACCACGGCATGTGCCATGGGGAAGTCGTCGGTCAGTGTGAGATGCACCTGCGGCGTCCAGCCGGCCGGGGTGAGGCGGGCGAGATGCCGCGCGGCCCCGCCGGTCAGATGCAGGGTGGGGCGCCCCGACGGCTCGTTAACGACACCCATGTCCTTCCAGAACACGCCTTGGCTCAAGCCGGTTCCCAGGGCCTTGGCGCACGCTTCCTTGGCTGCGAACCGCTTGGCGTAGGACGCCGCTCGGCCCGGTTTTCCGTCGGACCTGGCCCGCTCAGCGTCAGTAAAGATGCGGTTCAGGAAGCGCTCGCCGTAGCGTTCCATGGCTTTCTCGATGCGGCGGATGTCGATGACATCATTGCCGATCCCCAGGATCATGGGCGGCCCCGCGCGGTCTTGTGGACGCTCTCGCGGGCGTCCTGGCGGGCCTCGTCCATCATCGCCCGCATACGGGCGATAGCCGGACCCAGACCAGTGAAGATCGCCTCCCCGATCAGGAAGTGGCCGATATTGAGCTCTGCGACCTCGAGAATGCGGGCCGCGCCGCCGACCGTGCCATAGGTCAGACCGTGGCCGGCATGGACCTCCAGGCCCGCGGTCAAGGCCGCCCGGGCGGCACTCTCGATGCGGGCGAGCTCCCGCGCGGTCCCCGCCGCATCGTTCGCCAGGGCGCGCTCGCAATAGGCGCCGGTGTGCAATTCCACCACCTGCGCCCCGACGAGCGCGGCCGACGCCTCGATGGCCTGCGGGTCAGGCTCGATGAACAGGGAGACGCGGATACCGGCCCCCGCCAGGGCCTCCACGCAACGGCGCAGCTGGCTGCCGGCCCGCAGCACGTCGAGGCCGCCCTCGGTGGTCCTCTCCTCGCGCTTCTCGGGCACCAGGCAGCAGGCGTGCGGCACGTGGCGCAGCGCTATCCCCAGCATCTCGTCGGTGGCGGCCATCTCCAGGTTGAGGGGCCGCGTGATCTCCGCCTTCAGCCGGGTGATATCGCTATCCGAGATATGACGGCGGTCCTCGCGCAGATGCGCGGTGATGCCGTCGGCGCCGGCGCCGATCGCCATCTGGGCGGCGCGCAGCGGATCGGGATGACGCCCGCCACGGGCATTACGGATAGTGGCCACATGGTCGATATTCACGCCCAGCCGCAGATGCCGCAGTGGCTTAAGCTGCGGAACGGCCTCACCGGGCGCTGCCACTGCGCTGCTCAACCGTAGACTCGCTCCACCTTGCTCACCACGGACTTGGCCCTGAGGCCGCTGATGATCCGGGTAAGATGGTTAAGATCCCGCACCTCCACGTCGATGGCCATCTCGGTGAAATCGGCGGCGCGGCGCACCATGCGTACGTTGTCGATGTTGCCGTCGGCCTCGCCGATCAGCTGCGCGATCTGCGCCAGCGTCCCCGGCTCGTTGACGGCGGTAACAGACAACTTGGCCGGGAACCGGTCACCCGCATCGGGGTCAACGTCCCAGGTTACATCGATCCAGCGGTCTTGCTCGTATGCCTCGTACTCCTTGAGACGCGGCGAGTGGATCTGGAAGATGCGGATGCCCTCCCCCTCCGTCAAGACGCCGACGATGCGGTCCCCCGGCACCGCGCCGCCCTCCTCGAAGCTCACCGGCACGTCGTTGCGCACCCCGCGGATGGGCAGCACCTGGTGGGGAAGCTTGCTGTCCTTGCTCGGCACGCCGACGGGCCAGCGGAACTTCAGGCCGAGGCCCTTGGCGATGTTGAACCAGCCCTCCTCCCCCTGACCGCGCTGGCGCGCCGGCTTGGGGCGGGCGATCTGATCGGGCACCTCGGCATCGGGCACGGCGGCGCGCAGGACGTCGTTGGTGGGAAGCTCGCCGCGTCCGACTGCGGCGAACACCTCCTCGATCGACTTCTGGGTGAGCCGGCGCAGGCCCCTCTCGACCTTCTCGTCGGCGTACTCCTGGCCGAGCTTGGCGAACGCCGCCTCGATCAGGCGCCGGCCGAGACCCGAATACTGCCGCCGCAGCGCATCCCGCGCGGCGCGCCGGATCGCAGACCTGGCCTTGCCCGTCACCGCGATGCGCTCCCAGGCCGCCGGCGGCGTCTGGCCCTTGGTGGTGAGGATCTCCACCTCATCGCCGTTTCGGAGCTGGGTCGTGAGCGGCATCTGCCGACCGTTGATGACGGCGCCGATGCAGGAGTTGCCGATGTCGGTGTGCACCGCATAGGCGAAATCGATGGGCGTCGCCCCACGCGGCATGGCGATCAGGCGGCCCTTGGGGCTGAAGCAGAACACCTGGTCCTGGAACAGCTCCAGCTTGGTGTGCTCCAGGAACTCCTCGGGATTGTCGCCCTCGAGCAGCGTATCGACCAGCCGCCGCAGCCACATGTACGGGCTGTCCTTGGCGGCTCCGTTGAGGCCGGTCCGATCGGCGACGATGCCGTCCTTGTAGAGCGTGTGCGCCGCCACGCCGTACTCGGCAATACGCTGCATCTCCTCGGTGCGGATCTGCAGCTCCACGCGCTGGTGGCGCGGGCCGACGATGGTGGTGTGGATCGACTGGTAGTTGTTCTGTTTGGGCGTGGAGATGTAGTCCTTGAAGCGGCCGGGCACATTGCTCCACGTGGAGTGGATCACGCCGAGTGTGCGGTAGCAGGCATCGACATTGCACACCACGACGCGGAAGCCGTAAATGTCGGATAGCTGCTCCAGCGAGATCTGCCGGTTCTCCATCTTGCGCCAGATCGAGAACGGCTTCTTCTCCCGGCCGTAGGCCTGGGCCTCGATACCGGCGGCGGCGAGCTTGGCCCGCAACGCGCCCACGATCTCCTCGACCAGCCCGGTGTTGCGCACGTGGATGTCGGCGAGCTTGTCCACCACCGCCTGGCACTGCTCGGGATAGCCCCACTTGAAGGCCAGGCCCTCCAGCTCCTCGCGCATGCCCTGCATGCCCATGCGGCCGGCGAGCGGAGCGTAGATCTCCAGCGTCTCGTCAGACGTGCGCCGGCGGCTCTCGGGCTTCTTGTGCCCGAGTGTGCGCATGTTGTGAAGCCGGTCGGCGAGCTTGATGAGAAGGACGCGGATGTCGCTCGATATGGCGACCAGAAGCTTGCGGAAGTTCTCGGCCTGCTCGGCCTTCTTGGTGACGAGATCGAGCTTCTTGATCTTGGTCAGGCCCTCGACCAGCTCGCCGATCTCCTTGCCGAACTTCTGGTCGATCTCGTCGCGGGTGACGTCGGTGTCCTCGATGACGTCGTGGAGCAGCGCGGCGGCGATGGTGGCGTCGTCGAGCTTCAGCTCCGTCAGGATGGCGGCGACTTCAAGGGGGTGGGAAAAATAGATGTCGCCAGAGGCGCGTTTCTGGTTGCCATGCGCCTTCATCGCATAGACGTAGGCTCGGTTGAGCAGCGCCTCGTTCGCGTTCGGGTCGTAGCTGAGAACGCGCTCGACAAGCTCGTACTGGCGCATCATGCCACGGTCTCAGGCTCCGCTTGTGGCAGACGGCTCGCAGCCCCCCGTCACACCCTGGGTGCGGTGTCCCGCTCGCCCCGGTTGGTCCTCCCGGTGTCAGCCCCGTCCCGACCCTGAGCCGCCGTTGGCAGACGGCTCGGTCGGCGTCAGGCTCTCCATGCCCCTCAGGAGTTGCTCCTCGGTCATGACGTCGACTTGGGTATCGCTGGACTGGTCGTCCCGGCTCAGGACCGGCCGGCGCTCGGCGGGCAGCTGCGGCGCGGCCGCCTTCTCCGGCTCGTCCACCTCCACGTTCTTCTGGATCGAGTGGATGAGGCTCTCGTGCAGGTCGGCGGGCGGGATCGTCCTGTCCGCTATTTCGCGCAGGGCGATGACCGGGTTCTTGTCGTTCTCGGGCTCCACCGTGATGTGCGAGCCGCTGGCGATGGAGCGCGCCCGGTGGGCCGACAGAAGCACCAATTCGAACCGGTTCGGAACCTTGTCGACGCAATCCTCGACTGTTACACGCGCCATGCAACGATCCCTCTCGTGGTGTATCGGCGCTCAATAAACTCAAGGCCCCCGAAACCGCTGGGTTCGGAAGCACGCCGTCAACGCGGCGGGTTCTCGCATGTGCTCAACCGAAAATCAAGTGCCGGGCGGACACCCCTCGCGGCGCCAGGGCCGAGCCGCGCCAGCATGGTCATGGGCCGGGACCCAAGCACCGGATGCGTCCAGCGTGGCGCCACCTCCATCAGCGGTACCAGCACGAAGCCCCGCCGGTCCAGAAGGGGGTGCGGAAGAACCAATTGGCCGCGTTGCCGCTGCCGGCACGGCCAGTTCAGGCGCCGCCCACCGTAATCGAGAATGTCGATATCCAGAGACCTTGGCTGCATGGGCGGCGTTGCCCTCCGGCCCGCGCGACGTTCGGTCCGCTTGACAAGTCGCAGCAGATTTCCCGGGGCGACATTGCCGGTCGCCACCAGCACGGCATTGAGATACGCGGGCTGACGCCCCCCTCCCAACGCCTTAGTTCTATATAAGACAGATGACTGCCTGATCTTGAGGCCTGCCCTCTCCAATTCGGAGCACGCGCGGGCCAGGCTCTGGTGCGGAGAACCCCAACGTCCCGGCAGATTGCTGCCGAGCGCAAGCAGAAGCGTACCGATGCGTCGAAGATTCGCCAAGCAGGGCAACTCCTTGAACGTGAACACGTCCCCAAGGTCTTTTGGACGCAGATGGTCTTTGGAGACAGAGCCGAGATGCATCTGCTATGCTATTGTAATGATGCTATTGCCGCCCCCGATTTTGCTTGGCAACTTTCATCGTGAGGTGGATGTTTTTTAGGGTTCGGCGCTGGCGCCCTTGGCGCGTGCACCACGCGGCAATTGGTCCAGCCGGTCGGCGGCTGTGCGTCGAACAGGCAGAATTGCACACAAAGTTGTGGAGAGTTCACCAATCGGCGCGGATACGACCGCTGCCTACAGGTTTTTTTGAAGCAGAGCCGGCGCGCATCTGCTATGCTTCATCGTGCCCGATATTTTGCTTGGCAACTCCAGCGACACGACTTAATTGGAAGGAGACTACGTCGACTCAACCGGCTGGAGGAAGTGCGGGCTATCCTTCGGGCCCTCAATAGCGATTCGAGGAACCCGATATGCATTTTTATCCGACCGAACGTATTGCCCTGTTCATTGATGGCGCCAATCTTTACGCCACAGCCAAGGCTCTCGGCTTCGACATTGATTACAAGCGCCTGCTGGCGCTGTTTCGCGAAGTCGGACACCTGGTGCGCGCGCAGTATTATACGGCGCTCGCAGAGGACCAGGAGTACTCCTCCATCAGACCGCTGGTGGATTGGCTGGACTACAACGGCTACACTATGGTCACCAAGCCGACCAAGGAGTTCACGGATTCCTTCGGACGGCGGAAGATCAAGGGCAACATGGACATCGAGCTGACAGTCGATGCCATGCGCCTTGTAGAGCACCTCGATCACGTGGTCTTATTTACCGGGGACGGAGATTTCCGCGCCCTGGTCGCGGCGCTGCAGCTGCGGGGCAGGCGGGTGAGCGTCGTGTCCACGCTGCAGACCCAGCCGCCGATGGTGGCCGACGAGCTGCGTCGGCAGGCGGACCAATTCGTCGATCTGGCCGAGCTGGAGCCCAGGATCTGCCGCGATCCGGCCACGCGCCCCGTGCGCGAGCCGCGCGAGGCCGGGCAGCGCGTATCGAGCCGCCGCAGCAGCCATCAGACCTCGGTTCCGGCGTCGCAGATACCCGTACCCGAGGACGAGGAAGAGAGCTACTGAGGGCGCGCCACAAGCCTCCCTCACTCCCTCCAACCCGGCGACGAGCATCCGCCATGAGCGTATGTCCCGCCGAGGCACCAGCGGATTGCACGCTGTGCCCGCGGCTCGTGTCGTTCCGGGTCTCCAATCGCAGCGCCGAGCCCAGCTGGCACAATGGCCCCGTCCCCTCGTTCGGGAGAGAGGACGCGGCGCAGGTGCGTCTGCTGATCGTCGGGCTCGCTCCGGGGCTGCGGGGGGCCAACCGCACCGGCCGGCCGTTCACCGGCGACTACGCGGGGGATCTGCTCTACGAGACGCTGTTGTCCTACGGTTTCGCGCGCGGGCGGTACGATGCCAGACCCGACGACAGCCTGACGCTCGTCGATTGCATGATTACCAATGCGGTGCGGTGCGTTCCGCCGGAGAACAAGCCTACGCCCACCGAGATTGCCACCTGCCGACGGTACCTTTCCGAGCGGATCGTCACCCTGCCGCGACTGGCCTCCATCGTGGCACTGGGCCGGATCGCCCACGACAGCACCCTTGCCGCGCTGGGCGCGCGCAAGGCCGCCTTCCCCTTTGTGCACGGCGCCCGGCACGAGATGCGCCCCGGCCTCACGCTGTTCGACAGCTTCCACTGTTCTCGCTACAACACCAACACCGGCAAGCTGACGCCGGAAATGTTCAGGTCGATGTTCGCAGCCGTCAGGAGCCATCTCGACCGACTCCAGTAGACGCGCGCCGATACATCCCAGGCCTTTGGACGCGTTGCCATAGTGCATCAGGCACGGAACGACCGACGGACTTTGGCCTCCTGCCTTCTTCCTCTATCCGACTTTCGGCCCTAGGTTGGCACCCTGACGCGTATCGTGCGCAACGGGCGGGTGGTTGTGGTGCGTTCCTCCAAGGGTCTGTGGCGTTCGCCTCTGGTCGCAGCGCTTTGGGCGCTGGCCCTCGGTAGCCTGCTCGCCGGGTGCACCCTGGTGGATACGGTCGACAAGCGCGCCGACTGGATGAACGAGAGCGTCACGCGCTTCCGCAATCAGAACATTCTGCGCAACATCGTCAGGTCGGCCCGCGACGAGCCGTTGAGCTTCGCCGCGCTTTCCAGCGTGCAGGGCCACAACACGTCGAGCAATCAGTTCCCGACCTTTCCGCCCTTCAACTGGGCGACGGGAACGATCTCTGGCGCTACGGGAGCGGGCAGCAGCCAATACAACGTATCGAGCGATTTCACGCTGAACCCTGTCGACGACAGCGGCACGTATGCGGCGCTGATCGCCCCACTGGATGCGTCCACCATCGCGCTCTTCAGCCAGCGCTCCGGCTACCAGACGAATTTTCTCTACCTGCTGTTCTTCGACAAAATCAGGATTGCCGACGCGGACGGACGCGTGCTGGCGCAGTTCTACAGCAACAGCGTTGCCTTCGACACCAGCGAGATGTGCCTGGGAGACCGCAAGAACGGGTTCTGCGGGCCGAGGAACATGCTGGCCTATACTCTGCTCGCTTATCTCGATCTGCGCTTCAATATCGAGAAGGGGGCGCTGACCGGCCAGTCGAAGCGGCCGAGGACGCAAATCTGCTTCGAGCGTGGAAGCCCGGCGCCGGGCCGATGGACCGACCTGCAACTGCGGCCGACCGGAGGTAAGATTGCTCTTCCAGCAAAGGGGGCGAAAGCCACGGCGTCCTATTGCGACGAGGACGGGACGTGGTTCGCCGGCACACCGGGTGACACGGCAACCAAAGGGAAGGGTCCGGGCACGGGCGCGAACTACGTCATCTACGATGCGCGCAACAAGGTATGGATCGAGCTCTCCACCCGCTCCACCTGGGGTATCTACCAGTTCCTGGGCACGCTGGCCGACAGCCTGGTGCACAAGAACGGCCGTCATGTCCGGCTGGTTCAGCCGGGCTACGTCGATAATCGCGACGAGTTGATCGTCCTCGATATTGCCAAAGGCCGAGCTTCGGGCGACTGCTTCGTTGACGCCGAGATGGACGATCGGATCACGTACTGCGTTCCCAATGGCCCGTCGTCCCGCATGACACGCGCCGCCTTCGTTGTTCTGCATCAGCTGACGGCGCTGCAGAGGCAGTTTGTGGGATCTCCTTCGGATAGAACCCTGTCGACGCGGCAGGTGCAGTAGAGATCGCCGGGAGGACGGCAATGTCGCGCCGGGCATGGACCCGCGGGCCATGCCGTGGATACATCGAGCCCTGGAGCCGTTTGCCGGGTCGAGCTTGGCGCAGACAACCTCGGGGGAACCGATGACCAGGATGTTGCTCGCTCGGAGAAGAGTGGCTCTCTCGGTGTGCCTCGTATCGGGGCTGGTGGGAGCCCTCGCCGATCCGCCTCGCAGCGAAGCGGCGGGCTTTGCAGTGCCCACAGCTGCGACGCACAGCGGGATCGTGCGGGCTCAGGCCGGCGCGACGGAGCAGAAGCAACGAAAGAAGGCCGCCCCCAAGGCGACGGCGCCTGGCGGGCAGAACAGTGAGAGCGGGCCAAAGTTCACGCCGCGGGATGAGCCGATGAGCGGGCCGCAAGAGCCCCGTCCTCGTTCTCCTCAGCTTGCTCGCTGTCCCGGTCCAAGCCCCGAATGCCCTCCACCGCAGATGTGAGGCGGGCACTCATGCCGAGGTGGCAAAGCCTGGAGGCATGGGCGAAGGGCGGTAAATGTGGCCTGCCACGTTGCTGCCATCTCGCCGCGGTTAGGAACTCCGACTTGCGAAACATGGGGTGCGAGCAATGATATTCGTTCAAACGAGCCGTTCTGCGCGCAAGAGACAGATCGTCCTGTCTCTCTGCCTGGCATCGGGACTGGCGGTCGCGGCCTTCGGCGCCGCCGACCGCGGCGAGGCCGCCGGCCTCACCGTTCCGGCATTTGCGGCCCGCGATGGGTTTGTGTTGGCCCAAGCGACCACAGGGTCGGACAAGGGCGCCAAGTCGGAAAAATCCCAGAAGCAGGCCAGGAAGCCCAAGCGGAGAGCCGTGCGCTGCGGTGGGCCGGGCCTGCCTGAATGCCCGTGACCAGAACGGCCGCTGCGGCCGCTTGGACACCTCGGACAATAACCGCTACTTTTGGCGCGGCTTGATCGTGTAGTTCCACTCAGGATGGAACGCGTCGCCGGTGATGTCGAGGGCTTGCATCTCGGCGTCGCTGACCTTGATGCC
>Ga0070705_100000170_pt1 | contig 37962 bp, 35 predicted proteins | sample KBSK5253metaG_FD_65455 | JGI IMG/M metagenome (GOLD analysis project Ga0070705, IMG submission 65455) | Corn, switchgrass and miscanthus rhizosphere microbial communities from Kellogg Biological Station, Michigan, USA - KBS K5-25-3 metaG | ecosystem: Host-associated > Plants > Roots >... | reverse complement strand
CATAATCCGTCTTGACTGCATGTTAGTTTCTCCTGATGGGTATTCGATCTGGAACTCAAGCCAATTCTACGCCGGCAGAATGACGAAAGTTCTGAGGCCAGTATTTATACCGTAAATCGGCCCCGCTGAAAAGTAATTTACCAACGCCTTCAATTGTCCCGCGGTACCGCCAGCATTCGCTCCAACGCCTTCCGCGCCCCCTCCATCACATCGGGTTCAACCTCGATCTCAAACTTATTTTCAACGAGCGAGCGCCTGATGTCCGCAAGCCCGATCATCTTCATGTAAGGACAATGCAATCGGCATCCAATGCAGCCATCGGCCATGATGAATTCGCGATCCGGATAGAGCTTCTTCATCTGATGAATGATTCCGCTTGCGGTAGCGATGATGAACGTCCGCGCGTCGGGATGTTTCGCTATGCGGTCAATCATCGCGGTGGTCGAGCAGACTTCGTCGGCCATTGCGATGATGTCCTCGCGGCACTCCGGATGAGCTATCACGACTGAGTCAGGAAAAGCTGACCGGGCCTTGATCACGTTCGCCCCGCGAAGCACATCGTGAGTCGGACACGCTCCGTCATAGATCGCAATCTCCTTTTCCGGCACTTGTTTCTTGACCCAGTTGCCGAGATTGCGATCGGGCGTGAACAATATTTTGTTCGAAGACAAACTTCGAATAACCGAGACTGCGTTTGCGGATGTGCAGCAGATATCGCTCATTGCTTTTACTTCAGCGCTCGAGTTCACATAAGTGACCACGGTGTAGCCGGGATAGCGCTGCTTCCACTCCTCGAGGCTCTCGGGCGTGATCGAATCCGCAAGCGAGCAGCCGGCGGAGAGGTTCGGCAGCAGGACGCGTTTCTCGGGATTGAGGATCTTCGCCGATTCGGCCATGAAGTGAACGCCGCAAAAGATTATCAATTCGGCCTCGGTCTTCTGCGCTTCAAGCGCGAGGCCGAGACTGTCTCCCGTGAAATCCGCGGCGTCCTGGACTTCGGCCGCCTGATAGTTATGCGCGAGGATAAGCGCGTTTCGGCTTCGGGCGAGTTCACGAATCTCTTCCATAAGCGCGCTTGAATCGGCTTGCAATGCAGGGCCTGCCGCGGAATTGAAACTGATAGTCTGGGTGCTCATTTGTTCTCTACCTTTGCTCCTCGATCGGGCTTTATGCGGGCATTTCCCGCGGGAAATATTCTCCAGAATTCTTTTCGCACAAGGCTCGCGATGGTCGCGCTCTTATTCATCCCGTGATAGTGAGCGACAGCGTCGAGCATCGCCAGATCGCGATCCGATGCCGAGAATGTTCTGATCCTGGTTTTCTGCATTCCATCACCTTTTAGTATACATAGGTTTTATATAAATCCTAAATACGCCCTCACTAACTGTCAAGTACGATCCTCACGAGTTTGACCTCGCGGGAAACCCGGCGCTAAGATTCGAGCCCTGGGTTCGTGGAATGATTGGAGGATTTTTGAGATGAGAGAACGTAATCGAGAAATTAAGCGGCGCCGGCACCGTTATCAAAAACGCACCAAGCTTCGCCAGCAACTCGCCGCGGCGGCTTCAGACCAGGACCGGCAGAAAATCGAAGCCAAAATCCGCAAGACCTTTGGCGCGGGTTCGAGCGCAAGCTGACACTCGCTCAAGACTTGATCTCGGCGCGCGTGGCGTCGAGATGCCGGATCACCAGCTCAACCCGCGTCGTCCATGAGTTTTCGCGGGCCAACTCGCGGAGGCGCTCTCGAAACCGAACGTCCCGGCCTCGGTTGTTCGTCGCGTCCAGGCCCGCCGCAAACTCCTCCGCGGTTCTGACAATCAGCACCTCCGGAAACATCTGGCACTCGGGCATCGGGGTTGTGAGGACGGGTTTCGCGCCCGCGAAGTACTCAAACAATTTCAGCGGAGACGTCGCAAGCGTAATGTCGTTTATGACGAAGGGGATCATCGCGACGTCAAACAATCGCAAGTACGCCGGAAGCTGCTGGTAGTCGCGCGAGCCAATCCATCGCACGTTTGGCCGTTTCAACAGTGCGCGGCCGCGTTCCCTCAGGCTGTTGTCGTACTTTGGCCCGATTAACAGGAAATTCCAGTCATCCCTCAGTCTCGCGGCTTCCTCGAGCAAGTCATAGTCGAACCACTCAGCCATCGCGCCGAAGTATCCGGCCAGAGGCTTGTCGCCAAGCCATTTCGGATCAAGATCGGGATCATTTGAAGCCGGATCACACGCGCCAGCAAAGTGATCGTACTCGGCCGCGTTCGGAAGATAGAGCGCGTCCGGACGCACGCTCAGCGCCTCAGCGTGCAACCTGGCGGCGACGCTTGTGACCAGAGTCGCCTCCTTCAAAGCGCGTTTATGATTCCGCTCCAGGAAGGATCGATCGAAATGGAAGACTTCCAGATCATCAATCCAGTCGTATACCGTGCGCGCCGGCGACGTATAGGAATCGCGCCGGTCGAAGTTATAAGTCAGCGTCCATAGAACCGGCTCAGCGATCTCAGGCAAAACATCGTCCGGCCCTCGAAACAGAAACACGCCAGACGCGACTTCCTTGAAACCACTGACATCGTCGTACGAATTGCTGCTGTCGTAAATCGCGACGTAGCCTTGCCGCGCAAACTCGCGCGCGAGGTGGTTCGTCCGCTGAGTATTGACGATGTTCCACCCAGCCGAGGGAAGAAAAATTACCGCGCCTCGGCTTTCGGCTATTCGAGCCGTCACCGTTCGCAACTGATCGAGATACATCGGGCGATTCCAGACGCTCACCAACGCCCGCGCGCCGCGCAAGGTCCCGGACGGTTTCATCGTGCCGTCAGGCTTTCGCTGATTCGGAAGCAGATGCAGCAGCCGATAAAGCGGAAGCAGGTAGCGGTACTTGAAACGCCCGTAGCCGGTCAACACGCGCCAGATTAGCGAGGTGAGCTTCGCTCCGATTCGTGCCGGGAACGATTGGTTGGGCGGTTCTTCACTCAAGAGTTTAGCTTGCCTAAGAAATCATTATCGCAGAGTATTGGCTGTTGATTCCGCGTTGACCTATTGCCGCCATGGACTCAAACGAGCTTATCGTATCCGTCATCGTCCCGTGCTACAACTCAGAGCGGCACATTCGACGTTGCCTCGCCGCGATACTGGACCAGCGCACCTCGGTTAGATACGAGGTGGTAGCAGTTGACAGTTCTGATGATCAGACCCCGCAAATCATCGCCGGCGAATTTCCGGCCGTGCGCCTCATTCATCTTGAACGTAGAACCTTTGCCGGCGCGGCCCGAAACGCCGGCGTGCGAGCGACTCGCGCGCCGTTTTGCCTGATGATCGATTCGGATTGCATAGCGCAACCCGACTTGATAGAGCGAATGTTGGCGCGTCATCGCGAGGGTGAATACGCGGCGGTAGGAGGGTCGCTTGCGAACGGAACTCCACGGAGTCTGAGCGGATGGACCGGATACCTGCTCGAGTTCAAGGAGTTCATGCCCACGGCGCCTTTACGATTCGAGAAGACCGTGCCGACGGCAAACGTGATGTACCAGCGGGAAGTGTTTGACCGATTCGGCGGGTTCGATGAACAGATGCGCGAATCGGAAGACGTGCTGTTCAACCGGACGATGGAACGAGCGGGCGAGCGCATACTGTTCGATCCGGCCATTGAAGTTACCCATCTCAATCGCACCGGCTGGAAACGAGTGCTGTTGTATCAGATTGATCTGGGGTCCTCATCAGCGGAAGCCCGCCGGCGCGGCGGCCTCGAGGGCAACGAACTGCTTCGTTACCCGTTGCTGATAACGTTGATGCCTTTTGTTCGTTGGGCGCGAGCCGCCCTATGGCTCGCGAAGATAGACCGGCGCGCCTTACTGATGTTCCTGTTGATTTCGCCGATGTACCTGCTCGGCGCCGCCTTTTGGTCAGTGGGCTTCTTCAAAAACGCGATCGCCGATGGAAGGCGATGACGGCTTCGGCCGATAGTTCGTCTTGAATTTATCCGCATCGATGCCGTACCGCTTGAGCTTCATGAAGAGTGTGGTTGGTTTGATGCCCAACACCCGGGCCGCCCGGTTCTGCTGACCGTGGCAGTTGCGCAGCGCCGTGCATATCAGCGAAATCTCGAATCGTTCGACTTCGCTCGACAGGTCCATGCTTAGAGATTGACCCGCTGACCTGAATGGATTGAGATAAGAAGGAAGCTGAGACGTATCTATGCAGGGAGGCTTCAACTGGCTGATGAGTCGGACAACCAGTGTCTTCAACTCCGAAATGTTTCGAGGCCAATCGTATGCCCTGAGCGCTTCGATGGCATCGGGCGTCAGGTTTCTCAGTTCCCTTTGGTTTTCCTCGCAATGCTGCCTTATGAAATGCGCGACAAGGGGTTCGATATCTTCGGGACGGTGACGGAGCGCGGGGATTGAAATTCGCTCGCAGTCCAGCCCGTCTGTGGCGATTGTCGCCGCGAGCCAGGGCTCGCGCCGGCTCTGGACAGTGCGGCCCAACAGGACGCGAAACGGCTGAATATTCTGCGATCCGATTCGACTGCTGAGTCTCAAGATCCCGTCACAAAGATACATCGAAGAGTTGCTGAGGTCTTCAATATAGACGGTGCTTCCACTGAGAGACTGGACCGTTGATGCGTCCAGTTCCGAGCCGCCAAGCAGGCCGATTATGACTGCTTGCGCCATTTCATCCGAAGCTGAACCCAGCCTGAGCGAAATGAAGGGGCCCTCTCGAAAAGCGCTCGAGCGGTGAATGAGCTTTGCCAGAAATCGGCGGCCGGTCCCCATCTCACCTTCCAGAATCACGGGGCGCCTGTGCGACGAATGCAGTGCGATAAGATCGCGTGCGTTATCGGCCCATTTGCTGATGCCGATAAACTCGCCGGCCGGCTCGTTCGTTTGATCAACGACTGCTTCCCGATTGCCGGGATTGAATATCGGATGTCTATAGTCGATTGCTTGTGTTGCCATGCGCCATGCTCTCCGAGGAGTTTTTTCTGGGCACGAGTGCAAAGAGCCGTCGACACGCCCTTCGCTAGCGGCCAGTTTATTCCGTGGCGGTGGGTTAGAGAATCAATTTGGGACGGATGCTGCAGATGCTGGGACGAACGGGCCGAAATTGGGTGCGTAACTGGCTGTCAACCAGCTTACTCGCTCGGTTAACAGCCAGCTAAGGCTTAGTTTAGGCCGATCAGTCAGGCCGATTCTAACGGCCCATTACGTTGACCAACTCTTGCACCGCGGAAGCGGAGCGCTGAAGGGCGGAACGTTCATCGGTGGTCAGGTTGATCTGGATGATCTCTTCAATGCCGCGCTCGCCAAGCTTGACCGGCACTCCGACATACAATCCGTTGATGCCGTACTCACCTTCCAGATACGCGGCGCACGGCAGAATCTTCTTCTTGTCTTTTAGAATTGCTTCGACCATTTCGACCGCAGCCGCTGACGGCGCGTAATAAGCCGAGCCCGTTTTTAGCAGACTCACAATCTCGGCTCCACCGTTCGCGGTGCGGGTGACGATCTGATCTATTTTGTCCTGGGGCAACAAGTCCGGCAGCGGGATTCCCGCAACGGTCGAATATCGCGGAAGGGGGACCATCGTGTCGCCGTGCCCGCCGAGTACAAACGCGGTCACGTTTTCGACCGAGACGTTCAACGCTTCAGCGATAAAGCATCGCATTCGCGCCGAGTCCAGCACTCCTGCCATTCCGATCACCCGTTGCTTCGGAAGCCCTGAGTGCTTCAATGCGACGTGGCACATCGCGTCGAGCGGATTCGATACGATGATCAGGATCGGGTTCCGAGAGTACTTCATGATCTCGTCTGTGACTGAACCGACGATGCCGGCGTTTGTTCGGAGCAAATCATCGCGGCTCATGCCCGGTTTGCGCGCAAGACCCGATGTGATAATCACGATGTCTGAGTCGGCGGTTTCCTTGTAGCCGTTTGTGCCGACGAGACGCGAATCGTAGCCCTCGACCGGAGCCGTCTCCGCAAGATCAAGCGCCTTGCCCTGGGGCATGCCCTCGATTATGTCGACGAGCACAACGTCGCCCAGTTCCTTATCAACTAATCTTTGCGCCGCGGTAGCTCCGACGTTTCCGGCGCCAACCACGGTGATCTTTTTTCTTGCCATTCTTCCTCCGCTGACTGGAGCGCGATCGTCGCGCTCCTGTCTGATTTTTTCGGTACTCGATTCATCTCAAGCAGTGCGCCCAGTATAACTTTAAGACGCTTGCCGCGCCGTGACCGCGATCACGCGCACGCGAGTCACAGCCTGCGGCGCTTTCAAGGAAGGAGATTCTATCGCACGCGCTTGAAAGGCGTCTATTGCACGGACGAGCGTGCTCGGCGTTGCGACGCGAGCACGACAGCAAGCTTCAAAAGTAAGTTTGACCTCCCTTTCTTCTTGCGTTGGGAAAGGCTTTGGAGTATAGGTTGCCGTAACGTCCAGCGCTCTTTCCAAACAGGAGTACTTTATGAAGAAGTATCAGGATATCTTAGTGAGTTCACGAATCGTTCGTTTGGTTGTTTTCACCTGCCTGACGATCCTGGCTGTAAGCGCATGGTCCTCGAACGCGCGGTCACATAAGAGCCAGACCGCTTCGAGCGGAAAGTCGAAGGGCGCGGAGGAAATCGACGCGACGGCATTAAGGCTGCAGCCTGAGAAGGTCCCCGTTTGGAATGCGACGAAATCTTTGAAGCTCGTCAAACTGGACAAAGTGAATACCTGGTTCCTGGAATTGACTTTTCAAAACGGCTACGAAAAAAGAATTAACGGGATTCAGGTGGCTCTTGGTAACTTAGGCATCTTCACGGAGCTGATGTACAACGAAGACCAGATGATCCCGCCGGGCGGCACCTATGTCGATATAGTCCCAATTCAGGCGAATACGGACAAAGAAGGTGTCACGCTCTTGTCGGTACACTTTGAAGATGGGACCGCCGATGGCGATGAACTTGCAATCAAACCGGTAGATGAGGGACGAGCGGGGGAGAAAACGTTGATCAGACGAGCGCTTGTCCTGATTCGCCGAGCCTTACGGTCCCCTGACGTTGATTCGGTAGCAGCGTTGGATGAGTTGCGATCTCAAATTCAATCTTTGCCTACTGAGGGAAAGAATGGACGGGATAATTTCTGGGCCGGTCTTGAATCAGGGAAGAAACGAATGATTGCTATTGTCGATGACCTTCGGCCAAGACAGGACAATTCCGTTTACGGAATACAAGGTAGCCCGCGTAAACAGCCGGATACGTCTATCAAGAAAGAGCTGACGAACGTTTTGGAGCAACACGAGAAAGTTGTCTCGCAACCCTAGATATATCGCCAGCCCAACTTTAGTTAGTCGTACACCGATGTCCAAGAACTACAATACGAGCCGTGCTTACGAACAACTGGTGCGACGGCTGGTTGACCAACAACTCTCCGGGATCGATGGACTCGATCTGGTCGAAATCAAGCATGATGTGCGTATGGACGGTTTGTCCGGTCACTCGCACCAGGTCGATGTGGTCTATAGCTTTCGCATGTGGGCCACAGACTTCCTCGTCGTTGTAGAGTGTAAGCAGTATGCCCGAAGTGTCCGTATCGACGATTTGCTTGAGTTCAAAGCTCGGCTCGATGATTTGCGGGCTCACAAGGGCCTCTTTGTTACCACAACAGGGTTTCAGAAAGGTGCCGTGGAGTTTGCGAAGGCGAATCGGATTGCCCTTCTAATCGCGCGTGGAACGGAGTCTCACGCGGTGCTCTACCAACGAGACGACGAGTCCGCACTTGATCGGTGTCAGCAACAGCTTGAAGTTCTTCGGGTGGCATACCAAACGGAGGACACCCCACGAGATCTTCACCTGACCATAGACAGACGCCAACGTTTTGTGAAGGTAGCGCGGACTGGTGTCAGTCTCCGCCTAGCGCCGGGGGAGTTGCATCTTGACATGCTCTATCTACGGGCAGTCGGCATCGGCGACGAGGAGAACGTCAAGGTCGATCATTTTGTAGATAGCCGAATTGGCAATGTGGCGTCCGGGATGATCTTCAAGGCTCTGGTCCTTGAGGTGTTATTGACTTCGGGCGGCTAACGGGAGGTAGATATGAAAAAGCTCATTCTAAACCTGCTTGCTATTCTCATTGTCAGTCTCAATATCTCCGCGGATTGTGTTCCGAACGGTGCGCTCGAGTTCCAATTCGACTCCGGTGACTCCTGTGATACCGGTGTTTGGAAACGAGAGATTCGAAGAGTTACGTTTCCGGATCTCTACGAGCAGTCCAAAGCTGTTTCAGGACACGGGGTGTGTGCGCACACGCAGGACTACTGCTGTGCGCCATACTACTATGAGTCCAAGTGCTGGCCACTCTATTTCGATCCTGAAATTGGAGACGGGTTTTGGCAGCAAGATGTTTACGAAGGCGTTCTTGTCAAAGCGGTATCACAGTGCCAGAACTCAGCCTGCGGTACGTTGGTTAAGGCGCTGGGGTGTCTTCCCCGATACTCATTGACATAAGGGGTAACGGCTTCGATCTCACCGACGCCATCAGCGGGGTGAGCTTTGACCTTAACAGAGACGGCTCCGCGGAACAGATTTCCTGGACTGCCGCAAATTCCGACGATGCTTTTCTGGTGCTCGATCGTAACGGAAACGGAACAATCGACAACGGGGCTGAACTATTTGGGAACTTCTCGCCTCAGCCGGCATCGCCAAACCCGAATGGGTTTCTCGCGCTTGGTGTGTATGATCAGCCGGCGAACGGCGGGAACGCTGATGGGCGCATTGATGGGACCGACGCCATCTTTTCTTCTCTGAGGCTATGGCAGGATTCAAATCACAACGGCGTCTCAGAAGCCAATGAGCTTCATACGTTGCCAGAATTGGGAGTCTATGCGCTGGACCTTGATTACAAGGATTCAAGACGCACTGATCAATATGGCAATCGCTTCCGTTATCGCGCAAAAGTTCGCGATGCTGACGGCGCAAACGTCGGACGTTGGGCTTGGGATGTTTTCTTCGTGACTCATTGAACGTCTGATGAGGTTGTGCAAAGAACCGGCCGGACGACCTGGCTGCCGCTAGAACTTCACCGCGGAGAGTTTGCTCGGGGCGAGCACGGTATGTAAACCGCGGATTCGACCGTCTTGATCGAGATCGAAATGAATCGTGTAGCGGCTCGCGAGTTTTGAACTTCTGTAAACATCCTCAACCACTATTGCCGGCAATCCATTCAGAGAGCGAATCGCAGACCTCGGCTCAACCAGGCTCTTCGCTGCGAGTCCGAGGATCAGCCTCAGAACTCTGTCGCGCCCGCGAACCGTTTGCCGTGCCGCCGTCACTTCGCCTCCGCCGTCCGACATACTGACAACGTCCTCCGCAAGCAAGCGCTCGATTCCCGCCGCGTCGCGCTCACTCAGACATAACAGGAATTGCTCGAGCGCGCGGCGAGTCGCTTCTTGCGTTGAAGCTTTCAATTCAACCCGGCGCTTATCGTAGTCATTCATCTTGCGACGCGCTCGCAGCAACAACACTTTTACGTTTGGTTCCGTGAGGTCGAGGGCTTCAGCGGTTTCGGCTGTCGAATAATCGAAAACATCTCGAAGCAACAACACAGCCCGTTGAGAAGGCGTGAGCGCTTCGAGCGCTAGCAGAAACGCGAACGATACGCTTTCCATCAACTCGTAACGGGCAGCGGGTGAGTGTTCGTTGGGCGCGGGTGGTTCGTATGACGCAGGACTTTCTTCATCAGTGGGAATCGGTGAAGGAAGCCACGGCCCGGCGTAGCCCTGGCGCTTTCGTTTTCGAAGCACGTCCCGGCTAAGATTGACCGCCACTCGTATAAGCCACGGACGCAGCGGCTCGCGAGTGTCACGTGGCGGCTTCTCAATCGCGCGAACGAAAGTCTCCTGGACCAGATCGTCCGCATCCGAGGCGTTTCCGGTCATGCGATAACACAATCCCCACAACATCCGGCGATCTGTTTCGAGTGCTTGAGCGTAGGCGGACATTTATTCGTGCTTCACGTAGACAATCTTTCAGACTATTGATCCAGTTGATCGGCAAGCTCCTTCAAGAGAGCCGCGCCGTCTCCTCGCCATGCGCTGCCGTGCATGCATGCGAGCGTCGTGGGTTGGGTAGCCGCGAGCCGATCGATCATCTCGCGGGTGTTCTTCGAGTGCGAGAAGTAATCCAAACCCTTGCGCAGTGCCTCGCTCGGCCCCAGGATGTCGGATTCCGTCAGGGGCTCGGCGCCCACTCCGGGTTGAGTAAACAAGTCGCCGCACAGAAGCGTTCGCGTTTTTTCTTCCATCATGAACCCGCACTCCCACGCGTGCGGTAGATGCGGCGTATCAAACCACCTGACTCGATGGGCGCCCAATTCGAGGACTTCGCCGTCGGAAAGCGCTCGCGGCGGACGCACAGCAAGGTCATTGATCGATGTCATGGCAGCGACCTTGCTGCAAACCGCAACCGCCCGCGGCGCGACGCCCAGCCATTCGTTTAGCGACCCGCATTCATCCTGCTCGAAGTGTGAAAACGCGACGTAACGAAGCTGCTCGGCCGGCATCACACTTTGGACGGCTTCCAGAACAACCGGGAACAGCTTTCGCAGCCCCGTGTGAAAGAGCAGCGGCTCATCGCCGGCTATCAAATATTGGTTGAAAGAGAACCCTCCAGGAACAACACTGAGCGGCGTGTTGATTCGATAGATGCTCTCCGCGATTTCATTCACATTGGTTCCAGACTCACTGTTTGTAATCACAGTCGTTCTCCTTGATGTTTGTTGATTACCTTATGCTACCGCCGCAATGTGCGACGCGGCGCCTTCTACTATTTTGCCAGCCGCTTCCTTTGCGCTTGCGAGCGCCGCGTCAACCAGTAACCCTTCCTTGCCGGCCCAATCACCGGCGACAAACAATCCCGGAACGCCGGGAACTTCTGGTCCCGGTCTTCCTTCGGCGCCGCCCAGTGAAGCCAGCGGCAACGCATTCATCACTATCATATCCGGCAAAAAGCGCCGGTGCACAATCACCTCGCGCCAGCCGGGTTGGATCAAATCGAGCGCGCCTTCAAGCTCTCGCTCGACCGTCTGAGCCGAGTCGCGATGATGCGGCTCGAGATACTTCGCGACTTGAATAAGCGCGCCGCCTTCCGGAGCGAGCCTTGCCGTCGCTGAGTGCACCGACAAATACAGCGGCCAATCTATGCCAAGCGCAAACGTCGCTCTCGGAGCGGGCAAGCGGCTGAGCGCGACGTCAAAACACGCGGCGCGCACAGGTATCGCTTCGTCTACCCAGCGCGTGAGTGAAGTTCCCTCTGAGTCCTGAACGAGCGACGCCGCAACCGAAGGGCTCGCGGCAATCACGACGCTTGAAGCGCGCAATGCGCGGCCGTCCGCCAAACACACGCCGTCAACCGCGCCGCCGGCGTCACGGGTGACCGCCTCAACGCGAGATTCGGTTTCGATTGCGACGCCCGACTTCAACGCCACCTCGCGCAAGCCATCCACGAGCGTCTGCCAACCTCCATCCAGATAAAGCACGCTCTTATCCTGGGCCTTCTTCAACTGTTCGATAGCCGTGCCGGCGCTCATCAAGTCCGGCGCGTTTGTGTAAGTCGCCACGCGAAACGCGGCGAGAATGAAATCCTGAACCTCGCGATGCGACAAATTTCGATCGAGCCATTCGCGCACGCTCATGTTCATCAGCGGAGCGGTTTCGATTTTCCCGATCGTCGCAAGCAATCGTCCGGCTTCGAGCTTCGCGGAAAGCCCGAACAAACTGGTAGTAAGCAACGACACCGCGCCCGCGGGAAAAGTGTGCTTCACTCCATCCTTGATTGCGAACGCGCCCGACACCGAAGGCACTTTCCCTTTCGGCTCGACACCCAGTTCGCGCAGAACTTCGATACCACGGCCACCCCGATACAGCGCATGCGGGCCGAGATTCAAAAAGTAACCGTCTTGTTGTTTAGTCTGCGCGCGGCCTCCGAGCGCATGCGATTGCTCGACTAGAGTCACGCGGCACCCGGCCCTCGAGATAAAGCTCGCCGCCGCAAGCCCCGCCACCCCGCCGCCGATGACGACAACATCAGGTTCGTGTTCACGTCCGTGCATTAGCCGTGTCTCCTTTCATGATTCCAACGACAACACGTTTGTGAAACGTGAAAGGTTACACCCGGTCGAAAAGAAACTTGAGGACGAGCTTAGAATGAACAAGCAACTCGCTCATTGTGGCCGGCGGCCCGGGATGATTTGTGCATTCTCAATGACCTTCGTCAGCTTACCCGCTGAGTCAAAGATCATTTGGACTCCTATCTCTCCGCGATTGCCCGATGCAGGAACGACAACGGCCTTTCCGGAAGCGCTGATCCCGTTCCTATCGGCTCGAATCACCACTGCGTTATCGGGGATCGAGAATTCAAAAGAACCGTCCTGATTGAACTCCTGGGTCAGGCGCAGCCATGCTTTGAGCGCCGTTGCGGCCTCAGCTTTACCCTTCACCGGAGCGAGAGAAGAGCGGAAAAGAGTCTCGAGCACGTTGGTATCGGCGAGGAGTTCGACCTTGCTGTCCGCGCGCACGGCAAAGAGATTATTGTAGCTAAGCGGTTCGGGAAGAACCTGCGCAACGGGATACTGGCGAAATTGCAGCACGTAGAAAAGCTTCGAGGGCAGGGCCTTCCCGACAGAAGCGTCATCAACAGAAACGATCAACCCGCCTTGAGAGCCGTTTAGATTTTTCAGCCAGCGGCCCAGCGATTCGCGTCCTGCGCGATCGGTCACACCATCCTTCGATTGACCTGATCCGACAGGCGCTAACGCAATCGCTAACAGAACGCAGAGTATTACGCGGCTCATAGATTATGGTGATGATATCCGCCGCTCTCAGGTCAATCAATATCGCACAGATCTATCAGCGGCCCATGAGACGATAAGGGCCGAGAGTTGAAAACAACCCTCGGCCCTCGAAGTCCGCACGTGCGGTTGAGCCTTACGGCTCATCGTGAGGCACAGTCACGGTTACGGTCTTGGTTGATACGCCGCCGCCGCTATCGGTGCACCTAATGGTTATGGTGTAGATGCGTCCGGTGCCGGTGCCTGATCTTTCAGCTCGCAGACGCACATGATGATTGTCCACGATCTGAATGTCGTTCGCTGTGTCGCCATCGCCGAGACCGTTATCGGGCTCGTTGCTGACCGCGGTGAGAACGCAGACCGGCGTTCCGCAGTTGTCGGTTACTGTGTAGTTAACCGTGATGTCCACCAGCTTATGATTAGGCGGCCACAATACGGCTTGGCTTACCGACTCGTTGGTGATCACGGGCGCCGGATTTGATACCGTCACCATCTTGGTCGAAGAGTTGTTGCTCGAGTCATTGTCCGGCGTCAGTGTATCCGCCGAGCTGATCGAGGTTGTGTTTGTTATCTTTGTGCCGTCCGGCGTTGGGCAGTTCACGTTGACGACGATCGTAAACTGGGCGGTTTCATTTGCGGCCATTGATGCCTTGGTGAACTTTATGGCTCCGGTGCCGCCGCCAGCCGGCGACATAGCGAGAGTCCAGCCAGCCGGACCCGAGGCCGACACGAAGGTCGTGTTCGCCGGAGTGCTGTCCGATACCGTGACCAGGTTCGAGGTGCTTGGGCCATTGTTCTTGGCATCGATGGTGTAGGTGATGTTGCTGCCTGACAGCACCGGGTCGGGAGAGGCAGACTTGGTAACCGACAGGTCAGCCTGAACCGTCACCACGCTGTTCAATACAACGTTATCGACCATAACGCCGCAGGGCGGGGTCGCGCAGATTGCGACGGTATCCTGGGTGAATTCCCAGCGAAGCTGAATCAGGCTGCCGGCCATGCCCGGCAATTTCATGTGAACGTGCTTGAATCCGTTCGAGTTGCCGGCCCAGGCGGACATGTCCTGGAAATAACTCGCATTGCTGCTTCGCGGGAAGTGCTTGGGATAGTGATTGAAGGTGCCGGTAGTGAATTCTTCGGCGAAAGCTTCGGCAAGCACGTTGCGAGCAACTCTTCCCGGGGTGAAGTCCACGAACCGGAAGACAAGCCCATCGTAGGCCTGAATATTAAAAAGCGGCTCATCTTCGGTGTTGTAGGCGACGTCGAAGTCGAGCGTCACGTATTGAGCGGTCGCCGGAATTGTGATTAGCGGACTCAGAAGCCGCTCGGTGCGTACTGGATTGCCGGTTCCCCCGACGCCGTCATTGGCGTTGGCATGGAAGGCCGCATTCGAAGTCGTGCCAAAGAGCGCGTTGTTAGTTATCCAATTTACGGTGTTCGCCCCTCCGCCATGTTGACTGACCCAGCCCGCCGGCAGCGAGCCGACCGCGGTGGAGTTGAAGTTCTCCCCGAATATCAAACTGGCGCCCGGCGTACCGGTAGACTGTGTGCTCAGCAGAGTGGTTGAACCTTGAGATGTGGAAACGTTCAGCGAGAGTTCGATGTGAGTGCCCGGAACGAAATTCGCCGCGAGCTGGATTACATACGGCGTAGCGTTCGCCGCGGATCCGCCCGCAGCGATGTTCGCATAACTCGAGGCGGCCTGGGTCACCGATACTCCGGTGGTCGGCGAAGAAAGCGTTCCGCTTATTCCGGTGACGGTTGATTGACTCAACGGATTAGTGACGTAGTTTTTAAGCGGCAGATTGAAGCTCACCTGCTCGCCGGCATCAATGAACCCGTTCGCGTTGCCATCGGTGAAGGTCACAGCACCGAGGCTCAGAGCGGCCTTCGCTGTAGAGACACGCTTGAAGAATATGTCAGGCGTAGTCATGCTGGCCGAAGTTGGCTGGCCATCCGGAAAGTCTTTTTGTTCTGTTCCGGCCCACACGACGAAGAGTTCCCCGCCCTGCGCGACTGCCTGGTTGTAGTCACCAAGGTTTGGCTGCCCGGTGTCGTTGCCGAATCCCGCACGGAACGGCCGGTCAGTCAGCGGCATCGGCTTGCTCCACGTAACGCCGCCGTCATTCGAGAAGACGTGCGTTGTCTCCGTCAGGTCGCCGGAAGTGTCGATGCCCTGGTCTAAGTAGAAGGCGTCAACTCGGCCGGTGTTTTTATCCACGGTGAGGTAGGGGAACCATTGGGGACGATCCGCGCCTAACCTGCTATTGAGCAAGATCGGTGTCGAGAATGTTAGGCCGCCGTCCGTGCTTCGCTGGAAGGCTATGTCCGCGCCATCGTTGTTGTTGTTATTGGAGTAAACAGCATAGACGTTTCCGGCATTGATACCGGTCGAGTTATCGACTGCGAGCGACGCGTTGGTGTTGACGCGGTCGTTACCCAACACTTGATCCATAGTGCGGAAATTAGAAGTTGCGTTGACCGGAGCGCTCCAGGTGGCCCCGTTATCGGTCGATCGCGCAAAGCCTACGTTTTGATTTATGCCTCCCGGGAATCTAGTCCATGCAATGTAAGCATTAGGCGAGCCATTTCCGGCAAACCTCGGCACGGAGCCCTGGCCGTCGACTGAGGTACCGGCGACTGTTTTCCTGGCCGACCAGGTCGGAGGAGTGGCCGTAAACATGTCGTCCGAGAAGGTTGTCGAAATCTGCACTCCGCCGGGGGCAGCCGGCGTAAAGTTGGACCAGCTCATAATCACTCGTCCGGTGTCCGGGTCCACATCCGCCAACTCTTTGTCCGCGGCGTCGCGGGGACTCGCACCCGACAGCAGCCCGTTCGGGTTTGTGGCTGGAATAACTTCAAACGGACCGGTCCAGGTATGTCCGAAGTCGGTCGACCGGTGAACGCACATCGTTTGCGCCGTGGTTGTGGCGCTGAACTTCTTGATCATTATCGAGAAGTATATGAACTGTCCTCCAGCGCCGCCGGGAACAAATTTCACCTCGGGGTCGCCGAAAACCTGCGGGAGAATTGTAGCTCCAATGTTACTGGTGCCGGTGTTGATCGGGAGTTGTCCGCCATCGACGAAGGTTGCACCCCCGTCATCAGAATAGGCGAATCCGGAAACCGAAGCCGGATTCAAAGCGAATCCTCGAGTATCATTATTTCCTACGACGATGTGTTGACCGGTGCTGTCCACCGCGATTGAAAGCTCGGCCTGTCCACCAGCCGGCCCGTCTTCCTGGTCTCCATCTTCTTCATCGTCTTCCTCGCCATCATCGACAAAGGTAGCGGACATTCCGAGCGCGGCGCCGTGTCTTTTAGTTTTGCCCGTGCCTGGCGAGCTTCCATCCATCCTGATCTTTGCCCGTTCGATCATCCGCGCCATTCGCCCGGTCGCCACCATATGAGCTATTCGGCCCATCGGCGACATTAAGTCTTCGTTCACACTGCGATCAGCCTCGGCCTTCTTCCTGAAGTTCTTCATTGAGGCGGATTCCGTACCAGCTTTCTTCCTGCCGGTGTTGGCATCTACTGCTGAGCGAACACCTGATACCTTACTTTCCTGCCTTGTCGGCAGAGCGCGGCCGGTGACCAGTAATGCCGGCAGAACTACAAATATTGTTGCGGTGAGGAGCCTTCTATTATTCATTGTTTCTCCAATTCACATGTTGGTTCTTCCAACGATGTCATCAAATCTTGAAGTCAAGGAGAGTTAGCGCATCCATTAACGCCTTCCTCTTCCCTTTCGATTTTGAGCAAGCTTTTGGCGCCGACGGTGCCGGAGCCTATCGGTGGACTATTGAGCGAAATGCCTCGTCGCCGATATACGCCGTTCAACCTGTACTGACTTTCGTCGGTCTCCGAGGAACAGATCGGTTATCGTCGAGGCGCGTGGATACTATATATCGTGAGCCCCATTGTCAAACTGAAATTCAGCGGAGGACCTGCTTTCCCAATCGAAGGATGAGTTGAGTGTTTCCCCGCTCGCAGCCTACTGTTGTGTCACTTACCGATTCAAAATCCGGATTCACCGTCGTCCCAGCAGGCGAGCCAGGATACCAACCTTGGGTGTGTTGGGGTTGCTTTTTGCCTGCTTGCTGACATGCAGATCCGGATCTTTGATCAGGCTCTTGAGAATCGCCGGCGAAGTCTTTTCGTTGTTCGCGATTGCCCAGCGGACATAGTTAACACTATCTCGGGCGAGTTCTTCAGAACAATGCGCGGGTGTTCGTGGATTTCCAGCAACAGCCATCCGAACGGCGGATATCGAGTCTCTTGAAAGAATATCGAGCGACTCCGCGGGAGTGCGAAGATTGTCGGCGACTGCTTCCCTGACATCACTCGAAGGATCGCCGGCAAGCATCTGCAAAACCTCAACGGATTTTGTGGCCGTCGCAATCGTGAGCCGCGAACTGGGGCAATGTTTGACTAGAAGAAGCAAGTCACTGTCGGTAAGGTCCCTTGCCCAGTCTTTTTCTATGCGAAGATCGTAAGCGCCTTCCGCTATTTCACCGCGGTGAGTGTTGATGAATTGAACGAAGTCATCCCAGTCTTCGGGGATAACCTGTTTTTTGGGATCTTCCATCATTGCGAACCAGTCGCTTGAGGTCTGCTGGTCCGCCTCTTCTGCCAGCTAGCCACGGGCACTCAGGGATCACGGGGAAGACAAGTAGAACAAAGCCCTGTGTTCCCCGTGGTTGAACCTCCTACATATTCTCGATGATCGCCGAAGCGAACTCGCTCGTCTTGAGTTTCGCCGCGCCTTCCATCTGCCGGTGAAGATCGTAGGTCACGCGTTTCTGCTGGATCGTTGTCGTCAGAGCTTGTGTGATTCTTTCGCTTACCTCGCGCCAACCCATGTGCTCAAACATCATCACACCCGACAGAATCACCGAAGACGGATTCACCATATCCTTGTCGGCGTACTTCGGCGCCGTGCCGTGAGTCGCTTCGAACACAGCGGCCAGATCCCCGATATTGGCTCCTGGAGCCATTCCCAGGCCGCCTACCTGCGCGGCCGCCGCGTCCGACAAATAATCGCCGTTGAGATTTGGAGTCGCCAGCACCGAATACTCGTCGGGGCGAATCAGTATCTGCTGGAATATCGAATCCGCGATTCGATCCTTGATCAGCAGCTTCTTCTTCCACTCGCCGTTGCCGTGCGTTGACCCGATCGACGCAAGCGTGAGCTTTACTTCGTCGACTGCGGCGGCCCGCTGCTTCTCAGACATTTGATCGAAGCCCGGCTCGATCATTCGCGCGTTTCCTTCCTCGGTAAGCGAGGAATTCTGATCGCGGTTATCCAGAATCCAGGTTTCGCGTTCTGTGACGATGTCGTTTCTGAACTCGTCCTTCGCCAATTCGTAACCCCAATCGCGAAACGCGCCTTCGGTGAACTTCATGATGTTGCCCTTGTGCACGAGCGTCACCGAACTCCTGTTGAACTCGAGCCCATATCTGATCGCGCGCCGCACAAGCCGCTTTGTCCCAGTCGGGGAGATGGGCTTGATGCCGATGCCGCTGTCAGTTCGAACTTTGTAGCCGTACTTGTCGTTGAGCAGCGAAATGATTTCACGAGCGCGCTCGGTTTCCGAAGCGAACTCGACGCCGGCGTAAACGTCTTCGGTGTTCTCGCGAAAGATGACCACGTCTACATTTTCAGGACGCTTTACCGGAGAGGGCACGCCTTCGAAGTAACGCACCGGCCGCACACAGGCGTAGAGGTCAAGCACCTGGCGAAGGGTGACGTTGAGGCTTCGAATGCCGCCGCCGATCGGAGTGGTCAAGGGCCCCTTGATCGCGACGACGAATTCCGCGATCGCCTTAACGGATTCGTCGGTGAGCCATTCGCCAAATTGGTTGAATGCTTTCTCGCCGGCAAATATCTCATACCACGCAACTCGACGCTTGCCGCCGTACGCTTTTTCGACCGCGGCGTCGAACACTCGCCGAGACGCGCTCCAGATATCTCGGCCCGTCCCGTCGCCTTCGATGAACGGAATGATCGGACGGTCGGGCACTTTCAGCTCGATGCCCTCCAACGTAATCTTTTGACCATCGGCGGGAACTTCTATACCATTGAACCTCATTTATTAGCTCCGTACGTCAAGAAAAAGCGCGGTGCGAATGCGGTCGGAATGTAGCAATCGCGTGAGAGCAAAGTCAAGATTCGGAACAAGCGAGGCGGCGGATATGCCGCCCGATTAAGGTCTGGAATGGTTGAGAGAAAGAAGGACCCGGAAGCCGAATCGATCGACGAGATCCATCGCCGGCTCCAGGAATCCGAAGCCGCTAATCTGACCGCCGAGCCCGGCACTCCAAACGCCTGGGAGCGTGTCAAACTCGCGCGGCATCCCGGCCGACCTTACACCCTCGACTACATCGGCCTCTTGTTCACCGACTTCTTTGAGATTCACGGAGACCGCCGTTTCGGGGACGACCCGGCGATAGTCACCGGCTTCGCGCACTTTCACGACGAGCCTTGCGTGGTCATCGGTCATCAGAAGGGGCGCACCACGAAGCAACGCCAACAGCGCAATTTCGGTATGCCCAAACCCGAGGGCTATCGAAAGGCGCTTCGTGTGATGAAACTCGCCGAGAAATTTCATCGCCCTGTGTTCACGTTTATCGACACGCCGGGCGCGTATCCGGGAATCGACGCCGAGGAGCGAGGCCAGGCCGAAGCGATCGCGTACAGCCTTCGTGAGATGGCCAAGCTGCGAGTTCCGGTAATCGTGACCGTGACCGGAGAAGGCGGATCGGGCGGCGCGCTTGCGATCGGGTTGGGTGATCGAGTGATGATGCTCGAGAATTCGATCTACTCGGTGATCTCGCCCGAAGGATGCGCGGCGATTCTATGGCGAGACAAGGCGTTTGCTGAGAACGCGGCTCACGCATTGCGATTGACCGCGCCCGATCTGCTCGAGTTTGGTTTGATCGATCAGATCGTGCCCGAGCCCGAGGGCGGCGCGCACTTGAATCATGAAGAAACCGGCGCCTACCTGGACAAGTGTCTCTCGAATGCGCTCGGCTCGGTGCGCGACCTGGGTTGCGACAAGAGAATTGCGCTCCGCTACGAAAAGTTTCGCGCGATGGGCAGATTTGAAGATCGCGCGAGTCACTCTCACTAATAATCTCGGGAGAATAAATCGTTGGCTACTTCACTGCGACACATGACGCGCGAATTCGCTCGCTCACGAGTGATTTGTTTTGCCCTGGTTTCTCTTTTCGTGTCGCCGGCGTTCGCGCCGTTGCACGGGAAAGCCCAGTCTACTGCTTCGAGCGCACCGGCTTCGTCGTTCGCTCCGGCTGAAACCGAAGCGGCGAATGCAGTCAGTTTGACAACGATTCGCGAAATCACTGCTGGTCTAGTGTCGAAAGAAATGGAAGGGCGAGGAACCGGGCAGCCGGGCGCCGATCGCGCTGCGAATTACATCGCCGATCGATTCGCTAAGCTCGGATTGAAGCCGCTTGGTGATTCCGGGGGCTACCTGCAGTCAATCAAGTTCAAGGTCGAGCAGGTGATGCCCGATTCGGCTTTCAAGACGAACGACGCGACCTTTACCTATAAGAAGGATTTCGTGTTGGTACCGCCGTTGCCTGCGGCAGCGGTAAGCGTGAATTCGGACCTGGTCTTCGCGGGCTACGGGGTTTCGTCTACCGAACTCAAGCGTGATGACCTGAACGGGCTCGAATTAAAAGGAAAGATAGTCGTCTTGCTCGGGGGCAGACCAAAGAATGTCGATCAAACGGCGTGGCAGAAAATCGCGACGACACAAAGTATCATCGCAAAGCTCGCCGGTGCGGGCGCCGCCGGTTTCGCGCTCATATACAGTCCGGTGCTCGAAACTCAACCTTACGATCTCATAACCAACTACCTTACCCGGCGCAGAGTCGCGCTGGCGGACGCGCCGGCCTTTCCGTTCAAAGCTCCGCCTATGGTGCTTGTCAACGACGCGACCGCCGAAAGACTCTTCAAGGATTCGGGAGCGAGCTTCGCTGAGCTGAAAGCCAAAGCCGAGGCCGGGGAATTCGTTTCGCGGCCGCTCGGCAAGCAAGCCTCGATTTCGGTGAGGCTCAAGCGCGAGGAAGTAACGAGCAGTAACGTGGTCGCGCTGCTCGAAGGCTCTGACGCGACGCTAAAAGAAGAAGCGGTGGTTTATTCCGCACACTACGACGCGTACGGGATCGATAGCGACGGGACCGTTTATCCCGGAGCGGCCGACAACGCGATCGGTATCGCGAAGCTCGCTGCGATTGCCGAGGCTCTGGTCAAAGCGAAAGCCAAGCCGCGTCGTTCAATAATTTTTCTCGCGGTGACCGGCGAAGAGTACGGCCTGCTGGGCACGGAGCATTGGTTAAAGCATCCGACGTGGCCGATCGAGAAAGTCGCCGCTGACATCAACTATGACGGAATCGGCACCGACGTCTGGGGACCACCGGGACTTGTGATCGATTATGGCTTCAAGCACTCCGATCTCGGCGATCTGATTCTCGAAGTACTCAAGGCGCAGAAACTGATGCTGGTTCCCGATCCCGCGCCCCAGGAGGGAATCTTCTATCGCTCGGATCATTACGCGTTTTTCAAAAAGGGAGTGCCGTCGCTTTATCTGATCGGAGGGCCCGCGAATAACGTGATGGGATTGATGGCGAAGGCGACAAAGTTTCTGGTGACTGATTATCACATGACAACCGACACGGTTCAGCCGGATTGGAATTGGGACGGCGCGCGGAGCCTCGCGGTGACGGGGCTTGTCGCGGGAATGAGAATAGCGAATGGAGATGCGATGCCCGCGTGGGTCGCTTCATCGCCGTACAACCGTCCGCGCGGAACAAATCTCCCGCCGCCACCGCGCTAGCTCAGCCGAGAATTGGCGCAACAATCGCGACGGTTCTTATCGAGAGATTCTCATCGCTTGTTCGACTCGGGTTACGAGTTAGTCTCCGAAAAGCGTAGAATCCATCCGTGACTTTCGAATGCTTTATCTTCGATTTCGACGGGACGCTTGCCTACTCAGAGCCGGCTTATCGAGCCTCGTTCTTACATTCGATTCAACTGCACACCGGTCTCGAGGTGAACGTGGACGAGTTCCGTGATTTCTGGAACGTCACTCCGCAGGAGGTGCTCAGCCGATACAGCAGCGAGATGCTCGAGGAGATGCTGGTGAGCTTCGAAGAGCACTACTATGCGAATCATCATCATCACCTGACGGCGTATGACGGGATCGCGGAGTTGCTCGAGTCACTCGGCGGACGCGGCTCGAGCATCGCTGTTGTATCGCTCAAGCCGAGACGCGCGGGCGAACTTGAAATCGACCTCACGGGGCTTCGTTCGCTGATTGACTTGAGCGTCTGGGGCGATGACGTCGAGAAGCCAAAGCCAAATCCGGACGGCGTGCTGCGCGCGATGAAGGAGTTGGGCGCGGACCCTCGATCGACGCTGGTGATCGGAGACAGTCCCGCTGACATTGTGATGGGCCGGCGAGCAGGAACCAGAACGGCGGCGGCAATGTGGGGCGGCTCGAGCCGCGAGAGGTTATTGGCCGAATCGCCGGACCTCGCGCTCGACGCGCCCGGCGATTTGTTGAATGCGATTCACGAAGAGCGAGGCCAAGGCGCGTTGCCGGCGTCTCGATAGGAGCGACCATGACTGCTCACGCAACGACCAGCGATACGCGCGCATCCGAAGTCATTTCGATCAATCCTGCCACGCTCGAAGAACTGGCTCGCTTTCATATCGCATCATCAGCCGAAGTCAACGCGGCAGTTGCGCGAGCGCGAGCAGCGCAGCCGGCATGGGGTGCCCTTTCGTTCCGCAACCGAGCCCGATATATCCTCAAGCTTCAACGCGAGGTCTATGATCGCCAGGAAGAAATCATCTCGATCATTTCAGACGAGACCGGCAAGCCCGCCTTTGAAGCGCTGACCGCCGAAGTCTTTCCAGCTTGCGACCTGATGAGTCACTTCGCCGCGAACGCCCGGAGCATTCTTCGCGATGAACGCTTCACGCTGGCCGTCTTTCGCAATAAGCGCTCAATGATCAGCCACGAGCCGCTCGGCGTCGTTGGGATCATCAGCCCCTGGAATTTTCCTTTCTCAATACCGATGGGCGGAATCGTGATGGCGCTTATGGCAGGCAACACGGTTGTCTTCAAACCCTCCGAGTACACGCCGCTTGTTGGCGATGCGATCAAGCGCTTCGTTGCCTCGGCCGGAATTCCCGAAGGCGTTCTCGAAGTCGTTCAGGGCGATGGCTCGACAGGAGCGGCGCTGGTCGAGTCGCCGGTGGACAAGATCTTCTTCACCGGCTCAGTGCGCACCGGAAAGAAGATCGCCGAAAGCGCGGCCAAGCGACTTCTGCCCGCGGTTCTCGAACTCGGCGGCAAGGATCCGATGATCGTGTTGGAAGACGCGCCGTTCGATCGCACGGTGAAGGGCGCTGTGTGGGGCGCGTTCATGAACTGCGGCCAGGTCTGCGCTTCGGTCGAGCGGCTCTACGTCACCGAGCCGATCGCTGAGAAGTTCATCGCCGCAGTCGTCGACGAAGTCAGGAAACTGCGCGTCGGCGCGCCGTCGGGCTGCTCGACCGACGTGGGTCCTCTCACAAATGAGAACCAGTTGAACGTGGTCAGCGATCACGTCGCCGATGCCGTCGCGAAAGGCGCTCGAGTGCTGGCCGGAGGCCGGCGCCGCGATGAGCTCGGAGGTTATTTTTTCGAGCCGACGGTCCTCGTAGATGTGAACAGCTCGATGAAGGTGATGACCGAAGAAACATTCGGGCCGCTGCTTCCGATCAAGATCGTCAAAGACGAGGAAGAAGCAATCGTCGAAGCGAACAGCATCCGGTACGGGCTGCTTGCGTCGGTGTGGACTTCGGACAACGAGCGCGGCCGCCGCGTCGCTCGTCGCATCGAAGCGGGAACGGTTGTAATCAACGATGCGCTGTACACTCACGGCGCCGCGCAGACGCCCTGGTTTGGAGTGAAAGAAAGCGGTCTGGGAGTGACTCACGGCGCTCACGGCTTATTCGAGTTCGTCCGTATGAAGCACGTCAACTGGGACTTGCTGCCGATGAAAAGTGACTGGTGGTGGTTCCCATACACCGAGCGGTGGGAAAAGAGGTTCAAGACATTGATGAAGGTGCTGTACCGGTGGAAGCTTCGCAAGATCGCGTGAACCACATTTAAGGGTACAGATGTTTGATCTCTACGAAGAATTCAAATCGATAATCTGGGCTCTCGAAGAGCACGGAATCGAGTATGCCGTTTGCGGCGGGCTCGCGATGGCTGTTCACGGCTTGCCAAGAGCTACGGTGGATATCGATTTGCTCATACTCAGCGAGGGCCTGGAAGAAGCGAAAACGTTAGTCCGGCGACTCGGCTACACTATTGAAGCGTTGCCGATGACGTTCTCGCGCGGAAAAGTAGAGATTCGACGGTTGTCAAAGATCGATCGGGAGACCGGCATAGTGTTATCGCTTGATATGTTGCTGGTCACGCCAGAGATCGTCGATGTATGGCAGTCGCGAATTGAGTTAGAGTGGGAACTGGGCCGTATCTGGGTCGTCTCCCGCTCGGGACTGATAGCGTTGAAGACTTTCAGATCGAGCGCGCAGGATCTTGCTGACATCGAGCGATTGAAGGAAACCGAGAATGAAAGTTGACATGTCGCCAGAAGCAGTTACCGCTCGGTTGAAACTGGTCTCGCAGTTGCGGCGCCTGTGCCTTGCGCTCAGCAAGGCTCGGCCCGTCGATCATTCTGCCGAGCCACCCGCCGTAGCGGACCCGGTGTCAACCTATGAGCCCGTCAGCGGGCAGCCGCGCCGTTCAACGTCCAATCAGGAATAAACGAATCGCTTGAGGGCATTCATCAGTGTGGAGTGACTTGTGAGTCTTTGATCGTGCTCGCCACCGGCAGGAGACTTCGTTGAAACTAACAATCATTCTTGTGCTTATCACGCTTGGGCTTGCGGCCGCCGTACTAACCGGCAAAAAGGCGGTCGAGCTGTCCGAAGCAAAAGGCGATGAAACCCAGCCTGTGGCGTCCGGTACGGCCGTTCCGGTTCTGGTCGAGTTGTTCACTTCCGAAGGGTGCTCGAGTTGTCCGCCCGCGGATGAATTGCTCGCGAGACTCGAACAAACACAACCAGTCGCCGGCGCGGAGATTATCGCGCTCTCGGAACACGTGGATTATTGGAATCGCCTTGGGTGGGCCGATCCTTATTCATCCGCGGAATTCAGCGAACGGCAGAACTCGTATGCGCGGGCCTTCGACACAGACGACATCTACACACCACAGATGATCGTAGACGGACGCGTTCAGTTTGTCGGCAGCAATCGAGATCGAGCTCGACAGGCGATCACGGATGCCTCGCGCGCCGCTAAAGCACGAGTCGATATTTCGCTCCGTGGCGCGACTGCGGAGTCCGCGAATCTGGCGATCAGGGTAAGCGATCTTCAAGGCGCATGGGCCGGTGATTCAGCCGAGATCCTGCTTGCGATTACCGAGAGCGGGTTGCGATCGAGTGTGTCCCGTGGAGAAAACGCCGGCCGCAGTCTTCATCACACCGCCGTGGTTCGAGCGCTTTCAAGCCTGGGCAGCATTGATTCGCAAGCGAAGAGCTTCAGCGCCGAGCCCGTCGTGCGCATCGAAAAGAAATGGAAGCCCGAGAACCTGAAAGCGGTAGTCTTCGTTCAGGAGCGCGCGAGCCGCCGAGTCCTCGGCGCTGCGCAGATATCCATGGTGAAATAGTCGGAGCGAAAACCGGTGAATCAATAACGATCGTATTCAAGTCGCATCAGCTAGAATTGGAAACGTTATGTTGATCAAGAAACCCGAAGACATCAAAAGCAGCGAAATAACCGACAAGAGCCTGTATCTAAATCGACGGTTCTTTATTCGCAGCGCGGCCCTTGCCGCGACTGCCGTTGGAACCGGACTGATCTATCGCCGATTCACTTCGCACAGCGAGGAAGCAACGCCGGGCGAGAAGATCGCCGATGTTCAGGCGACTCCGCCCGCGGTTGAGGTCTTGAACGAGAAGCGAACTCCTTATCGTGACATAACTCACTACAACAATTTCTACGAGTTCTCTACGGACAAACAGGAAGTCGCCGACGAAGCAAAGCATTTCGTTACTCGCCCGTGGACCGTCGCCATCGAGGGCCTCGTCAATAAGCCGCGCGTGTTCGACATCGACGACCTGATAAAGATCGCGCCCCCCGAGGAACGTGTATATCGCCATCGGTGCGTCGAGACGTGGTCGATGGTGATTCCGTGGGTCGGCTTTCCGCTGTCAAAACTTTTGGATCAGGTTCAGCCCATGTCCCAAGCGAAGTACGTGGCATTCGAAACGCTCGCCGATCCGAAGCAGATGCCGAATATCAGATCCGATGTGTTGGAGTGGCCTTACGTCGAAGGTCTAAGACTCGACGAAGCGACCCATCCGCTGACGATCCTCGCGAGCGGACTCTATGGAGAAACATTACCTCCACAAAACGGCGCGCCGCTCAGATTGGTTGTTCCCTGGAAGTACGGCTTCAAGGGAATCAAATCGATCATCAGGATCAAGCTCGTCGAAGATCAGCCTCCGACGTCGTGGAACATCGCGGGTCCGCGTGAGTACGGGTTTTATTCAAACGTGAATCCGAATGTGGATCATCCGCGTTGGAGCCAGAAGACCGAACGCCGCATAGGAGAATTCGGCCGCCGCGACACGCTGATGTTCAATGGATATGCGGACCAGGTGGCCTCGCTTTACGACGGAATGGATTTACGGAAGAACTACTGAAAAGCAACCACAGATGAACACAGATCAACACAGATGTTTCGTTCGAGAATCTGTGTTCATCTGTGTTCATCTGTGGTTGCTTGGTTAAAAATGAAAGACACACGCTTCGCACAATTCGTAATCTTCGTCAGCAGCGCCGTGCCGCTCACACTGCTCGGATGGGAATGGATTTGCGGAAGAACTACTGAAAAGCAACCACAGATGAACACAGATCAACACAGATGTTTCGTTCGAGAATCTGTGTTCATCTGTGTCCATCTGTGGTTGCTTGATTCCAAATGAAAGACACCCGCTTCGTACAATTCGTAATCTTCGTCAGCAGCGCCGTGCCGCTCACACTGCTCGGATGGGAATGGATTTGCGGAAGAACTACTGAAAAAGCAACCACAGATGAACACCGATCAACACAGATGTTTCGTTCGAGAATCTGTGTTCATCTGTGTCCATCTGTGGTTGCTTGATTCCAAATGAAAGACACCCGCTTCGCACAATTCGTAATCTTCGTCAGCAGCGCCGTGCCGCTCACGCTGCTCGGTTGGGATTGGTATCATCACAACCTCGGCGCTAATCCAACCGAGTTCGCAACACGCACGACCGGCGTGCTGACTCTGCTGTTCCTGATTCTGTCGCTTGTGGTCACGCCGCTAAGAAAAGCGCTTGGGCTGCCATGGATGATCAAGTTCCGCCGGCTGCTAGGGCTGTACGGATTCTTTTACGGCTGCGTTCATCTGCTGACGTACGTCTGGTTCGACAAGTTTTTTGGATTTACGGCGATAGGCGAGGACATAGCTAAGAGGCCTTATATCACGATTGGAATGGCGAGCTTCGTGATGCTTGTGCCGCTCGCGCTTACTTCAACTCAAAAGAGCATCAAGCGGCTCGGCGGCAAACGCTGGAACCTTCTGCACAGGCTTGTGTACCTGTCGGCGATCGGCGGGGTTATTCATTACTACATGCTGGTTAAGGCGGACACTCGCGAGCCCATTATGTTCGGTATCGCCGTGGCCGCAGTGCTCGGTTATCGCATCCTCAATAAGTTCATGCCTCGAATCACCGAGCGCAAGCCCGCTCGCGCAAGCCGCTAACGATTGTCAATTTAAGCAGAGCCTAAAAAACGATGAGCGAACGGGGCGCCGGGTCCCTGTTCGCTCATCCAAATCACAACGATTGGTTATTCGCTGACTCGAATTACCACCTTCGGTAACCACCGTACTGACGATAACCTTCCTGATATCCACGAACGAATCCGCTTCGGTAGGCGGAATTCCCGCTCCTGAAATGGCTCGAGTTGTTAGGATTCGGAGACCTTCGATCACGTGCGTCTTCCTGTCCTCGATCCAATCCATCGCGGTAGCCTTTCTGGACTTCGTAGTTGGACTGCCCACCGTAGCCGCCGCCGTAGCCGCCGCCGTATCCGCCATAGCCGCCGTTCGGATAGCCCCGATATGAGCGATTCCTCGCCCACTCGCGCTGGCGTGCAAGCTCTCGCTCACGCTCGATCTGGCGTTGGCGTTCGATCTGTTGCCGGCGCCAGTTCGAATCTCGATTCCAATCGCGATCATTGTCGCGACGATCATCACGATCCCGCTGCCAGTTGCGATCGCGGCCGCGATCCTGAGCCTGCGCCGTGGTCGACACGAACGATCCGGCGCCGATAAGCAACGCGAACGAAAAAGCCGCAGCGAATACTTTCTTCATTAGATTTGATTTCATACCTTCACCTTTCCTTGCCGATAGTCTGCGTTCGGCGTTTAGCCTCACTGCTAAGACGACAACTGCTATGCCAAAGGTGGCCTGTGATGGGGAATTAGCTTTTTGCTATGAAAACATCCGAACTTCGCTTCCGGTCAGGCTGCTTCGAGCAACACGATTTGGGAATTAGTATGCCAAATGGAATGGCGATAAGGGTCCATTCGTCTCGTTGCTGCACCGAACGTGATCCGAGAACCTACAGTCTCAAAAGCACCGCCGTCGCACTCGATCCCGTCGCCCGCGAGATCGCGCGAGCGTACAACCCGACCTGCGCGCGATACTCTTCCAGCTTGCCCGCGATCTCAAAATCCGTTTTGAAGTCAACGACAACCCAGGCTCGCGTATCATCGACGAATGCCAGATCGACGATTCCTTCCACAAGCACTCCGTCCTCGAGGAGGATGGCGACGGGTGTCTCGCGCCGGCAATGACCGATTTCGGACGCGGCCGCGGCGCGGCGCATCAACGAGTGCGCCAAAGCTCGCGTGACGGTTTCCGCCGCCGCGGTGATCTCTGCGTCGCTCGCCCCGTACAACCGTCCCTGCAATTCCGCGACAGCTTTGACTGTATCAGCATTCGCATTCAAATCGACCACGGAAAGCATCGTGTGAACAAGCGTTCCGAAGCGCTTGCCATGCGGGCGCGAGAAGTCGATGCCGACGGTTTCAACCGTAACGTCAAATGCCTCGATCGATTTGCCAGTCGATTCACTCGAATCTACTCCAGCCATCGCGAGCGCGTGCTCAGTTGCTGTAGCGACCCTCAATGTCGGCGTACCAGCCGAGTCGCGAACGTGTGAGCGCGTAGCTTGCCATTCCTGATGCGCCTCGACGCCGGCCCGTGAACGCGTGCCTTCCTCGTCGGCCGCAATCAACTTGTTCAATCGCGATCCCACGTCTTCCTGCTTGCCGAGCTCCAGCACTGACGGGTCCCACCAAACCACCCGATGCTCGCCTTCCTCAGGCTTGTGCTCGCCCGGTGTCACCGAGCCCTTCGCTCTCAGCACGCCGGCTGGGCGAATGCAGTTGTCGCCTCCGAACTCGGGGCAGCCTGCTGGATGATTGGTTTCTGGAGAGAAGCTTCGATCGGCGGCGGGAAAAATCGCGAGATTGAGTGCGCTCAGCCAGCGATCGTCATAACGAACATCTCCCACGGTGGAGACCACCAGTAAATCGCGCGCGCGTGTTGCGGCCACATACAAGACTCGCGCGGCCTCTTCGATGTCGCGTTGCTTTTCTTCGTCCGCGTGTTCCAGAAGCTCGGGGGGCGAGCAGCCCGCAAGCGTCGTCACGCACAACCCGCGTTCGGGGTCGGTCCATCGCGATGCGTCGCGCGCGGCGTTCGCGGTCATATCAACCAGAATAACCACCGGGAACTCGAGACCCTTCGCTTTGTGAACGGTCATTATGCGCACGCCGTCGAGCCCTTCTTCGATGATTGGCGCATCGCTCCCTTCGCCGGTTTCCGCTTGATCGACAAGCCAATCCACAAACGCGCGAAATGAGATCAATCCGCTGCGTTCAGATCTTCGAGCCATATCCATCAACCGAGCGACGTTCGCAAGCGCCTGTTCACCCGTGCTCCAATTCGCGAAGCCCGCGTGCGCGCGTGTGGTCGCAAGCAACCGCCCGATCGTGTCGGCTATCGGACGGCGGTTGCGCCCTCGATGCAAGCCACGCAACACCGCAAGCGCTGAAGCAACTTCGGCGGTGGTCTCCGGCAAATCTTCCTCGGGTTGCTTGAATGGACGCAGAGTCGAGTGCTTGCTTCGATAAGCGAGCAACTGCGCATCGGTCAGCGCGAACAGCGGGCCTCGAAGCGTCGCGAAAACCGCAAGCTCATCATCGGGCCGTTCGACCGCCGAAAGCGCGTTTCGAATCGCCTCGATTTCTTCACGCGCGTGAAAACCGCTCCCGCCTACGAGCAAGTGCGGCAGCCGGCGCGATTCAAGCGCTCGAACGTACGGACGAGTCACGTCTTTGGCGAAACTTCGAAACCGCCGGAACAGCAAGCACACGTGACGCGGCTCGATAGGAACCTGCTTCGTTGGATCGCGCCGCTCGGTGACGGTCCAGCCGCTCTCGCGCACAAGCCACTCAATGAATGAAGCGACACCATCGGGCTCGGTCTCTTCGATCTTCCAAAAAATCGGCTTCCTGTAATCCGCGGCCGGGTAGGGTTCGGGCACCGGCAACGCGATCACCGCCGGTTGAGTGTCAATGCCGGGCCTGTGCGGCGCAAGCGGAACATAACGGGCTTGAGATGACGTTGCCACGAGAGCGGCTTCTGGAGCCGATTCTGTGGCAGGCGCCATCACGAGACTGAATGCCGCGTTGACGGCTTCCTGGATTTGCGGGACGGAACGAAAGCTGACGTTCAACGTAACCTGCGCGCCACCGCTTGCGATGACCTGGCGCTTTACGGCTTCATAGAGCGCCACGTCCGCTCGGCGAAAACGATAAATCGATTGCTTGGGATCGCCGACAATAAACAGCTTTCCGGAAATTGGTTTCACCTTCCGCCAGTTCGTTTCGTTCGAGTCATCCGCCGAAAGCAGCACGAGTATCTCCGCCTGCAGAGGATCGGTGTCCTGAAACTCATCGACGAACACGCGAGTGAATCGTTGCTGCAGTTCTTCGCGCACGGACGTGTTGTCGCGCACCAGGTCCCGGGCACGGAGCAGCAAATCCAAAAAGTCGAGACAGCCCGCGCGTTCTTTCAATCGCGTGTACTCTTCGAGCACCGCCATCAGATCGTCGCGAAGCCGAGGCGCGAGATCCGCCCCCGCCTGTGCTACGAACTCCTGAACTTTCTCTTTCAAATCGTCGCGCTTGGCTTTCAATTCTTTCTCGGGGAATTCATCACGCGCGTAGTACGCGACGTAGTTTTTGGATTTCCAGCTCGATAGGAAATCAAACAGGCGCGCTTCGATGCCGTCGTAGTCGCGGCCCAGGTCTTCCTCGGCTCGAGTCATATCGGTGACGATGTGCTTTAGATCGACCAGCGATTTCGTGAACCATTGTTTCGGCTGACCGCGCTCAGCCCAAGACGCGAGTTCCTTCATATCGTCGATCAACGAATCGATCTGGCTGTCGCGATCGAAGCCCGGATTGTGCCGCCACGGAGCGGGAAAGTCCCGGCGCTCGATCAACTCGAGGGCCGCGCTTCGAAGCCTGCGGCGCGGGCCTTCACCCGACCGTCTTCGAGCCAGCGTCGCCGGGCGGCCTCCGGTGTACTCGCGGCGCGTGCGTCGTCTCAGGATGCGGCGAACTGCTTCGCTTGGATTTGCGAGCTGGGATTCGAACCAGCGATCGAATGCCATCTCGAACAGAGGACGCGAGGTGTCTTCAGAAGCAACTTCAAACAGCGGATCGATGCCTGCTTCGACCGGGCGCTCGCGCAGCAGATCGCCGCAAAAGGAATGAATCGTACCGATGTGAGCTTCTTCAAGCTGAGGAAGCGCTCTCGTCAGGAAGTCTTTTTCATCCGGCGATGACTCCGGCGATTGCCGCTCGCGTTCGATCTCGCCGCGCAAGCGAAGTTTTAATTCGCCGGCGGCGGCGTCGGTGAAAGTCACGGCGACAATTTGATCGAGCGTCGCCCGGCCCGATTTGATAACCGAGATGATGCGCCGAACTAGTTCGCTGGTCTTGCCCGTGCCGGCCGCGGCTTCGACAACGAGCGACGTGTCCAGGTCGTTGCGAATGCGATCGCGAGCGGTTTGATCGGCGAGATTCTCTTTCTGTTTTGCTTTGGTCTTGCGGGGCTTGACCGGAGTCACCGCGGGGCTAGTGGCTTGTTCGGCCGCGACGGGAGCTTCTTCGCGCGGCGAATCGGGCAACGCATCGAACAGAGTCGGTGTTTGATTGTCTTTCTTCACGTTGTTCGATGAGACGAACTCTCTGTCAGGCGCAAGGCATTATAAACCGTGAAGCCGGTAGATCACGAAGCAAGATTGCCGGTCCTCAGGTAGTGGGTATTAGTGCGTTGCCGCTGTGCAGTCCTCTGTGTCCTCGGCGTCCTCTGCGGTTTCCCTTCGATGGCGTTGGGAATGAACCGCGGAGGACGCTGAGGGACGCAGAGAAAGCGCCGCAATCATAAGCTCGCAAAACGCTTTGACGTCACTACCGGTCCTGAGCTTAATTCCCGGTCACAAGCGAGCCGTGCTACACTTCAATTTTTCGCATGGCAAACGAAATCAAAATAGGAAACGTCACGATCGCTCCGAATCTGGTGCTTGCGCCGATGGCCGGAGTCACCGATTCGTCTTTTCGAAGATTGATCAAAGAACTCGAAGGCGTGGGCTTGATCGTAACCGAATTCATCTCGGTCGAGGGAATCACTCGGGGGAACATGCGCACTCACCGGATGATGAAGTTCCTGCCCGACGAACAGCCGTTATCGATTCAGATATTCGGATACGATGACGACCGCATGGTCGCGGCCGCTGAGATCATCGAAGAGAGCGGCGCCGACATCGTTGACATCAACTGCGGCTGCCCCGCCAAAAAAGTCGTCAACGGCGGCGGCGGTTCATCTTTGCTTCGAGACCTTCCGCAACTCGAAAAGATCCTGCGTCGAATTCGCAAAGCGGTTTCGATTCCGGTCACGATGAAGATTCGAACGGGCTGGGATGAGTCTTCGATCAACGCGGTCGAAGTGGGCCGGTTGATCGAAGACTGCGGCGCGAACATGGTTGCGATTCACGGGCGCACCCGCCAGCAAGGCTACAGCGGCCGCGCGAATTGGGATGTGATCGCGGCGGTGAAGCGAGCCGTGTCGATTCCGGTGATTGGTTGCGGCGACATCACGACTCCCGAACAGGCACTCGAACGCCTGGCTGAAAGCGGCGTTGATGGCGTGATGATCGGGCGCGGCGCGATCGCGAACCCTTGGATCTTTCGCCAGACATCGGAGATGATGCGCGGCGAGCCGATCTATCAACCTTCGCTTGGTGAGAAGCAGCGAGTGTTGCATCGCTATCACGAACTGCTTCGCGATGAGCTGCCCGAGCGCGCGCTTACAGGAAAGCTCAAGCAGATGTGCGGCTATTTCACCCACGGGCTAGCGGGGGGCGCGCGGCTTCGAGAGCGAGTGTTTCATTCGCAGACGATTTCGGAGATCTACCTTCAGATTGATGAGTACTTCGCTTCGATGATCGAGCGTGGTGTCCCGCCGGATGCTCTCACGCGAGAAGAGCGAGCATTCGTCGATCCCGAGCCTCGCGATCAGAAGAATGCCGAGTTCACGCGCTCGGCTCCCGTGGTTGGCTGACCTATGCGACTAGATTGATGAGTACTTCGGATCGATGATCGGCCGCTAGCCCCAGCGACGCCCTTCATGGCGCCTTGCCCAACCGTAACGCAAGTTCACAGGTGCACGAGAGCAGTGCTATGATGAACCGTCATGGTCACCAATGTAGTCGCAACGATAACGGCGCTCGAAGCTCAGGCTGCGGCGAGTCTATTCTTGTCTGACAATCTGGGAGATCGTTTTCTCGCCAGCGCTCCGAAGCTCGACGGTGCGGCCCACGTGTGGCGCGTACCGATACTGCTCGCTTATCCACTCATTGGTCCCGTAGGGCAGACCGGAGAGATTCTGGTTAACGCAACGTCCGAGGAGATAATCTCGTTTACTCCGCTTGAAGAAATGAAAGCCACCGCTCGGAGGCTTTACGAAGAAAACCGTGATGCCATCGAAGCCGCCTTTTTACTTCCAAGAAACCCCTGATTCGTGTGTGCCAGCCTGTCTCCGGATGGTCTTGGGCAGTTTCGGCCTCGACATCTCGGAAAGTGAGCTGCGCAGGCAATGTGATTCCACGCCTTACTTTGGCACTGATGCCTTGAGGGTAGTTGATGTCGCTCGGCAATTTGGATTCTCCGGATCCGCCAAGCACACGATGACGCTGGATGAACTGCGTGGGCTTCTGACTGATGGTCATCATCCGATTGCTTTCGTTGACCTCGGCCCTATTGATGGGATCGAAGAGGTTCATGCGGTCGTCGTTGTCGGCGCCAGTCAGCATGAGATAGTCGTGCTCGATCCGCTCAAGGGAGAGCGTTCGCTCCCGCTTCAAGCATTCAGTACAGCGTGGGCCATGCGTCACAACCTCGCGATCATCATCGAGCGATGAGCCTTCCGGTCACCTTCGTGCTATAATCGCGCCGCTCGCTTCCTGTGCCATAAGTCACGAAGGAGTTACCGCGATGTCTTCTTCTCCTCAGCCAAGCTACTCAGGCATGCACGTCAAAGGAGGTCTGCTCCGAACGCGGTTCCTCTTCGTCGTGCTCAATCACGGCGCTGATACCTGGGCCCGCGTGCTTGCAAGTTTGCCGGATTCGGAGCGCGAGTCACTCAAGGAAATCGGCGTTGATAATTGGTATCCGCTCGCGACGCTCGACCTGGTTGATCGCGCGATCGCGGAACAGCTCGGCGATGGCGACAAGGAAGATGAAGTGTTCGATCGGCTTGGCGAGTTCTCCGCCACGTCGAGTCTATCCGGTCCATACAGCAGCTTGATCAATCCCGACGTTCACAGCTTCCTCACACAATCGGCAATGATCCATCACGCCTATCAGGATTTCGGCAAGGCTTCCTACTCATCTCTGAGCGACACAAGCGGGTTGCTCACGATTCAATACGAAAAGGCGCCGCCCGCGACGTTCTGCGTGAGCGGCTCATCTTATTTCCGTCACGCGGTTGAGCTGTGTGGCGCGCGTTCGGCGCGTGTGACTCACACACGATGTTGCGCCCGCGGCGACGACGCTTGCGAGTTCTACTTCACGTGGCAGCCTTGAGCACTGCCCAAGGCCGCGCACCATATTCGCTCAACAAATCTAAAATGCAGTTGAATGATTGGTGACTCGTACGGGATTTGAACCCGTGTTACCGCCGTGAAAGGGCGGTGTCCTAGGCCCCTAGACGAACGAGTCGAATGGATGGGCGAGACAAACGAGACTCATGATTGAGCCGCGTTGAATTGCTGTTGCGTGTTGTTGAAAGCCCTCGCACATGACGAACTAGAATACACAGAAGGCCGGTTGATTCGCAAGAAACGTGTTCCCCGCAGGTGGGTGTCAGGTTTTCGCAGCATAGGGGGCGCGCCATTGTTGGTGAGCTAATCGACGGGGCGAAAGTCCGATTCGAACGCGGAGGTACCCGCCGGTATTTCTCTCTTCAGAATCCTTCAACTAGAACTGCCTCGTCTTCCTCTTCTCAACTGCGAGCTCCGAAGAACTCTCTAGCGAGGCCGACAAATTGACCAGGTTGAGGTTGATTAAGGAGGTTCACTTTGAGTGCTTTGAGTTTGCGGCATACGGGTTTGGCTTCCAAGTGTGTCACGCACACACCCGATCCGGCTACTAGGATTGAGGCGAGCACTAATGATCAGTCCAGATGCCGTGACCCCTTACACCGAGGCAGCGCTTGATCGCAAACTCGTCGATGATACAATCTGCGAGGTCGGACGGTTGGATTACCCGAAGCCGCCGAGCGGGCGTTGATGACCACGAGTGACTGATCGCCATTTCAACAAAATTCTGATCGCCAATCGCGGAGAGATCGCGCTGCGTGTTATGCGCACTTGTCACGCGATGGGTATCTCTACCGTTGCCGTCTACTCCGATCCCGATGCGCGAGCGCCTCACGTGCGAGTCGCTGATGAAGCCGTACTTATCGGACCTGCTCCTAGTAAAGACTCCTATCTCGATATTGAAAGGATCATCGAAGCCGGAAAGCGAACCGGCGCCGACGCAATTCATCCGGGTTACGGATTCCTTTCCGAGAACGCCGAATTCGCCGAAGCCTGCGAAGCCGCCGGCATAACCTTCATCGGGCCGAGCTCCGATGCGATCCGCAAGATGGGTTTGAAGAACACGGCTCGAAGAATAATGGCCGAGGCTGGCGTGCCGATAGTTCCGGGCCAGGACGGCCAGGATCAATCTATCGAGACTCTCCGCAAAAACGTCGAAGCCCTCGGACTGCCGGTGCTGATCAAAGCTTCAGCAGGTGGCGGCGGCAAGGGCATGCGCGTAGTTCGTGTTGCCTCCGAACTTGAAGCCGCGATTGAATCCGCGCGCCGCGAAGCCGAGAAGGCTTTCGGAGACGCAACGCTGCTCTTCGAAAAGTACATCGAGCGCGCACGTCACATCGAAGTTCAGATCCTCGGCGATCATCACGGCAATTTGATTCACCTCTTCGAACGCGAATGCTCGATTCAACGCCGTCATCAGAAGATCATCGAGGAGAGTCCTTCGCCGGCCGTCACCCCTGATCTGCGCAAACAAATTTGCGAAGCCGCGCTCAATGCGGCTCGTGCGATTGGCTACACGAATGCCGGGACGGTCGAATTCATTCTCGCCTCGTCGGGTGAGTTCTACTTCATTGAAGTCAACACGCGGCTCCAAGTCGAACACCCGGTGACCGAGATGATAACGGGATTCGATTTGGTAAAGCTTCAAATCGAGATTGCGGAAGGAAAGCCGCTCGAGATCGCGCAAGAAGATATTCGGCAAACAGGTCACGCGATAGAGGCTCGCGTCTATGCCGAAGACCCGGCAAACAACTTCTTGCCCGCGACTGGAACGATACTCGAATGGCGCGCTCCTTCCGTCAGCGGAGTTCGAATCGATGACGGCGTGGAAGCAGGAAGCGAGATAGGAATTCATTACGACCCGATGCTCGCCAAAGTCATCGCTCGCGGACCGGATCGCGAGACGGCGCTGCGAAAACTGGTCTACGCGCTGACCAGGTTTACGATGCTCGGTGTTCAGACCAATCGCGAGTTTCTGATTCGCGCCTTTGAGCATCCCAAGCTTCAAAGTGGGGGATATCACACCGGGTTTGTAGACGAACACCTGGAAGAACTGATCAGTAAGAAGGCCGGCGATGATGAGTCATTCGCGGCCGCGGCTGCGCTGTACCTGCACAAGAAGCGTCAACTGGAAGCGGCGGGGCTGCCCAACATTGCGCCGAATTACCGAAACAATCCGTTTCGCGAGCCATCGATCAAATTGCAGATCTCTGGTGACGCTCTTGAAGTCTCGTGGCGAGCGTCAACGGGTGACGAGTTCGCGGTTACGTGCGGAGATTGGCAAGCGACGCTTCGGCTAGTATCATTCGCCCGCGGAAGTGTTCGACTATCTATCGATGGGTTGCAGCGCAGTTATCGAATCGGCGACGCGGGTGATCAGATATTCCTGCAGTGCGCGGAATCAACGAAGGTCGTAACGCGCCTGCCGCGATACCCAAGTGCACTCAGTTCTTCCGAGCATGAAAGCGCTTATGCTCCGATGCCCGGTCAGGTATTGAGGGTACTGGTCGAGGTGGGGCAAAGGGTATCAGCGGGAGACGCGCTCGTGATTCTCGAAGCGATGAAGATGGAACAGACGCTTCGAGCCTCGGCGGACGGAGTGGTAGAAGCGATACACGTCAAGCAGAGCGATGTCGTCGCGCCGGGGGACCGGCTCGTTGAAATCGCAGCGAGCGTTTAGAGCAGCTGGCGTTCAGAGCAGCGGGCGTTCAGAGCAGCGGGCGTTCAGAGCAGCGGGCGTTCAGAGCAGCGGGCGTTCAGAGCAGCGGGCGTTCAGAGCAGCGGG
>Ga0070705_100000169_pt1 | contig 37999 bp, 29 predicted proteins | sample KBSK5253metaG_FD_65455 | JGI IMG/M metagenome (GOLD analysis project Ga0070705, IMG submission 65455) | Corn, switchgrass and miscanthus rhizosphere microbial communities from Kellogg Biological Station, Michigan, USA - KBS K5-25-3 metaG | ecosystem: Host-associated > Plants > Roots >... | reverse complement strand
TTTCAATCGCTCGGCGAGTACCTGGTGTCGCTGGCACGCATACGCGCACTTGCGCCGACGGTGTTGAAAGGCGGCCACGGAGACGATGTGACCGATTACGATGAGCACTTTCATCGGATGTTTCGCTTCACCAAGGAGCGTCAATCGAAGTTGCTTTCGGTATTGCCCAAGAACGGAACGTCAGCGTGGGAGGCGTCGATGTTATTGTTCCCCAACGCGCACGGTTATCATCGCTTTCTGGCGCTGTCAGAAACGGTAGCTCATCTCGACTACGCGGTGGCTGAGGGCAAGCTTATCGTTGAGAAAACGGGCGAACAGGAAACATATCAAATACTTTGAGCACGAATTGGCACGCCTCTTAGCAAACTTGATTTCGTCGCTTCACTTTCATAGTATCCGGCTGAGTTGCCACCGGTTGGTTGTGCTCTCTAGATGACTGGAGGCTGTTAACCCAATTGAATCCACGTGAGTATTTCACGTGCATTGCCGGGCAATCGGTCATGTTCATAGGAAATCCGTGGACATTCTAACAAACATCATCTTCCTCTTAGTGGGTGCACTCATAGGATTTTGCTGCAATGTTATTGTCGCGTGGCAATTCGCTTATAACCAATTTCTGTCGTCTACAGCAAGCCATCGAATTCGGATGGTTGTAGAGGCCACCAAAGACATTCTTGCTGCTTCGCCCCAAGCTCACGCCCAGCGAAGCAGACTCAGAGATCAATACCGATACTCTTTGGGGGTAATGATAGACGACCTTTCGAAAGTTTTTGGTCGGGGTACTGAGGGTTTTTGTACAGACGGTCCTTGGCCGGTCCTTGTGCCGTATAACGACCAAAGGCCTAAAGACCCCATGAAAGATAATGAGGGCGAACCGTTAGATAGATGGAGTAAATTTGACAGGTACGTGAGACCTGTCGTGGAGGACATAAATCCAACCTCATTTCTGGGAGACTCTTGGTGGCTTCGCCTTGATACAAGAAAGAAACAAAGACTCGAACAGCTCACCAAGTTGTCGCAACTTTGTGATCAATTGGAATCAACTATTTCTTTACTAGATGCGGCATTGGAGGGAACGCCCTTTGTGAGGTTTGAAAACACAAACACAGCTATCGCCATATGGCCAAAACATGAACACGCAAGCGAAATCAAACAACTCACGGACGAATTTCGCGAGCTGCATGCCGCATGGAGAGCTTGGTTAGAGGTTGCGCAATGAGTGTGTAGTTTTCTTGACGTCCGATTACACGGGCACATGCCTGCGAGCGGGCTACGTCATTTCAAGGCCGTGACGACTGCATATTCGGTGGCAACTCCAAACCAAGGTCACTGATTGGATCGAGCTTATGTGCAATGCCTTTGGGCATCCGGCAGGTTGTACTTGTGGGTGGGGTGGTGACGGTCATCTCGGCCGTCGTACGGATGGATACTCGAACGAATACTTAGCTCCTTACCCGTCAACGCCGGAGTACTTATGGAGAGGCAGCCAACGCCACGCAACATACGACAGCTATGTTAATCCTAATGCTCGATGTCCAGTGTGTCGCGCTGCCGTCTTCTTCTATCAGTCCCCTTATGGCGGCAGAGTCTTTTTTGACGAGTTAGGACCACCCTGGCCTAAGCATCCGTGCACTGACAACTCTAATTCACATAAGTATGTAAAGGCTGAATCAATTTCTTTGGCTCCGTTGTCTACATACAGATGGCAACGCGACGGTTGGAGTCCCTTTATCTGTCTTGGTATTAGAAACGATAAAACTGGTCGCACCGAGATTAAGGGCAGGATCGTGGTGAATACCGGCGAAGGCGCCGAGAAAGGTCATCTAGTCTATGCATATATCAAGAGCCCAGATAAGAGGCTAACCGATGTCCCGCTCTTCATACGAGAGGTCGATTCGAACGTCGGTAAGTATGAGATTGCAACATATGATCTCTCGCGTGATGGTTTGAGTCTTGATCCGCTTTTCATCCCGGTCTACGTGCCTTCTCCTTTCCGACCTAACCGCAATGATCCAGAGCAATCCGGCTGGGTTGCAGTCAGACTCAGCCGCCGCAAGAGGAAAAGATCAAACGCCGCCAAGATCGAAGGTCCGAGTCGCGTCAGAAAGATAAAGCGAAAGAAGAAAGCGAAACGATCAAAACCCAGCAAGAAAACGAAGCTCAAAACAGAAACATCCCGAGCTAATCGCATAGGAATAACAGAGAAACAGCCTAGAGCGTCTGTCCCGACTCCGATACAGCCTGTTCGTTCGGAGCGCCAGCCTCCTCGATCTAAGGGGTCAAAGAAGCCGATGGCTTCCATTCAGTCACTGAAAGACAAATGGGAGAAAGGTCGATTACGATAGGTGAAACTTTTCTCTTGGTTGAGTCTTGAAGTGAGAGCCCGGGGGGCTGTCTTTACCTCAATACCCCACCACTTGTCCACACTGAGCATTGTGTTAACATTCGTAGAAAGCAATATGTTCGGAAGCGAGGATTGTTTCATGGCGAGGCGACTAAAGGATATCAAAGAAACCAAGATCGAAAGACCTCCGCGGGCTAAGCTATCCGAAAAGGAAATCCTCAAACGCATGGAACAATTCCCAAAGCGAAAGGAGAAGTTCATTGCCTCTATCCGAGCGGGCAAGAATTGAAGTCTATCTCCCCGACCTTCCCAAGCCTTCGTATCAAGAATTGCTTGAGACCCTCGATCGAGAATTCACCTACACCTTCGGAGGCTCTACAATCATCCGGGGCCTTGATGGTAGTTACCTTTCTGAACTCGGGACGAAGATGCAAGATCGGATCAATCTGATATACACCGATGTGGCGGTCGACTTTGAGAGAAACTTCATTCGAATCTCGTCATACGCCGACCGCGTCAAACAGTCGGTCGTTCAGGCGTTAGAAGAAGAGGCAATTCTGATCGCGGTTCTCAAGGTCTACCATTGCGTGTGAACATCGCTGAAGCGACCAGACGTTTGATTGTGCGTTCTGTTGATGCACTCCGTTAGCTGCAATATAATCGCGCCGCATGTCAGGTGATCCTTCGCAGTTCAATCTACTCGATTACTTTCTCGGAGAGGAACGTCTTCGTCAAATCGGCTACCGCACGGCCTTCGAATTCAGAGGTGGGCGGATTACTTACAGTGAGCTTCGCGATGAAGTGGATCACTTGGCGCGCCTGATAAGGAGATGTGGAGTAAATGAAGGTGGCCGCGTAGCTTTGTTGCTCTACGACTCGCCTGAATTCATCGCGTGCTTTCTTGGAGCCGTATCAATCGGAGCCGTTTGCGTTCCTATTAACACGTTTCTACCCGCTGACGATGTCGAATTCATACTCTCGGATTCCGGCGCTCGTTTGCTGATTATCGAAAGCGATCTCGAAGACACAATGAACCCGACCGCTGAGTCCGCGCATCGCCCCACGATGCTCAAGGTGGACACGCGGACAGGAACCTGTGTTGAGCAACGCGACAGCGACTTGGCTGCGAGTGGTCCTTGTGTCGAACGGGCCGTTACCACTCGCGAGACTCCCGCTTTTTTGCTCTACACCTCGGGCAGCACTGGAACTCCAAAGGGCGTGCTGCATCTTCACGGCTCGATACCGTTCACTGTCGAAAGCTACGCCGCCAGTGTTCTTCATCTCACGAGCGAAGATCGAGTCTTCTCGTCATCGCGGATGTTCTTTGCTTACGGGCTTGGAAACAGCTTGTCGTTTCCGCTGGCGGCCGGCGCGACCGTGATCCTGGAACCAGAACGCATGAGCGCCGAACGACTGGCGAAATTCATAGAAGACCGAAATCCGACAGTTTTCTTCGGAGTGCCCGGGGTCTATTTATCGCTGCTCGAGTATCGATGGAGCGGCGGGCGAGTGGATCTCTCCGGCGTGCGATTGTGCGTGTCGGCGGGTGAGGCCTTGCCGGCGAAGATCAGCGAAGACTGGCAGCGCGAGTTCGGGCTCACGATTCTGGATGGCATCGGCTCGACTGAGATGCTCCACATTTTCATATCGAACAGAGAAGGGAACTCGCGCTCAGGGTCAAGCGGCACTGTTGTTGAAGGCTACGAAGCCCGGTTAGTTGATGACAGCGGCGCGGAGGTCGGGGCGAATGAGTTGGGCAATCTTTGGGTGCGAGGAGACAGCGCGATGGCAGGCTACTGGAATCTGCCCGATCTCACCGAACAGACGATCAGCGATGGCTGGGTGCGGACTGGAGACATCTATCGAAGAGACGAAGCCGGCTTCTTTCATCATATCGGACGGTCGGACGATTGTTTCAAGTCGCGGGGAATGTGGGTGTCGCCGATTGAGGTCGAATCGGTCTTGATCTCGCACGAATCGGTATCGGAAGCAGCGGTCGTGTCGTCGATTGATGAGAATGGGTTGGCAACCGCACTGGCTTACGTGGTCATCCGACAAGGTGAGCCGAGCGTGGCGCTCGGAGACGAGATATGCAAATTCGCGGGATCGCGGCTTCCAAAATACAAAGTGCCATCGAGAATCGAGTTCATAAACGAGATGCCTCGAACCTCGACTGGAAAGATTCAACGGTACAAGTTGCGAGCCGAAGGATTGCGATCGAAAAGCGGAGGATCGGATGATTAAGTGGCAGTGGCGAACATTAGTATTAAGCCTGATGGTGTGGTCCCTTGCGGGCGTTGCGTTGGCTCAGCAAGGTTGGGCACGGCTGCAGTCCTTCAAGCGAGCGGGCGCCGATTCCGGCATCAGCGCGGTGTACTACGGTGGCGACGATATCTGGGTGGTTGGTTCTCACGGGTTGATTGCGAGATCACACGATGATGGCCAAACGTTTGTGGAGACGAATCAGGGAATCGACGCGAACCTGAATGACGTCACCGCGCGAAGAGATAAGATTTGCATCGTTGGAGATGCCGGGTCGATCGTGCGAAGCACCGACAGCGGTCGAAGCTTCGTCAAGATTCTGAGGTCGACAAGGCGCGGGGGCGGCGCGACCGGCAGCCAGGGGGATCTCGATCTGTATTCGGTGCAGTTCGCGGACGACGATCACGTATTCATTGTTGGTGATCACGGATTGATTCTGATGTCGTCGGACGGCGGAGCGGGCTGGCGCGAGCAGTCGAGCGGCTCAGACGCACAACTGTTTCATCTCGCATTCAAGGGAGATCGTGGTTGGGTTGTCGGCACTGGCGGGGTGATCCTGCACACGGATAATGGAGGAAAGAATTGGTATCCACAGCGATCAGGCGTGAACGCGGACTTGAACAGAGTCTTTATGATTACCGACCGCTTAGGGCTGATCACCGGGGACAACGGCACTCTTTTGAGAACGGAGAACGGCGGGGCGACTTGGGAGCGAGTGTCCCTGAACGTCGGCGAGCCGCTATTTGGGATCAGCTTCATTGACAACAAGACAGGCTGGGTTGTTGGCTACAAGGGGCGCATCATTCGCACATACGACGGAGGTCACACCTGGGTCGAGCAGCACAGCAATACCTCAGAGGACCTGTTCGCGGTCGCGTTCTACAAGCATCGAGGATATGCAATCGGAAGGGACGGGCTCGTCATGAGGTACTTTGAAAAGAGATGAGAACGTCACGGAAGAGTCGTTAGAAGTAGAGAGGGCCGGTTCACTTGAACCGGCCCTCTTGCTTTAGCGCCAGAGTTATTGCCATCTCTGAACACTGAGCGGAGTTTCCTCCGCTGCCGCGGTGTCAAGAACAATCAATTGGCCGACCCGTTTCACAAGCAGCACAGTCACCGCGCACTGTTGGTTGCTGATGCGAATAATGCGGTGAGCTCCATCAGGGAAGAACACACCAATCCGTTGATCTGCGATCCTGCCTTTGGACAAAATCCGGTTGCCGCCGTCCTTGATAACGAGGTCAGGGACTTGAACAAATGCTCCGCCGCCTTCACCCGAGATTTCGAGCTTGACGCCGTCCACAAACAAAGGCTGGGTATTCGGCAAGATCAAAATGTTGATTTGCTTGTTGCCTTTGGTGAAGTACATGTTGGCCGGATCAATTTGCGGAGATGGCTGCGAAATCAAGAACGCCGCATTGCTCGAATCAGACGAGATTGCGCCCGTGATGCTTGTTGTCCGGACCAGCACCTTGACGTTGTTCGCGCAAAGGTGAGGAACAGTCCAATTGAAGGAACGAATCTCCTTGGCAAGCGCAGGTTGCGTGGGATTCACCGGCGTGATGGCGGTGAACGTAGTTCCACCATCAGTCGTGAAGAACAAATCAAACCCGCGTATCTGATCGGCAAAAGCATCACCCACCGTCCACGTGATGGGGAAGACCTGATCCCACCTCAGATTTTCGCCGCCGTTTGGCGCGGTCAACACGACTTGAACACCTGCGTCGCTAATTGTGAAGTTGGCATTGCTGGCATCCTGCCCCTGGCCTCCTGCGTTGTCAAAAACAGTTACGCGAATTCGAGCCGTCGCTGTGTTTAGTCCGGTGGGGACATTCCAGTTGAACGTTCGCGCCGTCCCTGCGACACTTGCTGCAATGATCGTGTTGAACGTCGCTCCAGCATCCGTCGAGAGCCTAATCTCAAAACTTTGAATCGTGGCATCGCCATCCGGATCGGCGGCGGTCCATTTGATTTCGAAAGTGGTTCCACCTTGAACCAGGTCTCCCCCGTTTGGCTGCGTCACAGTGACCGTCGGATTCTGGTTCATCGGAGGCACATTAGCCGACGCCGCGAGAATAACGTAGGCCTTGCCCGCATTAGCGCGAGTGGTGTCGGCGGCAACCATCACATCGTGAAAAGGCGCTCCGATAAGCAAATCACCGCCATGATTTCCATCAATATCACCGGTCGCTATCGCCCAGCCGAGTTCGTCTCCAGCCGCTTGTCCAAGAACGCGGATGTCATCCTGTCCAAGCGCCACATCGCGAGCATTGAACACAAAGATGCCCGCGCCGCCGAACAGAACCGAAACCGTACCCTTGCCCGATAACGCGCCCGGCGATCCAAGCAACAGATCAGGGGCACCATCATTATTGCCGGTAGTATTGATCACGCCGACGGCTACCTTCGCGCCGAGGTGATCCCCGGCGGCCGAGCCAAAGACAGTCAACGCAACTGTCGTCGGTCCAATGTCGATTCGGCGTACGGTTGTGCCTGTGGGTGGATTCAGCGACGTTCCGCCGGTTATAACGTAGGCTTCGCCGCCGCCCGCGCGAAGGTCATTCGGGCCGTCCGCATCCGGAGCTCCGATAGTGAGATCAGTTGCCGCGTCATTATTGACGTTTCCTGTTGCGATCGATGCACCCAGGTGGTCCGCTGCGGAGATGCCAAAGATCGAGATGTTTTGCTGCGTCGTGTTGATATCGAATGTCTTGGTAGTCGCCGTCCCGACAGGGAGCAGATTATCGCCGCCAAACAACACGAACACCGCGCCGGTTTCGCTGATGTCACCGCCGGTCTCGGGACGGTCGGCAGTTGGCGCGCCTAAGATAAGGTCTGCCGCTCCGCCGGCGTTGATGTCTCCAATCGCGACAGAACTGCCAAGCTGGCTTCCGGTTTTTCCAAAGACTCGAACCGGGGCGGCCGTAGCAGCTTGTCCGAGATCGATTGTTTTTGTTGTGGCTGCGGCGTTGGCGAGTGCCGCTCCGCCAAATAAAAGGTAAGCAGCACCACCGTTGGTTCTTGCGGCGCCACTGGGATCCGGGCCCTTGCTTGCGGGTGCGCCTGCGAGGAGATCCGTAGCGCTTGCGCCGCCGTTGACATCGCCGATGGTGAGAGCGCTACCGAATCGGTCGCCGACGGCCTCGCCTATGATCAAGACGTTGGCGGCGTTAGGGATTGCAAGATCGATCGTCTTGGCGCCGAAGCTTGCGGAACCAAACAGCACGTATGCCGCACCCGAATTCTGACGATCGACAGGAGGCGGTCCTGCCAATGTAAGATCGAATCCAGGCGCCCCGATCACCAGATCATCAAAGCCGTCTCCATTCACATCTCCCGCCGCAACGGCGAATCCAAGATTGTCACCGGCTACGGCTCCGAAGACTTTCACATCAGGCTGGCTGACGGCTGTGAGGTTTGCGTCGATGATGGTTGGCGAAGCGAAGCTGGCCTTGCCGAGCACAATGTAGACTGCGCCGGCATCCGCTCGAGCGCTTCCGCCCGAAGGCGTGAAATCAGCATCTGGCGCACCGACGACCATGTCGGCGAAGCCATCTTTGTTGAAGTCTCCCACTGCGATTGCGTGAGAGCGCGGAGATCCAGAAAACGATCCGGGCGCGCCATTCCCGCTCAGGTGATCCTCGGCGTTGGCCCCCAATAGCTGAATGCCGGCTGGACTCGCGGCCGCACCCAGGTCAAGAAAAAGAATTGTCTGGACCGCTTGCATTCGGGCCGCGGAGGACATGACTCCGGCTCCTAACGAAATCGTAAGGAAGAAGGCGACTAATAAAGTCGGCAGCCGTCTGCCGCGGGAGAGGGACTCTGGAATTCTGAATGTGTTCATCGAACCTCCTCATTGAATACGCTGGTGACAGGTTCGTGCGTCCGGTTCGCTATTCTATCAGCTTTGACTCATTGGTCAAAGGCGAGTTTCAGCCATAGTCATATTGTATACACAAGAGCTGAAATACATGGAAAGATTGTTGTTGACGCACCGTACCTTTTTTGTTATTTTCGGAGCCTTAATATGCAGGACAGCGATTAAGGATGAATAATCAATGCCTCTCCTGGTAGATTGGTTCACTAACGTAGGATGTTCTCCGAATAACAATGCAGACTAGGTTGTCCGGAGAGGAGGGGAAATGAACTCCGGTTCAGACAAGGCGCATTATGTTCCAACCACTTTTTGTGCGGCCGTTAACCAAAAGTGAAAATGAAGGGTTGCGCCGCTATTCGGCTTCACAAAACAGGGAAGAGGCCACACGGGCAAGTGTCATTCTAATGTCCTGTCAGGGTAAAACAGCAGCGGAGATCAGCGACTCTACTGGCTCGCACCCCTCAAATGTCAAGAAATGGATTAGAAAGTTTAACAGCGATGGACTGGAGGCAATCAGCTCAAAGAAGCGAGGGCCACAGGGAGGACCTCAGCCGCGCTTCAACTCAGACCAGATTGAACAGCTCCTGCAACTTTCCCAGGTGTCACCTTCGGATCTTGGTTATCGTTTTCTGGATTGGACTCCCCAAAAGCTGGCTACCGCCGCAATAGAGCGAGGCATCGTCGACAAGATCAGCCACGTGACAGTGAGGCAGATACTCAAGCGAAAAGCCGAGGCAAATGGATCGCACAAACAACCTGGAACATCGACTGCTCGGAGTGAACCATTGTTGGACAGCAAAGAGTTCGACAAAGGCAAGGCTGATCTGGCTCGTTCAGCTTATGAGAGCGCAGCGGCACACTTCTATGCGGCATTAACCGAGAATGACCTCTCGGCGGATGAGGAAGCAGAAACGAGATCGCTTCTGAGCAAAGCGCTGGAGGAGTTGAGCAAGTACGACGAGGCCTACAGCGTAATCGGCAAGTACGATGATCCGCGTACACTAGGGTCGCTTTTGCCGCGGACTCGCGCTCGGGTGAGGCTGCGCCTCGGTTGGGTAAGCAGCTTCCTGAGAAATCACCCAAAGGCTATCGCCACTTTGAATGAAGCCCGGAGGTTGTTCATTGAACTTGGAGACGACCTTGGAACTAGCGAAGCTAACAATGCTCTGGGACGAGCGTACATCGCGATAAATGAGTATAGGATAGCGCGCGATCATCTTCTAGCGGCGGCGAACATTCAAAAGACAGCGCTGGATCGAGAGCTACTAGCCGATATTTATCGGAGGCTTGGGAATGTTGACTTCCTGGAGGGCTTGTTCACGAACTCGAAGCAGGACTGTTTGAAGGCCCTGGAACTTGCTGAAGGGTCCACCAATTCGAATCTGGTTGGTAACATTCTGCTCGATCTCGGGACGACGATGATCTATGGTTCGCCCGCGGAGACCAGGGAATCGATCAAATACTTGGAGCGCGGAATAGAGTACCTTGAGAAGGGGGGCCATAAGGATTACCTGGCGAACGCTCTCAACAGTTTGGGGCACCAATTATGGCGCTTGGGGTTGTGGAAACAGGCGATCGAGAATCTCAATAAGGCAATAGACATTGGGCAACGCTTCGCAAAACCTGGCCACGAAGCTACAGCACGCATAACGCTTGCGGAAATAGTTTCTGCGAAAGGTCAGTTAGTAGAGGCAGAGGAGCACCTGAGGAGGAGTCTAGACTTACTGAAGGGAAGCGGGGACAAATGGTTGGAAAGCAACGCACTGCGGGTGCTGGGCGTTGTCTATCGGGGGACTGGGCGAATAGACCTGGCGCTCAAGACACTTCGCGAGACCATGCAACTTTCAACCTCGATAGGCGATCTTCACGGGATCACTCTCGCGATGGCCGGTCTGGCCGAGTTTCATTTCTCTCAAGGCGGACACGAACAAGCCAGGGAGTACCTCGAACTCGCGCAGGGCAGGTTGAAGGAAGAGATGTACCTTCCAGTTTCCGGGCTGATTCAGAGGTTAACAGGTCAGATCGAGGCGGCTTCGGGACAACTAGCCGAAGCCAAGCAGCACATCGGCCAAAGCGTATCAATCTTCACCACGACCGAGAACCCTTATGAGTTGGCGCGAAGCTACTATGAGTTGGGCCTGCTGCTTGGAAAAGCGCATGACCCTAAAGGCGCGGAAGCCAATCTCCAGCAAGCCAAAGCGATCTTCGAAAAGTTGGGTGCCGAGCCTGACTTGGAACTGACGAGAAGGGCATTAGCGGCGGACGCAAAGACCGACGAAGTTCCGCGAGCGTGGCGAGCCGCGCCGCCTAACGACGTTCTGCTAATGCAAAGGCTGATCGAAGCTTCGGCGTCCCGTGAGCTTCTGGTGCAAGAGCTCGCAGCAGTTATCTACGAGAATCTCACCGTTAGTGCAGTAGTAATCTGCCGCGTCGAGGAGACCGGCCGGGTTGAGCTGCTAGCTGCGTTGGGCGTGAGCCGCACCGAAGCTGAGACGCTGTCCGGAATTCTAGACACCTCTACCGAGGAGAGCATCAGTCCTTTGGCGGACGGTTATCTCATTAGGCTTGGCGACAATGTTAATCCACCGGTTGTCGTATACATTCGAGCAGCGGGTTCGCTGGACATCGGAAGACTGCAGCCACTGTTGAGACAGGCTGAACTTGGCCTTGAGACCTGTTCGCTTCGCGTGGCCGCCCGCGGGGGCACGACAAGGAGTCGGGAACAGCGCGTACAAACCATAATGCCCGGCTTCATTGTCGCGAGCCCATCGATGTTCGACATGATCGATAAGATTTACAAGATCCGAACGAGTGACGTAACCGTTTTGATTACGGGAGAGTCGGGTACGGGAAAGGAGCTTGTAGCTCGATATATTCATAATCAGTCCGCTCGAGCGCGCGCGATCTTTTTACCTTTCAACTGCACCGCTGCGCCTAAGGAACTTATTGACAGCCAGCTCTTCGGTCACCGGCGTGGCGCATTCACCGGGGCGACCGCCAACTATCCGGGTCTCATAAAGGCAGCCGATGGCGGAACTCTGTTTCTGGACGAAATCGGCGACTTGTCGTTGGAGGTGCAACCAAAGCTGATGCGCTTTCTTCAGGAAGGTGAGATTCAACCCCTCGGAGAGACCAAGCCACTGCGAGTTGACGTTAGGATTCTCGCCGCGACGAACACCGACCTCGAGCGCGCGGTTGAGGACGGGCGCTTTCGGGAAGATCTGTTCCATCGGCTGAACGTAATACGTATTCATGTACCGCCGCTCCGTGAACGGCGCGAAGAGGTACCGGTCCTGGCAGCCCATTTCCTCGAGCACTTTTCGTCTCGTGCAGGCAAGCATCCCCTGACAGTGACGCAGGAGGCGATCGACGCGCTCACTGGACATGACTGGCCGGGTAATGTTCGCCAGCTAAGGAATGAGATAGAAAGGGTCGTGGCTTATGCGATGGACGGGGCTCGCATATCGACCGAGGACCTCTCGCCCGAAGTAATACACCCGCGCAGGCAAGCAGGTTCCGAGCGGTCGCGATGGGGTGCCGAGCGGGATCCGGTTACAGGTTACAACGGACATACTGTAGCAACTAATGATGACCGGTTTAGAACACGGCCAGCCGGCGACATTCGCTTAAAGCTCAAGGAAGCGACAGCAGTGCTCGAGCGGGAGTTGATCCAAGAAGCTCTGGTGCGAAACAGGAACAATCTCTCTCGCACCGCCATCGATCTGGGACTTTCGCGTAGGGGGCTGAGGCTTAAGCTTGAGCAACTCGGTATTCAAAGGGAGGCTCGTGCATAGGCACATCATTCATCGGTGTTGGTCTGGATGACCCGACAAGCTAATCCTTGAATACGTTGAAAACGCTTGACAGAGCGGTGTATTTGAAAATATCATCGCAGTCTAATCGATAGAGGCCGTGTATTGGTATGCTGAGAATACTGCAGGATTGATGACGGCATCTAGTCAGGCATTAGGGATCGACCGTAAGCAGGATAAAAAAGGTTTTCCACGCACGGCAGGTGAAACGGGGCGAAGAAGCACGCCAGCCGCAAATGATTGCAGCAGCGCAATGGATTCCGCCGTCTACAGAAGGGGGAATATGAGCAAAGGTGGATTGTTAAGCAAGATGCGAAGTATGCGAATAATTGTCGTATTCTTAGCCCTTTTGTTGGCGTATGGAGCGGTCACTTACTCACCACAGGCGGCAACACCGACAACACTCTATTCCGTCAGTCTAGGCGGTGTCACCGGGGCAGCCAACAACACGATTCTCGCATATGGCAGATACGTAATGATAGCTCCATTTTGGCCTTCGACAGGGCTTGCAGAGAATGGGGATCTTGATGTGTCTCAACTCGACAATGACTCCCTTTATGTGATCGACACCAAGAAACCAAATGCCCCGCCACTGTCCAGGAAACTCACCTCGGCGGACCGGCAGAACACAGTGTACTTTCCGTCGAAGATCCTGTTCGATCCGGCTAGCAGCAACGTTTATGTACGAGGCACAAGGTTCGAAGTTAGCGAAGGCGAGGTCACAGCGATTGATGTGATCGCCTACGTCCACTTTAATTTGGACGAAACTGGTAAGCCTGTTGTTGATTCTAATGTGGTGACGTTTGACATCCCGGGTGTATCGACTGAACACACCAGTGAAGCGCCACTGGACTTCGCGCTGAGTGGTAGCGGCAACACATTGGTGTTCACAAACGGAGCTTCAGTTTTCTCGTTCAACATAGCCGAGGGATATCTGAAAAGGGTGGACATAGTCGAAGGTGATAAATACGGCGCGGACGACAGCATTTCTTTCCTAAGCGTTGATGCGGCCACCAATGTTGTGAGCGTTTGCGAGAATCGAACGTACCGAAGGGATCTGGGCAATATCGTCACCAAGACTTCATCCGAGATATCATTTTTCAGGCTGGGCGAGCACGGCACATTCGATCTGCTGAAGCAAACGTCTCTGGATCAGTTTCCCGACGGCATAGGGCTGATTAACGGCAGCAACATCGCGATTGGTTCCGATTCGGATTCACAATCCGCTTTCTTCGTAACAAACGATGGCTCGCTGTGTATGGTTGACCTTCTCAGCGAGGGCTCCTCGGCGACCGTCAAGCGGGTGTACACGTTCCCGGACCTAGCCCAATTCTCCCTAACCCACCCGAATCCCCTTTTCATTCAGTATGACACGGCGAACCGTGTTATCGGAATTGTGAGGCCAGGCTTCACCGTACAGATCGCAAGGCCTTCGGGTGGAAGGCGAGGTCGTATTGCCCGACCCAGCGGGATACAAATAACCTCCGAGGCTCCTGTCCTCGCGATGGCCAGACTCAGCAAGAAGAACAAGGTCACATCTAATGGTTCGTTTACCGAGGAATTCGCGGGTGAAGGCGGCCTTTCGAACTTAGTTAGCGGCGAGGACTCGCAGTGGTTGATTGCCACTTACTCGGGGAAACTTTATTCCGTCGGCATGGCTGACAACCTACAGAATTCTACGTTGCAACTGATGGGGCCGGTCGGGTCCAATGTCGAGCGCATCGACTATTACGCAGACCGTACCAACGTCGTGGCGATAAGCTCCTTCACCTTCGATGAGGACGGAATACGCATGGCCTCTCCGGGGTCGCTGGTAGTTGGCAAAACATCAGCCTTACAGAGTCTATCTAACGGCGCTATTCTGCAGGCTTTTCTGCCAACGGCCTCAACGCTTGGGCGACCGGCGCCTTCAATAGCAAGACCAGGCAACATCAAGCGCTGAGTGCTGATGGAGACCGAGTCTTTAAGCGGCGCGAGTACAGCGCTCGATTCAAAGGGGGGCCAATCCGCTGGCCCTCCTTTTGATTTGTGCGCCCTGGCAGGGCGCACTCACCCGGGTTGGAAGTCCCCCAACTACGCCGACAGGGGGAATAGTTAGCCGGACGGCTAGATCTCCAACATGAAACCAATCAACTCCAATCCCTCCGATTTGGCGCCTCGACCCGAATGGAGTTCGGTACTGGACAAGCTGCCTGACGGTGTCAGCGTCCATTCGCCGGCCGGTGAGATCGAGTGGGCAAATGCAAGGCTTTGTGAGTTGTACGATAGATCGCCGGCACAGATTAAAGGTCTGACGACTCAAGAGGCATTTGGTGAGGATGTCAGTCATTACCATAGCGACAGACATTCCAAGGGAGAGAAAGAGGTTTTCGAAACTGAGGTGTCCGGGAGAGTACTTCTTATACAAATAGAGCCTATTAGAGACGACGAGGGCCGCGTTGTGGGGTTTGTCAGAGTTGCGCGCGAAGTCACAGGAGAACATTTCGTGAAGTCGCGGATGGAGCGAGCGGAGCGCCTTGCGGCGTTGGGTCAGATGCTGTTTGGAATCGCTCATAGTGTTGGAACTCCCCTCAACATCATCTCGGGCTACGCAGAGTTCCTGTTGATGCGAGCAGGCCCGGATGCTCAAAGCCGCAAGGAATTATCCGCTATCCTCGACCAAACGCGACGCATTGCAAGTCTGTTTAGCGAAGCGCTCGATATGGCGCGACCCCCTACAAACCGCCGCAGCCCTCTGGAACTGAAGACCTTGATTCTGAGTACCCTCGAGCTGGCCTCGCACCATCTACGAAATGCGGACGTGAAGGTCGAGGTGACTTGCGTAATGGAGCCGCCGCTGATATATGGAGAAGCACCACAGCTAAAGCAGGCATTCTTCAACATGGTAGTGAATGCCGCTAGCGAAGTCGGAAGCGGCGGAAGGATGGAAATAGTTCTGGATCAAGATCGGGAGAATTGTGATTTCGTCACAGTTGCAATTCGCGGAACTGAAGCCAATGGTGCTGCGCACAATTTCTCAAAGTTTGTAAACTGGTTTTCCAATCCACGCGTGGGGGATTTGAGTCCCGGGCTTGGGCTCCCTCTTCTGAAAAGAATACTGGACACGTCGGGCGCTCGAATACTATCGAATGAGTCAGGTAAGGGCGGCGTCTCAATTGTAATACATCTGCCGGTTAGTGGGATGGCCAGCTCAGTTGATCCCGAGAGCGCGCATAGCGAGGAAAATGAATCAGCGGATTCTCATCGTTGAAGACGAAGCTCCCATGTGTGAGCTTCTCACGTCTTTTTTTTCGGAAAGGTCTTACGCGGTTGGCACTGCGAACGACGGCGAACAGGCGGTGGTCCGGCTTCAGGAGCAGGACTACGCCCTGGTCATAACCGACATCAAGTTGCCCGGAATGAGCGGGCTCGAATTGCTGGCTAGAATCCGCGTCGATTGGCCTGAGGTCGGCGTGATCATTATGACTGCGTTCAGCTCGATCTCATCCGCAGTCGAGGCGATGAAGCTCGGCGCTGAGGATTACATTGGAAAGCCTTTTCAACTCGATGAACTGGCAATCACAGTCGAGAAGGCACTCGAACGCCGAAGTCTGCGCCGCGAGGTCAAGGAACTCCGAGCCGAAGTGAGAGGACGCTACAACTTCTCGAACATTGTCGGCCGCAGCAAACCGATGCAGCAGTTGTTCGAAGTGATCAAGCGTATCGCTGCTCGCCGAGATGCCTCCGCGCTCATTATCGGATCGACCGGAACCGGAAAAGAACTTGTGGCGCGTGCGATCCATTACAACTCGGATAGGAAGAATGCGCCGTTCATGCCGATAAACTGCTCCGCGATCCCGGAGACTTTGTTGGAGTCCGAGCTATTCGGCCATCAAAAGGGAGCATTCACGGGAGCGCATGAAACCAGGCGGGGCCTTATAGAGGAGGCACAGGGGGGAACGGTATTTCTCGACGAAATAAACACCCTATCTCCCAACCTTCAGGTAAAACTTCTGAGGGTCCTTCAAGAGCGCATTGTCAGACGTGTTGGAGGGCGTGAAAACATTCCCATTGACCTTCGGCTTGTCTCCGCCAGCAATCAAGATCTGGAGGAGGCAGTTAAGGTAGGGGAATTCCGGCAGGACTTGTTCTACCGGCTCAACGTGGTCCCCGTTCGTCTGCCAGACTTAAGGGACCGCCGTGAGGACATCCCGTTGCTTGTGCATCACTTTCTTGAAAAGTTTGCGGTCCAGCACGGGGAACCGATGCGGACGTTTTCGAACGAATCAATGCGAGTCTTGATGACGCACACCTGGCCCGGTAATGTCAGGGAACTGGAGAATGCGGTTGAGCATGCACTGACAATGGGTGGCGGAGATATCTTGTTGCCTGAAGACTTGCCAGCGAGTGTCACAGCTCCTGAGCGGGACATTGTGCAGGAAGCGACGCTGGACGACGTCTCGCTTGCCGAGGTCGAACGCCGATACATCCTTCGCGTGATTGAGAAGATGAACGGACATCAAATCAAATCAGCAAGAGTTTTGGGAATCGATCGCAGGACACTCTACCGCCGGCTACGCCAGTACGGGTACGCCGGGCGCGTGCGAGGAGAAGATGGCGACGACTTTGATGAGCAGGGAGAGAACGACACGGCGCAGGCGACGGCATCAACTCTCTAGATGATCTGCACCTCTGAGCGGTAATAACCAATGAGAGATGAATCTAATCAGGACGATCTGAAACGAAATCGCACCGAAAGTCAGAATCGGCACCCGTCTCGAAGCCTAGATCCCCGGACGCGCGGTTACGGAATAGGCGGGGGTTACGAGCGCCCATATCGCAAATCACCGCAGTCGCCCACACCACGCGAGGCTTACGGCCCGGTCCCACATTCCGGATACTACGGCGCGGTTTCAGAAGCAGGACGATTTAGACAGGGCCAAGCCGGATTCAACAACGAGCTCTCATGGTATGGACCCCAATACGGTGAGAACACGAGCGGACGCGACAAGTGATCCGGATTTTCTTCGCTGGATTTGGCCTTTCAACACCAATTTTTATTTGCCGGCGTTTGGGGCAAGAAAGTCCTCGGCTTGGTTCTCTGCAGTCGTATAACGCGTATTCCTTTCGATATGCCAATCGTTGCCGGCGCGATTCAACACAAATCCGAGGAATTCTCTCTGGGGCTTTCCGTCAGAGCTAGCGAAGTTATAGGTGACGGTTGCGCTGGTGTATGCCTTGTCAGGATAGTTATGACTGGTATGAAATACATCAATCTGGATATCTGTTACGCCCTGGCCATTCAGGTACTCCGCAACCAGCGCCTTGGCCTTCGCCTTGTCGGCGGAACAACCTGTGAGAGTCGCGCAACAACAGGCAAGCGCAAGCGCGACAATTATTATTCGAGATTGAGGACGTTCGTCATTCATAGTGATCGTTTTACCCTAAGCCGGACCATATTTTCAAGCATCGACGGATTGCTCTCGTTCTGAGAGTTTGGAGATTTACTAATGGGCTTATACATTCGGCAATTACTCGCGGGACGCGACTTCGCTGAGACCGACGATTTCGCCGTCCAGATGGCCAACTTCGTTTATTTGATTGGAGACGGCTCGAAACGAGAATGCATGGTTGTGGATCCAGCCTGGGATGTCGCAGGCATTATTGCGGTGGCCGAAAGTGACGGCATGAAAATAACCGGCGCGCTGGCGACGCATTATCATCCAGATCACGTTGGCGGCGAAATTTTCGGACACAGCATCATGGGACTCTCAAGCTTGCTGGCTCTGAGACCAGTCAAGGTGCATGTAAACCAACTCGAGAGCGATGGGATCAGGCAAGTAACCGGACTCTCTGATAGCGATCTCGAAAAGCATCGCGGAGGTGATGAGATCCATATCGGTGACATCAAGGTCAAGCTGCTTCACACACCCGGGCACACGCCCGGCAGCCAATGTTTTCTGGCTGAATCCGCGCTGATTTCGGGCGATACACTATTCATTGGGGGATGCGGACGAGTTGATTTGCCCGGTGGGAATTCGGAGGACTTGTATCAATCTCTAACGCAGGTCCTGGGCAAGCTACCCGAAGACACGACGTTATTCCCGGGTCATAACTACGCCCGAAAGCCCGTAAGCACGATCGGTGACGAGAAGAACGACAACTTCTACATGAAGGTTGGCAGCATTGAACAGTGGAAGAGCCTGATGGGAAATTCCTAGTTTGCCCACCCAATCCTTCCCCAATTCATCGCGAATTTGTATTGACTGCGTCCCCGTAGTCGGCATAATAAAAGCACTCTGACGCTTGTTTTTATGTGTGCTCCCCGCGTGCCCCTCGTAGAAGTCAGCCAGAAACTCTTTTGCTGAGACATCTGCATCAGGCCTGCCCCTTACATTCGTTGCGATTCATCCGTCGCCAGATCTATCAGGTCGCGACAAGGGTATTGTAACGCGTGGATAGAGTGCCACTCATATTCCTGTTCATCTAAATCGATAAGAGCAAACTCATGGACTCAAGTAACGAACGGACCAACAAGCTGTCTGCCTTGACTGGCAATTCCTCAATCGTGGGACAACTCAGATCAAATATCCTGGGTGTGAAGCTTGCCGCATTAGCGATCACACTGGCGAGCTTCTTTAGCATTGCCGCTTTCGTCTCGACATATCTGAGTTTTGATCGCCTGGCTTCAGATCCAAGCGCATTGTTGGCGAGAACCGCAATGATCAATGCGCTATCGGCGGCCCTCCTAACATTCGTTATGGTATGCGTAGTTGGGCTGGTCTTCACCAAAAGGATAAATGCAAGCCTCAACAAGTTCAGGGCGGTGACACAGGAGGCCGCTGCCGGAAACCTTAGCGTACGCGTCGGTACAGCGAGCGGCTCGGTTGAGAAGGGCCTCACTTCGAGCTTTGACGCGATGATGGATCGAATGGAGAAAGCCGCACAGTCGGAGCTGGCACAAAAGCAATCGCTATTGGCAATAATCAAGGCTGTCGAGAGCTCTGGCGACGCGATCGCGGTCGCCGACGCTACTCGAGCCGGCACATACTACAACAAGCGGTACCGCGAACTTTTTGGGTGTACTCCCGAAGCGCACGGAAACGACGCGGACAGCTCTTCGTTATACGAGGACTCGAGTGTTCCTCAAAGAGTTCTGGAAGCCGTGTCGCGCGGCGAGTCATGGTCAGGTGAAACGGAGATGCGCGAACCTGGCGGCGCAATGATCCCGGTTTCACTACGCGCGGATGCGATCAAGGACGAAACGGGAAAAGTAACCGGGCGGATTGAAATCTACACCGATATCACACAGCGCAAACGCGCGGAGCTACTGCAGTCGGCGCTTTATCGCGTAGCTGAGCTTACGGGCTCGACGGAGGACCTGCAGAACTTCTTTGAGGCCGTTCATCGCATCGTCGGCGAGTTGATGTACGCCGGCAATTTTTTCATCGCGGTCTACGACCACTCGTCTCGCATCGTGAGCTTTCCGTACTACGTCGACGAAGCTGATGAGGCGCCGGAGCCGCGAAAGCTCAAAAGAGGCATGACCGAGTACGTGCTCCGTACGGGCAGGCCGCTTCTTGCATCGCGCGAGAGCCTGACCGCACTTGCAAAACTTGGCGAGATCGAAGTGATCGGGACGCTGCCTGTTGACTGGCTTGGCATACCCCTCAAGATTGGCGACGCGACAATCGGAGTTATCGCTGCGCAAAGCTATACCGAGAACGTGAGATTCGGCGAAACCGAGAGAGACGTGCTGACCTTTGTTTCTCAGCACATCGCAGGCGCCCTGAACCGCAAGCGCGCCGACGAGGCCTTAAGACAGAGCGAGGAGAAGTACCGCACAATCCTTGAAAGCATAGAAGACGGTTATTATGAAGTTGATCTCACGGGCAACTTCACCTTCTTCAACGAGCCTGTATGCAAGACGCTTGGCTATCCCGCCGAAGAGCTGATGGGTCTGAACAATCGACAATTCATGGCCCCGGAAATAGCGCGCCAGGTTTATGAGGAATTCCACAAGGTTGCGCGAACTGGTGAGCCCAGCCGCGACTTTGCTTATCAAGTGACTGCGAAGGATGGGAGCCTGAGGTTTGTAGAGTCTTCGATTACGCTCAAGCGAGATGCCGCTGGAAAACCGTCCGGATTTCGAGGCGTCGTTCGCGATGTCACGCCGCGACGGAGGGCCGAGCAGGAGTTTGAGGACAATCTAAAGGAATTGTTGGCAATGGTCTCGTCAGTATCCGAGGGCGATCTGACAAAACGCGGCAAAGAGAGCGGCGATACGTTGGGCAGCGTCGCTCAATCGGTCAACACCATGCTCGACCACTTCAGCACGATGCTGACCGAAGTTAAACAAATCGGTTTATCGGTTTCTTCGAGCGCAACGGAAATCCTCGCCGCCGCAGAACAGATTGCGGTCGGATCCCAGCGGCAGGCGGATGAAATAACAAATACTTCAAGCGCGGTCGAGGAGATGGCTGCGTCAATGACCCAGGTGTCAAGAAACGCAGAGGCGTCGGCGGACTCCGCTCGGCGGGCACTCGAGATGGCTGAGCACGGTGATAAGTCGGTTCGCGATACTTCGGAAGCAATGTCCAGGATTGACTCCGCCGTTCAACAGACATCTGAGAAGATGCGTCTTCTCGGCATTCGCAGCTCGGAGATATCCGAGATCATCGATCTCATCGACGAAATCGCATCACAAACAAACTTGTTGGCGCTGAACGCGGCAATCGAAGCGGCACACGCCGGTGAAGCGGGCCTTGGCTTCAGCGTGGTCGCCGACGAGATCAGAAAGTTGGCTGAAAGGTCAGCCCGGGCCACGCGTGATGTCGGTCATCTCATCAAGTCGATTCAAACCGAAACGTCCGAAGCATTGTCGGCAATGGAAGTTGGCATGAAGGAAGTTCGCGGCGGAAGCCATCTGGCGAGCCAGGCCAGCCGCGCTCTCCAGGATATCTCCGACGCCGTTCGACAATCGTCAGAGCTAATTGAAGAAATTTCGGCGGCGTCGGAAGAGCAAGCCCGTGTGACGAGCAACGTTGCCGGTGCAATGCAGACCATCTCGAGCATCACGCTCGAGACATCCGCGGGCGCTCACGAAACTGCTCAGACCATCGAGGGTATGGTTGGGCTCGCAGACCGCCTCAATAAGTCGATTTCGCAATTCAGGGTGAAGGATGACTACATTCACCCCTTCTCATATGACGTCTCAAGCTCGGCCGGAGGTAGAGGCAACGGATCAACGCTGAGGCCCTTTTCGCAGGGTGACTAGGGAGTGAACAGGAGACCAAGGTGGCTAGAAAACAACTGGTCGTCTTCAAAGTGGGAACCGAAGAATTCGCCGTCGATATCATGCTGACGCGAGAGGTGGTATTGATGCACGAGATAACGCCCGTACCCGAAACAGAGGGTTACGTCGAAGGCGTCATGAATCTCAGAGGACACTTGTTGCCGGTGCTTGATCTCAGAAAGCGGCTTCGAGCATCGCGCCCGATTGAGAGTCGTGATCGCAGAATCATCGTCACATTTGTAGAAGGCAGAGTTGCCGGGCTGATCGTCGACGGCGCTTCAGAGGTCATCCGAGTGAACGACGATATGATCGAGCCCGTGCCCAATCTCATATCAGAGATCGGCGCGGCATATGTTCTGGCGGTCGTTAACTTGAATAACAGGTTCATCACGTTGATTGACCTGGAAAAGGCTTTCTCACAAGAGGTCGTCGGTGAATTGGATCATGTTATCGAGTATCTGTCCCGGCAGCGGGAACAGATCGCTCCAGCACAAGCGGTTTAAAAGGTCGGGTGACTAATCGTGAGCATGAGAATTCAGGCGTCGCATCAATTCGATTCCGGAGCGCTCAGCATGACCTTGCTGTCCGACAGTGAGTTCAGGATGTTCAGGGATTTCATCTATGAAGAGTGCGGGGTAAGTCTTGGGTCTGAGAAGCGCTCGTTCCTGGAATCCAGACTTAGGCGACGCATGGATGAGCTTGGCATCAAGAGCGGTTACGAATACTACTCCCTCGTCAGTGGTAACCCGGGAAGATCGAGCGAGCTGCCTGCGCTTCTGGATTCGTTAATGATCTGCGAGACCTCGTTCTTCAGAAATCAACCCCAGTTCGACCTGTTCCGCGAGATCGTACTGCCCGAAGTCATTCGCAAGAAGGAAAGAGACGGAACGCGTTTGCTGCGCGTGTGGAGCGCCGGATGCTCAACTGGACAGGAACCCTACAGCGCGGCAATGACGCTGTCCGAAACTCTGCTAAATCCCGAGTCGTGGACGCTGCGAATCTTTGCTTCTGACCTATCATTCACTGCTCTGGAACGCGCGCAGTGTGGCCTCTATCGAGCGGATCAACTGAAGGGGCTGAACCAATACTATGTGGATAAGTACTTCCGACAGGAGAACGGGTACTACATAGTGCGGGAGCAAACCAAGAAGCGAGTGATCTTCGACTATCACAATCTAAAGCATGATAACGGGCTTCGAGGGCTCGACATCATCTTCTGCCGTAACGTGATGATCTACTTCGACGCCGAAGAGCAGCGCAGGCTGGTAAATCGATTCGCGGGTTGCCTGGTACCCGGAGGCTTCCTGTTTCTCGGACACGCCGAGAGTCTTCAGGGGCTCTCGACAAGATTCTCGATGGTGCATCGCAACAAAGGCATTGCGTACCGGCTCGAAGGATAGCGCATTCGATGGATGATAAGGCGAAAAGAGAATTCGACGAACTGCTCGCGGTGTTCCGCGATCAGTCGATGCAGATCCTCGACGAGATGAGTCACGACCTGCTTGCACTCGAGTCGAAAGGCGCCGGCACTGAAGCGGTTACGCGACTGCGAAGGGGCGCTCACACGATCAAAGGAGATTCTGCGTGCGTCGCACTGGATGGAGTGACGAGCGTTGCTCACGAGATCGAAAGCGCTTTCGATTCGGTGTTGGGAGGCGAGCGAGTTATCGATAAACCGTCTGTCGATTTGATTCTAACGGCGCTTGATGCAATCAGAGGCGCCATCGGCGGCGAGCGAGTCGATGATCTCGAGGCGGGAACGACCGCTGAGCTTGTCGAACAACTCTGCTCTATTCAAACACGTGCCACGATTGCCGAGGTTGCTACTGCTTCGCGGAAAGCCACGGATACTGAATCGGTAAGACACGAAACCGCAACATCAGGCCGTAGCGATACTCCGGGCAAGCAACGGCGCGACTATGTTCGAGTGGAGGCGGCGAAAGTGGATTTGCTGCTGAACCTCGCGGGAGAAATGGTCATCGCGCGTTCGATTATCAGCCAGGTCGGGTCTGAACTTGAACGAACCGAATCGAAGAACGAGCTGGTTGCTCGATTCACCAGCGCAAGCGCGCATATGGGGAAGATGGTTGGGGAACTGCAGAAGGCTGTACTGAAGATGCGGATGGTCACCATCGATCAGGTGTTTCGACGATTCGCCAGGCCCATGCGAGAGCTTGCATCGGAACGCGGCAAACTAATTCAGATCGACGTGACCGGTGGCAGCACGGAACTTGATCGCGCTCTGGTGGACTCGCTTTATGAGCCGCTCTTACATTTGCTGCGCAACGCGGTCGATCACGGCATCGAGTCACCCGCGGAGCGAGTGGCAGCAGGGAAGCCGGAGATCGGGCGAATCACAATGCGCGCTTATCACGAGGGTAATCAAATTGTCGTCGAGGTATGGGATGACGGGCGAGGTATCGACGTCATTGACCTGAAGAGAAGAGCAGTCGCCGGGGGGGCAATTCGTCAGCACCAGGCCGACCTGATGCCCGAAGAAGAAGCAACAAACCTGATCTTTCTCGAAGGCCTTTCGACCGCCAAAGAAATAACCCGCATCTCGGGGCGCGGGATTGGCGCCGGCGCGATCAGAGGCGCGATGGAACAGTTGCGAGGCGGCGTTTCGGTCAAGAGTCAGACAGGTGTCGGTACCTGCTTCATGCTTCGGATGCCACTCACGTTGGCGATCATTCGAGCGCTGTTGTTCAACGCTTCGGGCCAGCTTTTCGCGTTGCCGTTGCTTGCAGTGAGCGAAATCGCTCGCGCACGCTTATCTGATTTCGTGCGACTGGACGGAATGGAGCATTACAGACTGCGGGACCGTTTCATTTCATTGGTGCGGCCTGGAGTAGTGCTCGCGTTTGATCGGCGTAAGGGCGGCAGCGGCGCCGCGCTGAGGCACGAAGCGGAAACGTGTTTCATCATAGTGCTGGCGACTGGTGATAAGCAGTACGGCGTTGTGGCGGACGATATCGCGGGCGAGCAGGAACTGGTGATCAAGCCGCTCGATAGTCATTGGGTACAAAACGACGCGCTAGCCGGAGCATCGGTTTTGGGAGACGGACGCGTTGCCTTGATTATGGATTCAGAAGTGATCTTTCGAAAAGCAGTAAAGCACGAACGCGGAAAGGGCAATAACAGGCAAATCTATGCTGTCTGAGAGAAAAAAAATACGGGTGATAGTGGTAGATGACTCGGCCGTGATGCGAAAGCTCATCTCGAACCTGCTCGAAAAAGACCCTGAGATTGAGGTCATAGCGACAGCCATTGACGGCTGCTTTGCTCTCGCCAAGGTCGAACAACTGAAACCGGATGTGGTAACGCTAGACGTCGACATGCCCCGAATGGACGGCCTAACGGCACTTGGTGAGATGGTGTCAAAGTATCGCACACCGGTAGTAATGCTAAGTTCGCTCACCTCAAGAGGGGCTGCCTTGACAATGCAGGCCCTTGAAAAAGGAGCGGTCGATTTCGTTTGCAAACCGTCCGGTGCCGCGCAAATCGAACAGATGTCCGGAGAACTGCTCTCGAAAGTGAAGTCGGCAGCCCGCACCCGTCCGATAACGTTCGCCAAAGAGATCCCCAAGGGAGCGCCAAAGAGGATGCCAGGGCAGGGAAGCAAGACAGGGCGGCTTATCGCTATTGGAGCATCCTCCGGCGGACCTCACGCTCTGCGATATCTATTACCCCGCCTTCCGGTCAACCTGGATGCAGGGATCGTTATTGTCCAACACATGCCCGAGAGCTTTACCACGATGCTTGCGTACTGGCTTAACGAAATTTGCGAGCTCGAAGTAAAGGAAGCGGAGTTGGGCGACCTTGCGGTACCTGGCAAAGTGCTCATAGCGCCGGGAAGCTCGCATATGCGAGTGAGAAAAACGCTCGCCGGCTGTGAGATCCTCCTGGACAGGGGAGCATTAGTAAACGGTCACCGCCCGTCCGTCGATGTGCTACTCGAATCCGTCGCGGAGAATTACGGATCTTCTGCGATTGGAATCGTCCTGACCGGGATGGGCAATGATGGAGCAAACGGCTTGGGCCAACTGCTGGCTGCTGGAGGGCACACGCTGGCTCAGGATAAAGAGAGCTCCGCCGTGTACGGCATGCCGCGGATCGCCACCGAAAAAGGATTCGCTGAAAAGGTTTTGGCGCTGACTTCGATGCCGTCGTATTTGACATCCACAGTCGGGACCATTCCACAGCAGGAGACGATATATGCGCACAAGCTATGAGGTAACCGCAATGCCAAAGTCACCCCTTACATGCCTGATCGTGGACGATTCGGCTTTCATGAGATTTCATCTCAGACGAATGATGGACTCGTTCGATAATGTGATCGCCACCGAGGCAGCCAACGGCACTGAAGCTATCAGAGAGTACGGCCGGCTCAGACCCGACATCGTACTCATGGATATCGTGATGCCAGGGTTGGAAGGCGTAGAGACGGTTAGAAAGATTTGCGACACCGACCCCGCAGCAAGAGTAATAATGATCAGCTCCGTGAGTTACAAGGAGAAAGTAGCCGATGCGATGGCGGCTGGGGCAAAGTGCTTCATTCCGAAACCCGTGACTACGGATCAGCTTAGGAAGGCGATCGAAGACGTGCTGTCACCCGAAACTCCCGTTCAGGAGCTACTATGAGGCTAGACTTTGTAAGAATGTTTGTGGACTCGACTATCTCGCTCTTCAAAGAGATTGTGGGACCCACGGTCGATGTTCCATCACTGACGATGAAACCGAGCCCGGTAGCCGGTCGGGAGGTAATGGCAATAATCGGCCTGGCAGGAGATGCGCAAGGTCGTGTTATCTTTGACATGGACACGTTCACCGCGGTGCAGCTCGCCGGCCACATGCTTGGCGAGCCCTCCCCTGGAATGACTCCACTCGTTCGCAGTTCAATCGCGGAGCTCGCCTCGATGGCAATCGGACGCGCCATATCGGAGATCAACGATTGCGGGACCAAACTGAGGATGAGCCCACCTACCGTGATTACCGGGGTAAATCTGGTCAGCTACGATCAGTGCTTCGAAACCCTCGTGGCGCCAATCAACACAGCTTACGGAGAGGTAAGAGTCAACATTACCATTCAAGATCTGGACTAAACGAATTCATTCGGCGGGAAAATGTAGCGTCCGATAATAGGTATTATGTAGATCTGTAGATTGGGCTTTGCCCTATTTTGGACAGCGTTGTAGGGTCTTATCTTGTGATGCGGACCAAGCGCGGCGGGCGGAAAAAAAAGGAGAGGGCGCGTTGCGCGAACGGGCTTCTGGGATAATTGCCCGGGCGCGAGGCGCACCCTCTCAAGCCGCTAAAAGGAGAAAACCCTGATCCTGTTGAGCGCTGCTCGTTACTGAGCGTGCGCCATGATCTCGACCATCCTGCCGAACGTTCCTTAATGAGCCTCATAATCGCTACGGCACTCATGCGTACGATACCAGCCATACGTGAAGAATGTTGCATTTCACTCTGGAAGATATAATACGAGTCTTTGCCGGTCAATTCAGGATGTCATACTCTGCCACCCTTTATTTCTTGTGAAGAAAAGCTCTTCACTGAGAGTGCTTCAGTAAACAACCTGTGCAGACACGAATTGACTTGCCGGCGATTTTTAGCGCATACACGTCGCCCTCCTCAATGTAGCGGTAGATCGTCCTTCGATGAACACTAGCAAGCTTCGCTGCGTTCGCGCTCTTGATAAGGTGCGAGTAGTCGTTGCACAGAGGGCACCACACCTTTTCAGCGATGAATCGAGGGCGGAGCACACTATCGCTAGCTCTCTCGCCTTCTTCTCTTATACTCATGCACGCCTCTCCTGTGAGAGTCTGGCAGATACACCAATACCCTCACGCCACAGCGCGGTAAAGGAGTACAGGGCAGACCACAGCGAGACCGAGGCCTGACCCCGCTATTACGTGACTAGGGATTTATTGCGAGCGGTCAGCAATAGGTCGGAGGAGAGCGCGGACTAGTGCAGATAAGCACCCTGTCACGGATGCTTATGCCGCTGATGAGGGTTGTTATCGTTGCTGGAATTGAAATTATCGATTGTTGAAATGAATCCTTGCTATTCCTCACCCGTGGGCGTAGGCAGAGCTTTGCTAATTTCCCGCGCCGGCGTTGCGTCCTGGGCTCCGGCGATGTCAGAGGCTTTGGCGCCCGGTTGATACAGATGACTGTGGGCGTAGCGGATGTCCGCTTGGCGGCGATGTCGTCTCGAGTCTCGCTCCATTCTGAATAGACACGAGCGAGAGGCGAAGCAAGAGTTATGGCGCAAAAGGCTTCGGCTTCAGCGAGACGGCCTAACTCCGCTAATTCAACTGCAAGCGAATTGCAAAATGCATAGAATAAAAACGGTTTTTGTTTTGCGATTATGTTTACAAGGGGATGTAGTTTTCTAAGGTCTGCCAAGGCCCCGGTGTGGTCGCCCTTAAGACTCTTGACTATCGCAATTTCAAAATGCGCCATAAGCGCTGTCTGGAAGCCACGCACATTTGGATCCGATGCCGCTCTCAATGCTTCGAATTGAAAACGCAGCGCTTCATCAAACTGGCCCTTCTCGTGGTAATTTGCGCCCAAGGTCTGAATGGCGCGCGCTCGGTAAGTAATCGGCCCATTATCGGCAATGGTCTCGAGCAGCGCAGCGGCCTCAGCTCGAGCGCTCCGATTGATCGCGAGAGCGTAATAATAAGTTCCGATTTGCCGCGCAGCGTCTACAGGCAGATTCATCAGTACCTGGCTTACCTCATGAAGCGCGTCAACATCACGCATGAAGTAGGCTTGTTCAGCAAAGCGAATCAATTCGTTGGTAAGATCGACGAACAATTCATAGGAATGGGCCGTCAGGCTTAAATGGCGAGTAACAATACGTTGAAGCCGTCGATCGCCGGTGACGATGATTTCTGAGTCGGAGAATTCCATCCTAGAGGAAACACACCCGGGAACACGCCTTGGCGGTGCGGCTGTCTGCATCTTAGTTCTTTCGCTCTTGTTTTCCGTTCCTCAAAGGGCTAAACAAGCAAACGCGCCCGAAGGTTTTTACAGCGTCCGCACAAACAAACTGGAGATCCTGCGAATGCGCACTTGAGGCTGCACTGCAATCCATTGAGTTCCGTAGCGCCCAGGGCTCCAGGCGCGTGTCGGATCGGACTAGTCGATCTTCGAACCAAGGGACTCCCCTCGCAAACTCAAGTTCCACTCGGCGGTTGACTTCATTGGAGCCGTTCTGTTGCCGCTTGCGTTCTGCGTATGGACTGGACAGCGGCATAATCCTTAATTGAAACCCCACCCCGTCGAAACCTTCACCCAATCGTCGCAACCACAAGATGTGTGCCTACACGTCGGGGCGACATTCTACTATAAGTGTTTCTTGTTTAACACCCGAAATCTGCCCGACCGGGCTATCTGCTTAGCTCGCGCGAGACAAAAACAGGCCAACCCCAATCCGTGACACTAAAAATCCTTCGAATTCATTCAAACGCGCTCTCGCCCGTCAGGTGCTGCCCAAGGACCAGTGTGTGTACCTCGTGAGTGCCCTCGTAGGTGAACACGGATTCCAGGTTGCACATATGCCTCATTATCGGATACTCACCAGTAATTCCATTTGCGCCTAGAATCCCCCTCGAGGTCCGCGCGCATTCTAATGCCATCGCGACGTTATTCATTTTCCCCATCGACACGTGTACGGGCCTGAGTGTGCCGGAATCCTTCATTCGACCAAGGTGCAAACTGAGCAACTGAGCCTTGCTTATCTCGGTAGCCATCTCCGCTAGCTTCTTTTGTGTGAGTTGGAAGCCGGCAAGCGGCCGCCCGAATTGAACTCGTTCCTTCGAATACTTGAGCGCCGTGTCAAAGCAAGACATTGCGGCGCCCATCGCGCCCCACGCGATTCCATATCGAGCTTGAGTCAGACACATAAGCGGACTCTTCAGGCCTCCCGAACCTGGAAGAATGTTTTCAGCGGGAATGAGGCAGTCCTCGAAGAACAACTGCGACGTGTCCGAAGCTCGCAGGCTGAGCTTGTGATGCGTCTCACGAGTACTGAAGCCTTTGGTGCCGCGTTCGACTATGAATCCGCGAATCTCATTATCTTCATCCGTCTTTGCCCAGACAACTGCGATTTGCGCCATGGTGCCGTTGGTGATCCACGCTTTCGAGCCGTTCAAAACCCATCCATCGCTAACCCTCTTCGCCCTTGTCAGCATGCCACTCGGATTCGATCCGAAATTGGGTTCCGTCAATCCAAAACAACCGATTACTTTTCCGGCGGCCATTTGTGGAAGCCATTTTCGCTTTTGATCCTCGCTCCCAAACTGAAAGATCGGATACATACAAAGAGCGCCCTGCACGGAAGCAAAACTCCTGATGCCCGAATCTCCGGCTTCGAGTTCCTGCATCACCAAGCCGTAAGCTACATTGTTCATTCCAGCACAGCCGTACTCTTCGGGGAGATTGGCGCCCAGCACTCCAAGTTCGGCAAGCGCCGGTATCAGATTGACAGGAAACCGCGCCTCCTCAAAACACTGAGCAATAATGGGAGTGATTTCCGCCTCAACGAACCTTCTGACTTCTGATTGTGTGAGCCGCTCTTCGTCCGATAGCAACGCGCCGATTCCCAATACGTCCAGACCTTCAAAAGCCATTTCACTCTCCCTTGTATTCGTGCCCTGGATTATTTACGTGATTGATAATTTCCGCGACGATCGCCACTCCAATCTCCTGTGGCGATCTTGCGCCGATCGACAGCCCAATCGGCGCGTGTACTCTCTTCAAAGCGGATTCTGAAACGCCCTCGCTTACGAGTTTCTTGAACACCGAAAGCACGCGTTTGCGACTGCCTATCATTCCAACATAGCTTGCGGGCGAACCGATGACATTCTTAAGACAGAGCTCATCGTATTGATGCCCACGGGTCACGATCACAACAGCCGTGTTGGTTGAGATGTTCACTCGTTCGTCGGCGCTCGCGTAATCACTGACAACCAGATTGATCGCCGGGTCCGGCAGTCTTTGCCGCGAAGCAAATTCTTCGCGATCATCGACGACGGTCACGCGGTAGCCGGTGAGTGCGCCGATCAATGCTACCGCTTGCCCGACATGTCCACCACCAAAGATAAGCAGCTCGAACTCGGGCCTGACTATCTCGATCGCCAGCGTAACGCGACTTCCCTTCTCATCGAGTACATCTACGAGATCCGCGATGCGCGCCTTTTCGGTCAAGGCTCGTACGGATCCGAGTACCTGCGAGGCAAGCTCTTTATCCATGATCGGCGGATGCAGCTCCTCGTCATAGACGCTTACGACCTGATTATCGCCACCGAGGATCCGAACAACAGCGACAGGTTCTCCCCTTCCCGCCCGCTCGCTTATCTTGCCGAGTAGTTCGCTATCCACGGTCCTCTTCAATTTGGACGAATCCTCATTGTGCAATGCGATACGCCGGGCGCGCTCGCACGATGACGCCCGGACGACTGACGCGTACGGTGATCCTGCGGGATTGATCATCTTTCTCATGGTGTGTGGGATAGTAAGCGAGCAGATACTGATGTCGAAGCTCCTCCGCTATCCGGCCGAGAGCAGATTTCAAATCGCCCAGGCGGTCTGCGCGTTCAACAACTCCGCCTGACATCTCTGCCAGTTGCTGCAGATATTCGTCCGCGCGCCGATAGGTCCGATCCAACTCACGCATGCTCTCCTCAAGTTTCACGTGCATCGCGGGCGTGTAGTTCGAATTGGCCGGACCTTGCAACTTCGCTTGCAGTTTGCGCTCGACATCCGCTCTCGTGGCGTATCGAATTGGATAAACGATGATGTCTTCGCTTTCAATTACCGCGTCGAGCGTTTCTTCTTCTGATATCTCACTGCTCGCGGTGTCGATGCCGTCGGTGAACAAGATGACTGCCTTTCTGCCGGGGACATCACGAAGGCGCTCCCAGACTGCCGTATACACAGCCTCGTACACCTGTGTAAACTCTCCGCCCTTGATCGATTGAACCGCGGACGCGAGCTTTGCAGAATCATTCGTCAGCTCGGAGAGAATCTCAACACTGTCATTGAAAGAAACAATCATCACCTGATCGTGCGGCCTAAGGTTACCCAGGAAAGCCATTGCCGCGGACTTGATCTGCTCTAGTGAGGCGCCAGTAGACCCACTCGAGTCCAACAGCAACGCAACACTGAATGGCTCCTCAACCGAACCGAAGACTTCGATGTTCTGTTTGACTCCGTCCTCAAGTATCGTGAACTCCGGTTGCTTGAGATCGCTCACGTAACGTCCGCCTGGCGCGCTGACAATCACCGGTACTTGCACCAGAGTAGTGTGAAGCTTGATAGGCTCGTCATCTTTCTGAACTCGTTGTTGCTGGCCGCTGACGGGCAGCGCCACCAGTGCGGCTAAGAGAACCAGAAGCACACTCGTGTTTGTTCGTGAAGTAGGTAATAACGGCATAACTACAACTCCTAAGTCCGACCCATCCCGAGGTAGTTGAATCCCTCCGACCGCATGGTCTCTGGTTCATAGATGTTTCGAAGGTCCACTATGTTTGGCTCGCGCATTACTTCCTTGAGCCGCGGCATATCGAGCCTTCTAAACTGGTTCCACTCAGTAACAACTACCAGCACGTCGCTTCCACGTGCGGCTTCGTACTCATCCTCGCAGTATTCGATATCTGGCAAAATCCGCCGCGCTGTCTCGATAGCCGCCGGATCATAAGCCCGAACTTGGGCTCCTGCGCGCAGCAGATCCTCGATTATCTTGAGCGCGGGAGCTTCTCTGATGTCATCGGTTTCCGGCTTGAATGCCAATCCGAGAATTGCAATCGTTTTGCCTTCGAGTTGCGGCACAAGGCGCCTTACGCGCTCAATAATCGCCTTTCTCTGCTGATCATTCACGTGCAACGCGGCTTCGACAATCAGCACGTCATAGTTGACGCTGCGACCCAACGCAACAAGCGCCTTCGCATCTTTTGGAAAACAACTCCCTCCGAATCCCGGGCCCGGATGCAGAAACTTCGAGCCGATGCGAACATCCATTCCCATTCCTTTCGCAACGTCATGCACATCCGCTCCAAGCAATTCGCATAATCGAGCAATCTCGTTAATGAACGACACTTTGGTCGCAAGGAAGGCATTCGATGCGTATTTGATCATCTCAGCGGATTCGGGCGTCGTTATCACGAACGGGGTTTCGATCAGGTACAGCGGTCTGTAGATGTCTTTCAAGATTGCAATCGCCTCTTCATCGGTGCAGCCGATGACGACACGATCAGGACGCATAAAGTCGTTGATTGCGGCGCCCTCTCTCAAGAACTCCGGGTTCGCGGCCACCGAGAAGCGGCTCGCTGTCCCTCTGTTCTCCTCAATGATCTTTTTTATCCGCGAAGCGGCGCCAACCGGAACCGTGCTCTTAGTCACGATCACTTTATAGCCGTTCAACGCCTTCGCAATCTCAAAAGCGACTTCGTCTATTTGACTCATGTCGGCTGAACCATCACCGCTGGGCGGCGTGCCGACTGCCAAGAACACTACCAGAGATTGTGCAACTGTACTCTTAAGATCAGTGCTGAAATCCAGCCGGCCCTCTCGGACGTTTTTCGCAACCAGCGCGTCGAGGCCCGGCTCGTAGATCGGCATTTGACCTGCCTTAATCGACGCAATTTTCGCTTCATCTTTATCGACGCAGGTCACCCTCATTCCGAAGTCGGCAAAGCACGCGCCGGTTACCAATCCGACGTAGCCTGTGCCGATCACCGCGATATGCATAATGAATCTAACTCCCGTTACAGCGCGCTTTTGAAATAAGCGATTGTGTTTACGAGTCCCTCTTCAAGGTTGACTCGCGGCTCCCAACCCAGGATCCTTCGGGCGCGGCCGATATCGGGCTGGCGTACGCGGGGATCATCGACAGGCAATGGTTTGTGTTCAATCACACTTCGGCTCGCTGTCAGCTCGATCACTTTATGAGCCAGCTCGATGACCGTGAATTCACCCGGGTTGCCGATGTTTGTCGGCAAATGGATATCGACGTCGCGGTTTGGGGTTTCACCCTCGGACTTCGACGGGCCAGTGTCGGGAGCCATCAGCAACCGCACGATTCCGTCGATCAGGTCGCTCACGTAGGTGAAGGACCGCGTCTGAGTGCCGTCTCCATAGATACTAAGAGGCTCCCCTTTCAACGCTTGAACGATAAAGTTCGACACGACGCGGCCATCATTTGGGCGCATTCTGGCGCCGTACGTATTGAATATCCTCACGAGCCGCGTATCCAGCCCATGATACCGGTGATAAGCCATCGTCATCGCCTCGCCGAATCGCTTGGCTTCGTCGTATACACCACGCGGCCCCACAGGATTTACGTGACCCCAGTATTCTTCGGGTTGAGGGTGAATCTGAGGATCACCATAGACCTCGGAGGTCGACGCCAGGAGGAAACGCGCGCCCTTCGCTTTCGCCAAACCGAGCGCCTTGTGAGTCCCGAGGCTGCCAACCTTTAGTGTCTGAATAGGAAGTTGAAGATAATCGATCGGACTAGCCGGCGAAGCGAAGTGCACCACCGCACCGAGATCTCCGCCGACAAACAAGTATTCGGTGACGTCCTGTCTTACGAATTTGAAACGCTCGTGACCGAACTGATGCTCGATGTTCTCGAGCCGCCCGGTGAGCAGGTTGTCGAACACAAGCACATCGTGCCCGTCGGCAATCATGCGATCAACGAGATGTGAGCCAAGGAATCCGGCGCCTCCTGTAATTAGGACTCGCATGTCAACCCACCTTCTCGTGTGATCGGAACCTGTAGAACGAAGCGATATTCTCCACGACATACTTCTGCGCCGCCTCATCGAGTTCAGGATAAACAGGTATCGAGAGCGCTTCTCGCGCGGCACGCTCGGCTTCGGGAAAGTCTCCTTCGCTATAGCCGAGATCCGTGAAACAGTCTTGCATGTGCAAGGGGACCGGATAATACACCTCGGTGCCAATCCCGTGATCCTGGAGGTAGGCTCGAAGCGCATCGCGGCCCCTTACACGAATCACAAACTGGTTGTACACGTGCCGGCCGTTGGTTGGCTCGAAAGGCAGCGCAACAGCTCTATCCGATGTGGATTCGGCCGCGCTAAAGAGCTCACGATATCTTTGGGCGTTAGCGCGGCGAGCATCCGCCCATCGATCAAGATGAGGGAGCTTAACACGCAGGATCGCAGCCTGAAGCGAATCCAGCCGGCTGTTGATGCCTACGAAATCGTGATAGTACTTTTTCTTTGCACCGTGCGATCGCAAGGTCCTGAGCGCCTCCGCGATTTCGGGGTCGTTCGTCGTGAGCAGGCCGCCATCGCCCGCGCCGCCAAGATTCTTGGAGGGATAAAAACTGAAGCAACCGATCTTACCGAGGCTCCCTGCCCTTCTCCCGCGATACTCGGCGCCAATAGCCTGAGCTGCGTCTTCTATCACTGGAATGTTGAGTCGCGCAGCCAACTCGTTGATTGAATCCATTTCAGCGCAGAGTCCGAAGAGATGAACCGGCATTATCGCTTTTGTTCGCGGAGTGACCGCGCGCTCCAGGCTCTCAGTCTTGAGATTGAAAGTCTCCGGATCGATGTCAACGAATATGGGCTTAGCGCCAAGGCGAACAACAGAACCGACCGTAGCGAAGAAACTGAACGGGCTCGTAATCACTTCGTCGCCTGGACCAACGCTACAGGCCATCAGTGCCAGCAGCAGCGCGTCTGATCCCGACGCGCAACCAATCGCGTACTCGCATTGACAGTAAACGGCGAGTTCGCGTTCAAGCTCGCGGACTTCCGGTCCCTGAATGAACTGCTGGCTGTTAAGCACTCGGATCACGGCGGATTCAATCTCTGGGGCAATCGTTTGGTGTTGCGCGGCCAGGTCCAACAGAGGAATTTTCATCTGAGCTTTTTCTTGCATCGACCGTTAGTGCTCCGGGGCAATCGTCAGTTTTCTCGGGGGTTAACCTGCCGGGCTTTTTGATCATATCGTGAAGAATCGCAGCCCGTCAAAAGTTAGTGGACTCTGGAATCTATCGGTCGTCGTGGCGGTCTTAGTAATCGCGCCTCAGCAATCCTGGGTCATGAAATCGCGAGCGCTTTTTGATGCGGTGCTCAAGCGTCAACAGAGTGCGCGGAATAACAAAATCAGTAATAACCGATGACAAAATATGTGAGGGTCGGAGCTCTGAATCAACAATCAATTAAACGACTCAACAACAAATCAAGGGTTTAGCGTCGCCGCGTTCGATGATTCTCTTTGGCATCCGTCTTGCCAAATGTAAAGACGAGCTTCGAAAGAACGGAAGGGTCGAAACGATCAGGGCAACGGGGGCTGCGCTGATTGATTCGACCCTTCTTTATTCTTGCGAATCAAATTAACTGGAAGCCTAAGCCAGTATGTTCGAGTGCTCGTCAGTCATTTCCCTCCACACCGGATTCCTGGAATGCATGCTAGCGTGCTTCAACAAGTCTCGGCGGAGTTCTGGGTTTGGCCCGCTCGGCGAGAAAGTCACTTATCCAATGATACTGGCTCACGTACTTGCTGGTTTCGTTCTTAAAGACTGCTCGAGTGTAGCTCTTGATAACATAGCGCCGCGTTACGCGGCCTCGGCTTGAGCGCATTCTGACGGGTACTTTGCGGCTCACCGTTATCGTTGGCCGCGCGTTTTGATCGGGCTCTTGCATCCAGTCTGTTGATTCGTTCGACAACAGAGTCAGAACGCGCCCGACACCGCCGTTGTAAGCCGCAGCCAGATACGGACCCACTCGATCCGCCGGAAGATCGTTGCGCGTGCGAATCGACTGCCAGTCTGAATCGCACAACAGCACTTGAGCCATCACGGCGTTGATCGGGTCGGACATCGCCTGCGCGAAGTCTGATCTCAACCCCGCAACGGGATATCGATTCAACAAAAGTATATATGTGGAAGGAATCATTTGAACCAAGCCGCGGGCGCGCGCAGGACTGACGGAGTAGGCATAAGCCTTATCCCGATTCGTAGCAATCACGGTCAGAACTCGTTCGGCGAGAGGCTTGGTTAATCCGGCGCTCTTGAATTCGCCGGGATCGATGTGCTCGTTCAGCAGCAGCACTCGCAGGACGTCTCTTGGGATGACTTCAACCACGCGCTGCCCGGGAAAGGCCCGAGACATGACCGCGCGTTCGCGCAACCGGGAATACGCCTTTTCGATAAAACCGTTCTGAACTTCGATCCCGCGCTTGATGACTTCTTCGGTTTTGATTTCCGCTGAGTACGGCGTGTAAACAGCTTCGATGACTGGATCACCGGGGCCGAAGCGATTGCCCTCGTTAGATACCGGATACTTGACCGCGACGACTTTCCCGCCGGCCGGATCGATGCACGCGAAGTCGGAGTTGATACCGTTCTCACGCCGCATAGAAATGATGAAGCCCTCTGTAAGAACCTCAAACGCCGCGTCTCGCTTAACGGCCCGCACGACTTTGATCTTCCCCGAAGGCTCGAGAATGGCGAGCGCCATCTCGCGGCCGACGATTCCAGTTATTGGAACATCCTGATAGCGCCGCCGGCTGATTCGCACCCGCCGTGTACCGACGACCCCCATTTGTAATTGCACCGATTCCCCCTTGAGCCGTTCCCTGCCCTCTTCAATCTTCTTGAGCAAGTCGTAACGAGGTTCTTCGGCGTGAAAGGTCAATCCCAGAACACCACCACTCAGGATGACGAGAAAACAAATAGCGATTTTGATCATCGGGCCAGGTCTCCCACGTGAAATACTGATGTTCGAATAGTAGCAAGTCCGAGTTTTAATACTCAACGGTTTTCTTTCAGGCAAGATATTCGCAATAACTCGGTTGCTCCTCGCAATCTCGGCGCGGAAGCTTGCGGGGAGCGGGATTGAAGCGATTGACCACCTAACCAGACGGCCTCTCGAAACTGCTTAACAACCACGAATCGTCGCTCGCTTTAGAGGAGTAGGACACAGCAGTAGGACACAGTTCATTGGACACGTGTGAAGAATACTACTTGAAACAATCTCTCGCTTTGGTACAATCGGTCGTCTCGAAGCCGGGTCGCCGAGACCCGAAGTGACAATCACCTCACTAAGCGGAGTAACAATGGCCTGGATCAGCGTTTCTTCCAGGTGCTCCTGTCGCTGGTCCAGTGTTGACGCAGTTCAGCGCAAGCAAGGTGCAGCCTTGTCAGGAGGTTCCTATGCGTTTCTCCTCTGATCTCGGTAGCTTCAATCGGCTCGATCGAACCGTACTTGCTCGGCATAACCGAGCCAGTTCGCGTAGGCGGCTCCGTCAACCCGCGCAATCAAGGTTAAATGCGGTTCTCAGAAGGCGACCCGTTAGGATCCTGATCTGCTTTGCAACAATGCTCAACCTTCTGATCTGGCCCGCGCCGGGAATCACCCTCAAATCATTCGAGCCCGCGTCCGCGC
>Ga0070705_100000164_pt1 | contig 38487 bp, 32 predicted proteins | sample KBSK5253metaG_FD_65455 | JGI IMG/M metagenome (GOLD analysis project Ga0070705, IMG submission 65455) | Corn, switchgrass and miscanthus rhizosphere microbial communities from Kellogg Biological Station, Michigan, USA - KBS K5-25-3 metaG | ecosystem: Host-associated > Plants > Roots >... | reverse complement strand
TGATGTCCGCCGAGACCGGCGAGACGCTGGCGGTGATGGACGCCACCCGGCTCACGGCCTGGCGCACGGCCGCGGCGTCGGCGCTGGCGAGCCGGTATCTGTCGCGGCCGGATGCGGCGCGCCTGCTGATGGTGGGGGCGGGGGCGCTGGCGCCATTCCTGGTGCGAGCGCATGCCTCCGTGCGGCCGATCCGCGAGGTGGCCGTGTGGAACCGGTCACGACCGCGCGCCGAGGCGCTCGTCGCCGAGCTGGCGCGCGCAGGCATTGCCGCAGCGATCGCCGATGACCTGGCCGCGGCGGTGGCCGAGGCGGACATCGTCTCCACGGCGACGCTCTCGTCCGAGCCGGTCGTTCGCGGTGCGTGGCTCCAGTCCGGCACGCACCTCGACTGCGTCGGCGCCTTCAAGCCCACCATGCGCGAGACAGACGACGATGTGGCGCGCCGCGCCCGCATCTTCGTCGATACCCGCGCCGGCGCCTTCGCCGAGGCCGGCGACATCCTGCAGTCGCTCGATGCGGGCGTGATCGGCAAGGAGGAGGTGCTGGGCGAGCTTGCCGAGCTGTGCCGCGGCACGGTGCAGGGGCGCACGTCAGCTGAGGAGATCACCCTCTTCAAGTCGGTCGGCGCCTCGATCGAGGATTTGGCTGCGGCGGTGGCGGTGTATGAGCATTGGAAGGGGCCAGACCCTGCGGGTCTGACCCCAAGTTGAATCTGCGCGGAATTGGGCGTCCCAGGGCGACCGCGAAAGTTTGCCACCTGCGTGCAGCTCGTCTAAACCCTGAAAAAACCCAGGAGTTGGAGCATGGGGTCAGACCCGCAGGGTCTGACCCCGCGGGCCATGGGCGAGACCACCAAAGTCAAGATCTGCGGCCTCAAGACGGAAGCGGCACTGGAGACGGCGCTCTCCGGGGGCGCAGACTATGTCGGGCTCGTGTTCTTCCCGCCGAGCCCGCGCGACCTGACGCCGGCGGTCGCCAAGCCGCTGGCAGCGAAGGCACGCGGGCGGGCCAGGATCGTGGCGCTGATGGTGGACCCGGACGACGCGCTTCTGGATGCGGTGGTCGCGGCTGTCGATCCCGATCTGCTGCAGCTGCACGGCGAGGAGAGCCCGGAGCGGGTGGCCGAGGTGCGGCGCCGCTGGGCCAAGCCGGTGATGAAGGCGGTCAAGGTCGAGACGGCGCAGGATGCCGAGGCCGCGTTGCCCTACCGCGGCATCGCCGACCTCGTCCTGTTCGATGCGCGCCCGCCCAGGGGCAGCCCGCTTCCCGGCGGCAATGGCGCGCCGTTCGACTGGCGCGCGCTTGCCGAGGTGAAGGACAAGGTGGCCTACATGCTCTCGGGCGGCCTGACGCCGGACAACGTGTCGGAGGCCATCCGGGTGACGGGCGCGGCCATCGTGGATGTGTCATCGGGGGTGGAGGTGCGGCCTGGCGAGAAGGACCCGGAGTTGATCCGGCGCTTCCTTCGGGCGGTAAAGACGGCTAATCAGGCCGCTCAAACGTAGGGTGCAATAAGGCGATAGCCGCATTGCACCGATCTTCGCCGTTGTTATCGGTGCAATGCGCCTTCGGCTTATTGCACCTACGGGAGCGGCAACCTGCGGGCGAGGCGCCCATCGGGATTCAGGCCATGGCGACGACGACGAGCAAATCCAAGGAGCAGAAGCTCAACACGTATCGGGGAGGCCCGGACGAGCAGGGCTTCTTCGGGCTGTTCGGCGGGCGGTTCGTGGCCGAGACGCTGATGCCGCTAATCCTGGACCTGGAGCGGGCCTACGAAGAGTCCAGGCGCGACCCGGCGTTCCAGACGGAGATCGACCACCTCAATGCCCACTACGGCGGCCGGCCGAGCCCGCTTTATTTCGCCGAGCGCCTGACCGAGCATTTGGGCGGCGCCAAGATCTACTTCAAGCGGGATGAGCTGAACCACACCGGCAGCCACAAGATCAACAACTGCCTGGGGCAGATCCTGCTCGCCCGGCGCATGGGCAAGACCCGCATCATCGCCGAGACCGGGGCCGGCCAGCACGGCGTGGCGGTGGCCACCGTGTGCGCGCGCTTCGGGCTGCCGTGCGAGGTCTTCATGGGCGCCGTGGACGTGGAGCGGCAGAAGCCCAACGTGTTCCGCATGAAGCTGCTGGGCGCCAAGGTCAACGCCGTCACGTCAGGCGCGCAGACGCTCAAGGACGCCATGAACGAGGCGCTGCGCGACTGGGTCACCAACGTGCGGGATACGTACTATCTGATCGGCACGGCGGCGGGGCCGCACCCCTATCCGGCCATGGTGCGCAACTTCCAGTCGGTGATCGGCAACGAGGTGCGCGCCCAGATGCTGGAGGCCGAGGGTCGCCTGCCCGATACGCTGGTGGCGTGCATTGGCGGCGGCTCCAACGCCATCGGCCTGTTCCACCCGTTCCTGGACGACGAGAGCGTGGCGATGTACGGCGTGGAGGCCGGCGGCAAGGGCCTCGACGTGGAGAACGGCCACTGCGCCTCCATGACCGGCGGCAAGCCCGGTGTGCTGCATGGCAACCGCATGTACCTGCTGCAGGACGCCGACGGGCAGGTGCTGGAGGGGCATTCGATCTCGGCGGGCCTCGACTATCCGGGCGTGGGGCCGGAGCACTCCTGGCTCAAGGACACGGGCCGCGTCGCCTACGTGCCGGCCACCGACAAGGAGGCGCTCGACGCCTTCCAGATGTGCACCAGGCTCGAAGGCATCATCCCGGCGCTGGAGCCGTCGCACGCGCTGGCGTGGGTGAAGAAGCTGGCGCCGACGCTGCCGAAGGACAATCTGCTGGTGATGAACATGTGCGGCCGCGGCGACAAGGACATCTTTGCTGTCGCCGGGCATCTGGGGATGGAGATGTAATGGCGCGAATGGCGAGTAGCGAATGGCGAATAGGAAGTGCGGCGCGAATCGAGCGCCAGCACCCCATTCGCCACTCGCCATTCGCCATTCGCCTCCTTGAGATTGAGGTTCGGCCCTGACTACCACGACACGCATCGACCGTCGCTTCGCGGCACTGAAGGAGCAGGGCCGCAAGGGGCTGGTGACGTTCGTCACGGCCGGCGATCCCGACTACGAGACCGCGCGCGAAATCCTGCTCGGCCTGCCGGGCGCTGGCGCCGACGTCATCGAGCTCGGCATGCCGTTCTCCGATCCGATGGCCGATGGGCCGGCCATCCAGGCGTCCTCGCTGCGGGCGCTCAAGGCGGGCCAGACCATGCGGCGCACCCTGGAGCTGGTGCGTACGTTCCGGGCCAAGGACCAGGACACGCCGATTGTGCTGATGGGCTACTACAACCCCATCTACGTCTACCCGAGCGAGCGTTTCCTCGATGACGCCGCCGCGGCCGGCGTCGATGGACTGATCGTGGTGGACGTGCCGCCGGAGGCCGACGCCGAGCTGTGCCTGCCGGCCAGGGCGCACGGGCTCAACTTCATCCGGCTGACCACGCCCACCACGGACGAGCGGCGGCTGCCGGCCGTCCTCGCCAATACCTCGGGGTTCCTCTACTACGTGTCGATCACGGGCATCACCGGGGCTGCTGCGCCGGAGGTGAAGGCCGTTCATTCGCACGTTGCGCGAATCAGGAAATCGACGCAGCTTCCGGTGGCAGTGGGCTTCGGCATCAGAACACCGGCCCAGGCCAAGGAGATAGCTGCTGTGGCGGATGCCGTCGTGGTCGGCTCGGCGCTGGTGGAGACAATTCGTAACACCCTCGGACCAAAGGGGGAATCGACTGGAAATACGGTCCCTGGCGTCTTAAATCTGGTGCAGGATTTGTCCGGCGCACTGCGGTCCGGTTAATACTTCGGCAAATGGGTTTCGCCCCAAGAGGTTGGGGCAAGTCCCAAGGCGCGACCCGGAGGTCGTCATCACTGTGGTCGGCAAGGAGCGTTCGGCGTGAACTGGATCAGCAACTACGTCCGCCCGAAGATCCGCAGCCTGCTGCCGTCCTCGAAGCACCAGATCCCCGAGAACGCGTGGGTCAGGTGCCCCGAGTCCGGGCAGATGGTGCACCACAAGGACCTGGAGGCCAACCAGTTCGTCTTCCCGGGCTCCAACTACCACGTGCGCATGAGCGCGCAGCAGCGCTTCCAGAATTTCTTCGACGGCGGCGAGTACATGAAGGCGCCGGTGCCGGAGGTGCCGCAGGACCCCCTCAAGTTCCGCGACGGGCGCCGGTACACCGAGCGGCTGAAGACCGCGAAGACGGCCACCGAGCTGGACGACGCGGTGGTGGTGGGCGAGGGCCTGCTGGAGGGCCTGGCCGTCGTGGCCGCGGTGCAGGACTTCCGCTTCATGGGCGGCTCGCTCGGCATGGCGGCCGGCGAGGCCGTCATTACCGGCCTGCTGCGGGCCGTGGACAAGCGCACGCCGTTCGTGCTGTTCGCCGCCTCGGGCGGGGCGCGGATGCAGGAGGGCATTCTCTCCCTCATGCAGATGCCGCGCACGACCATCGCGGTGCAGCGCCTCAGGGAGGCGCGGCTTCCCTACATCGTGGTCCTCACCGACCCGACTACGGGCGGCGTCACGGCCTCCTACGCCATGCTGGGCGACATCCATATCGCCGAGCCCGGCGCGCTCATCTGTTTCGCTGGCCCGCGCGTGATCCAGCAGACCATCCGCGAGCAGCTGCCCGAGGGCTTCCAGCGCGCCGAGTATCTGCTGGAGCACGGCATGATCGACATGGTGGTGCACCGGCACAACCTGCGCTCGACGCTCGCCAGGCTGTGCCGCCTGATGTCGGCGGGCGGCGCCACCGCCAAGGTCGGGGCCGGGGGAGAGCGCGGCGGCCATCTCAACGGCAGCGCCGTGGATGGCCGCACCATCGAGACGCTGGCGCGCGCCTCCGACGTGATCGACGCCGAGCCGGTGGACGACAGCCAGCGCATCGAGATGCGCCAGCCCGACAGGCGCGACAGCGACGGCAAGACCCGTCCCGGCCCGCGCGATTCGATTCACAGCTGAACTCACCCGTCATCCCGGACGGAGCGTTGCGAGCCGCAGGAGAGCAGCGCGCCGACCCGGGACCCCGTGAGGGTTGCGCTTCGTGGCCGGCGCCTCGGCTTCCGGGATGACGGGTGGTGTAGGATAGGCCCATGCGCACGAGCGACGAGCTGCTTGCCGAGCTGAAGGGGCTGCATCCGCTCCTGATCGACCTGTCGCTCGGCCGTATCGAGGCGCTGCTGGGCAAGCTCGGCCATCCCGAGCGCCGGCTGCCGCCCGTGGTCCATGTGGCGGGCACCAACGGCAAGGGGTCGGTGACGGCGTTCCTGAAGGCGATGCTGGAGGCGGCGGGCCTCAAGGTGCACGTCTACACCTCGCCGCATCTGGTGCGCTTTCACGAGCGCATCGCGCTGGCCGGAGCCGACCGCCGCGCGCGCCCCATCGGCGAGAGGGAGCTGGTGGACCGGCTCGCCGCAGTGGAGCGCATCAACGTCGGCGAGCCGATCACGTTCTTCGAGATTACGACGGCTGCCGCCTTCCTGGCGTTCGCCGAGACGCCTGCCGACGCCGTGATCCTGGAGGTGGGTCTCGGGGGACGGCTCGACGCCACCAACGTGATCGCGCGGCCGGCGCTCAGCGTCATCACGCCCGTCTCGCTCGACCATGCCGACAAGCTGGGCGCCACGGTCGCCGAGATCGCCGGCGAAAAGGCCGGCATCCTCAAGACCGGCGCCGCCGCGGTCGTATCGATGCAGCCGCCCGAGGCGCTCGACGTGATCCGGGCCAGGGCGCGCGAGGTGGTGGCGCCGCTGTCGGTGTGGGGCGAGGACTTCGAGGCTTTCGAGCAGAACGGCCGCCTGGTGTTCCAGAGCGCCGAGCGGCTGCTCGACCTGCCGCTGCCGGCGCTGATCGGCCAGCACCAGATCGGCAACGCCGGCACCGCCGTGGCTGCGGCGCTGCGGCTGAAATGGCTCGGCCTCACCGTCGATGCCATCGAGGAGGGCCTGCGGCAGGTACGTTGGCCCGCACGCATGCAGCGCCTCGACGACGGGCCGCTGGCGCGGCTGCTCAGGCCCGGCTCGGAGCTGTGGCTCGACGGCGGGCACAACCCGGCCGGCGGGCAGGCCATCGCCCAGACCCTGGCGGAGCTGGAGGAGCGGGCGCCCAAGGAGGTCAGCCTGGTCGTCGGCATGATGCGCAACAAGGACGCCGCGCGTTTCCTGGAGCATTTCCGCGGGCTGGCGCGCCGCGTCGTCACTGTGCCTGTCCCGGCCGGCCCCGAGGCCGCCTATGCGCCCGAGGAGCTGGCCGCCGTCGCCGTCTCAGTCGGCCTTGCCGCCACGCCGGCCGTCGACGTGGGGGCCGCCCTGCGCAGCCTGCAGGGGCCGGACGACGGGCCGCAGCGCATCCTGATCTGCGGCTCGCTCTATCTTGCGGGGCAGGTGCTGGCCCTGCAGGAAGGCGTGCAGGCCCAGGCGAATTGAGCTGGTGTCGCGGCCCGTAGGGCGCAATCGTGCGAAGCGCGATTGCGCCGATACTGACCCTGCGGCGAGCGGTGCCGCTCCAAGGGGAGAGCGAATCGGCGCAATGCCGCTCCGCAGCATTGCGCCCTACGGGCGGCGCTCGCCGTATCCGCCCGGTCGCGCATGCTTGGCCAGCGCCTGCTCGAACGCCCTGAAATCGTTCGGTTTGGGATTGTCGCGATGGAACGAGGAGAAAGGCCAATCCTCTACGTTGGCGACGAGGCCGTGCTTGACGGGATTATACCAGCAGTAGTCGATGTGGTGGGCGTAGTCGCGCTCGTCGCGGATCAGATGCTCCCAGTAGCGCCGCTGCCAGATACCGCGCTCGCCGCGTGCCTGTCGCGTCTTGGTGCGCCACTCGCGGTTGGGAAGGGACTTCGAGACCCCCACTTTGATCAGCCGCCAGCGCAGCGGGAAGTCGCAGTCCCCATCCGGCAGGCTCCACACTGCGTGCATGTGGTCGGGCAACACCACCATCGCATCGACGTGGAAGGGCAGGCACCGCTGCGTGTCGCGCACCGCGTCACGGAGCACATCGATGTGCTCGATCAGCAGGCGGCTGCTGCGGTCGAAGAGATGACCGTGAAGAACCAGCAGCCGCCCGGAACGAAGGCTCGACGGAAATTCGGCATACAGCATTATGGACGATTGTTCCGTAGTGCGCAATCGTGCGAAGCGCGATTGCGCCGAGCCAACCTTGCCATAGGCTGTATCGCCCGAGGAGAGAGCGTATCGGCGCAATGCCGCTTCGCAGCATTGCGCCCTACGGTTTGGCCTACTCCCGCTTCAAAATCCCATCCACCAGACGGCGTGCCCAGCCGGCGGCGCGGAAGTCGCGCTTCAGCGCGTCGGGGTCGTACACCGTATCGACCCACTCCAGGAACGGCATCGGCCGGCGCTTGTTGTCCTCCAGGTACTTCTCGAAGAAGCGGTCGAGGATGCCGGTGTCGGCCTGGCGGAAGTGACCGTAGCGCAGCGACAGCTCCTTCGTGGCTTGCTCCAGCGGAACGCCTTCCTGGAAGAACCTGTAAAGCACGCTCATGAGCCCGACGCGGTCGGCGCCCGACTTGCAGTGCATCAGCATCGGGTATTCGATCGCAGCGAACAGATCGCGCGCCCCACGGATCTCCTCGCGCGTCGGCGCGGACCGCGAGCGGACCTGGAAGTTGACGAGCTCGATGCCCTTGCGCTCGCAGATGGCCTGCTCCAGCCAGTAGGCGCCGCACAGGCGCTCGCCGCGCAGGTTGACGATGGTCTTGAGGCCGCGGCGCTTGAGGGCGCGGATGTGGTGCGGCGCCGGCTGGGCCGAGCGCCACGCGCGGGCGCCCAGGCGGTGCCGGTTGACGTAGAGCATGCGGAAGATGCCGTGGTCGATCAGCAGCATGTCGAAATACCAGAACAGCCGGCCGAACCGGCGCCGCACCCAGCCCGGAGTGCGCGCGATCGCCGCCACGCGCCATCCGCGGGTCACGCGCTTGACCCTGCGCCACAGGGGGCGCCAGTCGAGCCGCGGACCAGACGCGGGATCGGGCATGGGCGCCGGCTCCGCGGGCGGCTCGGTGCCCGGGCCACCAGTGCCGGGGCCGATATCGGCCCCGGATGAGGCGTGCCCGCTTCGATCAGGAGGGCGGCTCAAAGTCTTCGCAGTCTCCAAAGTCACTATCCTCTGGCCGGGCCTCTGGCGGGCCCTCTGGCCGGGACCTTATTGACGCCGCGGCCGTTTGGCGCCATTGCCCGACTGAGCCGCCGCGGGCGAGGGTACGGCGTCGCCGGCATCCCGAAGGCTCCTGTTCCCCGATCGATGCGCCATACCGAGCAATCCTCCGTCATGCAGCATACCTCAAACCCACCCGCCCCCGGCCGCCTGCCAGGCGGATTGATGGGGATCGACCGACCCGCCGCGGCTCTGCTGGCCGCGATCCTGGGGCTGGGCCTGCTGCGGGCGGTGCTGGCGGCCACGATCGGTCTCACCGAGGATGAAGCCTACTACCGCTTGTGGGCGCTCGCGCCGGCCATGGGCTATCTCGATCATCCCCCGATGGTCGGGTGGATGATCGCGCTTGGACGTTGGGTCGGCGGCGATACCCCCTTCGGCATTCGCTTCCCGGCGATCCTGATCTCCCTCCTGGGTCCCCTCGTTCTATGGCGAACGGCCGCCATCCTGTTCGGTCCAATTGCCGCACGCCGCGCGGTGTGGATCGCGCTGGCGATGCCGCTGTTGGCGGTCGGCGGCGTGCTCATCACGCCGGATACCCCCTCCGTCCTGTTCTGGGGCCTCGCGGGCTGGGCGCTGGCGGAGCTCTATGCCTCGCGCAACGCCAACTGGTGGCTGGCGGTGGGGGTGTTCGCCGGCCTCGGCCTCGTGTCCAAGTATTCCAACCTCTTTGTGGGCGCAAGCATCCTGCTGTGGCTCTCCCTGTCCCGCGCCAACCGGGCGTGGCTGCGCTGCTGGCAGCTGTGGGCGGGCGGCGCTGTCGCGATCCTGCTGGCGTTGCCCGTCGTACTGTGGAACGCCCAGCACGACTGGGCGTCGTTCGCCAAGCAATTCGGGCGCGTTGCCGAAGGGCATGGCCTGACCGTGGTCTATCTGGCGGAATCGATCGGCGGATCGGTTGCTCTGATGAGCCCGGTCATCGCCGTCCTCGCCGTGCTCGGGCTCAGGAGGGCGGCGCGCTCGACGGTTGCGGGCGACCCGCCCGCCGCGCTGCTGGTGGCGGGGATGCTGCCGTTTCTCGCCTACCTGCTCGTGCATTCACTCCACGACCGTGTGCAGGCGAATTGGATGGCGCCGCTCTATCCCGCGTTCGCCGTCTGCGCCGCGCTGGCGCTGGGTGTGATCGAGACCCCGGCGAAACCGGACCATGCCTTCGGGAGACTGGGGCGTTGGGCACTGGGCATCGGCCTGTTGCTGTCAGGCCTGATCTATTGGCATACGGTGCACCCGCTCGTTCTCCTGGCGGGACAGAAGGATCCGACCAACCAGACGCGGGGCTGGCGTCAGCTTGCCGCCGAGGTCGAGCGGATGCGCGCGGAAACGGGCGCCTGCTGGATCGCCACGTCGAGCTACGCAACGACCGGCCAGCTCGCCTACGAGCTGAGGGACAAGGCGCCGGTGGTGCAGCTCAACGAGCGGATTCGCTACCTTCACCTGCCGGCCCCGGACGCGGCTGTTCTGAAATGCCCCGCCCTTTACGTGGAGCTTGAGCGGCGGGCCGACGCCGCTTGGCTCGGGGGCCAGTTTCGATCGGTCACCCGGCTTCAAAGCCTGACCCGCAGCTACAACGGCGTTCCTCTTGCGGCCTATGCCGTCTATTTGGGCAAGGAGCTTGATTCGGCGGCTTTCCGGTGACGGCTGTCGTATGTCGGACGCGCTCCATGTCATCGCGTTGTAATAATCTGCAATGAGCCCTTCACATCCGGCCGCCAAGATGCGATCAATTGGCCGGGGCTGAGGGGGAGATGGTATGGCGGACCTCGTCAAGGCACTGGTCGGCACGGGTAAAGACGTGACCGATCTGGTGGCTGCCGTTCTGATTCTGGTTGGAGGGCTCCTGATCATGGGAGCGCTGGTGTTCCGGGTCTTCATCCATCCGGAGTGGACTTTCGACGAAGCGCTGAGCGCGCTGTGGCCGTTCCTGGCCGTGGGCTTCGTCGGCGTGGCCCTGGGGTGGCTGGTGGACCGGGTGGAGACGCCCTCTCTCAGGCCACGCGATCGCCGCGGCGCCGCCCGCAGAGCCAACCACGGTGCCATGGGTCCGCAGGATACCCGCCCGATCGGCTGAGGGCGGCGCGTCTCTTCACGTCCGGTGCGAGCTGCCGCCGAGGGCGGTCGCCAGCTCCAGGACGCGGTCCCGCGCCCGCGACGGGCGGGTGGCGCCGTCCAGCGGCACCAGCGCGCTCAGCGTGGTGCCACCCGGGCCGGATCGGATCTCCAGGCTGCCGCCGAACTCCCGCAGGCGCGACCGCATGCCGGGGATGCCGACGCCGCTCCGGGCGGCGATTGTCTCCGACGGCCCTGTCGGGCCGCACATGCCGCGCCCGTCGTCGACGACCACGAGCTGCAGCGTCGTTGCCGTCATCCTGAGGCTGGTCGACACGTGCGATGCGCAGGCGTGCCTGTGCACGTTGGCGAGCGCCTCCTGGATGATGCGCAGGAGCGAGCACTGCAGGTCGAAGCCGAGCTCGTCCACCTTGCCGGCAACGCTCATGTGCACGTCCAGCCCGGTGCGCCGCGCGAAACCGTCGAGGTACGTGCGCAACGTACGCTCCAGGCCGTCGTTCTCAAGGGCGAGGGGATGCAGCAGGTACGTGAACACGCGCAGCTCGCGCGTCGCCTCCTCCAGGGAGGTCTCCACATTCTCCAGAAGCTTGTGCACACCAGGATACGCGACGGACTTGGCCTTCAGTGTCATAAGGTTCAGGGTGGCGGCGACGAGGTGCTGCGCAGTGGAATCGTGCAGCTCCTGGGCAATGCGCTGGCGCTCCTCCTCGCGCAGTGTCGAGATCTGTCCCGACAGCTCGCTCATCGCCTCCCGCGCCTGCTTGACATCGGTCAGGTCCTCGTTGGCCACGATCAGGGGGGCGTCGCCGTCCCAGTCGAAGCGGGCGGCGCTGAGTTGGAACCAGCGGCGCCCTTCGGCGGCCTCGACGCTGTAGGCGAAACGCGCGGTCGTCCGCTCGCCGGCGAGGACCGCCCGCAGCCCCCGGCAGACGGCCTCCGCCTCCTCGCCGTTCCGGGCCGAGGCGCAGAAGGCCAGGTAGTCGGAGCCGACGGCGGCGCCAGAGAACGCCGGGCGCGGTCCGGTCTCGCCCGCCCAGGCCCGGTTCGCGGCCACGATCGTGCCGGCCGCGTCGAGGATGGCGATCTCGGTCGAGAGGGCATCCAGCGACGACTGCAGGAGGTGCCGGGCGCGGGCAACCTCCCGCTCGGCTCGTTTGCGCTCGGTGATGTCGCGAAACAGGATGCTGGCCCCGTCCCGCGATGGATGGATGTGAAGGTCGAGCCAGGCCCCCGGTCGCCCGCGCGATTCGATCTCGAGGCTGCGCGGGATGCGCTGCTCGACCACCTGGCGGACCGCGTCCGCCAGCTCGGGCGGCGGCGCGACGACGGCGCGGTAGGATCGTCCGATTACGGCGTCGCGGCGGGTCTTGAGCCAGATCTCGGCCTTCGCATTCATGTCGACGATGCGAAAGTGCCGGTCCAGCGCGACGTAGCAGTCGCCGATGGTGGAGAGGATATCGTCCAGGCGGGCGATGCTGGCGGGAAGCTCCGCATTCGCTCGTTTGGTCTCGTCGATGTCGGTGACAACGCCGACCACCCGGGAGACGGCGCCGGTGTCGGCGCGGGCCAGCACGCTGTCCCGGCACCTGAGCCAGCGGTAGTGGCCGTCGGCGCCCTTGATGCGCAGCTCATGGCTCAGGATCTCGCCGTCGGCAGCCCGCTCGACGGCCTCCAGGTGGCGGCGGAAGCCCGCCAGGTCCGCCGGGTGGACGAGCCGCTCGAAGTCGGAAAGCCTCAGCCGCTGCGAGCGCACCGCGGCGAATCCCAGCACCTCCCGCACCCGGTGCCCCAGGAAGGCGATCCGACGCCAGGGCAGGTGGTAGACGTAGATGACATCGGGAGAGGCGCCCACGACCCGCCGCAGCATGTGCTGGGCGCGTTGCTCCCGGTTTCTCGCGGCGCGGTCGAGCATCATGGGGCGCACGCTCCTGCTGTCGACGACGACTGAACCAGCCACTCCCGGCGAGCGTCCCCATTCTCCCGGCAATCTCCCCGGCAATCTCCCGGGAGATCTCCCGGGCCAGCGCGATCTTCTTGAGAGCGCTCCTGGCGCTCGTCAGCGCGGGCAGCCCCGAGACCCGAACGCGGCGTGAGAGGTGCGTGGTTGATGGGTGCCCCCCGTGCAACTTGACATTGAACAGCCGTAGCCAGCCCTCCGAACGATGTCCAGGAGGGGCCGTCCCGGCGCCCCGAACTTCTCGGGTTAAGGGTTAACCCCGAATAGCCGCGGCGCAGCACCTGAAAGAGGGGCCTCGGGCGGAGCGGCAGGGGCGGGGCCATCCGACTGCCGACACCCGGCTGCCTATTCGACAACATCCGGCTGGCGGCACGGAAGCCGACATAGGTCTGGCGTCAACCATGGCCACGCGGAGGGCCGGAAACCTTCGGTCGAGCGACGTTCGCCAAGCTGCTCAACGTCTCAGTCGTCGCTGCTGGCAACTTCCCCGTGCGCGGCAAAGCATTCAGCCGTCAACGCATCGTGCTCGACCCACCGTGGAGGGCCTTGGCGGCAGCTTGGCCTGGATCGCCGTTCGACCACACAGCCTAGTCCCGCGTCCCACCACCCCGGCGGCCCATCTTCTTCAGCATGGCGATCTGGCGGCCGTACTCGATCATCGGCACCGCCGGCGTGCCGCCGACGCGGGCCCCCGCCGGCACGTCGTGGGTCACGTGCGCCCAGCCGGCGACCTGCACGCCCGTCCCGATCTTGATGTGGCCGACAGCGCCGGCCTGCCCGCCCATCACCACGAAGTCGCCGAGCTCGGTGGAGCCCGAGATCCCGACGTAGGCCACGAGCACGCAATGGCGGCCGACCACCACGTTGTGGGCGATCTGCACCATATTGTCGATCTTGGTGCCCTCGCCGATCACCGTGTCCTTGAGCGCCCCGCGGTCGACGCAGCTGTTGGCGCCGATCTCCACGTCGTTCTGGATGATGACCCGGCCGATCTGGGGCACTTTCAGGTGCCCCTTGGGCCCCATGGCGAACCCGAAGCCGTCCTGGCCGATGCGGACGCCGGCGTGCAGGATCACGCGGTCGCCGACGAGCGCGTGGGTCACGCTGGCGTTGGGGCCGATGTAGCAGCCGCGGCCGATGGCGACGCGATACCCCACCACGGCGCCCGCCGCCACCGTGGTCCCCCGTCCGATCTGGGCCTCGCGGCCGACGATGGCGCCCGGCTCGATGTGGACATCCTCCTCGATCGCCGCGCTCGGGTGGATGGGCGGATCGCCGGCGGACGCCATGGCCCCCTTGGGGGTGCCCGAGCCGGGGTAGAACAGCGTCAGCGCCTGGGCGAAGGCCCGGTAGGGCGCGTCCACTGCGAGCGCGGCCGTGCCTGCGGGCACGCGTGTCGCGAAGGCCGGCGCGATCAGGCAGGCGGAGGCGCGCGTCGCCGCCAGTTGCGGCAGGTACTTGCGGTTATCGAGGAAGGCGAGGTCGCCGCGCTCCGCGTCGGACAGGGCCTTCACGTCCCGGACCAGCGCATCCGCATCGGCGCCCGGTGCCAGCGTGGCGCCGAGCTTGTCCGCCAGCACGCGCAGGGACATGGGGGCCGTTCGATCGAAGAATCCCGGATGCTCCATGGCTACCTTGCAAGGATGAGGGGGGAACGCGAAGGGCCGTCCCGGCGGTACGCCGCGACGGCCCCAAGCTAGCACCAAATGCTTCAGGCTGTCTCTTTGGCCGAGACCTGGAACTTGGTCTTGGCCGTCACCTAGAACTTGGTCGAGGCGCCGAAGCGGATCAGCTGCTCGTCGTCGAAGTCCTTCTTCAGGAAGGCCTTGGCGATGTCGAGCCGCAGCGGTCCGAGCGGCGAGTTCCACAGGATGCTGAAGCCAGCCGACGCACGGATGGAGGAGTCGTCAGCGAGGCAGATCTTGCCTGCAGCCGGGACGTTACCCACGCAATTTGGATCGTTGAGCTTGCTCGCGAAGGCACCGGCACCGAACAGTGAGCCCGCATCCACGAAGACCGCGCCGCCCATTCCCAGATCCTCGGGGATCAGAGGCAGCGGGAAGCGCACCTCGGCGGTCGTGGCCCAGAATGTCTCGCCACCCAGGGCATCCTGATTGATGCTGCTGAGGTCACGCGGGCCGAAGCCGCCGCGGTTGAAGCCGCGGATGGTCTCGCCGCCCTTGTAGAAGAGGTCGATCAGGCGCACGTCGTCGCCGCCCCAGCCCATGATGTGACCTCCGACCGCACGTCCGACGAAGGTGAGCTTGTCGGTGATCGGGTAGTAGAAGCGTGCCTCGCCCGTGGTGCGGACATACTTCACATCGCCGCCAAGGCCCGCCAGGTCGGTGCCGACCTGGAAGTAGTAGCCCTTGGTCGGGTTCTTGGGATGATTGCGGGCATCGTAGGCCAGGCTGGTGCCCCAGGCCGATGTCAGGGCCGACCCTTCCGACTCCTTGATGGCCAGCGAGGCATTGATTGGGTCCACGTCGAAGATGGTGCCTTGCGAGAGCGTGTAGCTGTTCGTCAGCCACAGGTTCTCCGACAGCGGGAACCCAAGCCGCAGCGACCCGCCTTCCGTACGGCTCTTGAACGCCGACACCGATGTCAGGTCCACTTCCTTCCAGAACAGGTCGAACCCGGCGGACAGGTTGCGGTCGAGGAAGCGCGGCTCGGTGAAGCTGATGTCTGCCTGCAGGCGCTCGAACGAGCCGGCAAGGCGCAGGCGCAGGAACTGGCCTTTGCCAAGCAGGTTGCGCTCGGAGATGCTGACGTCGCCGATCACGCCCTCGCTGGTGGAGTAGCCCGCGCCGAACGACAGCTCGCCGGTGGACTGCTCGACCAGCTCGACATCCAGCACCACCCGGTCCGCAGCCGTGCCCTGGCGGCGCTTGATCTCGACGGTCTTGAAGAAGCCGAGCCCCTGCAGACGCCGCTTGGCCTTGTCGACCAGCAGCGGATTGTAGGCGTCGCCCTCGGCCAGCCGGAACTCGCGCCGGATGACGTGGTCGTGGGTGCGCAGGTTGCCGATGACGTTGATGCGCTCGATGTAGATGCGCGGACCCTGGTCGATCACGTAGGTGACATTGATCACCCGCGATCCAGGCTCACGCACGGCGCGCGGACGGACACGGGCAAAGGCGAAGCCCTGCTCCGACACCGTCAGCGTCAGGCGCTCCACCGTGCGGTCCATGGCCGACTGGTCGTAGGTGGCCCCGGACGCGGTCAGCAGCTCGCTGCGCAGCGCGCCGGCGTTAACCCCGGGCAGCGTGGATTCGATCTCCACCTTGCCGAAGGTGAACAGCTCGCCCTCGTCAACGACGAAGGTGATGTAGAACCCGCTGCCGTCGCGTGCCAGTTCGGCGCCGGCCGACACGATGCGGGCGTCCGCATAGCCGTTCTTCAGGTAGTACTGGCGCAGCAGTTCGCGGTCGAGCGCCAGCCGGTCGGGGTCGTAGATATTCGTCCCCTTGATGAAGTCGAACAGGCCGGACTGGCTGGTCGAGATGATGTCTCGGAGCTGCGAGTCGGAGAACGCCTTGTTGCCGATGAAGTTGATGGCCTGGACCTTGGTGGCGCCGCCCTCGTTGATCTCGTAGACGACGTTGACCCGGTTGCTGTCCAGCTCGATGATCTTGGGGTCGACCGACGCGGCGAAGCGCCCCTGGCGGCGGTAGATGTCGAGGATGCGCTGCACGTCGGCCTGCGCCTTGGCGCGGGTGAAGACGGAGCGCGGCTTGAGCTGTACCTCGGCGGTAAGCGTCGCCTTGTCCACCTCGCGGTTGCCCTCGAAGGCAACCTGGTTGACGACCGGGTTCTCCACCACGGTCACCACCACGCCGGCTCCTTCGCGGTCGATCCGCACGTCGGAGAACAGGCCGGTGGCGAAGAGGGCCTTGATGGATTGGTCGACCTTGGCCGGGTCGTAGGCGTCGCCGGCGTTGAAGCGCAGATAGGTGCGGACCGTCTCCGGCTCCACACGCTTGTTGCCCTCAACGCGAATGCTCTTGATGGCGCCGCTCTGCGCGAACGCAGGCTGGGCGGAATAGATCACTGGCTCCAGGACGGTCGCGACCGCCAGTGCGGCCAGGACCCCGATAACGAAGTGCCAGCCCCCCGACTTGCACATCCGATGCTTGGGCATACTTCCCGTCTGCCTTTCGCCTCGCCGATCCCCCTCTCAACGCACCCTATCCGTCGGCGTCGGATGGGAGCTTCCGCAATCTGGTCCCAGCAGTTAAGCCAGCGCAGTCCCCCTGCTCTTCGTGCCTCCACAGGCCGAAGCTCGTTCATGCGGCACTGAATTTCTAGCGGCTCCCCGGCAACGTTGAAAGTGGCAATAATACGCCATCTTCCCGCAAAAACTGCCGCTGCCACAATCTTAGCCGATTCGCCCCACGTCCCCCCTTGCAGGCGCGAAAAAGGGTGGCGGCAGTAGCGACCTGGGGTTGCCGATGATGTTGAGATTCGCGCGGAAAATGCTCATGTGCGGCCATTCCTGCCTGCCTAAAAAGGCGGCGGCGCCCGCGGTGCAAACGGACCGCGAACGCCGCCTTTTTTTCGACCCTGCCGAATCCCCGCGGTTCGCCCCTCACGCCAGCCGCGACGGAGACCCTCGCACTATCCAAGACCGGTGAAGCGGCGCACGTCGATGACGGTCACGAACACGAACAGCAGGAGCACCAGGGCAAGCCCGATGCGGAAGCTGATCTCCTGCGCCCGCTCGCTCACCGGTTCGCGCCGGATGGCCTCGATGGCGTAGAACAGCAGATGGCCGCCGTCGAGCACCGGCACCGGCAGCAGGTTGAAGAAGCCGATTGCCACCGAGATCAGGGCCACGAAGCTGATCAGCGCGCCCGGGCCCCAGGTCGCCACCTGGCCTGACATCTCGGCGATCCCCAGCGGCCCGCGCAGCTGGTCTGCCGGCATGCGCTGGGTGATGATCTGAAACAGGGCGGCGACGTTGTCGGCGATGATGGCGTAGGTGCGGTACACTGCCTCGCCCACGGCCTCCACGGGGGCATAGCGCCTGAACTCGCCTTCCGGCGTGCCCTTGATGCCAAGCATGCCCTGCTTGATCTTGTTGCCGGAGCGGTCGGTGACGTCGCGCTCGCCCGGCGTCGCCTTGATCTCGAGCACCCGCCCGTCGCGCTCGACCTGGAACGCCAGCTCGCGCCCGGCGCTCACGCTGACGATTTTCTGCAGGTCGGTGAAGGACTTGACCGATTTTCCATCGATGCTGGCAATGGTGTCGCCCGCCTGGAAGCCGGCGCCGGCCGCCGGACCGCCGGCGATCAGGGCGCCCACCTTGGGGGGCATGGACGGCCCCTCGATGCCGATGGTGACGCGCTTGAGCTTGCCGCCGACGGGATCGGCGGTCTCGGCCCACACCGGGGTGGCATTGAGCTTCACGACGGTGCCGCCGCGGTCCACCTCGAATGTGAGATCGCGGTTGGCGTTGAGGGTGATAAGCCGCTCCAAGTCGGCATACGACCGGGTGCGGTCCCCGTCGATGCTGAGGATCAAGTCGTTGACCTCGAAGCCCGCCTTGGCCGCCGGCCCGTCGGGATCGAGGGCGCCCACCCGCGGCACCGTCACGCGCTCGCCGATGAACATGAACATCAGCGCGAAAATGGCAATGGCCAGCAGGAAGTTGGCGATCGGCCCGGCCGCCACGATGGCCGCCCGCGCGGCCAACGGCTTGGTCTGGAATGCCCCTTCCCGCTCGGCCGGCGTCATGCGCGCCAGACTCTCGCGCGAGGGCATGCTGGCGCTGTTGTCGTCGTCGAGGAACTTGACGTAGCCGCCGAGCGGGATCCAGGCGAAGCGCCAGCGCGTGCCGTGCTTGTCGGTGAAGCCGAAGATCTCGCGGCCGAAGCCGATGGAGAAATCCCTCACCCTGACGCCGCACCAGCGCGCGACCAGGAAATGGCCGAGCTCGTGAATGACGACGACCGGGGTGAGCACGAGGAGGAAGGCCATCGCGTAGAAGGCGATGTTGGCCAGTCCTCCAATCCCCTGATCGATAAGTCCCATGTCTGCCTCCACTCACCAACCCTGCCTGCGCGCCGGCCCATTTGGCTCTTGGTCTAGTTACGCGCTTGTTTATCCATCAGCTCAAAGGTTAATCGGCGCGCGGCCGCGTCGGTCTCCAGCACCATCGCTGCGTCCTCGGCCTCGCCCAGCAGCCCGCGGCCCGCGGCCATGTCGAGCGCCTCAGCCACCAGCCTCGGGATCTCGAGGAAGCCGATCCTCCCCGTCAAGAACGCCTCCACCGCCACCTCGTTCGCCGCATTGAGGACGCACGGCGCCATGCCGCCCGCCGCCATGGCCTCGCGGGCGAGCGGTAGGGCGCGGAAGCGCGCCTCGTCGGGCCGCTCGAAGCTCAGGTTCGCCAACTCGACCAGGTCGATGCGCCGCGTGGGGGCGGCGATGCGGGCGGGCCAGCTGAGGCCGGCGGCGACGGGCGTGCGCATGTCGGGGCTACCCAGCTGCGCCAACATGGAGCCGTCGCGGAAGCCCACCAGCGCGTGGACAATCGATTGCGGGTGCACCACCACTTCGAGCTGGGCGGGCGCCACCGAGAACAGGTGATAGGCCTCGATCAGCTCCAGGCCCTTGTTCATGAGCGTTGCCGAGTCGATGGTGATCTTGCGGCCCATCGACCAGTTGGGATGCTTCAGCGCCTCTTCCGGCGTGGCGTGCTCCAGCCGCTCTATGCTCCAGGTGCGGAACGGGCCGCCGGACGCGGTCAGCACGATGCGCTCGATCGTCTCCGTGTCGGCGCCCGCCAGCAGCTGGAATACCGCGGAGTGCTCCGAATCCACCGGCACCAGCTCGGTGCCGGCCTTGCGTACCGCCTCCATGAAGATCCGGCCGGCACTGACGAGACATTCCTTGTTGGCCAGCGCCACCCGCCGGCCCTGGGACACCGCGGCCAGCGTGGGCTTGAGGCCCGCCGCGCCCGAGATCGCCGCCAGCACGCAGTCCGCCGGTCTCGCCGCCGCCTCGGCCAGCGCACCCGCTCCCGCGGCAGCCTCGATCCCCGTCCCGGACAGGCACTCCTTGAGCTCTCCGTAGCGCGTCTCGTCCGCCAGCACGGCCAAGCGCGCCCTGTGGCGCACCGCCATCTCCGCCAACGCCTTGGCGTTGCTGTTGGCTGTCAAGGCCGCAACCTCGAATAGATGGGGGTTGCGGCCGATAACGTCCAGGGTGCTCTGGCCCACCGATCCGGTGGCGCCGAGCACGCTTACTCGCTTGACGGCGTGCGCCGGCGCCCCGACTCCGTTAGGGGGAGCCTCGGCCGTGGTGTGCGTCTGCCCGGAAACCATATTGGAAACCACCCGCCCCTCACGAGCCGAGCAAGAGCGCGCGTGCGGGCGACAGCATGTCGATGGCCGCGGCGGCCAATGCGGCAGCGGATGCGGCGGCAATCAGGCCGTCGACGCGGTCCATGACACCGCCGTGCCCCGGCAAGATGGAGCCCGCATCCTTGGCACCGAATCGGCGCTTGAGCGCCGACTCGGCAAGATCCCCCGCCTGTGCGATCAGAGCGAGCGCCGCGCCGATGGCGGCGAGCCGCGGCGCCGATCCGCCTGAGACGGCGAGCGAGAACAGCGCGCCAATCACGGCGCTGGCGCCGACCGCGCCCACCAGCCCGGACCATGTCTTCTTGGGCGAGACCTGCGGCCAGAGCAGCGGCCCCCGCAACAGCCGCCCACACAGGAAGGCGGCTGTATCGGCGGTGGCGACGATCACGATCAGGAAGACGACGGAGACGAGGGCCAGCCAGGGATCGCGAGGGTCGGACCTGAGCCAGATCAGGGCGATAGCCGGAAAGCCGGCGTAGAGAACGCCGAGCGCGGCGAGGAAGCTGTTGCGGCCGAGGCTCAGGAGGGTCGCCAGGATGGCCCCGATCAGCAGCGCGAGGAGCCCCAGGCCGGGATACTGGACCGTGGCCAGCAGGCCGGCCACCGCGGCGGCCCCCAGCTGCACCGCCACCAGAATGCCGGCATCAGGCCCATGCACCAGACGGCCCCATTCCCAGCTTACGAGCAGGGAGATGGCCACCACCATGAGCGCAAACGGCGTCGGCCCGGACAAGGTGAACAGTGCCACGGCGGCGGCCATGCCGACCCCCGAGAGCAGCCGCACGACGAAATCGCCGCCAAGCCTCTCGACCCAGCCGCCTTCGCTCCCGTCCGCATCGTCGTGCTCGCGCATAGTCCTCCATACCTGCCGGCCATATCTGCCCGATTGCCCGCCGGACAGCCGCGCGGACGGTCGAGCGCAGCCGGTTGCGGCCGACCGCCCAAGCCGCCGGCATGGCGCCGTCAGACCTGCTTGATCTCGGCCTCTTTGCCGACCAGAACCTGGTCGATCTCCTTGATGAGCCGGTCCGTCAGCTCCTGCACCTTGGCAGAGTTCTTATGGTGGTCGTCCTCGCTCATCTGCCCGTCCTTGTCGAGCTTCTTGAGCAGATCCATGCCCTCGCGGCGAACGTTGCGGACCGCTACGCGGGCCTGCTCGGCGTACTTGTGGGCCACCTTGACGAGGTCCTGGCGCCGTTCCGCGTTGAGCGGCGGGATCGGCAGCCTGAGCAGCGCGCCTTCCACGATCGGGTTGAGCCCCAGGTTGGCCTCGCGGATCGCCTTCTCCACCGCGCCCGCCTGGCCCTTGTCCCAGACCTGGACCGAGATGGTGCGTGCATCGGGCGTGGACACCGTGGCCACCTGGTTGAGCGGCATGCGGGCGCCGTAGACGGTGACCGTGACCGGATCCAGCAGATGCACGCTGGCCCGGCCGGTGCGCAGTCCGCCCAGCTCCTTCTTGAGTGTGTCGATGGAGCCGCGCATGCGACGCTCCAGATCCTTCAATTCGAACTTGCCAGCGGCCATGACACCTTCCCCTTGACGTACGGGCACCTTAGCGTACGGGCATAGCGGGCGCCGCGCGGGTCTCTCCCGGTCGTCGGCCTGGCCTGGCTGCCGCTTGCCCCGCGGCTGCGCCTACGACCGGCCCTCGATGACCGTGGCACGGGCCTCGCCCCTCAGGACCTTCAGGAGATTGCCCGGCTCCTGGATGGAGAATACCACGATCGGCAAAGCGTTGTCGCGAGCGAGGGCGATGGCCGCCCCGTCCATGACCTTGAGGTCCCTGGCCAGGACCTCGCTGTACGTTAACTTATCGTAGCGCACCGCCTCCGGGTTGGTCTTGGGGTCGTCGGAGTAGACCCCATCGACCTGGGTGGCTTTGGCGAGTGCGTTGCAGTTCATCTCTGCGGCCCGCAAGGCCGCGGTGGTATCGGTGGTGAAGAATGGATTGCCGGTGCCGGCGGCAAATATGACGACACGCCGGCATTCCAGGTGATGCAGCGCCTTGGAGCGCACGAAGGATTCGCACACCGTCGGCATCGGGATGGCCGAGAGCGTGCGTGCCGGCACGCCGAGGCGCTCCAGGCCGCTCTGCAGGGCCAGCGCATTCATGACCGTGGCCAGCATGCCCATGTAGTCGGCCGTGGCCCGGTCCATGCCCTTGGCCGCGCCAGCGAGGCCGCGGAAGATGTTGCCGCCGCCGACCACGACGGCGATCTCGGCGCCCGCATCGACGGCTTCCTTGATCTCCCGGCAAAGCCGCACCGCGACATCGACATCGATGCCGTAGCCGGCCTTGCCCATCAGGGCCTCGCCGGACAGCTTGAGCAGGAGGCGCCTGTATCGGAAGCCGGGTGCCGAGCCGCTCATGGTTGCCGCCATTCCGGGTCGCTGGCCGGGTCGCTGGCCGGGTCGCTGGCCAAGTCGCCGGCCGAGCTTACGCCGACAGACGCTCGGTACGCAAACCTGGCCGGCAGCCGTCCACCGGGAAGCTGAAACGCCGCCACGCGCGGCCGGTCAGCGCTTGCCGGCCGCGGCCGCGACCTCGGCGGCGAAATCCGTGTCCTTCTTATCGATGCCCTCGCCCAGGGCGTAGCGCACGAACCTCGTGACCTTGATGGGCGCGCCGGCCGCCTTCTCGGTCGCCTTCAGCACCTGCTCCACCGTGGCCTTGCCGTCGCCGCCGGGACCGAGGAAGGTCTGCTGCAGCAGAACGACCTGCTGATAGAATTCCTTGCGCAGCCGGCCCTCCACCATCTTGACGGCGATCTCGGGTGGCTTGCCCGAGGCCCTGGCCTGCTCGGTGTAGACGGCGCGCTCGCGCTCGATCAGCGCGGGGTCCAGGTCGTCGGCATTCACCGCGGCCGGGCTCGCCGCGGCGATGTGCATGGCGAGCTGCCGGCCGAAGGTGGCAAGCTCCGCCGGCTTGCCCTTGCTCTCAAGCGCCACCAGCACGCCCACCTTGCCGAGGCCGTCGGCGGCCTTGTTATGGATGTAGTCGGCGACCAGGCCCTCGCCGGCCGACAGCTGCGCCGTGCGCCGCACGCTCATGTTCTCGCCGATGGTGGCCACCAGCTCCTTGACATAGGCTTCCACCGACATGCCCTTGCCAGGATAGGCTGTGGCAAGCAGCGTCTTGAGATCGCCGCCGGCATCCAGCGCCAGCCCGGTCACGGTGCGCACCATGTCCTGGAAACGGTCGTTGCGGGCGACGAAGTCGGTCTCCGAGTTCACCTCGACGATGGCGCCGGTCTTGCCGCGCAAAGTGACGCCGATGAGGCCCTCGGCGGCTACGCGGTCGGCCTTCTGCGACGCCCGCGACAGGCCCTTCTTGCGCAGCCAGTCGACGGCCTGCTCCATGTCGCCCTGGCTTTCGGTCAGTGCGGTCTTGCAGTCCATCATGCCGGCGCCGGTCTTCTCGCGCAGCGCCTTGACCAGGCTGGCCGTCACTTCCGCCATGGTGTCCTCTTCTATCTTTCCGCCGCTGTGAGGAAGCCGGCACGAGGTTGAGAAGGGCCGGCCCGGCGCCGGCCCTCAGACGGTTTGCGACTCGATCAATTTCTTGGCCGCGCCGATCCAGTCCTCTTGCGTGACCCGCCCCCTGAGCCTGAGGGCGCGATCGAGGGCCTGGCCCATCTCCGGGTCCAGGTCTGCGATCTGCCAGAAATGGAACACGCCGAGGTCGTTGAGGCGCTGCTCCAGCTTGGGGCTGATGTTGGGCAGGCGCTTTAGGTCGTCCGCCTCGCCGCGCGGCGCCTCGATGCCCTTGAAGGTCGGCAGGTTCGCCACCTGCTCCTCGGGCGGTGCCTCGGATGCGCCGATATCGACGCCGGCCTCCACCTGGCCGCGCTCCAGCCCGTCGATGGCGGCGCGCGCAATCAGGTCGCAATAGAGCGTGACGGCACGGCCCGCATCGTCATTGCCCGGGATCGGGAAGTCGATGCCGTCGGGGTCGCAGTTGGTGTCCACGATGGCGACGATGGGGATGCTCAGCCGCCTGGCCTCGGCGATGGCGATCTCCTCCTTGTTCGTGTCGATCACGAACAGCAGGTCTGGCAGGCCGCCCATATCCTTGATGCCGCCCAGCGACTTGTTGAGGCTGTTGCGGGCGCGTGTGAGCTGGAGGATCTCCTTCTTGGTCCGTCCCTTGGCCTCGCCGGCCAGGGTTTCATCCAGCTGCTTCAGCCGGCGGATGGACTGGGAGATCGTCTTCCAGTTGGTGAGCGTGCCGCCGAGCCAGCGATGGTTGATGTAATACTGCGCCGACCGCTTGGCGGCCTCGGCGATGGCGTCGGAGGCCTGCCGCTTGGTGCCGACGAACAGCACGCGGCCGCGCCCAGCCACCACGTCGCTCACCTTGACGAGCGCCTGGTGCAGAAGCGGCACCGTCTGGGCCAGATCGATGATGTGGATGTTGTTGCGGGCGCCGAAGATGAACGGCGCCATCTTCGGGTTCCAGCGATGATTCTGATGGCCGAAGTGCACGCCAGCTTCGAGGAGCTGGCGCATGTTGAAGACGGGAAGCATGTAACGTCCTGTTCCGGTTGGATCCTCCGCGGAGCGTTCGAGGCCGGTCGCCCGGCCCACCGGAGCACCGGACGGGTGTTCTCCCCCGCCGGCGCCATGGCTCCGCGTGTGTGATGCGGCGCTGTCTAACGGTTCGGCGCGCCATGCACAAGGCCAAAGAGGGAGCCCAAAGAGGGCACAAAGAGGGAACGCTGAGCGCCTCACCGCTGGATTTTCTGCTCAGGACCCCTGCATAGGGCGCACTTGAGCCGCACCGGCGTCAATCGAAGTCCCGCGTAATGTCGAACGTGCGAGCTCCGGCCCGCTCCTCCGGCGGGCGCAGCCACAACTCCTCGTGACGCAGCGTGCGCCGCGTATCGTTAACTCCCGCCTGCCAGTGCTCCTCCATCGAGACCCGCGAGAATTCGTAGTCCTTCGATTGCGTCTCGTAATTCTTCTCGCGGTAGATGAGCTGCACCACGCTCATGACGGCATCGCTCGTGCACGTGCTCGCGATGAAGCGCACGTCCTCGTCGTCCCGCAGTCGGGTCGGCAGCTTCGCCAACAGACGCCCTATGGCATATCGCAGCTCCTGGGCGGCCCGCGCGGCGTCGGTATTGAGGCGCGTTCTGGACGAATAGAGAATGTCCTTGTGGCGCTCGTAAACCTCGGGAAGGCTGCGCGGCATGATGCCGCGTGCACTGAACAGGTCGACCTGAAACACCAGCAGGCCGGAATTATGCCGGGCATCCAGCACGTACTGCAGCGGCGTATTCGAGACCACACCGCCGTCCCAGTAGTGCTCGCCTTCGATCTCAACCGGCGGGAAGCCCGGCGGCAGCGCCGCGCTCGCCATGATGTGCTCCGGACCAAGCCTCCGCTCGCGCGTGTCGAAGTAGACCGAGTTGCCCTTGCGGATGTTGGCCGCGCCGACGCTCAGGCGCGGATGGCCGGCGTTGAGGAGGTCGAAATCGACGAGCCGCTCGAGCGTGCTCCTGAGCGGAGCGGGATCGTAGAAGCTGAGTGCCGCGTCCGTGCCCCAGGGGTGCAGCCAGGCTGAAGGCATTCGCATTCGGTAGAAGCCGGGCACCCCCGCGGCGATGCTGGCCAGCGCGCTCCACTCATTGAAGATCCCGCGCGCCAGGTCGCCACCTAGAAAGGGCCTGCCTGTCACACCTTCGGTGATGTGGTCCCAGAACGCACGCAGGCGCTCGGCACGCCGCTCCGCAGGGTTTCCGGCTATGATGGCCCCGTTGACGGCGCCGATCGAGATGCCCGCGATCCAGTCGGGCTCGTAGCCGTTCTCGGCCAGGGTTGCGTAGACGCCCGCCTGGTAGGCCCCCAGGGCTCCGCCGCCTTGCAGGACCAGCGCCACCTTGGCGCAGTGCGCCGGCAGCGGCTTGCGCCCGGTCTGGGCGCCCGCTGCAGGCGCGGCTGTCGTCCCGGCTACTGCCCCGGCTGCTGCGCGCCGCGGCTTGCCCCGACGGGCTGGACTCGTCGGCTGTTTCGCCACGTCACCAACCTTGATGGAAGTTTGTCGCTGACAAGATGGTAAAGGAGAACTTGTCACCAAGTCGGAGACAATCGGCAGCACCTAAATGCGCGGGGCCGGCAGCGGAGTGCGGCCCCAGGCGACGAAGCCCGTGTTGCGGAAGCCCGGCTTGCCATAGAGCAGCGGACCGCCGTCGAACGCGGTGACAGTCCCGCCGGCTGCGGCCAGAACCGCGTGACCGGCAGCCGTGTCCCACTCGCTTGTGGGGCCGGCGCGCGGATAGATATCGGCCTCGCCACGCGCCATCAGTCCGAACTTGAGCGAGGACGACACCGCCCTGCGCTCCACCACCGGGTAGCGGTCGAGGAAGCGTTGCGTCGCCTTGTCCAGGTGGATCTGGCTGACCAATGCGCCCAGCGCATTCGGGTCCGGCACCCGCGTGCGCACGGGCGCCAATCCGCAGGCAGCCAGGCTGCAAGCCTCGGCCGAAGGCGGAAGGCGGGCCGCGGCAGCCTGCCCCGGCCCGACGGTGACGTAGAAGTCTTCCAACGCGGGCGCATAGACGAGCCCGAACACCGGGTTGCCGTCTTCGATCAAGGCGATGTTGATCGTGAACTGCGGCTCGCGCCGGATGAACGGCTTGGTGCCGTCGAGCGGGTCCACCAGAAAGAAGGTCCCGCCGACGGCCGGAATATGGCCGGCAGCAGCCGCCTCCTCGGAGACCACGGCAACTCCTGGCGCGGCGCGCGCCAGCCCCTCCAGGATGACCGCCTCGGATTCCTGGTCGGCGACGGTGACCGGGCTCTTGTCGGCCTTGGTTTGCACCACAACCCCGGCGGCAAAGTACGCCATCTGCACCCGCGCGGCGGTGAGCGCCACGGCAACGAGGCTGTCGGCCAGGAACTGGAAATCCTTCGCCTGCATGGCCTTTCGAATCTATGCAAGATGACGGCCGCCCGGATGCGCCTTCCTTGAGGTGTCCACGGATCGCTTCGCGGTTGTGACGAAAAAGCAATACCGAGGGGCAACCGCGAGAGCTCGCTTGGAGCGCCGCTGCGAAGCGTGTATCAAGATTCAACGCATGCGCAAGCGGTCCTGTCGGCTCGCGTCATTGTCTCGCGTCCTGAGGCCGCCGGCTTGGTCGCATCGCCAAGCAGGGGGCTTATCTTGATGGACGACCGCGCTCAGCCCAGCGATCTGGAGCTTGCGGCTCTCATCTCGAGCAAGATCTGCCACGACCTGATCGGCCCGGTCGGGAACATCAACAACGGGCTGGAGATCCTCGACGAGGAGGATGACGCGCAATCGCGCAACTACGCCTTGGATGTCATCCGCAACGTCACGGAAACGGCCTCGGCGAGGCTGCAGTTCGCCCGCTTCGCCTTCGGCGCCACCGATTCGGCCGGCGCCAGGATCGACCTCGTCACCGCCGAGGAGCTGAGCCGCGGCCTCATCGGCAACGGCAAGCACAAGCTGGCCTGGCGCGGCCTCAAGGGCCAGATCTCCAAGGACAAGGCCAAGCTGCTGCTCAACCTGGTCGCCATCGCCCCCACCGCCATCCCGCGCGGCGGCGAGCTTGTGGTGGAGATCGCCGGCACGCTCGCCAACCCCGGCTTCGTCGTGCATTGCCGCGGCCCCAGCGCCCGCCCGCCTCAGTATCTGGGCGATTTCGTCAACGGCCCCGCACCGCCCATCAACGCCATGACCATCCAGGCCTACTATACGCTGCGCCTGGCCATAGCCTCGCGTATGCGGCTGACGGTGGCCAAGGACGGCGCCGACGTGGTGCTGACGGCCAAGCCGGAGGCGGGCGGGAGGGGATAGGCCAGCCGCTCGATTGCGCGCCCCACGACCGCATGCCCGCGGCCCCGGCGATGGTCGCTATCCCCCGCAGCAGACATCGATCATCGCTGCCGCAGGGAGGATGAGTGCCACTCGCAGACTGGTGCGTCGCAGCAAATTACTCCATGCGGCGAGCCGAGCACCTGCCCCCTTGGCTAGGGCAAAACGCTCCCCCAAACTGGGGATGCAGAGTAGATATGAGACCCACCACCTCAAGGCGGCGCATGGCGGAATGCCACTTAAGCAAATCATCGACTAACTTCTTGACTCATCGGCAGGCGGTATCATCGTCTCGACGAGGCCCGCTCGATCTTGAAGGAACCAAGCTAAGGCTTCAGCGTTAGACTTTATTGACACAATCAGTTACCGGCCTTTTCTTTGTGGTGATTCCAAGGTGCAGGGCAATTGGCGTCCACTGTTGGGAGGGGGCCGTGAGCACGTCTGCAGCGGGCGAACGCCAATCGCCTGATCTGACCCACCCCGTGGAGCAAGAGAGCCTTGCTCAACCACTTAACAACGGCAAGGCGGCCGCAGCTTTGCCGTTAGGCCTTGTCGATGGCTTCTCTTGGGAACTGCTTCAAGCGCTGCCGGTAGCCGCCTACACAACGGATGCCGAGGGCCGTATCACCTCCTTCAATGAGGCTGCTGCTGCGCTTTGGGGCGGCCGCCCCGACCTTGGCAAGAAAAAGTTCTCCGGAGCCTACAGGCTCTACTCGCCTGATGGGGCGCTGCTGCCCCATGACGAGAGCCCGATGGCGCTCGCGCTCAAACAGAAGCGCCCCATCCGGGGGATGGAAGCGATCGTTGAGCGATCTGACGGCACCCGCGTTCCTTTCATCCCGTATCCAACCCCAGTGTTCGACGCATCTGGCGAGGTCACCGGGGCGATCAACGTGCTGGTGGATATCTCGCACAGTAAGAGCGCTGATGCGTCGCTTGCCAGGCGCATGGATGAGCAGGCGGCGTTGTATCACTTTACTGACAGGCTCTATCGGGCCGGAACACAAAGTGACATCTGCGAGGCGGCGCTCGACGCCATCATCCGCGCCCTCGGTTGCGAGAGAGCGTCGATCCTGCTGTTCGACGATGCCGAGGTCATGCGCTTTGCCGCCTCGCGTGGTCTATCTGATACGTACCAACGGGCTGTCGAAGGACACTCACCGTGGACGCGCGATGTCAAAGACCCGCAGCCGCTTTGCGTTGAGAATGTCGAGACGGCCGACTTCCCGGAGTCTCTCAAGAACACCGTAAGGGCGGAGGGGATAGGAGCCCTCGCCTTCATTCCCCTTGTTGTAAAAGGTGAGCTCATTGGCAAGTTCATGACCTACTACGAGGCACCGCATATTTTCAGCGCCGCCGAGGTCGATCTTGCCGTGACGATTGCTCGCCAGCTCGGGTTCGGCTTGGAGAGGAGGCGTGCCGAGGAGGAGTTGCGCAAGACGCAACGGCAATTGGTGTCGGACCTCGCCGCCACCCAACAGCTCCAGAAAGTCAGCACCGAATTGATCCCCGCGAGCGATGTCGAGGTGCTGCACGAAAAGATCCTCGACGCGGCCGTTGCCATCATGCGTTCTGACTTCGCGAGCATGCAGATGTTCTATCCGGAGCGGGGCGAGCTTCGGCTCCTGGCCTACCGGGGGTTCAATCCAACAGCGGCGTCGTTCTGGGAGTGGGTGCGGCCAGGATCCGGAAGCACTTGCGGCGTCGCATTGGCTACCGGCCAGCGATCGACCGTGCCGGACATCGAGTTGAGCGATTTCATGGCGGGCTCCGATGACCTCGAAACCTATCGCCAAACCGGCATCCGTGCAGTGCAGTCTACACCACTAACCTCTCGGGCGGGTCGCCTGTTAGGCATGATCTCCACACACTGGCGCAACCCCCACCAACCATCGGAAAGCGACTTCCGTCTCTTAGACGTATTGGCTCGGCAGGCAGCCGACCTGATCGAGAGCAAACTAGCGGAGCACGCCGCCCAACGCTTGGTCGCCATCGTCGAATCTTCTCATGATGCCATCGTAAGCAAAGACCTGAATGGCGTCATCACGACCTGGAATTGTGGGGCGGAGCAATTGTTCGGCTACACCGCCGAGGAAATGATCGGCAAGCCAATCACCACCCTCATTCCGCCGGATCAGCATAACGAGGAGGCAAGTATTATCGAGCGCATCCGCCGCGGCGAGCACGTCGGTCCCTACGAGACGATTCGCCAGCGCAAGGATGGCAGCCTGGTTGATATTTCCCTGACCATATCTCCAGTAATGGATGCAGCAGGCCGGGTCATTGGAGCTTCCAAGATCGCGCGTGACATCAGCGAGAAGAAGCAGGCTCAGGCGCGGCAGGAACTCCTGACACGCGAAATCCACCATCGCACGAAGAACCTGTTCGCCGTCGTGCTGGCGGTCGTGTCGAGGAGCTTCGCAGGCAGGCGCACCGTCAAGGATGCGGAGGCTGCAGTGGTCGGCCGTCTCCAGTCACTTGGCCAGACTCATATCATGCTGATGGACAAGGAGTGGCAGGGCGCCGAACTCGGTGAAATTGTGCGCGCGGAAATGAGGCCCTACGCGGGGCGAGTCCAAGTTGAAGGGCCGGCCCTGATGCTAACTGAGAGGGCAGCCGAGAACTTCGCGCTCGCCCTGCATGAGCTTGCGACCAACGCGGCCAAATATGGGGCACTGTCAAACGCGACTGGCCGGGTCCACATCAGCTGGTCTAACCATGCATCGAACGGGTCCAAAAATTTCACTTTCCGTTGGCAGGAGCAAGGTGGGCCACCAGTGCGGACGCCCACGCAGAAGGGATTTGGAAGCGCTGTGCTCGAGCAGGTCATGGCCGAGCACTTTGATGTGCCTCCGCAGATCCAGTTTCCGCTCGCCGGCGTCACCTACCAACTCAACGGTTCGCTGGATACTCTGGTGCAGACGAATGAATGCTGTACCGGCGAAGACCCCCGTGAGCCTGCATGATAGACCACTTTCTGGTCGATCCATCCTGATCGTGAACCGTTGATTGCCTCGGTTCACGCGGTATTCAACGGTGGCTGGCGCAAGCATTACCTGGGCGGCCGATTCTCAGAAAGCCTCGCGGTGTGCGCCGGCAAACCGCGACGTTGCCCGCTGCGCCCGCAAGTGAATGTTGCGAGCCCCGGGACGTTTCGGATCAAGTCGCTGCGACCGAAATGACGCGAAAGGCGACTGCTGCATCGCAAAGGCCGGAGCTTGCGTACGGTAGATATGGGTCAACTTCCCCCGGTCCGGCACCGGCCGCGGCACGGCGAATGTTGCCCTGTAACCGGACGGGATTTGGCCGCTACCGGCACGGGCAGGAAGTGCCAATTTGAGATCTAAGCACTTGCAGCAATGCGCGCACGGATCAGCCCGAGTGCTGCTATTGGCACAAGCACTCGTATTTCACTACCCCCACTTCCTTGCCTCCAATGGCCACAAAACACCTATTTCGCCATGAGGGTCGCAAGTTCCAGCCGGGACGGCCTGTTTCAAAATCCCTGCAGATCGCGAAGGGATGGTCGTTAAAAAGACCGGTCGTGATAGCTTTCAAATTGGCGTTTCTACAAATGTCAATGCAGGAGATATTCGCGCCACCGACCCACCGTTCCGCAAGCGCGGGCATCGGGAACAGTTGCGCGGCTGCTACTAATCCGTACAATACGTAACGCATAATGACCGCCCTTCTTTGTCTGCTATCAGCATCGCAATGGTAGGACCATGACCTGGAAACTGGTAACCGCGCCTACCCCGATAGGCTACGCCAACCCCAACCCGCTTTGTGTTGTCGGTACGCCACATGCCCAAGATTATCGCGGTGGAGGGGGCCGAGGAACCAACGGGCATGAGCCCGGCGTTCGATCCATGCAATTGCGTGCACGATGTCGCTGCAGCCGCTCGCAGGCTGCGCCACGTGGGCCGGCTGGCGGAGTGGCAGGCCGCGCGGACCTAGCCTCAGCCCTCCTCGCGCAAGCGGGGAGAGGGGATCTGCGGTTGCCGTGCCACCAGCGTGACGCCGGCGAGGATCAGGGCGAAGCCCAGCACGTGGAAGGGCTCGATGGTCTCGCCCAGGAAGGTGGTGGCGAGCAGCGCGCTGAACAGCGGGATGGTGTGCAGGAACGCGCTCGCCCGCGACGCGCCGACGATGTCGACCGCGTGGTTCCAGGCCACGTAGGCCAGGACGGTGGTGACGAAGGTGGCGTAGAGCACCGTCGTCACCGTCAGCCAGGTCGGCTGCAGACGGTAGCCGAACGCAAACTCCCCGACCGCGAAGGGCAGGTTGCCGACGGCGGAGAGCGCCGCCATCGCCAGCATGAAGGTTGCGGCGTGCACACCCGGGCGTATCCGCAGGCACGCCGCGTAGACGGCCCAGAGCGCCATGTTGGCGATGATGATGAGATCACCGCCGTTGAAGCCGAATTGAGCGAGCCGGCCCGGGTCGAGCCGGCTGACGATGGCCAGCACGCCCGACAACGACACCAGCACGCCGAACAGCTGCAGCGGCGCCAGCCGTTCGCGGAACAGGAGCCAGCTCGCCGCCACGATGAACGCCGGCCCGACGGAGCCCACCACGCCCATGTTGAGGGCGGTGGTGAAGTGCAGGGCCACGAACTGCAGCGTGCCGAAGGCGCCGCCCCCGGTGATGGCGAACAGCACCATGAGCCCCGGCCGGCTCCTCAGCTTGGGCCAGTCGGCGCTGAGATAGGGCCGGGCGAACGGCAGCACGACCAGCGCGACGATGATCCACCGCACCACGGCCATGCTGGCGGGCGGCACGTGGCCTCCCGCAAGCCGCGCGATCGCGTGGTTGCCGGCCCAGCACAGGGCCGCCAGCGGCAACAGCAGAAAGGCGGCGGCCTGGGAGTGGAGGAACGGCAGGTGGAGGCTCCGAGCGTGCATAAAGAAAGCTCAAATTGCACGCACAACGGGCAGCCACAACCCCGGCCGCCATGCACGAGCCATGCACGCCGGGCGGATCTGAGGCAATAGCCAAGGCCGCGGTCGGCGGCTCAGCGCGCCAAGACACCGTTGCGCCAGTCGGCGTCGCCAGGGTCCGCCTTCTTGGCCCCGGCATCCGCCGGCTTGGCCCGCACCATCTCCTCGACCGACTCCTGCAGCCGGCCCAGGCGGTTGCGCGCGATCATCTCGGCGTGGCGGTAGCACTGGGCCTCGTAGTCGAGCTGGCGCACCTTGGCGTCGCTGTCGGGCTCCGCGGTGGTGGCTGACGCGGGCTGCTTCGGTGCGGCCCTCCTGCTCCTGGCGTCGCACTTGGGGGGCGCTTGCGGTTTGAGCAGGGCGGCATCCGGCATCGGCCCCATATCGCAGCCGGCGAGCAACGCCGCGCCCAGGACCGCAGCGCAGACGCACGCCGGCCGCGGCCATCGCCATATGTCCCGGTGGAGCTCGGAGCAACCTTGCACCACCACCGCACTCCGCCGCGGGCCAACGCCCATACGCATGACAGCCGACCCCTGCGGTGCTCCCGTCTCGTACCAGATGCGGGGACGATTGTGTTGGGAGATGGGTCAGGGGTGCTCAACGCGAGCACTTGGGTGGTCAGCGGCTCACGGCGAGACGGATAGGCAGACTTCGTCTCAGGTCCGGGTGCACCAGAGGTTATACATTCCGCTGAATGTATGTGGATTGGCGTCCTCGAACTCCGCCCAGCGCTCCAGGCTGCCCGGCCAGGTCTCGCCGGGGAAGGTTTCGCGGAAGCGGGCGAATACGCCGCGCTCGAGCTGGAAGCCGCGGAAGGCGAGGCCGTGCCCGCTCAGGAACTGCGCGATCTCGGGCAGGGTCAGGGGATGCTCGCTGACATGCAGCGCGAGGTCGCGGAAGTTGCTCGCCGTGTAGAAGTCGCGGCTCATCGCGAGGTCGCCGCCGGGCGCGCCGGGCGGCCGGTCCAGCAGGACCTGCCGGAACGCGCGCAGCGCCTCGTCGCTGCAGCCGGGACCGGGATAGGCCGCATCGCCGCGCAGCTCCCGCAGGCCCCGCCGGGCGACGGCGCTGTAGAGCCCCACGAGCATCAGGCCGTCCTTGGCGAGGCATTGAAGCAGCGCGCGCCAGCCCTGGAACGGCTCGGCCAGATGGTGCAGCACGCCGGTGCACTCGATCACCTGGAAGCGCCCCGCCAGCCCACCCGCCAGCCCACCCGCCAGCTCCGGGCCGGCCTCGTGCAGCGTCTGCAGGTCGGCCTGGACGAAGGCGATGTTGCCCGCCCCGAACCGCTCCGCCATGCGCGCCGCGTAGGCCAGGCTGGCGCTGGAGAGGTCGATGGCCAGCACCCGGGCCTCAGGGCCATAGGCCAGCGCCGCCTGCACGGCCTGCTGGCCGGTGCCACAGCCGGCGATCAGCACCTCGAACGGCCGGCCCAGGACGGAGCCCAGGACGGCCAGCTCCGCGGCGGTGAAGTAGTGGCCAAGGCCGCGGCGCAGCACGGCGGGCGAGAGCAGGCCGACGCTGGTCCAGCGCGGGTAGGGGTTTTCCTCGTACTGCCGCGCCACATCGTGCACCGTTGGCTCGGTAACGGCCCCGAGCCGTGGCAGGCGCTTTCGCCGGTCGCGTTCCTCCGCGGCTTCTGCGAGGGACCGCACCACAACATCGCGCAGCGCGCGCGGGCGGATGGCGTCCGCCTGCTGCGGGCCCATCTCCCCGAGCAGGCCGGAGAACGGCCGATAGAGCGCGCCAAGCAGGAGCCTGCGCCCCTCCACCGCATCGCCTGCAAGCAGCGCCTTGGCGCTGAGGCCGATCTGCTGCACACGCCGGGCCTCCTCGCCGCATAGGGTCCAGACGTGCTCGTTGATCTGGCATTGCTGCGCCAGCGCCAGGGCGAAATCGAACAGCGCGCGCTCCTCCAGGCGCTGCCCCGCAAGCTCCAGCAGGAGCACCCGGCGCAGCGCCGTGAGGAGCCGCTCGATCTCCGGATTGCGAAACGCGCCCGTGCGCAGCACCTCCAGGAAGAGATCGTTCCTGAGCAACGGCGCTGTCTTTCCGAGGCAGAGTGAGCGCGCGGCTGCGAGCCAGCCTTCGCGGCGGCCCGCGGCGAGCGCGGCTGCAAGCGCCCCGGAGCCGGCCAGATGACGCATCGCCGCCTCCGCGATCAGCTCCCGGTCCACCGTATCGTGGGCGAGCGCCGCCTTCAGCCCGGCAGGGTCGAGCGGCGCGTCTCCGGGAAGGTCGCAGCGGCCGGCCAGCAGCGACAGCCGCCGCGCCGCATCCGCCATCTTCAGATCGAGGCGTAGCGCCTCGGTGAGGCTCGCCCCGGCGGCGGCCAGCTCGCCCAGGGCCTCCTGAACCACGGCCAGATGGTAGCGGTGCATGGGCTCGCCGCGTTCCGTCCGCACCGCCTCGGCGAAGCAGGCCCTGGCGACCTCCAGGTCGCCCAGGTCGACCGCCGCCGAGCCCCGCTCCGACCAGCTGGGCTCGCGTCTCCTCGGTGCGGCGCGCGGCGGCATCGGTGCCCGAGACCTCATGGCAAGAATTGCGTCTAACCGGTCGACAACTTTTGGTAGCATGCCGCGACGGACCATCCAGGCCACCGGCTGTCAAGGCCATGCAGGACGTTATGCGCAGCGGGCGTCAGCTCCTCCGGGTCAGAGATCCGACGTCGCTCGACGCGCGTCCGTTGTGCGGCGATACGGAGGAATGCTAACATGTAGCATGCGGATCATTGCCCGGCGCACGCTTCGGAAGTTCGTTGCTTCTCTCGCCGGACAGGGGATCAGCGGGCGGTCGGCGCCGCACTGGATGCCTGGTACCGCGAGGTGAGCAAGGCACTCTGGCGAAACGCCGCCGACATAAAGCGCTCTTTCGCGACAGCGAGCATTGTCACCGCGGAGCGCATCGTGTTCAATATCAAGGGCAACGCCTACAGGCTCGTGGTTGCGGTCGACTTCGAGAAAGGCGCACTCTGGATCAAATGGATCGGCACCCACAGGGACTACGACAAGATCGACGTGACAGAGATCGAGCATGGCGACTGACCTGAAGCCGATCCGCTCGGAGGCGGACTACGATGCGGCCCTCCGTGAGGTCGAGCGCCTTTGGGGTGAGAGGAGCGGTTCGCCGAAGGGGGACCGGCTCGACGTGCTCATTACCCTCGTGGAAGCCTACGAGGACGAGCACCATCCTATGCCCATGGGTCCGCCGGACCCGATCGAGGCCATCAAGTTTCGCATGGAGCAGCAGGGGCTCACGCGCAGGGACCTGGAGCGTCTGATCGGTGGTCCCACACGGGTCGCTGAGATCTTGAGCCGCAAGCGCGAGCTGACACTCCCCATGATTCGCCGGCTGCACGCGGAGCTCGGCATTCCGGTCGAGGTGCTGGTGCAGCCCACGCGGATTGCGCGCAGCGCCCGGCCGAGACGAAAGGCTGCCGCGTGCCGTTCGTAGTCGGGTGTCAGGCCCTCCGGGTCTGACGCCTTCTTCAGGAGGACCCCCATGAAGCTCGATGACGCCCAGAAGATCGTCGCCACGGCGCTCACCACCGCGCGGCAGCGCAACTTCAAGCCGCTGGCGGTGGTGGTGCTCGATGCGCGCGGCTCGCTGCGGGCGCTGGCTGCGGAGGACGGCACGAGCCTCAAGCGGGCCGAGATCGCCATCGGCAAGGCCAACGGCGTGCTCGCCATGGGCGTGGGCTCGCGCCGTCTGGCCGCCATGGCGGCGGAGCGGCCGTATTTCCTGGCGGCGGCTACCCACGCCGTCGGCGGCTCGCTCGTCCCGGTGCCCGGCGGCGTGCTCATCAAGGACGCCGCGGGCACCGTGGTGGGCGCGGTCGGCGTATCGGGCGACACCTCCGACAACGACGAGATCGCCGCGCTCGCCGGCATCGAGGCGGCGGGCCTCATGGGCGATACGGGGGCATAAGGCGCGAGAATGCCGGAGCTGCCCGAGGTCGAGACGGTGCGCGCCGGCCTGGAGCCCGTGCTCACCGGACGCTCGTTCGTGCGCGTGGAGCAGCGCCGCCCCGACCTGCGCTTCCCTCTCCCCGAGCGCTTCGCTGAGCGCCTGACGGGACGGCGAGTGCTGCGGCTCGAGAGACGCGCCAAGTACATCCTGGTCCACCTCGACCGCGATGAGGTGCTGGCCGTGCACCTCGGCATGACCGGCCGCCTCATCGTCTCGAACGGCGGGGCCAAGCGGGACCTGACGCTCGGCCAGTACGTCTACGAGCACGGCAAGGACGCCAGGCACGACCACCTGGTGTTCACCATGTCCGGCGGCGCGGTGGTCACCTACAACGACGCCCGCCGCTTCGGCTACATGACGCTGATCCCGGAGGGGGAGCTCGCCAACGACGCGTTCTTCGCCGGGCTCGGCGTCGAGCCGCTGACCGACGACCTGAGCGGCAGCTATCTGGCGCGGCGCGCGGCAGGAAGGAAGGTCGACCTCAAGGCCTTCCTCATGGACCAGCGCATCGTCGCCGGCCTCGGCAACATCTACGTCTGCGAGGCGCTGTTCCGGGCGAGGCTCAATCCGTGGAAGCCGGCGTCGCGGCTGGCGACCCGCACCGGCAAGCCGACGCCCGCGGCCGAGCGGCTGGCCACCGAGATCAAGGCGGTGCTGAGGGATGCGATCCGCGCCGGCGGCTCCACGCTGCGCGACTACAAGCGCGCCGATGGCACCAGCGGCCTGTTCCAGAACGAATTCGCCGTCTACGGCCGCGAAGGCGAGCCGTGCGCGCGCCCCGGCTGCCGGGGCACGGTTGCGCGCAGGGTGCAGGGTGGGCGGTCAACGTTCTATTGTCCGGCGTGCCAGCGGTGAGCAGAATTGGCTTATTGGGCCGGCCGCTCTACCGCCGTACATGGCACGGCCAGATTTGAGCCGACACAGACACCCTCATTGCGGTGCAGGGGCATGATTTGGAGCGTTAGGATAGGGGGGCTAATGGCAGAGCATATTTATCGGGGATGGGCGGACCCGGTGAACGCCTTTAGCACTGAGAATTACCGCGTAAAGATGGACCGGGTGACTTACTGCCTTTGTTTGTTCAGGCCCGAGGAGTTCCCGGAGCGGATCCGCAATCGGGCGCGTATGGTGTTAGGCGTTCGTGAGCGTGTAGCCCACGAATATGATACCGATACGCTTTATCACTTTGAGCGATTGACACCGAAACAGCGACGGGCGCTCGAGGGCGACATCATCGCGCTATACCAAGCGTGCCTCTTCGATCTGGGAGCGATGGGGAATCACGAATTTATTTATCCCGAGGATCGGTTCCCGATAAAGAAGACGGCGCGAAGCAATCGTAGGGTGCAATAGGCCGTCAGGCCGCATTGCACCGATCCGTACTCGGCTTGCGCGACGGTGGCATCGGTGCAATGCGCCTTCGGCTTATTGCACCCTACGATCCATTGTCGGGCCGCTCCGGGCGGCGGGGATAGTTAATCCGGGCTCATTATGTATGTTGACGGACGATGACGCCGGCGCGCCATTGTGGCATACTGCACGCGCCTCGGAAGATCGGGCGGTGCCGCTGCAGCGGTGGTGTCCGGACTGGGAGCCGGGGTGCCGTGGTCCGGTGCGTCGGCTGGCATGGTGGATAGACCGTCCAAGCGCCAGCGCCCCCGGGATAAGCCTCCGGACTGGGTTGGAGGTGGAAGCGGGTGCTCCCTCGGCGCACGTCCGAGGTTAGGGAGCCCGGATGCGGCGAAGTCGAGACTCCGAGACCCCGCGCGGCATGGTGGAAAGGTCTATCCAAGCGCCGGGCGGCCGTCGGAGACGACCGAGCAGGGCGTTCTTCGTGCCCCTCGCGATAAGGTCAGAGGCCAACGGGCGCGAGCCTGGACGCCCTGCTCCTCCTTCGTGAAGCGAGTAGCGAATAGCGAATGGCGAATAGGGCCTTTTGCGATGTATGTACGCCACGCTTGAGGAAGCGAATAGCGAATAGCGAATAGGGGTCTTTTGCGATGTAGGCCACGCCGGCATCCCTACTCCCTACTCTCTATTCGCTATTCGCTCTGCTACGGCCGGGCACCGGAAAGAATGGACGCCGGCGCGAGAGCGGGTTCAACTGCGGCCCACGCCACCGGAATGGAGCAAGCCATGGCCTATG
>Ga0070705_100000160_pt1 | contig 39411 bp, 35 predicted proteins | sample KBSK5253metaG_FD_65455 | JGI IMG/M metagenome (GOLD analysis project Ga0070705, IMG submission 65455) | Corn, switchgrass and miscanthus rhizosphere microbial communities from Kellogg Biological Station, Michigan, USA - KBS K5-25-3 metaG | ecosystem: Host-associated > Plants > Roots >... | reverse complement strand
GTGGCTCAAGGCAACCGCTTAGCCAGACCAGACCTTCAAGGAGGTCTTCCCAGGGCAGGCGGGCATGGCTCGCAGCGGTGGCCCGAAAAATCGCCGAGCGCGGGTGCCGAAAGGCAACCCCGTTCGGGGCGGGCAACCGCCCCACTTATGGTTGCGGAGTAGGCACCCGCGCCCCCGTCGCACCCTCGCGGCAAATCGCCCGGCGAGGCTATCGGCGCTGGCGCCCTGCCGGCACGTCCGGTGGCTCAAGCGGCCCCGGCCGCAGCCACCAGAGGAGGAAGTCCGCTGACGGATACCTGCGATTCCCAGCGAGCTGGAAGGCACTCCAGCCGGGCCGAGCAAGCCTCAGCGCCCGTGCCCGGCCTCGTGGCCCGGGTGTGGCCCGGGGGGCCCGACGCCTCGGGGCTTGTGCAGGCGTGTACTATGTAGTACATACTCAACATGACCGGCTTCGGCGACTACGTCCGCACCGCTCGCTCGGCCCTGGCCGAGGGAGACGTGCGGTTCAGCCTGCGGCAGGTGGCGCAGCGGGTGGGCGTGGAGCCCGCCTACCTGAGCAAGGTGGAGCGGGGGCTGGTGCCGCCACCCTCGGAAGCGACCATCGTCAGGCTGGCCACCGACCTCAGCGAGGACCCGGACATGCTGCTGGCGCTGGCGGGGAAGGTGTCGAGCGACCTGCAGGCCATCATCCTGCGCCGGCCGCGGCAGTTCGCGGACCTGATCCGGCAGCTCAGGGATGCGCCGGACGGGGCCATTCTAAAGGTCGTAAGGGAGGTGCGCGACGGCAAGTGGTGACGAGAGACTGCGGGCATTGGGGCAAGGTTCAAAACATAGGACAAGCCAATGATCACACTCGAAGGCCATGACTTGATTTTCCGGTTTCCCGAGGTTCACGAGCACGCCAGGACGGCAATCCATTTCCAGCGCACCCTGCGCATCCCCGACGACGGCAAGACCTATCCGCTGCCGCCCGGCCTCGGCGCGTTTCCCCTCCGCCATGTGGAGGACTACGAGGGCCGCGTGCCCAGGGACTGGAGCGAGCGCGCCGGCGTGATGATGCCGCTCTACCAGGCCGAGGCCATGTGGATCTCCTTCGGCGGGGGCGGATGGTGGTCGGACGGCTATCCCTGCGCCATCAAGATCGCCGCCGGCAAGATCAACGCCGTCAGCGGCAAGCCCTGGAAGCCCGAGCTCGATGCCACCGAGAACGACTACCTCGTCGTGCCCCAGCAGCCCTGGCTCGACGGCTTCTGCATCGCCAAGGATACGATCCGCCAGTTCGTGGCCATGCCGCTTGGCGCGGGCTACTCGGTAGAGGAGCAGCTCACCGGCAAGGCCGAGCACGGCGGGGTGCAGATCGTCGTCTACCCCATGAAGAAGGAGCGCTACGAGGCCATCCTGCGGCAACGCGAGGAGGCGCGGCGCAGGCGGGACAACGAGATCGGCAGAAGTGTCTCCGCCTGCCGTGCATACGCGCCGGCGATGGCCGAAGACCTGGGCCTCGCGGCCGGCGGACGCATGGCGCAGGAGATCTACGCCGACCCGCATGGGCTCGACGCGTGGGAGCAGTCGGTGTCGAGCCGTTGCTTCGTCACCCTCGTCAACGCCGTGCAATGGCACAAGATCACCGGTGGAATGCCGCCCACGAAGGCGCCCGCCGCCGCCGACTACAGCGAGGCCGGACTGCCGTGGTTCGACTACTACGCCGCCGATCTGGAGACGCTGGCCGGGGCGCCGGAGCTGGCCCTCGTCAAGAGCGTGGCGGAGGTTGCCGGCGAGAAGGGCGAGGACCCACTGGGTCCTGATGGCGAGGTCGACCCGGCCGAGGTGATCGATCTGGGGCCGGACCGATCGAAGGGACGCCCCGAAAACAGGCAGGTGCGCGAGGCGCGGGCCTAAGCCCGTCCCGCGGCGCCGTTTCGTCAGCCCAAGGATGCGCCGATCGGCCCATTTTTCGTGCCGGTCGGCGCATTTTCTTGTATGCCACGGAGGTGACGCCCGATTGTAAAGATGTTGACGTTAACGTCCGACTGCGAAGGCGAGGCAATGTTCGAGCTCCATAAGGAAGACAGGAAGCTGATTGTACGGGTCGATAAGGCCAACACGGAAGCCAGGATGGAGCTCCAATTCGAGCGCACCGCGCGCGTCCCCGACGACGGCAGGACCCACGAGCCTCCGCCCGGGCTTGGCCCGTTTCCGCTTGCGCATCTGACAGACTTCGAGCACAGCTTGCCGCCGGAGTGGGGCGACCGCGGCGGCGTGATCATGCCCGTGCGCCCGTCCGAGGCGATGTGGATCGCCTTTGCCCAGAGGGGGTATCCCTGCGCCATCAAGATCGGCGCCGGCGCCTTCAACGCCGTCAATGGCGAGCCCTGGACCGAGGAGCTCAAGGAGACCGAGGGCGACTATATCGTGGCGCCGCCCCAGGCTTGGCTCGACGGCTTCTACATCGGTAACAACAGGGTTCGACAGTTCGTTGCAAAGTCCGCCGGGCCGGCCGAGGAGGGGGGCCTCTGCATCGTCGTCTACCCGATGAAGTTGAAGCACTACCGGCGTCTCTTGCTCAAGCGGCGGGTGCTGGCGTTCGGCTGGCTGAGGCACCTCGTGTCGGGGAGCTCGGGCCAGCAGGAGTTCATCCTCGGCTTGGGCGGACGCGTGAAGGAAAGCATCTACGCCGACCCGTATGGCTTCGACGCCTGGAACCTGGACGCGCGGGCCCGCTGCGTCGTGACCCTGATCGACCCGGACGAATGGTTCAAACTTACCGGTACCCCGCCGGACCCGTCGACCACGTAGAATCGATGCAACTGCGGGCGCTCACCAATCCGCGCAGGCTACTCGCCGTCCGGCGCCGCCGACCCGCGGCTGTCGAGCCGCACCTCCAGGTCCTCGGCGGCGCGAAGCACGTGAAGCGACACCCGCGCGCCGCGCCGGCGCAGGGTGAAGTCCACACTGGCGCCGCCGAGAGCGAGGTTGCGCACCGTGACATCTCCGACGAAATCGGGCAGCGCCGGTCGCACCAGGCGGATGCGGCGCTGGGCCGTGTCGAACGTCACGCCGAGCATGCTTTCGACGAGCAGGAAAGGCGCGCCCGCGGCCCAGGCCTGGGGCGAACAGGCGGCGGGATACAGCGTCGGCCCGCGCCCGGTGCGGCGGCGGAAGCCGCAGAACAACTCGGGCGTGCGGCGGTCGTCCATGTGGGCCGTGGCATCGATCAGCCCTGCGAAGATGGCCGCCGCCCCGTGCCGGAAGCCGTATCGGCCGAGGCCGTGGCCGATCAGGGCGTTGTCGTGTGGCCAGATCGAGCCGTTGTGGTACGACATGGGGTTGTAGCGAGGCTCGCCGGCCGCCACGGTGCGCACCCCCCAGCCCGAATGGTAGGGCGGCCTGAGCAGAGCCTCCGCAACCCGCTGTGCCCGGTCGCGGCGGGCGATGCCGGCGTAGAGAGCGTGGCCGGCGTTGCTGGTGCGGACCCGGCAGGGCGTCTTGGTGCCGTCGAGCGCCAGGGCGTAGGTGCCGATCTCCTCGCACCAGAACGCCTCATCGAAGCGCCGACGCAGCGTCCGCGCTTCACGCTCCAGGGCCTCAGCCCGGGCCTCCTGCCCCAGCGCGCGGGCGGATTCGGCCGCCAGGCGCTTGGCGAGGTAGACGTAGCCCTGCACCTCGACGAGCGCGATCGGCCCATCGGCGAGCCGACCGCCGGCGTCGAAGACGGAATCGAAGGAGTCCTTCCACCCCTGGTTCGACAGGCCGGTCTCGGCCCCGCGCGCGTATTCCACGAGCCCGTCGCGATCTGGGTCGCCGGGGCCGTCAATCCAGGCCAGCGCCGCCTCGATGGCGGGCCATAGCTCGCGGACCAGGTCCCAGTCGCCGGTGCGCCTCGCATAGAGGCCGGCGAGCACCACGAACAGCGGCGTGGCGTCGACGCTGCCGTAGTAGAGTTTGAACGGCACCTCGCCCAGCGCGGCCATCTCGCCGCCCCGCATCTCGTGCAGGATCTTGCCGGGGTCGGCATCGGCATGGGGATCGTGCGTGTCCGCCTGGTAGTGCGCGAGCCGCCTGAGCACGCCCGCGGCGATGCGAGGGTCGATCCAGAGCGTCTCCAGGGCGGTGATGATGCCGTCGCGCCCGAACGTCGTGGAATACCAGGGGATGCCCGCGTAGGGGTAGGGCCCCTCGGGCGTCGCCGTGGTGAGCATCTTGAGGTCGCCCAGCGACCGGCCCAGGATCTCGTTCACCAGCGGGTTCGACGTTTCCACCATGGCCGTCCCCGCGGCCTCGGCCTTGTGCTGGCGGTTGCGCCTGATGAGACCCTCGAAGAACGAGCGCGTGGACTGCTTGAGGCCGCGGCCCGACACGGTGGTGAAGATGTTGCGCTTGTCCCCGGGCTCCAGCCGCAGGGCATAGCCCGCCACGCTGTCTTGCAGCATCGTGGGCGCCGGCTCGAAGCTCAGAGCCGTCTGCCGCACGGTGTCGTCGAGCCCCATGTAGGAGAGGGTAACGCTGCCGTTGTTCACGATGCCGGTCAGCGCGCGCCCGCGCCGCTCGCGGCGCACGCCGCGCACCTCGAAGATGTCGGCGAAGTCGCTGGCGAAGGCGAGCGACAGCGTCAGCTCCACCGGCTCCGGCCCGTAATTGGCCAGCGCGATCCGCTGCCGCAGCGCGCCGCCGAACAGATAGAGAGCGCGGGCGATATGCACGGTGTCCTTCAGCAGCACGATCCGGCCGTCGATGTAGATGTCGGGGTTGGTGAGATCCACCTGGTAGTGCAGGCTGTCATCCTTGACGGCGGAGCCCAGCAGCAGCGGCTGGGCGCCGTCGATGAGCAGCTCGAAATGCGACAGGATGCGGGTGTCGCGGTCGAACAGGCCGTCCGGGTTGCCGGCGCTGACGCCGATGTCGCCGTGGCTGTCGAGCACCGCGAAGGTATCGTCGTGCTTCAGCGTCCGCCGCGGCCGGGAAGGCGAGCCGGTCGCCGGGATGTAAAAAGGCGCCTCCCCCACACCCGGGTCGTATCCCGGACAAAGCCCCTTGCTATCCAAGACTGCTCCCTCTCCCTTGTGGGTGGCCGAGTGTTCCTCCGAAGGACGGATTCCCGGCTGCCCCGTCAAGAGCCCGTTCGCGGATGTCCCGCAGCGGCCATCGCCACGCCCTCGCCCAGCCCGGCCCCGGCCGGACGCTCGGTCGCGTGGTCGGCCCCGTTGGTGGTCATGCTCCGCGCGCCGGGGCGCACCCTGGCCGCACCCGCGCGCCTCTCGATGAGCGACGCGTAGATGCCGAGATAGTCGCGCGTCATGCGGGAGGCCGTGAACCGCTCCTCGAAGCGGCGCCGCACCTGGCCGCGGTCGAGCGCCAGCACGCTGCCGATCCGGCAGATCGCCTCGCCTACGCTGTCCACCACATAACCGGTGACGCCGGGGTCGACCACCTCGGCCACTGCGCCGCGATTGAACGCAAGCACCGGCGTGCCGCAGGCCATGGCCTCGATCATCACCAGGCCGAAGGGCTCCGGCCACTCGATAGGGAAGAGCAGCGCGCGGGCATCGCCCAGGAACCTGCTCTTGGCGCGGTCGTCGATCTCGCCCACGTAGTCGATGCCGGGCTGGCTGAGCAGCGGCTCGATCTCCGCGTGGAAATATTCCGTGTCCACCCGGTCCACCTTGGCCGCGATCTTGAGCGGTAAGCCGACGGCACGCGCGATCTCGATGGCCCGGTCCACGCGCTTCTCCGGCGCGATGCGGCCCAGGAACGCCAGATATCCGCCGCGGGCGTTGAAGCTCGACGTGAGGAGGTCGCGCGGCAGGCCGTGGGGAACGTTGCCGACGAAGGACACGTCGGGGACGGGTGCGCGCTGGGCGAGCGAGATGGAGACGAGGGGCATCTCCGGAAAGCCGGCGTAAAGCTTCTTGAGGTCCGGCAGGTCCTGGCGGCCGTGCAGCGTCGTTACCACCTTGTACGAAATCTCGCGGAACGCGGGAAAATGAAACTGATCGATATGGAAATGCAGAATGTCGAACTGCGATCCCTGGCTGTGCACTTTGTCAACAAGAAGCATATAATACGGAATAACGTCGCGGACCGTCGGATCGAGCCGCAGGGCCTGTTCGCAGGACGGCACGAGCCGGGCCGAGGTGACGGAATCGCCGCTGGCGAACAGCGTCACATCGTGGCCCTGCTCGACAAGCTCCTCGGCCAGATAGGAGACGATGCGTTCTGTCCCGCCATAGAGCCGAGGCGGCACACTTTCGATTGGAGGGGCGATGAGCGCAATCCGCATTTGGCTGGTCCGATGGTTTGCCGTGGGGGGAGGGGAAGCGATCCCGATCCCGGCCAGTAACGCTCGGGCTTCAAGGCAGGTTCCCCGAGGCGCGAGAGGCCCGCGTCGACGTTTGCGAGCGAGAAACCTTGAACGCAGCTGGCGGGTCCCGGCGCTATTTGGCTAACTGCGCTGCCGGCGTCATTGATCGATAAACAAAGCGTGAGGCGTGAAATAGCTGGACGTCACCGCGATCCAGCGGCGCCATCCCCGCCGACAGCGTCGGCGAGGTGCGACGGGCACACGGGTGGGCCACTCCGCAACCATATTAGCGGTGCGGCCGCCCGCCCCCGAACGAGCTTCGGCAGTCAGGCTTAGCGCGGCGTGGCGCTGCCGTCAGAGAAGCCCTGGAAGGCCATGTCGGGCGCCGACGTGTTGTGGCGCGAAGGAGAGGTGCGGCCGAGCCAGACGCGCGTCGCGGTGGCGCGCTTGAAGCCCATGATACCTTCCTCGCGCCAACCCTTCGCTCCGCTCTCGATCACCGCCACGCGGGCCACGTCGTTGTTGAACTCGGTGATGTACATGGAGCGCAGCGCGGCGAATGGCCGGTCGGCAATGGGGCGGTCGAAGGCCACCTCCAGTACGTGCCGGTTCTGGTCGGTTGCGGCCATCGTCACGGTCGCGGTGCCGCCGCGCACGAAGCTCAGGGTGAACGCGCGCGCCTTGGGGTCGAACGCCACGTCCTTCAGCTTGACGAGCGGGCGCTCATCCACCTCTACCGGTCCGATAAGGAACGACGAGCCGAACGCGGTGGGTGCGAGGCCCGCGGGCGCCCGCGGGCGCAGCCGCCAGTATCCGTCCTGGGGGTACAGCACCAGCACCTCCTCGCCGCCCATCGGCCGGCGCAGCCACACCTGCAGGAGATGGATGTCTCTCGCCACGCGGTCACCGACGCGCACCGTCGTGGTGGCCCGGCGCCAGAAGGCCGGGTAGGTCTGGCCGACCACCCAGAGATCGTATTCCTCGAAGAGGGTGGTGCGCTTGGGCAGCTCTGCCACCTGCGGCCTCGGATCGCCGGGCGCCGTGCAGCCGGTCCAGTCGGCCTCGAAGCTGTCGCGCTGCAGGGTGCCCATATAGGCCGGATGCACCGCCTCGATGCTGAACCGGCGCACCTCCCTGGACGCAAAGTTGACGGTGACGTTGTCCTTCTCGGCGCACAGCACCGGCTCGCTGGCGTTGGTCACCTCGACGGCGATCTCCTTCGCCGCCTGGGCGTAGACGCCGGGCGCGAGCACCACCGCCGCGGCGGTCAGAGCCACACCCGCAGCCAGACTATTGCGTATTGCAGCGCGCATCATGCTCAATCCCGTGACCCGCCATGCCGGCAAACGGGCCGCAACATGGCAGGAGTGGGATGGCATCACAAGACAGGTGCAGCTGGTCGCCCGCCCACGACAAGCCGGTACACCGCGATTGGCGCGGCGTGGCGCCCCTGGCCGGCCCGCCGCCATCCCCCGGTGCCGCTTTCGCGGGGCGCACAGCTTTCGCGCATGACGCCGGCGGCAGCAGCGTCGCGCGCCGGCCGCGGAGTGCTACAGTCGGCCACGACGCACGATTCGCGCCATTCCGTTCCCGCGTTTCTCGGCGCTTGGAGCTAGGAGGTCGCAGGATGGCGGACGGAAGCAGGTCGGTGGCGCTGGAGGCCGAGGCGGCCGCGGCGGAGGCTGCGCGCGAGGCCAAGGCCGATGTGCTGCAGCGGGCCATCACGGTCGAGAGCGCGGCCAAGCTGCCGGAGCCGCCGCCCAAGGAGGCGAAGGAGTCCAAGTCGCCCAACAAGGCTGGCGGGCGCGCGGCCTGGGCCGAGTTCACCGTGGACGTGTGGATCACCAACCTCAACTCGGTGGAGTTCGGCCTCTACAAGCACAGCCGCAACCGGGCCAAGTCGCGCCAGTTCACCACCGACATGGACATCTTTGCCGAGGTGATCGAGGACGGCGAGCGCACGGGCCTCATCGGCTACCGCGAGGACCTGTGGCGCAAGAACGCCGGCATGGACAAGCGCCTCGTCATGAAGCTCTTCAACGAGACGTTGAACTGGCGCGCCACCATGGACCTCATGATCGGCCGCAGCCTGCAGCTGACGCTCGGCGCGCGCGGCCTGCCCGTCACCTGCTTCTCGCTCAACGCCGGCGACCACGACAACATGGTCTACGTGGAGCGATCGGCCAACAAGTGGCCGCTGGCGCCGGAGGACTTCTCGTTCTTCCTGCTGGATGACGGCAAGCCGGTGTTCTACCGGTTGCGGCGCGACTTCATCGACCTCGGCGGCGACTACACGCTCTACGACCACCGCAACCAGGCCGTGGGCCGACTCGACGGCAAGGTGTTCTCCATCGGCGGCAAATGGTACGGCCGCGTGCACCCCGACCACGACAACCCGCGGCTGCTCACGGTGCTCAAGCTGTTCTGCGGCATGCTGATCTTCAACCCCGACTGCCGCCGCCACATGCGCCGCCTGGCCCGCGACGTCCGTGCCGGCCGCTACGTGCCCAAGATCGAGAAGCAGGAGGCCGACCTCTACATGAACCCGCGACGCGTGCGTTAGGTTGAGGGGACCCCACTCCTGCCTATCGCTCTGTAAAGGGCATGCCGGACCGGCGGATCAGCTCCAACTCTTCCGGTCCTACCCGAGCGCCAGAGAGCAACGAATTCCATGAGGGTCTCCGCAGATTTGAGTGAGCGGAGGATGCCCATGCGACCGGCCATCGGCCCCGCCGCTTGGCTTTGATAGAATATTTGGGCATTCTGCCCGTGCAACAATGGGCCGCGCACCAAAATGGCCCTGGGAGGGGGAATGCCGGACGCTCAGAAAGCGGTGCTGGGGCTGCAGGCTGGCACCGACGTGCTTTTTCTGCTGGTCGGAGCGGTGCTGGTTTTCGCCATGCACGGCGGCTTCGCGTTTCTTGAGGCCGGCACGGTTCGCCACAAGAACCAGGTCAACGCGCTCTGCAAGATCCTGGTCGATTTCGCGATCTCCACGGTGGCCTATTTCGTGGTCGGCTTCAGCATCGCCTACGGCGTGACCTTCTTCGTGGCCGCACCCACGTTGAGCGGCGGCGGTGCCGATTTCGGCCCGCAGGGGCTGACGCTCGTCAAGTTCTTCTTCCTGGCAACATTCGCCGCCGCGGTGCCGGCCATCATCTCCGGCGGGATCGCCGAGCGCGCGCGCTTCCTGCCGCAGTGCGTGGCCACGGCGCTCGTCGTCGCACTGGTCTATCCGTTCTTCGAGGGCATCGTCTGGAACAAGAACCACGGGCTGCAGGAGAGCTTCTTCAAGGCCCGGCTGGGCGCCGAGTTCCACGACTTCGCCGGCTCGATCGTCGTGCATGCCGTCGGCGGCTGGCTCGCCTTTGCCGCCGTGCGGCGGTTGGGGCCGCGCCTTGGCCGCTTCGAGAAGGGACGAGCAGTCGGCATTCCGCCCTCGTCGATCCCATGGTTGGCCATGGGCTCCTGGCTGCTCTGCATCGGCTGGTTCGGCTTCAACGTGATGAGCGCGCAGTCTGTGCAGTCGGTGAGCGGCCTCGTTGCCATAAACTCGCTGATGGCCATGTGCGGCGGCATCCTGGCTGCCCTGATCGCCGGCGACGGCGACCCTGGCTTCATCCACAACGGTGCGCTCGCCGGTCTCGTCGCCATCTGTGCCGGCTCCGACGTGGTGCATCCAGTGGGGGCGCTGCTGATCGGGGGCGTGGCCGGCATCCTCTTCGTCTACGGCTTCCAGGCCGTCGCCAATCCGAAGTGGCAGCTCGACGACGTGCTGGGCGTCTGGCCCCTGCATGGGCTGTGCGGGCTGTGGGGCGGCATCGCCTGCGGAATCTTCGGTAAGGCCGTGTTCGGCGGCATGGGCGGGGTAGGCTTCTTCTCCCAGCTCGTCGGCAGCGTGCTGGGTGCCACCTATGCGCTCATTGCGGGCACCATTGTCTATGCCCTGGTCGACGTGGTCTTCGGCCTGCGCCTCGCGGCCGAGGACGAGCGGCGCGGGGCGGACCTCGCCGTCCACAAGATCGGCGCGAATCCCGAGGAGGACGTGCGGCTCGGCCGCATTTGAGCGCCGCCGGACCAACAGGATAGCGTCCAAGACTCAAGTTCGCCGTTAACCGTATTGCAAGATGCGCTGGGCAGAGTCGGCCCAGTGCTCCCGCCGGGCGGGCTGGCCGTCATGGCGCGCAACTTCGGCTTGCGCCGAGGGACAGGCCAGGGTGCCGGGCCTGAGGTGGGACACGGGTGTGTCAGCGACTGCGTATCCGCTCCCTGGTTGGTATGGCGTCATCGAGCGAACATGCCCCGCTGCTGCCGGGCTCCCTGCAGGCCAGGCTGGAGGCCTGGCTGCTGGGCCTGCTCGGCTGGGCGCTGCTGGCGCTGTGCGCCGCCGCGGCGGCCAGTCTGCTCACCTGGTCGGTCGCCGATCCGAGCCTGACCCGCACCACCACCGGCATCACCCGCAACGCGCTGGGCGCACTCGGCGCCAACTTCGCCGACCTGGCGATGCGGCTGTTCGGCCTGGCTGCCGTGTTCATCCTGCTGCCGCCGGTGTTCTGGGCGCTGCAGCTGATCACCCGGCGGCAACTGGAGGATTGGCGCCTGCAGCTGATGCTGGCCCCGCCGGCCGTGCTCCTGCTGGCCTCCGCCGGGGCCGCCTTGCCGGCGGTGGGCACCTGGCCGCTACCCTATGGCCTCGGCGGCTTCCTGGGCGACCAGACCTTGCGGTTCGTGAGCAAACTGCTGGCGGCCGCAATGCCCGCTTTTGCGACCGTCGCCGCGGGCATTCTGTGCCTTGCGGTGGGTGCGGTTCTGCTGACTGCGAGCCTCGGCATGTCGGTCCGGGATGTGTGGCTCCTCTGCCAGGTCGGTCGGCCACGCTTCGATCTCATCGGCCGCGCCTGGCGCCGGCTGGCGCAGACCGGCGAGCGCCCCGAGCCGGCTTCCGTCCGCCGCGAGCCCACCTTCGAGCCCTCGCCCGAGCCCCACGCGGGACGGCGCGAAGCGTCGTTCTCCGTGGAGCCGGCGTTCGAGCTCGATCCGCCGGTCCGCGCGGGCGGCGGCGGCCCGGCGCCGCAACCCGCGGGCAAGAACGTGCATCTGCGCCGGCCGGTCGCGCGCGACCCCGAGTTCGACCGCGCCACCGATGCGGCGAGCCAGGCGATGGCCCGACGTTTCGCCCCTCCGCCGGCGCGCGAGGAGCCCTCCGGCCCGGCAGGTCTCGGCCTGTTCCGCCGGCGCTGGCCCCAATCGGGACACGAGATTGGCCGCGATGCGCGCGGCGCAGGCGGCCGGCGTCAGGGCGCCGCCGAACGGCAACCCGAGCCCAAGCCCGTTTGGCCGGGCTCCGTCCCGGCGGCGGCGGAGGAGGACATGGCGCCCCCGATAGCCCCGGCGCGGTCGTCCTACGGCCGCGGCGAGCGCGACGAGCTCTATGGGCGCGCTGTGGCTCTGGTGCGGGCACACCGCAAGGTCTCCACGACCTACCTGCAGCAGAGCCTCGGCATCCGCTACATGCGGGCGGCCGACCTGATCGACCGCATGGAGCGGGAGGGGATCGTCGGTGCCGCCGTGCGGGGCAATCGGGCCATTCTCGGCATGCCCGCTCGCACTCGCATCGTGTGATACGCCGCCCGTTGCGGCCTTCGGGACACGATCCCGGACTCAAGCAAGGGGATGGCGCCTCTGATCGCCAACTGCCCACAATCTTGTCCCAATGTTGCGACAAATGAGGCGCGCAGTGGCTCGAATCAGCGCCGTACGGCAGCGCCGGGCAAGAGGGACGTCGATGCAAGCACGTTCATGGATGCGGGTGGCGGCTTTGCTTGCCATGGGCGCGGGGCTCGGCGGTGCCGCCGCGGCGCAGACCGCGAAGGGACCGGCGACCCCGGACTGGAGCCAGACAGTCACCAAGGAGCCGACGACGACCCCCGGCGAGCTCGACGCCAAGCAGACCGAGATAGTCCAGAAATTGACAGCCTATTTCAATGAGATGGGCGACATGAAGGGGGATTTCCAACAGATCAGTCCCGACGGCAAGCGGTTGCGCGGCAAGATCTACGTGAAGCGGCCGACCTCCTTCCGCTTCGAGTACAACCGGCCGAGCCGGCAGCTCATCATCTCAGACGGCAAGCAGATGATCATTCAGGACCTCGACCTGAACACCGATGATCGCTGGGGCCTGGATAAGACACCGTTCCGTCTCATCCTCCGCAAGGACGTGGACCTGCTCCGCGACGCGCGCATTCTTGAGGTGGGCGACACGGAGGACCGCATTCAGCTGAGCCTGCAGGACAAGGACCCCAACTCGGTAGGCCGCTTGAAATTGCTGTTCCAGAAGGCGCCTGCTATAGAGCTGAAGGAGTGGATCACCATCGACTCGCAAGGCCTTGAAACGAAAGTGGAACTCTCCGAGTTCACCAAGGCCGAGAACCTTGACGCGAAGCTGTTCGAGCCGGCGCAGGTATACCTCAAGAAGCTGTAGCTGTAGCGGTAGCGGTTGGGAGCCGCTCTCAGCTCGTGAGCACGTTGGGACCGCTCTCAGCTTGCGCTCGGCGTGGGAAAGCTGTGGACAAGGTGGGGACGACTGAAACATTTCGTAACAAATTCGTGATTCGCGTCACGACCCCATTGAAAATGCCCCTGCAAGTATTAATTTGTATGTCATAGCGAGCGGTGTCGCTCTTCATCGGTAGTGCCCCCCGTCTAGCCGAAAGACATCGCTCCTAAGTGCCGGCTTCCCTCCTGGCACTATGCGCATGACGCGCTTCTGCGCCCAACTCCTCCCCCGGGGTTGGGCGCTTTTCCTTGCGGCGCCTGCTCCTCCCCGGAGCGGGCGTCTTTTCATTTGTCATTGCGTCAGGCTGGCAGAGGCGGGGGCATTGCCCATCTGCAGCGGCAGGAGGCCGAGGTGCGCGTCGGGGGAGTGCTCAATGAAGCGCATCAGCAGCCCGTCGATGATCTGCAGCTCCGCCGCCACCAGCGTGAGGCGGCCACGGATTGTGTCAGCGATGCGATCGGCGATGTCCGGATCGGCACGCATCTGATCGAGGAGCGTCGCGCGCTCAAGCTTCAGGCAGTCCACCCAGCCCTGGGCGATCACTGTCGAGCCATAGTCGTACTCGACCAGCATGGCCAGCTCTCCCACCAGCGAACCCGGCTCCACCGGCTCAGTGGGCCCCCGACCGTCGGGGCCGGTCCTGCAAATCACGTCGCCTGCGAGGATGAGGTAGGCGCCGTCGCCCAGCGCTCCTGCCTCGGCGATCACTTCGCCCTTGCGGAAGGCGCGCCGCTGGGCGCCACGCCCGATCTCGGCAATCTGCTCCGGCGTCAAGCCGGCGAAAAGAGGGACGCGGTGCAGGAACTCCAGAACCAGATCGATCGCCATGATGCGACTCCCCAGCCCATGCATGTCGGCTGAAGGTCCGGTGAGTCGCCCTCAAAGTCCAGGAAGGGGTGTCAGACCTTATGGATCTGATACCATTCCGCAACAACCAGTAGACACCCTCCGGGACCGACTGCGGCCCGCTGCGCGTGGCTTGGGCGACGTGCTAAGGGACCATATCCGGCGCCATCTCTGCCACCGTGACGAGCTGTGAGCAGCTTGGAGCCGAGCGGCCTCAGTCTCTCCTCGACGGCAGGGAAGCCGCTCGTCTTGCGGGCGCCCCCGCCGATGCCTCATAATTCGCTGCTCAGCCGAAAATCACCCGCGCCAACGCATTTCCGGAGGGGCTGACGCCATCTGGCAGGGAGGGCTCAAGTTGCTGGCCAAGACAGAAACCACGCTGGCGGACGCCGTGCGGATCTGGCTCGGCCGGTTCCAGGAGGCGCTCGCGACAGGTGATGCGTCCCGACTGGGCGCCCTGTTCCACCGCGACAGCTACTGGCGCGATCTGCTCGCCCTCACCTGGGAAATCTGCACCGTGTGCGGGGCGGACGCGATAGTGCGCGAGCTGAAGGCGCGCTCAACCGAGACGACGCCGACCCGCTTCGCACTGGCTCCGGGCCGGACACCGCCGCGCCATGTCACGCGCGCGGGCACCTCGGCCATCGAGGCGATGTTCCAGCTCGATACGGCCTTGGGACGGGGCACCGGCGTCCTCCGGCTGACGCTCGCCCCGGGCGACGGCACCGATCTCAGGGCCTGGACGCTGCTCACTGCCCTCGACGAGATCAAGGGCCACGAGGAACGGGTGGGCCGGTCGCGACCCACCGGCCAGTCCTATGCCCGCGACTTCCGCGGTCCCAACTGGCTCGACCAGAGGAGGGCGGCCGCGCAGTACACCAACAGGGAGCCGGCCGTTCTGGTGGTTGGGGGCGGGCAGGCCGGGCTCTCGATCGCGGCGCGCCTCAAGATGCTTGAGATCGACACGCTGGTGGTCGACCGCTGGCCGCGCGTCGGCGACAACTGGCGCCAGCGCTACCACGCCCTCACCCTGCACAATCAGGTGCACGTGAACCACCTGCCCTACATGCCGTTCCCGCCGGGCTGGCCCACCTACATTCCCAAGGACAAGCTGGCCGGCTGGCTCGAGGCCTACGTGGACAGCCTGGAGATCGACTACTGGCCGTCGACCGAGCTTGCGGATGGCAGCTACGACGAGGCGGAGGGCCGCTGGTCCGTCGTCCTGCGCCGCGCCGACGGCAGCACGCGCCAGATGCGCCCGCGCCATGTGGTGATGGCTACGGGAGTGAGCGGCATCCCGAACCTGCCGGACATGCCGGGGTTGGAGAATTTCGCCGGCACGGTGCAGCACTCCAGCCAATATGGCGACGGCGAGACGTGGGCGGGCAAGAGCGCCATCGTCGTCGGCACCGGCAACAGCGGCCACGACGTCGCCCAGGACCTCTACTCCAGCGGCGCCAAGGTGACGCTGGTGCAAAGAAGCCCGACCCAGATCGTGAATATCGAGCCGAGCGCGCAGCTTCCCTACGCGCTCTACGACGAGGGGCCGCCGCTGGAGGACTGCGACCTCCTCGCCGCGTCGTTCCCGCTGCCGCTGGCGCGGAGGAGCCACAAGGCCCTCACGGCGCAGGCGCGAGAGCTCGACAAGGCGCTGCTCGGCGGGCTGGAGCGGGTGGGGTTCAAGCTCGACTTCGGGGAGGACGGCACCGGCTGGCAGTTCAAGTATCTCACTCGCGGCGGGGGCTACTATTTCAATGTCGGCTGCTCAGACCTCGTCGTTGAGCGCAAGATCCGCCTCGTACAGATCTCCGACATCGACGAGATCGTATCCGACGGCGCGCGCCTCGGGAGCGGCGAGACCATCCCCGCCGACCTCGTGGTGCTGGCCACCGGCTACAAGGGCCAGGAGCACCTGATCGCCAAGCTGTTCGGCGAGGCCATCGCGACGCGAGTGGGGCCAATCTGGGGATTCGGCGACGGGATGGAGCTGCGGAACATGTTCACCCGCACGCGCCAGCCGGGGTTGTGGTTCATCGCCGGCAGCCTGGCGCAGTGCCGCATCTACTCCAGGCCTCTGGCCCTGCAGATCAAGGCCTGCGAGGTCGGGTTGCTGGAGGCTGCGGATCCAACACGAACAGGGGTGGGCCTCATTCGAAGAGAACTTGGGCAACAGGGCAGGTAGGGCAAGACAGCGACGGTGCCCTATTGCCTTATTGCCCTATCGCCTGTTTCTCACGCGCCCGCCAGGGTCGACTCCAGCGCCTTCAGCAGCCGCTTGGCCTGGGCGACGGCCGCGTCCTGGCGTTCCTCCTCGGTCCGAGTGTCGAGGGACTTGCCGTCCCAAACCGACACGTGGGCCACGATGGCGCCGTCGTCCGTGAAGGTCCCGATCTCGTATTCACCCCGAGGGCGCTTCTTGATGATCAGCTTGGGATCCGTCATGCACCTCACCCTAGCGCAAGTTCGCCCAAAATGAACGCGAAAACTCTCTTTGCTTAAGGTCTTACATAGGACCCGGGCAGATCTGGGGCCGCGGCCGAAACCCCCAGTATCCGCACCCAGCAAGGGGAACGGCCATGTGGCTGGCCGGCTCCCGAAGCCGCTAAGCGGTCCGGACCGGCCGCCGGATCTAAGTGCTGAGTGCCCGATCAGTTCCCAGGGAACCGGTAGGTCAGACCGATCGCGAGCGCCGGCGACCACAGGTCGGTCTCAAGCGTCCCGCCGCCGTTCAGATCGGCGTCGATATGCGAGTAGCTGAGCTTGGCCTCGGTAAAGAGCGACCACGCGTCGGTGAGCTTGTACTCCAAGCCGGCCATGATCTGGGCCGCAAGCCCGCAGCACTGGTACTCGAAGGTCCGATCGCCCGTCTTGAGCGTCACCTCCACGTGTGGCACCGTCACGCCGATGCCCGCCCCGAAGTAGGGCACCAGGGTGCCGTTCATCATCGGGCTAAAGCGATACAGCGCCTCGAGCAGTACGAGGTTGTTGCCGTCCGTGAACTCCAGGTGGGAGTATTTCGGATCGGTGCTGAAGTCGAGATCCGCGATCGCCTTCTGGTGCGTGTATTCGAGGGCGAAGCCCCAGGGGGAGTTCTTGCTCAGCCAGTAGGTACCGCGCACGCCCCAGTAGGGTGGCGTCTCGAACCCGCCGCCATCCCAGCCGATCGAGCGATCATCGTTCCCGATCGCCGAGTTGCTGAGGGTCACATCGCTTTTGAAGTTCCAGTTGGCCCCGCCAAAGACGCTGATCTGCGTCTCGGCGCTGGCCGGCAGCGAGCAGACGCAAACTCCGGCAACCGCCAGGGCGACAGCCCGCAAGCTACGGCTCATGATTGTTGTCCCTTTTGCACCCCCGCGCCATGGCATTCTGCCGGCGCCTCGAAACGCAAACGCGCCGGGCAACATAGATCGACACTGCCGGGGGGCGGAAGACGTATCGGCGGGCTGGAGGGGCGCCCGTGGCGCGTTCCGTCCCCCTTTGTTGCTGTGATGCAACTCTCATCCTGAAGGGGACCGGGCAATCCGGCCTGGGGCGCGCCCTACCTGGGGGCTTCCGGCGGCCCGCCGGTGTCGCAACCCCCGGTCTCGACTTGGCATTGGCCCCGGCGGGCGGACCCCGCCGTCTCCTCGCACATGGCGATGGCCTTCTGGTTGGCGAGGAACTGATTCGCGCCCACGCCCCAGCCGGCGCCCGGCGTGCCGGGCTTGGGATCGTAGGCGACGGCGAAGCACTCGCCGGCGAAGGTCGCCACCACCTTGCAGCGCTCGGCGGCGGCGCGCGCGTGGAAGGTCCGGCAGTGCCTGATCGCGGCCTCCGCGGCCCCCTCCTTGGGCTCGTTGACGACGGCGCCAAAGGCGATGCCGTCCTTCACGACGTCGCCCGTGCTGCCGACCGCCACAGCGCCGTCCGCCCAGGACCGCGGCGGCGCCGCGCCCAGGAGAGCCGGCACAGCCAGTGTGGCCAGCCCGAGCAAGGCCAGTGCTCCATTGCGCATCGTGTTGCAGCTCCCGCGTTTATGATCGGCCCAAACAGCCCGATCGACCCCTGCCGAAGGGAAAAGGCCCCCCGCTTATAGCGCGAGAAACGACATAACCGCTCCGGCTTGTGGGGCGGCATGGCAAAGCCTGCCGAGGCGTTGCGCCGCTGCACGTACGACGACCTAAGATATTGCTTCATCAAGGATTTTCACGCCCGCGTGACGGCCTCTTAGAGCGCGAGCGAAGCGTGCCATATGGCATCCGTGGGCCTCCCCAGGCTCGCCAAGGCGCATCCGTTCCCCGATGCGCCGACCGATGCAAAGAGGAGAGATGATCATGAGAACCACCTTGGCCGCTGTTCTGGTGCTGTCGGTGCTGGCCGGTGTCGCCGGCGCCGCGTCGGCCGCTGACGAGGACCAGTTCGCGCGCGACTTCTGGAAGAGGCAGGAGCACAACCTGCCCTGACGACCGGCCGTGAAATGCGCTTCGGACGGGACCAGCGCACCCTCGCGGGGTGCGCTGGTTCTCTTGGGGCTTTGGCAGGCCGCGCCTCACCAGCCCGCAGCGAAGGCAGCCAGCGCCAGCGCGCTGCAGGCCGCCAGCGTCGTCAGGATGCCCCGGTGCAGCACGAACAGCAGCAGGGCGGCGACGGCGCCGAGCACCGCCGCCTTGATGCTCAGGCTGGCCGGGTCGGGCACGAGCAGCGACAGCGGTCCCATTTCGGCCTGATGCACTTTGGCGAACAGCACGTGCAGGCCGAACCAGACGGTGAGGTTGAGGATGACGCCCACGACGGCTGCCGTCACCGCGGCCAGGGCGGCCTTGAGCCTGGGCTCCGCATTGAGGCGCTCGATGTAGGGGGCACCCGCGAAGATCCACAGGAAGCAGGGGGCGAAGGTGGCCCACAGCGCCACCGCGGCGCCCAAGGTGCCCATCAGCCACGGGTTGCCGCCGCCGTGGCGCAAGGCCGCCAGGAAGCCGACGAACTCGGTCACCAGAATGAGCGGCCCCGGCGTCGTCTCGGCGAGCCCCAGCCCGTCCAGCATCTCCGGCGCGGCGAGCCACTGGTAGTGCTGCACCACGTCCTGGGCCATGTAGGCGAGCACGGCGTACGCGCCGCCGAAGGTCACCACCGCGAGCTTCGAGAAGAACCAGCCGAGCTCGGCCAGCACGTGGCCGCGGCCGAACAGGGCGGCGACGGCGACGAGCGGCAGCACCCAGATCGCCAGCCAGACGGCCACCGTCCGGCAGGTCGCGGTCAGCGAGACGGCCGGGGCGGGCACGCCCGTGGGCGGCGCCTGGCCGAGGCCCCTGTAGAACCCGAACAGCGCGGCGGCGAGGACCAGGAGAGGAAACGGCACCTTGAAGAAAAAGATCCCTGCGAACGCTGCGGCCGCGATCAGCCAATCCAGGCCCCCCTTCAGGGCGCGCCCGGCAACCCGCAGCAGGGCCTCCACGACGATGGCGAGCACGGCCGCCTGGATGCCGGCGAACAGCGCCTGCGCCATCGCCAGTTTGCCAAGGCCCGCATACAGCACCGACAGGGCCAGGATCACCGCCGCGCCCGGCAGCACGAACAGGAGCCCTGCGGCGAGCCCGCCCCTCGCCCCGTGCAACCGCCAGCCGACGTAGGTGGCTAGCTGCGTGGCTTCCGGCCCCGGCAGCAGCATGCAGAAGTTGAGGGCGGAGAGAAAGCGCGGCTCGTCGATCCAGCGCTTCTCGTCCACCAGCACCCGATGCATGAGCGCGATCTGTCCGGCCGGCCCGCCGAAGCTCAGAACGCCGATCCTGGCCCAGACGCCCAGCGCCTCCGCGAAGGTGGGCGGCGCAGCAGGGCCGAGGGCGGCGGGCGCCGATCCCGCGGCGGTGTCGGTCATCGTGCTTCGTCCTTCAGGCCGGCGCCCTGGCCGAAGGCCAGTTGTGGGTCTCCTCGGTGGCGTCGCGGCACCAGCGGTAGAAGGCATCGTAGAGGCCCAGCGCGGCGTCGAGCTGGGCGAGGTCGTTGCGATACATGCGCGAGTAGCCCAGCGAGGCGGCGAGCAGTCCGGCCGCCTGGGGCGCCAGGTCGAGCCGCGCGGTGTCGGCACCGCGCACGATGGTGGCGAGGTGCAGGAGCGAGCCGGAGGTGAGACCGAACTCCTCGACCATAGTGTCGAAGGTGCAGGTCGGGCCGCGGTGGCTCCAGAACACGTCGTCGACGTCGAAGGGCGTGGCGCCGAACCGCTCGGCGACCGGCAGCACCTCGGAGGGCGAGACAAACAAGAACACGGCGTCGAGATCGACGAAGCGCCGGATCAGCCACGGGCAGGCGATGCGGTCCACCTTGGGGCGGGCGCGTGTCACCCAGACAATGCGACCCTTCTCGTCGCGCGGAGGCAGCTTGTCGGTGTTGAGGAGCAGCTGGCCGGCGGCGCGCCAGGCCTCGAAGCCGCCTTCGAGCGTCTGGGCGTCGATGCCGGCGAGGCGCAGCCAGGCGGCCGCGCCCTGGCTGAGCTTGAGGCCCTTCTGGCAGACCAGGACGGCGGGCTTGCCGCTGTACTCCTCCTGCCACGCAGGGATTGCGGCATGATCGCGCCGGCGCGCGCCGGGCAGGAGGCGCGGGTCGGCGGCATAGTCCTCCTCGGTGCGCACATCGATGAGGTGCGGCGCGGCTGGCAGGCCGACGAGGCGGGAGAGCTGGGCGACGGTGATCTCGGTGGTTGACGGCATGGCGTCCTCCTCGGAGCGAGGGTTAGGACGCGATTTTGGGCTGCCGCCTCACGGGGTAATCGCGGGTAACCCCTTGGGCCGCAGACTCCATCCGAAGCGGGCGGATGTCAAGTCAGGCCGACAGTCAGTCCGACAACAGTCAGGCACAAGCCTGTTGGCCCGCCGACAAGCCGGAGCGACATACAATGCGGAGTGGCGATAGCTTCAGCTCTGGTGTGCGATATGCAGTAGACCCATGTCTCCTGCGCCATCGAAGCTTCACCTAACGTGCGCCGATCATCAGGGTTTCGCCGCATTCGCCTGCCAATAGTCCGTGGTGCCAACAAGCGGTGACGGGTCCTGCGAGGTCCCTGGTCCGGACGATGGCCCTGCAGGCCCACGAGAAATGCCGCCCTGGCAGCGAGGGGGGCAGAAGCCTCCCTTTCGATCAGCAACGAGCTAGGGAGAACGACAATGGGCAGTTGGCTCAGCGAGCGGGAGCAGCGCCTGGTCGCGGGTGCCGAGACGGCGTCGGCGGCAACCCCGGTGCCGACGCAGATCGTGTCGAACGGCGAGTACCTGCCGCCGCCCCAGACCGACACCCAAAAGAAGGTCGAGCGGCGCATCTTCGAGCTGGCCGACGAGCACGGCAAGCACCTCGGGCTGAGCCGCCGGCAGTTCCTGCAGACGGGCTGCGGCATGGCCGCTGCCTTTCTCGCCATGAACGAGGTCTACGGCGGCGGCGTGTTCGGGGTCGATGCGGCGGAGGCACGCGAGCCGGAGCTGACGCGGGCGCGCGCGGAGCGCCTTGCCGGCCAGTTCATCTTCGACGTGCAGACCCATTTCGTGCGCGACGACTTCAACCATCCGGAGCTGCTGGATCTGGCGAAGTTCGCGGGCGATCACTGGAACCCGGCGCTCAAGGGCGACACCTCCTCGCTGGTCCGGTTCAAGTTCCAGAACTACCTCAAGGAGGTCTATTACGACAGCGACACCAGCATGGCGCTGCTGTCCGGCGCGCCGTTCGACGACCCGACGTGGTGGCTGCTCTCCAACGAGCAGATCGTCCGGGCGCGCGAGGTCGTCAACGACTTCGCCGGATCGCGGCGGCTCTTGGCGCACACGGTGATCACGCCCAAGCAGCCCGGCTGGATGGACGAGGTCGACAAGGCGATCAGCACCTACAAGCCGGATTCCTGGAAGGCCTACACGATCGGCGATCCTCTGGCGCCATCCAAGTTCCCCTGGCGCCTGGACGACGAGCAGGTGATGTATCCGTTCTACGAGAAGGCGGTGAAGGCCGGGATCAACATCATCTGCATCCACAAGGGGCTGCTGCCGCTCGACTACGAGAAGTCGTTCGCCGGTGTGTGGGAGTACGCCACCGCCTGGGACATCGGCAAGGCCGCCAAGGACTGGCCGCAGATGACCTTCGTCATCTACCACTCGGCGCTGCGCGCCTTCCTGGAGCTGCCGGACCAGGCGTTGCAGGAGTTCGAAGCCACCGGCCGCATCAAATGGGCGACCGACCTCGCCGAGATTCCGCAGAAGTTCGGCGTCAACAACGTGTACGCTGAGATCGGCACCAGCTTCGCCAACTCGGCGGTCGCCAACCCGAAGTTTGCCGCCGCGCTGGTCGGCACCCTGGTCAAGGGCTTCGGCGCCGACAAGGTGCTCTGGGGCACCGATTCTGTGTGGTACGGCTCGCCGCAATGGCAGATCGAGGCGCTGCGGAGGCTGGAGATACCGGAGGACATGCAGAAGAAATACGGCTTCGGTGCCCTCGGCGACGCCAACGGCGTCACCAAGCAGATGATCTTCGGTGGCAACGCCGCCCGCCTCTATCGCCTGAGGCTGAAGGCGGCCGAGAACGCCACGCCGTTGCCGGCCTATTCCGCCGACCGGCTGGCCCAGCTCAAGAGCGCGTACGAGGCGGGCGCCCGCGAGCCCTCCAACCTGCGCTACGGCTACGTACGCGCGGGCTGACCGGAGGCGTCGGACCTCCGGGATCTGAGACGAAACCGACCTGTCGTCAGGCGATGTGCGGTCGAGCGCTCGGCTCGCGGCCGACGGCAGTGCCGCTCAAAAGGCGTCGCGAATCCCCTCTCCCCGCCTTGGCGGGGAGAGGGCCAGGGTGAGGAGCAGCCACCCGGGAGGACGCCAGGCGCGCCGGCTTCCTGCCGACGCCGTGTCGTCACCCGCTCAGAACGGGGCCTTGGTGCCGATCATGCGGAAGCTGGTCTTGATGCGCCGCACGGTGCCGGTCTTGGAGCGCAGCACCACCGTCTCGGTCTCGGCGAAGTTGTTGCGGAAGTGCACACCGTCGAGGAGCGAGCCGTCGGTGACGCCGGTGGCGGAGAAGATCACGTCGCCGGAGGCCATCTCCTCCATGGTGAACTTGCGCCTGATATCCGTAATCCCCATGGTCGCGGCACGCGCCTCCTCCTCCTTCTTGAGGGGATGCAGCCGGCCCTGCATCTGGCCCCCGATGCAGCGCAGCGCCGCCGCCGCCAGCACGCCTTCGGGCGCACCGCCGATGCCGAAGTAGACGTCGATGCCGGTCTCGGCCGCGTCCGTGGTCCAGATCACGCCGGCGATGTCGCCGTCGGGGATGAGCTGCACGCCGGCGCCCGCCTTGCGGACCGCGGCGATCAGCTCAGCGTGGCGCGGGCGGTCGAGGATGCAGGCGGTCACATCCGACATCGGCACGCCCTTGGCCTTGGCGAGCCTGTCGAGGTTCTCGGCGGGGGTCGCGTCGAGATCGATGACGCCGTCGGGATAGCCGGGGCCGATGGCGATCTTGTCCATGTACATGTCGGGCGCGTTGAGCAGCCCGCCGCGCTCGGCGATGGCCAGCACGGCCAGCGCGTTCGGCATGCCCTTGGCGCAGATGGTGGTACCTTCCAGGGGATCGACGGCGATGTCGACCTCGAGGCCGTCGCCCAGGCCCACCTCCTCGCCGATGTAGAGCATCGGGCTCTCGTCCATCTCGCCCTCGCCGATCACCACCCGGCCCTTGATATGGATCTTGGAAAGCTCCCGGCGCATGGCGTCGACGGCGGCCTTGTCGGCGGCCTTCTCGTCGCCGCGCCCCCTGAGCTTGGCGGCGGCGATGGCGGCGGCCTCGGTGACACGGGCGACCTCAAGCACCAGCACGCGGTCAAGTCCGCCTCTGTGCTCGACCTTGGCCATGACTGGCTCCTTTGCGTGCCGGAAACGGGGGGAGCGGGGTCAGACCCCTTTCCTCAAACGTTGCAATTCAATCTCTAACTTAGACGAAAGGGGTCTGACCCCGCAGCACCGAAAGGGGTCTGACCCCGCACCACCTCATAGCGGCTCGATGCGAATCATTTGTGGCACCTCCGACACGTGCCCGTCACGATGAATCGCATCGAGCGCCGCACGGATCGCCTCCTCGGTGGTCTCGTGCGTGATGAGGATGACGGGGGTCGGCGTGCCCGGCTGGCCGCGGGCGTTGATCCCGATCTGCGCCCCGCGCGGGCGCCGCTGCACGATGCTCTCCAGCGAGACGTGCCGCTCGCCCATGCGTCCGGCGATGCCGGCCATCGCGCCCGGCCGGTCGTAGACGGCAAGGCGGACGTAGTAGGCGCCGTGGTGCCGGCCGAGCGTGGCGCGCGTGTAGGGCTTGAGCCTGGCGGCCGGCACCCGGAACGGATAGGGCGTGGTCCCGCGTGCAATGTCGAGGATGTCGCCCATCACGGCGGAAGCGGTGGGCGCCGCCCCGGCGCCGGGGCCGACCAGCAGCAGATTACCCACGCTGTCGCCGTCGATGGCGACGCAGTTGGTGACGCCCGAGACCTCGGCGATGGCCGAATGCTGCGGCACCATGGCCGGGTGCACGCGCTGCTCGATGCCGCTCTCGGTCTCCAACGCCACACCCAGCAGCTTGATGCGGTAGCCGAGATCCTCGGCGGCCTCGATGTCGGCCTGCGTGATGCCCTCGATGCCCTCCACGTCGATCTGGTCGAAGGCGACGCGGGTGCCGAAGGCCAAACTCGTCAGCAGGGCGAGCTTGTGGGCGGTGTCGAAGCCGCCGATGTCGAAGGTCGGATCGGCCTCGGCGTAGCCTTTCGCCTGGGCCTCCTTGAGCACGTCGGCGAAGGTCCGATGCTCGTCCTGCATCTTGGTGAGGATGTAGTTGCAGGTACCGTTGAGAATTCCATAGACGCGGCGGATGCGGTTGCCGGCGAGCGACTCCCGCAGCGTCTTGATGACCGGGATGCCGCCGGCCGCCGCCGCCTCGAAGTTGAGAGCGGCGCCCTTGTCCTCGGCCAGCCGCGCCAGCTCCGCGCCATGCCGCGCCAGCAGCGCCTTGTTGGCGGTCACCACCGGCTTGCCGGCGGAGAGCGCCGCCTCCACCGCCGCTTTGGCCGGGCCGTCGTCGCCGCCGATCAGCTCCACGAAGACATCGATCGACCTGTCGGCCGCGAGGGCGACGGGATCGCTGAACCAGGGGATAGCGTCGAGCTTGACGCCCCGTGTCTTGTCGCGGCTGCGCGCGCTCACGCCCGTCACCACGATGTGGCGGCCTACGGTCTCGGCCAAACGGGGTGCGTGGGCCTCCATGAGCCGCAGCAGGCCGCAGCCCACGGTGCCAAGCCCGGCAACCCCCAATCTTATCGGCTGGGTCATGCGGTGAACTTAGCGTGATGCCGTTTGCGCGATGGGTATCACGTTATGCATGCTTTGCGGCGAGCGGGCGAGGAACTTCTTGATATTGCGCGCCGCCTGCCTGATGCGGTGCTCGTTCTCCACCAGCGCGATGCGCACGAACCCCTCGCCGTACTCGCCAAAGCCGAGGCCGGGCGACACCGCCACGTCGGCCTCGTCAATGAGCATCTTCGCGAACTCCACCGAGCCGATCTCCCGGAACGCCTCGGGAATAGGCGCCCAGGCGAACATGGAGGCGGCCGGTGCGGGGATCGGCCAGCCGGCGCGGCCGAAGCTCTCCACCAGGCAGTCGCGCCTCGCCTTGTAGACCTTGCGGACCTCCTCCACGCAGTCCTGCGGGCCGTTGAGGGCCGCGGCGGCGGCCACCTGGATCGGCGTAAAGGCGCCGTAGTCGAGATAGGATTTCACGCGCGCCAGCGCCGCGATCAGCCGCTCGTTGCCCACCGCAAAACCCATGCGCCAGCCGGGCATGGAATAGGTCTTGGACAGCGAGGTGAACTCAACCGAGATATCCATCGCCCCCGGCACCTGCAGCACCGAGGGGGGCGGAATGCCGTCGAAGTAGATCTCCGAGTAGGCGAGGTCCGACAGGATGATGAGATCGAGCCGCTTCGCCAGCTGCACCGCGTCGGTGTAGAACGCGAGATCGGCCACCTGCGCCGTCGGGTTGGAGGGATAGCTCAGCACAACCGCCAGCGGCCTCGGGATGGAGTGGCGCACCGCCCGGTCCACGCCGCGCAGGAACGCCGCCAGCGGGTCCTTCTCGCTCGCCGCATCGCCGCTGGTGGACCCAGTGGTCGGAATGTGCCGGATGGCAGCACCCGAGATGATGAAGCCGAACTCGTGGATCGGATAGGTGGGGCTCGGTGCCAGGATCACGTCGCCGGGCGCCGAGATGGCCTGCGCCATGTTGGCGAAGCCTTCCTTGGAGCCCAAGGTCGCCACCACCTGGGTCTCGGCGTCCAGCCTCACCCCGAACCGGCGGGCGTAGTAGGCCGCCTGAGCCTTGCGCAGGCCGGGGATGCCCTTGGAGGCCGAGTAGCGGTTGGTGCGCGGCCTCGCCACCGTCTCGCACAGCTTGTCGACGATATGCTGGGGCGTCGGCAGGTCAGGGTTGCCCATGCCGAGATCGATGATGTCGGCGCCACGAGCGCGGGCGGCGGCCTTGAGGCGATTCACCTCGGCAAAGACGTAGGGCGGCAGACGCTTGATGCGATGGAACTCTTCGATCACGGGACTCACCGGCACGAAAGGCGGAAGCGGGAAAGTTCTGGCGAAGCGGACTGGAGACGAGGGTTCGGGACGAGGGCAGGGGGAGGCCTCTACTTGGCCTTCTCCGGCTCCTTGGCGGCCTCGATCTCCTTGATGGCGTCGGACTGGTGGGTCTGCCCCTTCTCGAGCATCTGGTTCATGGTCTTGGCCTGCTCCTCCTTGCTCAGGAGCTTCTCCGGCAACCGCGAGATATTGGGCAGGTCAACCAGGGACATGGTCTCCGAGCAGCCAAGCAATGCCATGCCGACGGCACCCGACGCAACCAAGGCGAGCCCGAGCTTGCAACGTACCGCCATCAGCCCCTCCATAGACCCCGCGGCAAAACCGGGGACATGTAGCACCACCGTTGCGCGGTGTCCTTCACCGTTTGTGACGGGTAACAGATTCTCTCTGTCTTGACATGCACGAGGGGCGGCTTTTTTTGCTGCACGGCAGCACCGATTTGCCGATTCCCTTTGGTGCGCGACCGGCCGGCACCAGATAGTGTTTACCAATCTGTGCTGGAGAGGGGAGCGGCGCCCCGCCTCCCGCGTTCTCCGGTCCGCCCTAGCGAGACCCCGCCATGCAGAAGCACACCAAAGACGACGAGACACCCCTGCCGGCCCTCGCCGACACCCGGATCGACCTCGGAGCCTACCGGATCGCCGATCCGGAGGCTTTCGGCCGCAACTTCCTGCGCCTGATGGAAGAGAGCACCAGGGCCATGCAGGGGCTCCTGGAGCGTGCCCAGCACTCGGTAGGGCCCTATACGCTCGCCAACGAGTGGACCGAGGCTGGCAGGCTGCTCTCAGCTGTGATGCAACCCTGGCTCGCCGACCCGGCCAGGCTGGTGGAGGCCCAGGGGGCGCTGTTCTCGAGCTACATGCAGCTGATGGCCAACACCGCCCAGCGCACCGTGGGCGGCGAGGCTGCGGCGCCGCTGGCCGAGCCGGAGCCGGGCGACAACCGCTTCAACGACCCGGAGTGGAGTCGCAACCCCTACTTCGACTTCTGGAAGCAACTCTATCTCATCACCGCCCGCTGGCTCCAGGACATGCTGGACAAGACCGAGGGCCTCGACGAGCGCACGCGCCAACGCGCCAACTTCTACCTCAAGCAGATGGTCACCGCGCTCTCGCCGTCCAACTTCCCGCTCACCAACCCGGTGGTGCTCCGCGAGACGGCGGCGTCGAGCGCCCAGAACCTCGTGCAGGGCATGACCAACCTCGTCCACGATGTGGAACGGTCCGGCGAGATGCTCAACATCAGCCAGACCGACGTGAGCGCCTTCGAGGTGGGCCGCAACGTCGCCACCGCGCCCGGCAAGGTGGTCTTCCAGAACGACGTCATCCAGCTGATCCAGTATGCGCCCACCACCGAGAAGGTACACGCCCGGCCGCTGTTGATCGTGCCGCCCTGGATCAACAAGTTCTACATCCTTGATCTCGGTCCGGAGAAATCGTTCATCCGCTTCGCGGTGTCGAAGGGCTTCACCGTGTTCGTGGTGAGCTGGGTCAATCCCGACGAGCGCCACGCCCTCAAGACCTTCGAGGACTACATGCGCGAGGGCGTGCTGGCCGCGGCCGACGCGGTGAAGCGCGAGACCGGCACCGACAAATCCAACGTCATCGGCTACTGCGTGGGCGGCACGCTGCTCGGGACCACGCTGGCCTATCTTGCCGCGCGCGGCGAGGAGCCGTTCTCGTCGGCCACCTTCTTCGCCGCCCAGGTGGACTTCAGCAAGGCCGGCGACCTCTTGGTGTTCATCGACGACGCCCAACTCAAGGCGCTGGAGGAGATGATGGCCGAGCGCGGCTATCTCGACGCCGGGCGCATGGCCACCGTCTTCAACATGCTGCGGCCGAAGGACCTGATCTGGCCGTACGTGGTCAACAACTATCTGCTCGGCAAGAAGCCGCTGCCGTTCGATCTGCTGTTCTGGAACCAGGACTCGACGCGGCTGCCGGCTGCCAACCACAAGTTCTACCTGCGCGAGTTCTACCAGGAGAACAAGCTCGCCCGCGGCCAGATGACCATCGGCAACGTCAAGCTCGATCTCGGCAAGGTAAAGCTCCCCATCTACGAGCTGTGCGCCAGGGATGACCACATCGCTCCGGCCAAGTCGGTGTTCATCGGCTCGCGCCTGTTCGGCGGCCCTGTGACCTACGTGCTGGCCGGGTCCGGGCACATCGCCGGTGTCATCAACCCGCCGACCAAGGCGAAATACCAGTACTGGACCAACGCCAAGCGGGCCGCGACGCTGGAGGCCTGGATGGAAGGCGCCGAGGAGCATCCGGGCTCGTGGTGGCCGCACTACGCCGAGTGGCTCGCCAAGCACTCGGGCGGCCTCGTCCCAGCGCGCGAGCCTGGCGCCATGCTCGGCGTCGTCGAGGATGCGCCAGGAAGCTACGTCAAGGCGAATGCGTGAGCGGCCTCCGCCGCGGGCGTCGGCAGTCGTAAGAGGAGCAGGCGCGGCAAGCATTCGCTCCGACTGCCGACGACCGACTGCCGCGAGACTCACGCCGAGCGGCTTCGGTACGCGGAGATCAGCCCCAGCAGCACAAGGTTGCCTGCGGACAACGCAGCGATCGCCGTCGCGATCAGGTAGGCCAGCACGTTCTGGCTGAACAGCGGGGCCACCAGATCGACCCGGATGTCGAGCGGGGCGTAGGAGGTGGCCGCCATCGCCGTGTAGTGCATCGAGGCGATCGCGAGACCCTGCACGACGCCGCCCGCCAGAGTGGTGAGAAAGCCCCGCCCGGTGAACGTGAACCACAGCGCCGCCATGGAGGCGCCGATGGCAACGGCAATCGACGCCAGCGCGAGTTGCAGCTCGTAGGCCAGGCCGCACCCGCGAATGGCGCTCATGCCAAGGTAGTGCATGCCGGCGATACCGAGCCCCATGAGAACGCCGCCAACCGGAATGCTCCACACACCCAGTGCCCGCGACCTGGTGAGATAGAGGCCAGCTCCGGTCGCAACGATGGCCACGACGATCGAGGCGATAGTCTCCACGATGTTGTAGCTCACCGGCACCGGTACCTCGACAGCCATCATCGCCACGAAATGCATGGACCAGATGGTGCTGCCCATGATGAGGCCGCTGTTGGCAAATGCGAAGCTGGTGCGCCAAGCCCCCTGCGAGCGCTCATCTCGGTCCGCAGTCAGCGCCAACGCGGTCAGCGAGCCTATGATCGCTACACAGATTTAAATCAAGACCAAGGCAGGATCGTACGTCACTGTCATATGTCTACTCCCGCTATAAGCAGTCTGATCCCGGATATCAGACTAATGTTCCTTCACTTTCCTGCGTGTGGATAAGGGCCGCCATGGTCCTTTTTGCCGCCGCAATTGAACACCGATAATGGTAACGGTCCGGTCCACAGAGATAAGACAATCTTTTGTCTGCAAGTTACTGTCGATCGCTGAAGAGCAAGCTTTCGCTTTCACACCGTCGCGAATGCTGCGAGCACGGTGCAGGTCTCGAAAGGCCGAGCTGACACGCGCTGAAGAGGCAAAAGTATGCGTCTGTGGGGAGTGACTCCCTGGCGTTCGCGGCGCTCGCGCATCGCAACGTCCACGGGTCGCATCTGTGCCTGGGCTTCCCGTACGGCGGCGCTCGCGTCGACGTCATTGCTTCTTGCCTGGATGTCGGCCGCCGTATGCGCGGAAGCGCCCGGACTGAAGGGGCCCGACCCTGCGGGTGCAGCCGCCGCACCCGAGGCTGCGCCCCCGAAAGCCGCCCCGCAGCCCGTGCCGTCCTGGACTGCGCATCGGCTCGCCTCGCGGCTGAAGCACAACCAGGACACCCTGATCGTCGCCACGAGCCGCCCGGGCACGCCCTATCTCGCCATGGCCGGAGATCTGACATCTGCCGTCGGCACGGATGGTGCGCTCCGCTTCCTGCCGATCGCGGCCGAGGGCGGCCTCGCCAACCTGCAGGAGCTGCTGCTGTTGCGCGGCGTGGATCTCGCCATCGTGCCCGCCAACGTGCTGGCCCACGCCAAGGCCGCGAACGCGCTCGGCGGCGGCCTGCCCCAGAGACTGGCCTACCTGGCACCTCTCTACGGCGAGGAGGTGCACGTCGTCGTCGGCCCGGACATCGCCTCCGCCGCCGACCTGCGCGGCAGGAAGGTCGCCATTCCGCCCGGCGACGGCACCGTGCGGTTCACCGCCAAGGACATCTTCCAGCGTCTCGGCGTGACCTTCGAGGAGGTCCAGATGGAGCCGGCCGACGCCCTACGCGAGGTGCGGTCCGGCACGGTGGCGGCGGCCCTGCTGGTGGCCGGCAAGCCGGTGCCGCTGGTGTCTGCCCTGCCGAAGGACGGCCGCCTGCGGCTCCTGAGCCTGTCCTTTCCGAAGCCGCCGGGGGAAGGCGAGGGCTATGCCCCTGCCGTCCTCCTGCCCGACGACTATCCGGCGCTGGTTCCGCCGGGTGCCATCGTCGAGACCGTCGCTGTCCCCGCGGTGCTGATGGCCAACAAGGAGACCGACGAGGTCACACGGCGCATCGCCAGGCATGCGCCCGCCGTGCTCGACGCCATCGCCCGGCTCGCCGTCTCCCAGCGCCATCCGAAATGGAAGGACGTGAACCTGGGGGCGGTGCTGCCGGGGTGGTCGCGCGTACCGGCCGCGGATGCCTGGCTCGCCCGCGTCTCGGCCCAGCGCCGGCAGGCGCTGCAGGGCCAGTTCGACGAGTTCCTGCGGGCCGAGAAGCGGGTCTCGCTCTCAGAGCTCTCCGATCCGGAGAAGAAGAAGCTGTTCGATGAGTTCCAGGCGTGGGCGCGCAAGTCGGTCACGAGCGAGCGCGCCGTAAAGTAGCAGGCAGGGCGGCGCAGGCCGCCGCTGTCGGTTGGATTGTCGTTGAGTAGAAGGTCCGGTTTACCATGAGCACTCCCGACAATGCTGCGAGGTTGCGCGAGATCCAGAGGCTGCTCGATCGCCTCCAGCAGCTGCCGCATATCGCCGGAACGCCCGGCAACGGGTTGCCCAATGGCTACCACGACCTGCCGCGCGAGCCCGCCGCCGACCCCGGCCCCCCGCACGACCTGATCCTGCCGACGCTCGATCGGGTCGTACCGCCGCCGCTCCTCGATCCACCCGAGAGGGAGCACGAGCGCCAGGATCTGCCGCGGGCGCTGGTGGCCATACCGCAGCCGCGCGCCGCCGGGGGCATCGCCCCCTGGGTGTTCGTCGTCGCCACCGCCGTCAACACTGCCATCGCCGCCGCGCTGGCTGTCGTCATCACGCTGGGCATGGCACGCCGCGACCCGCCGCCCGCCGCAGCCGAGAAGGTTGCAGCGGTCCCGGCGCCGTTCAGGCCGGCGGGCGAGGTGCCGCGCCCCGAGCCCATGCCGCTGCGCCACGTGGAGCTGCTGCCCGTCGGCTCGCCCGGCGAGCCGTTGCGGCTGGAGGCCTTGAAGCCGGCGCGGTTGCCGTTGCAGGTGCGCCCGCTGGAGGCGCTGCAGGAGGGCTATATCCTCATCCTGTCGGGTCTGCCCGCCAACACCGCGCTCTCCGGCGCCTCCCGTATGGGGGCGGACTCCTGGCTCCTCTCGCCGGGAGCGCTGCAGCAGCTCGAGATCGTGCTGCCCGAATGGTCGGCGTCAACCATCGAGGTCCGCGCCGAGCTGCGCCGCACCAACGGCGCCGTCGTGGGTCAGAGCAGGCTGTGGCTTGCGGTGCCGCCGCCGCCGACACCGCAAGGCGCCGCCCTCAGCGAGACCGCCATCAAGGACATGGTAAAGGGCGGCGACAAGCTGCTGAGCCGCGGCGACGTGGCGGCGGCGCGCGCCCTCTACGAGAAGGCCGCCGCCATGGGCAGCGCCCAGGCCGCCCTGGCGCTGGGCTCCACCTACGACCCGCGCCGGCTGTGGTCGCTCGGCGTGTTCGGCATGGTGGGCAATAAGGAGCGCGCGCAGCACTGGTACCGCCGCGCCGCCGAGCTCGGCCATCCCGAGGCCAAGTCCAGGATTTCCGCGCTGCAGGACAAGTAGCACACCACCGGTTCCCGGAAGCCGAGCCCCGCAGGGGCGAGGCCATCCGGGGGCCTCGCTGTGGGCTCGCTGTGGCCTGCTGTGGCCCGGGCAGCCTTGCCAGAGCGGCGTTCCCATGCAACGTCAGCTTCGCCCGGTCGCGGGGATTCGCAGAGGATCCCCCGGATGCCTCGGTCTTTCCATGTGTGTGGCGTTGCGTCGGCTAGCATTGAAACAGCGATGAGCTTAAGTCCATGCCGGTGTTTCGCCTGGGGGCTTTGCGCGATCTGTTCGGCCGGACGGACCCCGCCGCCAAGGAGGCCGAGCCTCAGACCGCGGCGCCGAAGCCCCAGGCGAGCCTGAATCTCGTTCAGATGCCTCGTCCGGAGCCTTCGCCGCAGCTTCTTCCTATGGAGCTACGCCCACAGTCCCTCAGAGAGGCCGCCGCCGAGCCCGCCGGGACCCCGCTGAACCTACAACCCCAACGTGGAGCGAGAGAAAGACCCGTGGCGCGTGCCGTTCGCAAGCCTGCCGAGGCGTCCGACAGCTACACCGCAGCCGACATCGAGGTCCTGGAGGGCCTGGAGCCGGTGCGGCGCCGGCCCGGCATGTACATCGGCGGCACCGACGAGAAGGCGCTGCACCACCTGTTCGCCGAGGTGATCGACAACTCCATGGACGAGGCCGTGGCCGGCCACGCCTCCTGGATCGAGGTGGAGCTGGAGGAGGGCGGCTGGCTCACGGTGACGGACAACGGCCGCGGCATCCCGGTCGACCCGCACCCGAAGTTCCGCAACAAGTCCGCCCTCGAAGTGGTCATGACGACGCTGCACTCGGGCGGCAAGTTCGATTCCAAGGTCTACAACACCTCCGGCGGCCTGCACGGCGTCGGCGTGTCGGTGGTCAACGCGCTGGCCGAGAAGCTGGAGGTGGAGGTGGCGCTCGGCCAGCAGCTCTACCGCATGGAATTCAGCCGCGGCGAGCCGTTGGGCAAGCTCAAGAACCTCGGATCCATCAAGAACCGGCGCGGCACCAAGGTGCGCTTCAGGCCGGACGAGAAGATCTTCGGCAAGGGGGCGGCCTTCAAGCCGCAGCGCCTGTTCCGCATGGCGCGCTCCAAGGCCTACCTGTTCGGCGGCGTCGAGATCCGCTGGACCTGCGCCAAGGCGCTCATCACCGACGACACCCCGGAGAAGGCCACCTTCCATTTCCCCGGCGGCCTCAAGGAGTATCTGGAAGCCACCATCAACGGCGCCACCCGCGTCACCAAGGACCTGTTCGCCGGCCGCATCGAGAAAGCCAACGGCCACGGCTCGGTGGAATGGGCGGTATGCTGGGTGGCCGACGCCGACGCCTTCCTCAACTCCTACTGCAACACCGTGCCGACGCCCGAGGGCGGCACCCACGAGAACGGCCTGCGCGCCGCCCTCTCCAAGGGCCTGCGCGAGTTCGGCGAGCGCGTCGGCAACCGCAAGGCGGCACAGGTGACGGCCGACGACGTGCTGGGTACGTCAACGGCGATGCTGTCGGTGTTCATCCGCGAGCCCGAGTTCCAGGGCCAGACCAAGGACAAGCTCGCCACCCAGGAGGCCACCCGCATCGTCGAGAGCGCCGTGCGCGATGCCTTCGACCATTGGCTGGCGGACTCGCCGCAGCAGGCCACCCGGCTGCTGGAGTGGGCCATCGAGCAGGCCGAGGACCGCCTCAAGAAGAAGCGCGAGAAGGAGATCGGCCGCCAGCAGGCCGGCCGCAAGCTGCGGCTGCCCGGCAAGCTGGCCGACTGCTCGCTCAGCACCAAGCAGGGCACCGAGATCTTCATCGTCGAGGGCGACTCGGCCGGCGGCTCCGCCAAGCAGGCGCGCGACCGCGAGCGCCAGGCCATTCTGCCCTTGCGCGGCAAGATCCTCAACGTGGCCAACGCCTCGTCGCAGAAGATGTCGGAGAACCAACTACTGTCCGACCTGCTGCAGGCGCTGGGCGTGGGCACGGGCGAGAGGTATCGCGACGACGACCTGCGCTACGAGCGCGTCATCATCATGACCGACGCCGATGTGGACGGCGCCCACATCGCCTCGCTGCTCATCACCTTCTTCTATCAGAAGATGCCGCAGCTGATCGAGAACCAGCACCTGTTCCTGGCGCTGCCGCCGCTCTACAAGCTCACGCACGGCGCCAAGTCGGTCTACGCGCGCGACGACAAGCACAAGGACGCGCTCATCAAGAGCGAGTTCGCCCACAACGCCAAGGTGGAGGTGAACCGCTTCAAGGGCCTGGGCGAGATGAACGCCTCCCAGCTCAAGGAGACCACCATGGACGCGACCAAGCGCACGCTGCTCCGGGTGGAGATCGTGGGCGACCGCGCGGCCACCAGCGACGCCGTCAATGCGCTGATGGGCTCAAAGCCGGAGGCGCGGTTCCGCTTCATCCAGGAGCGCGCTGCGTTCGCGAAGGATTTGGATATTTGAGGCGTAGGGTGCCAATCGGGCGTCAGCCCGATTGCACCGATGCACCCTCATTTCTGCTGACTCTATCGGTGGCAAGGTCGGCTGCTGCAATTGCTCCTAATTTGTTGCGACGTGGCACGCATGATCCGCGCGCACCGGAGTAACAATCGATGTCGAAAGCTTCCGATGCGATGGAGCAGCAGGTTGAGAGGATCAAGCGGTTGCTGGAGCCTGATGGTTCGACAGTCGTGCGGAATGAAAAGATCCCTGATCCCGATAATCCAAAGCAGCCTCGTCAGATCGACATGACAATCCGCAGGGACGGCAAGCTTACACACGTAGAGTGCCGTCTACATACTAATCCACAGGATGTCGGCTGGATCGAAGAGCTGATGGGGCGGCGCATAAGCCTTGGAGCCGACGCCATCATTGCGGTATCGGCGTCCGGCTTCACCGAGGGCGCCATCCTCAAGGCCAACGCGCACGGCATCATCCTGCGGACTCTCGCCACGCTTACAGCGGAGGAGGTGCGGCACTGGGGTAAAGTCACGAACGCGCAGCTCGACTATTACGAGTTCGAAGATACGGTCGTCACCTTCACTGTGCCAAAAGAATGCTACGATGGTTCCCGAAAGATAACGAAAAGCGACGGCTCGCCTTTTCGCATTCGGAGCCTATTGGAGCTCGTCATGCACGAGATGGAGACTTTCCCCCAACTCGATCGCGAGTGGGGCCAGATCGGCTTCGATTTCAATGCTGACGTGCGCATTGGTGGTGCCCTGCCGACGACTGCCACCATCGACACTAAGATTCGTCGGGTCGTTCGTATCGCATCCCTCGCGTCCGTCCTCGCATACTCCGCGGCGGGCTCCACTGTGGAGACCTATGCTCGTGTTCAACATTACGATAGGGCATTCGAGGTTATCGACGCAGATGAGGAGCTTGCCGTGGTGCTCGACCTGAGCAGCGTGCCTACACCGAAGAACTGCCTGTTCTTTGGCGCTACCTTGGACTTTGGACGGATAGTTACATGGAAATGGATGAAGCCCATCGGCATCATCGAAGCTATGGACTTCGATGCCGCCATCAGAGTACGAGTCAAACTGGCAGCGTAACCATTGGCTACATACTGGCTGCTCGCCACGAATGACTCCAAAGCATGCGGTGGCGAGCTAGTGTCCTCCCTGCCGGCCCCACAACCGGTGAAAGTACCATGAAGCAAGTAGCTAGGTAGAAATGGCCCACGTGCACGATTGGAGCCGCCTTGATGCCATGACCGCGGCGGAGAAGCACGCGGGTGCCGTCAGCGACCCGGACAATCCGCCGCTCACCGAAGAGGACATGCGGCGGATGAAGCGGACGCCGAGGGCCAAGATCATTCGGCGGGCACTAGGCCTCACGCAAGAGGAGTTCGCCGAGCGCTACCGCATTCCCGTCGCCACGCTGCGCGACTGGGAGGCGGGCCGCGCCCAGCCGGACGAAGCCGCCCGCGCCTATCTCATGGTGATCGCGCGGGAGCCCGAGATGGTGCGCAAGGCGCTGGAGCCGCGACCGCTCACCAGATCGGCTGCCTGATATCCGTTGCTTGACCAAGTTGGCCATTGTGCCTCCTTAAGGAGGCACGACGCAGCCGCAGCTTTGGGCACGCAGCTGCCCACAAGTTGCGCAGCGCGGCCCTTGTCTTTGCAAGGGATCTTGCTAATGGAAATCCGGTCGTCGGGTCGTGGTGGTCGTTGGGGGTTTGTCCGGTGAGTCTGCATCGCCTGCTTGCGGTGGTCACGCTCTACCTTCTCGGTGTGACGGCCGTCCACCTCCCCTTCCCCGCGCCTGCACTGGCCCAGGGCAGCATGCTCGAGATCTCCATGGAGGAGCTGGTCGAGGACACCTGGAACAACCGGGTGGTGGCGCGCGGCAACGTTGAGATCCGCTACTACGGCGAGATCCTTCTCGCCGACGAGGTCGCCTACGACCGCAGCACGCGCAAGCTCACCGCCGAGGGCAACGTGTCGCTGACGGAGTCCGACGGCAAGGTCTCCCACACCGACCGCCTGCTCCTCAACGACGATCTGCGCGATGCCTTCGTGAACTACGCCCGCCGCCAGCGCATGCGCGTGGATCGGTGAGCGGAGACGGTTGCTCCCCTGGCTTGCCCCAGCCTACGTAGGCTTGCGCCGGCCGGGCGGCGCAATGACCGGCTCGGGCGGCTTGTGGTCGATGGAGCGCGACGGCGGCTCGGTGCCGGTGAATTGCCCGACGGAGAACGGGTCGCTCGCCGGGAACGTCTGCGCCAGGGCCTTGTCCAGCTCGGCCTCCAGCTTCCGGCGCGCGCGCTCCGCGCTGCGGATTCGACCGGTCATGGCGTGCCTCCCGCATTCTTAACGCACCCTCCCGCAGCCTACCCGATGAGATCGGCCAGTTCCAAGGCGCGCGCAACGCCCCCCGCCAAATCCCGTTAACTCGCGAGGCGATGGACGCCCGTGTCTTTGCTATGCTCGTCCGTGACAAAGCTGGCGACCAGAGTGAGGCTCCAGGCATCCTCGACCAGCCAAGCGGAGCGGACCATGGCCAAGACCCTTGCCAAGACCCTTGCCAAGACCCTGGCGGAGCGGTTTCGGATCGAGCCCGGCAAGCGCGTCGAGCTGGGAAAGCGGGACCCGGCGGACGCCGCCGCATTCCCCGACAGAGGCGAAGCGGAGGTACAGAGCAAGGCCGACGCCAGGGCCATCAACGAATGGCAGGACAAGCTGTTCGCGGAAGGCCGTCGGGCGCTCCTGGTGGTGCTGCAGGGCACCGATACGGCCGGCAAGGACGGCACCATCCGCCACGTCTTCAACGAGACGGGGCCGCTCGGCGTCACCGTCACGTCGTTCCGCCGGCCGAGCGAGGAGGAGCTGGCGCACGACTTCCTGTGGCGCGTGCACCAAGCCTGCCCGCGCCGCGGCTGCATCGGCATCTTCAACCGCTCGCACTACGAGGACGTGCTGGTGGGCCGCGTGCGCAAGCTGGCTCCGGCGGAGGAGATCGAGCGCCGCTACGATCAGATCAATGCCTTCGAGCGGATGCTGACCGAGAACGGCACCACCATCCTCAAATTCATGCTGCACATCTCGAAGAAAGAGCAGGGCCAGCGCCTCCAGGCGCGGCTCGACGAGCCCAAGAGCCGCTGGAAATTCGACCCGCACGATCTCGACGACCGCAAGCTGTGGTCCGAATACCAAGCCGCCTACGAGATCATGCTCAACCGCTGCTCGACGCCCTGGGCGCCCTGGCACGTCATCCCCGCGGATCGCAAATGGGCGCGCAACGCCGCCATCGCCGCCATCGTGCGCGAGACCCTGGAGCGGATGGACCCGCAGTACCCCAAGCCGGCGTGGGACCCCAAGGATTTCAAGGTGGACTGAGGGCGCGAGCGCCTTTATCGATGCGTCCCGCTTATGTGCCGAGAGACCCGTCCCCGATGCCCTCCTCCCTCGACCTCTCCGCCATCCACCCTGGCCTGACGGGCGCCGCCGAGCTCACCGTTGCGCCAGAGCACACGGCGGCGCGCGTGGGCTCGGGCGAGATCGCGGTGCTGGCCACGCCCGTCATGATCAACCTGATCGAGGCCGCCGCGCTCGCCGCGTGCGAGCACCTGCTTCCCGACGGCCACCAGAGTCTCGGCATCCACCTCGACGTGACCCACACCGCGGCGACGCCGGTGGGCCTGCGGGTCGCCGCCGTGGCCGAGGTGGTGGCCGTGGAGGGCCGCACCGTCACATTCCGCGTGGAGGCGCGCGACGAGCGCGAGGTGATCGGCGGCGGCACGCACAGCCGCGTCGTGGTCAACGTGGCCCGCTTCGACCGGCGCGTGCAGAGGAAGCTGGCCGGGCCGTAGCGAACGGCGGCCGGGGCGTCAGTCGCCAGCCAGGAACCGCGGCGCCACCGGATAAAGCGCCTCATGGCCCAGCATCCACACCGCCATACGGCCGTCGGGGAACAGCGGGCGGAACGCATCGTCCAGCACGTTGACGCCGCCTGCGGCGGCGCCGAACGCGGGCATCAGCAGGCGCCGCCCGTTGCCGACGAAGCAGGCGCGACGGAGGTCGTAGCCGTACATGGAGAAGCGAGCGGCCGGGCGCATGGCGCCGGCGATCTCGTGGGTGGCCCAGCCCGGCGTCGGCCGACGGCGCAACACGATGCCGGAGATCTCAAGCTCGCCGCAGACGCTGCCGCCGAGCTGCGGGGCGGCATCGGCAACCGGTAAGCCCGTAACCCAGACCCACGTGCGGTCCTCCTGCAGGATGCCCAGGACCTCCAGGTCCTCCGGGGCAAGCCGCGCCACACCGGCTGTATCGTCGCTGCCAACTCCCAGCACGACGATCATCGCCGGGTCGTAGCGGTCCAAGGTCTCGGCCAGCCTCACGAGCGCCTGGCGGGCGTTGGTGTGCCGCGGCGAGGCTCCGTTTCCGGCACCCCCGGCGCCGGCGGAGCTGTCCTGCAGGGGCAGATCGGCCACCAACAGGGTGCGCTGGCTCGGCCAGTACAGCGCCCCGGAATTGTCGGCGATCAGCTGCCGGCCGCAGACAGCCACAGGCTGCGACACCACATCGGCCAGGGGCATCCCCTCGGGCTTCAACTGCAGCATGTCCCCTCCCCCGCAACCGGAAACCGCGACAACGGCGACTCGCTATTGCTAGATTAGGGC
>Ga0070705_100000159_pt1 | contig 39496 bp, 38 predicted proteins | sample KBSK5253metaG_FD_65455 | JGI IMG/M metagenome (GOLD analysis project Ga0070705, IMG submission 65455) | Corn, switchgrass and miscanthus rhizosphere microbial communities from Kellogg Biological Station, Michigan, USA - KBS K5-25-3 metaG | ecosystem: Host-associated > Plants > Roots >... | reverse complement strand
ATCCGCCCCTGCAGGCATTAGGCCGGAATGGTACTTCCTGTTCATGTTTCAAACGCTGAAGATGATTCCGGCCAAGGTCCTCGTTTTCGACGGTGAGGTACTGGGCATTCTCGGGTTCACATTGGGAGGTCTTCTCTTGTTTATCGTGCCGTTTTTTGATGACCCGGCGAAGCCTCGGCGAAGAACTCTCTTTACGATCATCGGAGTCGCCGTCGTTCTTTACATCGTCGTGTTGACGATCGTCGGGTATATCGGTTGATGGAGACTAAGGCGATGAAGCTAACAAACAACCCGCCTGCTAATTCGCGAAGCCGCTTGCGCTCTTATGCACTGATTCCGCTTATCGCGCTTCTGTTGTTTGTGACCGCGTCCGCACAAAAGAAAAACTCCTGTGTTGAATGTCATTCGTCGCTGGAAGGCGCATTTGCGGAACCCGTGAAACTGTCCAAAGGAGACGTTCACGACGCGCGTGGTCTCTCGTGCGTCGACTGCCATCGCGGCGACGCCTCAAAGGACGATATGGCTCTGGCGATGGACCGAAGGAAGGGCTTCATCGGAAAACCCAGGCCGGCGGAGATACCGGCGATGTGCGGACGATGTCACAGCAACGCGGAGTTCATGAAGACCTTCAATCCCCGGTTGCGCGTTGATCAGGAGCGGGAATACGCAACCAGCTTGCACGGCCGCCTGCTCAAGACCGGCGACACCAGAGTGGCAACGTGCGTGAGCTGTCATGGCAATCACGGAGTTCGCGCGACCAATGACCCGCTCTCGAAAGTCTACCCCGTCAATGTCGCTGAGACCTGCGGCTCGTGTCACGGGAACGCCGATTACATGAAGAGCTACGGCATCCCGCACGATCAATTCGACAAGTACAAGACGAGCGTTCACGCCAAGGCGATGTATGACAAGCAGGATCTGTCGGCCCCGACTTGCAACGACTGCCACGGAAATCATGGAGCTGCGCCGCCGGGTCTTGCATCCGTGGCCAACGTCTGCGGCCAGTGCCATGTTCGCCAGGCGACCCTGTTCCAGGCGAGCGCTCACAAGACCGTCTTCGGGCTTATGCAGGCCGGCGAGTGTGTACAATGTCACAGCAATCACGGAATCGTCCCGCCGAGCGATGAGATGCTCGGAGTCGGAGAGAAATCCGCTTGCACTCAATGTCACGGCAAAGGCGACAGCGGGTATGCGGCTGCCGAGCAAATGCGCGATCGAATCGATCAGATGACGGCGAGCTTAAGCCGCGCGACGGAGATCCTGAATCGGGCTGAGCGCGCGGGCATGGAAGTCAGCAAGCCCAGGTTCGAGTTGAATGAGGCGAAGGACACGCTGACGCAGGGAAGAGTCCTGGTGCATACGTTCTCACCGGACGAACTGGATAAGATTATCGCTCCCGGAATCGAGGTGTCGAACAAGAGCTACGCCGCCGGGGGAGCGGCTCTCGCTGAGTTGAGTTTCCGGCGCAAAGGTCTGGCCGGGTCGTTGGTGTTCATACTTCTTCTGGCAGGGCTGATCTACTTGAAAGTGAGAGAACTGGAGCGCCGCGGTGAGCACGCCCGCTGAAGTTTGTAGTCCGGCCTTCAGGCGGAAGTTTGTATGATCCAGTAATCGACAAGTACAAACTTCCGCCTGAAGACCGGACTACGAACCATCGCCTATTGAAGTTGGCCCGCAAGACGACGTGAAGTGCTCTTTGAAGAAGTACGAGTGCTGACAATCGCAGGACTGTCTGCGAGTGAGTGTCTCGCAGCCCGCACGGCCTTGAACATAAGATGTGCTGAAAATCGCTTGACTACGCAGTCATTGCGCAAGGAGAGAGTATGTTGGAACTAATCCTGGCGCTGGTGGTCCTTGTCATAGTCTTTGGCCTCTTTCTCAAACTGCTGTCGGAGATGATCAAGAACTGATTGGGCAGTTCGTAGTCCGGCCTTCAGTCAGGCGGAAGTTTTATGATCAAGTAATCGACAAGTACAAAACTTCCGCCTGAAGGCCGGACTACAAACGTTGCCTTTCACGCAATACCAAAGGAGGGTGTGGCATGACCTCTCCGGAAACGCCGGGCAACCAACAATCGACGTCGTGGCAAGCGCTCGATGCGCGAATATCACGGCTCGAGCAGCACCTTGGACTAGCGCCCCTCGACCTGGTTACTCTCCAATCACCCGCTGCCGATACCGATCGAGTCTTTCTCCCTCACCAGGCCGATGAGCAAAGCTCCGAACTCGAAGCGAGCATCGGCGAGTTCGGCCTCGCGTGGGTTGGCAGCATCGTCTTCTTTCTGGGCGTCGTCTTCCTGATTACTTACACAGCCGGTCTCGGCTATAGAGTCATATCGACCACTATTGGTTTTTGTGCAGCCGCGGGGTTGTTCCTCGTCGCGAATCTCTGGAAGACGCGAGCGACGCATTTGTCGCGCATATTGGTGAGCGGAAGTCTGCTCTTGCTCTTTTACACGACGATGCGGCTGCACTTCTTCTCGCCCAATCCGCTCGTCGACAGTTCAAACATAGTCCTGTTCCTGCTCTTAGTGGTCGTCGCGCTTCAACTCTATCTGGCGGTGCATCGCGGTTCGGAAACGCTGGCGGCGGCCGGCATTCTTTTGGGGATGCTCGCCGCGCTGCTTATTGACCGGACACACATAGAACTGACGCTGGTAGCAATCTTGTCGGCGGTTGCTGTGTACCTCGCGGTTCGCCGTGGTTGGTGGCGGTTACTAAACGCCAGCATCCTGCTGGCGTACACCGCGCATCTGCTATGGCTGCTAAACAACCCTGTGGTTGGTAATCCAATTCAGGCTGTGTCGGAGCATCAATACAACCTTGTCTATCTGTTTTTGTATGCCGCCATTTTTTCTTTGCCCTTGTTTCTGAATAAGCAGGTATCCGTCGATGATCTGTCTTCGATCGCGCTGGTTGTTCTCAACTGTCTTGGTTTTTGCGTGCTCGTATTCCTGGTTACGCTAACTCACTTGCAAAACGACTTTCCTCCGATTGCTCTCGGCGTCTGCGGACTGTTGATGATTTCTTCGATCGCCCAATTCATAAGAACGAATCGGCAACTAGGCCCCGCGATCTATGCGTGTTTCGGATTCATGGCGCTGAGCATTGCGATCTATGGATATGCCGCGATTCCCGATTCGTTCCTCTGGCTCTCGCTGCAGAGCCTGCTGGTGGTTTCGATTGCGTTGTGGTTCAGATCGCGAATGCTGGTGGTGGTGAACTCGCTCATCTATGTTGGGATTCTGATCGGATATTTTGCGCTGTCGCCGTCTTCGCATCCTGTCAATTTCAGCTTCGCGCTGGTCGCGCTTGCGAGCGCGCGAGTAATGAACTGGCAAAAGGAACGGCTGACGCTGCGCACGGAGCTTTTGCGAAACGTCTACCTGTTCATCGCTTTCGTTCTTGTCTTCTATGCTCTGGACCGCGCCGTTCCACCGCAGTACGTGACACTCTCATGGACAGTCACCGCGGTCGTGTATTTTCTGCTGAGCTACCTGCTAAGGAGCAACAAGTACCGGCTGATGGCAATCGCCGGCATGCTGGTGACAGTGGTCTATCTATTCCTCGTCGATCTCGCGAGCCTTGATCCGCGCTTCCGAGTCGCGGCATTTATGTTCCTGGGCATGATGGCGGTGATGATTTCCTTGTACTACACGCGAGTTCGAAAACCGTTGGGATCAACCGAAAAGAAATCCGTGTGAACCCGTCGAATCCGTTTGATCAGCGGTCTATTGTTCTCTGTTGGATGGACCACGGATGACGCTGATTTGACTGATCTGCACGGATAGCTAGAACCGAAACGTTGGACCGGTGTGACACCGTTTGCAGCTCGAGAAACTAGCGATGCCAAAGGCTCGCTTGTCGTTGTGGCAGGTTTCGCAACTCTGCGAGTTGCTCGATGCGGGATGCTCCGTCGGCAGCGGCGAACTGACTTGCGCTGACCGGGCCGCCAATGACGTAATCTTGTGGCATTCCGTACAGTTCAACTCCTTACGCCGGTGCTCCTCATGAGAGAAGCTCGCCTTGAATGCTTTCGACGAAGTTGAGAGCCGGGTGTGCGGCCCCGGCTTATGACACGTGCTGCAGGATGAAATGTCTCGCCCGCTTGCCTGCGCTCTCGGCGAGTGACACTGATAGCAGGTAGTGTGAGCGTCGGCTCCCGCGGGTATCGATAACGCGACTCCTCGACTCGCCGGCTTGTGACAACTCGAGCAGGCAACATTTCGATGCTTCGCGTGAGCGAACGTCATGTTGAAGCTCCTCAAAGATGGGAAGGGCTTGAGGTCGTGAGGCTTCGACTCGACGTTGGTATGACAAATCGTACATATCGGGCCGGACTTGGCCGAGAATTGCTGCGAGTGACAACCCGCGCAAGGCGTGTGCTGCACGGAACGAACGGGCCGCGGTGAACTCGTTTCCCGGCGATGGCACAACAGGCACGGGAGACGTTGGTGACTCGGATTGGTGTGTGTGAATTTGGAAAAATCTTTGCCGGCTTCCTGAGCTGAGCCCAAACTTGAAATCACAAACGGCGATATCGTTTCGAACTCGGATTCGACGGCGAGAGCCGACGCACCCGAACTGGAAAAAAGAAACATTGCAATGCAAGCGCTGCCAACTATCAAGACTCCGAGCGAAAACGCGCGTCGCTTGCTATCGCGCGGTGCGGCGGTGCGCGAATCATTTTGCTCAGGTATCTCTGAAGATCTCATAGCCGGCTTACTTTTTTGTCGCCGCCGCGACCGCATTGATATGAGTTTCGGGCGCCGGATTCTTGCCGTTGCGCGAATGACATTTGGTGCACTCAAAACCCGGATCAGCTTTCTTCTTCTGGAACTCGAGATTCAAAATTCCGTCCGTCGTTGCTTCGATGTGGCAGCCAGTGCCCGTGCCTCCACACGACTTTGCTTGAGTTCTAGTCTTCGGATCGAGCGTGTTGAGCGTCGCGACGTTGTGACAACTCACGCAACTCAGGCTCGCGTGAGGAATCCATTCGTGGCGGAACTTCGCTGTGTCGCGCCGGCTCCACTTCTCGAGCGTCAACTTGTCCTTTACTCCCATCGCCGAGGCAAGCTTCGGATCGAAATCATCGTGCGCTCGAGTCAACTGAATCTGCCGATCCGGCGGCAGGAGCTTATGGCAAGTTGCGCAATCCGAAGAGGTGGGTTGCAAACCATCCGGCGCGTGACAGGTGAAGCATACGACGTGCGTCGGAGCCGTCTTGAACGCGCCCTTCTTTAGCCAGAATGCATCCTCCGCCAAATCCTTTGGCAGCTTGGTCACGTATTCGTCATCCGACTCACCTTGAGGCTGATATGTCTTATGGCAGACCCCGCAGCTCTTAGGATCAGTCTCCTCGGCTTTGGGTTCAGACTTCGCCGCCTTGTCTTGCCGGAATGAAACCGGGATGAATGCATTGTTGTTCGGCTTGTTCGGCTTGTACTCGCCAACTATGTCGACGTGCTTGTCGTGCGGAAAGCTGATACCAAATTCTGAAGTCGCGCTCTGGCCCGCTTTCGAGGCATTGAATATTTCAGGCGGATTCGGAAACGGATGCCTTGAACTGTCGCGCGGCGATGGGTTGCTGTGGCACACCGTACAGATGACAGGCTGAGCCCCGCTGAAGAACTGCTGCCTGTGACACCCAATGCATGAAGGATGCTCGGGATAATCGGTGACATCCGGGAAGGCCGCCGCGCCCGTTCGAACCTTGTCAAAGTTTGCCGTCGGAACCTTATGGCAAGAGTCGCAAGCCATCTTGTGTTGAACAATGTTGTGGGAGAACTTCGAATAATTGCGAGATGTTGTTTTTCCACTCGCCGATTGCGGGAGACGCCTTGTCCTCGAGCGTTGCTGTTGGGCGGCTTCGTCCGCCGATCCGGATGCGCGAGAAGTCTGCAGAACATAGCCACTTCCCAAAAGACAAGCGAGCAGTAGAAGTTTTAGCTTAGTCGTCCGGTTTGTCATTCACTTGAAGCCGATCTGATCGTCATTAGTCGTCAAGTAAATCAGCAAAAGGGGCAAATTGCTATCGATGCTTCGGCCATAGTCGCCAGGTTGAAAAGCGAACGCTCCGCTCCCGAAATCTTTTAACAGCAAACAAGACAGGGTGTCGGTGACGCCTGTCACGTGCCTTCGTGTCGGCCGGCACGATTGTGACCGCAAAGCGCCGCGACGTCAAACAAGAAGATAGTTCAATCTGACTCTTTCAATCACTAAGGAGGAATTAGCCGCTGATCTTCGCTGACTGCATTTCGCTGATCTGCGCTGATCAGCGGATCGAAGGCGGCGTAAATCAGCGGTCAATTGAGTAAAGCTCCCCACACCTCCTGTGCAAAAACCCAATTCCGTCGCTTCACGTTCAACCCAGGTTTCAGTTTCCCTCGGTTTGAGTCGATGTTTTCTCCTCGCGCGGCGGGCATAGGGGTTGCTCAAATGCAGAATAGGGACGAGCACGTGAAGTCGCGGCAGTCCTTTGAAAGGTAAGGTCATCATAATGATTGCTATAGATCGATTGAAGAAACTTGCGACAGGCCTGGTTGCTTTTGCGGCCTTCGCGTTCCTGCTGACATCAGCCCCCGCACCGACCCGCGCTGAAGGCGACGACGTAGCAGCCACCTATAAAGCGAAGTGCGCAATGTGCCATGGGCCGAAAGCTGAGAAGTCGTTTGACGCCGCCAAGGAGGATGCTGCGCTCACGGACGCAGTGCTCAAAGGCGTCAAGCCGAAGATGCCGGCTTATGACGGCAAGCTCACGGCGGATCAGGCGAAGGGTCTCGTAGCGTATATGAAGTCTATCCGTTAGTGGATCAAGCCGCTTTGCCCTCCTGAATGGCTTTGCTGTTTAGCCGGGTCTACGGTTGGACTAGCCGGTGACGCATAAGCAGCGACCGGGCTGGCGAGTCCTACCCCGGTACCCGTGCATAGGAACGAGCGTTATGAAACGCTATGTCTCAATTGCGGTAGTGACCCTCTTCGCGCTGCTCGGCCTCGTCTATCAGTTCGCAGGCGCCGCTCGAGTTCATGCCCAATCCCCCGCGTTCATTCAGCAAGCTACGCAGTCTCCAGGCTCATTAGCCATGCAGCCTGACCTCGCTGCGCCGGCAACTGATGACACGAATCGCACCGCGAAACAGAATGCGCCCTCGCTTGACTGCGCGGGATGTCACGGCGCGGGTAAGACACTTCCCTATCTTGCGGGCGGACAGTTCCACGCTGATGCGCATAAGGCCTACGATCACGGGTTTCACGCGCGAGCGATTCAAAACGGACGAAACGCCGCCAGTTGTCTTGATTGTCACTCGGTTGGCGGTGATATGACGACGATGCTTCCGGCGGTTAATCCCAGATCCACGATCAACCGAGCGAACATTGCAAAGACTTGCGGCTCGTGCCACGGCAGCAGCTCGGTGATGGACGGGACCGGGATCAGCAACCGTCCGTTCGTTTCGTATCAGGAGAGCGTTCACGCTCGCGCTATTCTGCACGGCAATCAGAAAGCCGCCGTGTGCACCGATTGTCATAACAGCCACGACATCATGCCGGCTTCGGAAGCCGCCTCTCCAATTTTCAAAGCGAACATATCGAAAACCTGCGGCCAATGTCATTCGAACATTGCGGCCGAATACAGCCAAAGCGTACATGGCGAAGCAGTCGCGCGCGGTGTGTCGCGCTCACCGGTCTGCACGGATTGTCATGGGATTCACAGCATCAAGCCGCACATCGATCCCGCCACGGCGAAGACCTCGCAAGCTCTCGCTACAGGAAGCTGCTCGCAGTGTCACGAAGGCGTAGCACTTTCGCAGGAGTTTGGCATTCCCAGCGGCCGGGTCTCCAGTTATCAGGACAGTTATCATGGACTTGCTTCAAAATTAGGCTCGAAGGTCGTCGCCAACTGCGCGAGTTGCCACGGAGTTCACAACATCCTTCCGTCGGCAGATTCGCGATCGATGGTCAACCAGACGAATCTGGTGAATACGTGCGGCCAATGTCATCCAGGCGCCGGCGAGAATTTCGTAGCCGGTAAGATTCATCTCAACGTTCCTGCCACTCAGGATGGAACCGCGTCCGGGAACAACATTGGAGCGGTCGTGAATGGCTGGGTGCGATGGCTGTACCTGTGGCTGATCGGCTTGGTGATTGGAGGAATGTTCATCCACAATCTGCTGGTCTGGCGCAAAAAGGCCCTGGCGAAGCGCCGCGCCCAGATCCGCTCAATTGTGCGAATGACGGGCAAGCAACGCTTGCAGCACGTGATCCTGCTGACGAGTTTTATCGCGCTGGTGCTTACGGGATTCGCGCTCAAGTATCCGGATTCATGGCTCGCCGCTTTGCTGGTGGGAGGCGAATCGTTCCGGCGCATTGCACATCGAGTCGCCGGCGTCGTGATGCTTGCCGCCGGACTCTATCACGTCTACTACCTGTTATTGACGGCTGAAGGCCGAAAAGCATTAGTGGACATGTTTCCGCGCTGGAGAGACATCACCGATTTCATTCAGTCGATGCGCTATTACGCACTCGGAAATCCTTCGAAGCCGAAGTTCGCGAAATTCAACTACGGTGAAAAGGCGGAGTATTGGGCGGTTGTTTGGGGCACGATCATCATGGGACTGACAGGCTTGATGGTGTGGTTCAAGGTCGAAGTGTTCGGGTTCCTGCCAAGATGGATCATCGACGTCGCGCTCTCGATACACTTCTATGAAGCGATTCTCGCGACACTTGCGATCGTGGTTTGGCATTTCTACAACGTGATCTTCGATCCTGATGTGTATCCGTTGAATTGGGCCGTGTTGGACGGCAGGGTATCAGAAGAGTTTTACAAGGAAGAACACGAGCTGGCCTATGAGCAGATGATGCCGCGGCACGAGCACAGGAAGAGCCGCGAGGAATCCACGGTGGATGCCGCGAATGAGCGGAGCAACGACGGCAGCGGTCTGACACCATTTCGCTTGCCGGGTGATTGAGTTAAGCTTGCCAGCACGCCCGTGACGCCGGGCGAAAATCAAAATCCGAAGCTACCGGGAGAAAATAAACATGGCATCGGAAGGACCCCGCAAGTCGCCGCGCCTTTATCGCAACTTCATCAGCCTCATCGGAGCCACCATCGTCGTCGCAAGCGTGGCAAGCATCGTTTTCCTGTTCCTCACTGAATTGTTTGGATCGAGGAGCAAACCGTATCTCGGAATTTTTACTTACATCGTTTTCCCGGGCTGCATGCTCTTCGGTATAGCCATCATACTGCTCGGAATGCTGGTCGAACGCAGGCGCCGGCACAAACAGGGTTCTTCCGCCGCCGGCGCGTATCCCTTGATTGATTTGAATGATCCTCGCCGCCGCCGCTCGATACTGACATTCATGGCTATGGTATTCGTCTTCCTTTTCGTCAGCGCCTTCGGAAGCTATCGCGCCTATGAATTCACCGACTCCGTCACCTTCTGCGGGCAACTGTGCCACACGGTGATGAATCCGGAATTCGTCGCCTACCAGGCTTCGCCTCACGCGCGAGTTAAATGCGTGGAGTGTCACGTCGGCCCCGGAGCGGGATGGTATGTCAGGTCAAAGCTCTCCGGCGCATATCAACTCTACTCAGTCACGTTCAAGAAATACCCCAGGCCGATTGCGACTCCAGTGCACGACCTCAGACCCGCTCAGGATACTTGTGAACAATGTCACTGGCCTTCGAAATTCTTCGGCGCGCAGTTGAAGGTGTTCAATCGCTTTGGATATGACGAGAAGAATACGCTTACCCAAACTCGCATGCTCATCAACACCGGCGGCGGCAATCCGTCCAATGGCCAGGTTGAAGGAATCCACTGGCACATGAACATCGCGAATGAGATTACCTACATCGCGACGGACGATCACCGGCAGGTGATACCCTGGGTAAGATCAAAAGAACCGAGCGGGAAAATAACTGAATACAAGGTCGCCGACTTCAACCTGTCGCCCGAGGAGATTGAGAAGACCGCTAAGCGGCGAGTCGATTGTGTTGAATGCCATAATCGCCCGTCGCATATTTATCTGCCGCCGGACCGCGCGGTGGACGAGGGACTGCTTAGTGAAAAGATCGATGCCTCTCTCCCGTTTATCAAGCAGCAAGGTGTCGCCACGCTTACGAAGAGCTACGACACAACCGGCGAAGCTCTTGCCGCGATTGCATCCGATATTGATGGCTACTATCGGAACAGCTACCCGGATGTGTACGCGAGCAAGCAGGACTCGATTAAGGCCTCAATCGCCGAACTGCAGCGGATCTTTCAGACATACATTTTTCCTGAGATGAGAGTTGACTGGCGGACTCATCCAAACAACATCGGCCACTTCTACAATCTGGGATGCTTCCGCTGCCACGACGGTAAACACGTTAGCGACGCAGGCAAGATTATCCGGACCGATTGCAACATCTGTCACACGGTTCTGGATCAAACCCAGGGCGAGGCTCACATCGCGGTTCAAAACGGAGGCTTTCAACATCCTGTTGGATTGGGCGCCTTGTCAGGCTTCAGGTGCACCGACTGCCACCAAGGGAGCGGTTCGTTCAAGCACCCGCTGAATCTGGGCGACATATCTGAGTTCAAATGCACCGAATGCCATTCCGGGCAGGGCGCAAAGCGATAGCGGACTCGCGAATCTCTACTCACACTCCGATTGTAGGCTGGGCTTTCATCGTGTCTAGTCTTGTCTTCTTCGGTTCCTTTGATCTGCGTTATCTGTGTAATCTGCGGACGAATTATCGAGCTTGTTAGTTGCCGAGTTGACTCGCCTTGACTCCGTATGACATACCGTCTTGTTGTCGCGGCACCATCAAGCATTCACTGCTAGGGGTGTCCGCCATAAATCAACGATGTGGATGAGGAGGCCGCGTGGCTCAGAGAATAATTATTACTGGTCTGGTGATTGTTCACCTTGTGGCGAGCATCTGGCATGGCGATGCGCATACGCGGCTGGCGATTGCGTTGCCGCCGGAAAAGAACATCTTCGTTTATGTCGTTATCCTGATCGCGCCGCTAGTGGCGCTGATCCTGATATGGACTCGCTACTCGACAATCGGCCTATGGGTGCTGGCGCTCTCGATGGTGGGAGCGCATTTATTTGGGGCATATCATCATTACGTCATGGTATCGCCGGACAACATAGGCCATCTACCTGAAGGCAGCGCCGAAGCTCACACGCAATTCATCTCAAGCGCCGCGGTTATTGCATTGTTGGAACTGGCCTCGGCGCTCTACGCGGCGTTTTGCTTGGGTTCACGTTCCGCAAAGTCACGTGTCCAGCGTCCCTAAGGCTATCGCTGCTCTAACACATCAGATTTGATGTTGCATCGAACATGAACTTCACTGTAGAGTTCTACGAGACTGCAGCAGGAACATGCCCGGTACGTGAGTTTCTGGACGAATTGAAAGCTAGCGATCCGTGCGACTTCGCGGCGGTGCTCGCTGGTCTTGCGAAACTCCGAAATCGCCAGTATCACCGCGAGCCATTGTCAAAAGCGGTCGGTGAGGGACTGTTTGAATTGCGCCATGTAGGCAAGCTCAATACGCGGGTGTTGTGGTTCTTCGCGAAGGATCGCCGAATCGTCGCGGTGCATGCCGTTCGAAACAAGAGTCAAAAGTTGCCGGCTCGCGACACTCGAATAGCACTCGATCGAATGCGTGACTGGCAGAAAAGAAGTTAGAAATGAAGAAGACCAATTTCGATCGTTACCTCGAAGAGCAGCTAGAGGACCCGGCGTTTGCTGCCCGCTTCGACCGCGCGGGCGAGGCGTGGGATGTTGCGCTTCAGATCGCCGCCCTCCGCCAACAGGCCGGTCTTTCTCAGAAGGACCTCGCGAAGCTTCTCAAGACATCGCAGCAACAAATCAGCCGCCTTGAGTCCCCCGGCTACGAAGGCCACTCGCTTAGTATGTTGCGCCGCGTCGCCGAAGCGCTGCATTCGCGGGTTCGCATCGTATTCGAGCCCGCACCAACCAGAAACGGAAAGCAGATAGCCGAATCCCGCGCATCGTACGGCGCAAAGCGCGCCAGAGCCAAACGGAAATAACTGAACGCTGATGCGCGAAATCTGACGCACATTCCTTTAACCCGCCTGCATTGCGGTTTCGTTTTCTGTCATCTATATTGCGATGAACGCTCCAAGAACGAGGTAACCACTCGTCCGCGCGCGTGATGTGATTGACAATCCACGTTGTCCGGAAATAGATTTCGGTGCAAGCTAACGCTCATCTGCCCAGATTTACCAGAAGAGGTAACTCAGAGCAATGTCTGAAGAAGAACTGATTCCAGTTACAAAGCAAAAGATACCTACGATAGTTGGTTTCGACGTTCGGTCGAATACCTACACCATTGGTGATGTGGCTCGACTTAGCACTCTACGCGATAAAGGCCAGAATATTGTTTTCAACTTCAAACCGGCGTTTGGCGGTGGGGACAAGGAATTCTCCAAAGACAAGGATTACTGGTTCAACTATCCGCTAGAAGATCGCACAGGCCCTGGCGCGAAGGCTCATAGGGAAACCTTCACTGCTAAAGAAGCCGCAGTTCAGTTTCTCAGAACTCTGTTCGCTGGCGTTCAACTTCCCGAAAAGATAATTGTGGGGGAACCGGGAGTTCGGGAAGAGGGCTGGCTGTCTAATTTTCGCCGCCACATAAGGGAGGTATTCTCCGAGCTTGGCTTGAACCAAGTCGATTTCTTTTATGAGCCTTTTGCCGTCTTTCAGTATTATCGGCATATTGCCAAACTGTTTCCGGTTGCGAAACATTCGGAGACCGTGCTGATCATAGACATCGGTGGCGGTACGTTTAACAGTTGCATAATCAGGACTACCGAGGAAGGACTGCTTGCTCGCGGCGGGGCTCTATCTGTCGCTCTAGGACTCCAGGCGAATTTGTTTGGTGGCGCCCAGATTGACAAGCAGCTTCTAAAGACTCTCGTCGATAAGACGCGCACGAAGGGACTAGTTTGGAAAGATAACCCGATCTATCGAATCGAGACGAACAAGAGCCCGGCGCTTCTGCGTATCGAGGAGGCTAAGATCCAGCTTTCCAATGCTATGTCTCAGATCTCACCCCATCGACTAGCGGACGATTTCTCTAGTGTAGTTACTAATGTTTTCATTCCGAGAGAAGAGTGCCATCCAGATTCGGACATTGAGGAGATTCTTACTGGCGAAGATCTCAAAAGCGTAATCCGGGAGATGTGGCAGCGCCATTATGGCCGGACTATCATCGATACCGTCAACGAGGCGACTGAAAAGCTAAAGGCTGTAAAAGTCCCGCTGGATCGGATCGACAAGGTTCTCGTTGCCGGAGGTTCATCTCACCTCCCATTCATGAGAGAAGAGATTCATAAAGTACTCATGACACTCGTCGAAAAGACGAACATCTTTAAGGCGTCGGACACTGGTGAGGCGGTTGCCTACGGTATTGCGTGTGAGTGTCTTGAACAGATCCGACGAGATCCTCAGTTGAGTACCGGTAAGATAGCGCCCTTCGTATTGAACAATTTATATCTGGGCTTCAGGGAGACTAGGAGAACTCCAGTACATGTACCGCGAATGACACACGCTGGTATCGCTCTTGAGAGCGGCCAGCTCTTGTCTTCGCCTTTTGAAACTAAGTCCTTCACTCTTAAGTACGAGGTGGAGCTGCCGTTCAAAGTTTCCGACAGGCTGTTTTATGTGTTCAGCGATAGGCCAATTGGCAATGGCCGAAATGTAACCGCTATTAACTTAGGGCATGACGTATTCTCTGTTCCAAAGCTACATCGACTCTCTATGAAAGGTGAACTCCTGCTAGAAATCAATCCAAACGGTTTCATTAGGCCTCGCTTTGAGTTCTACGGCAAGGGTGACTCGAGCAGCAAATCCGGGCATATAGTCGAGTGTCCCGAGTTTTATTTCGAGAATTTTCAGATCAAAGAGGGCCAACATTTTCTTGGTTTTGATTTTGGCACATCGAACAGTTATCTAGTTCGCTTCGCTCGTGTTCCGCAGGAGATCACTGCATCGCTATATCCCGAGTTCACGATTTCAAAGCGAGTCAAAGATCGGCTTCTTCAACTGGAACTGAGAATTGTCGAGCTACGTGATACGGGAGTCTTTACTCTGGAACGATTAAAAGAACATGCGAAGAAGCAAGCGCTGGACTTCATATTGAAGATGTTTTGTCTCGGCACAACAAGAAGGGGCTGTCAGAGCAAGAACTGGAGGCAATGAATCTAGAGGCGTCATACAACTGGATGCTGGACCATTTCGAGTCATGTTTTGACCAGCCGGAGGCTTTTACGCGAGAAATCAATAGGCATATCGTTGAGAATATTAAATCCAACGGTGGTCAATATAGGACGGAGTCAGTTTCATTATCTGGTATGAACTTCACTCCCCCTGCGGCGAGTTCGGTGCCCGCCTTTATGCAGCAGCTCGGAGAGGAGATCAAGAGTCGCGGGATCGATAGGTCGCCGATTGAGTTTGCGTCATCTGTTCATACGAAACTTGTGTCTATTCATCCCTTCATTGATGGGAACGGCCGCACTGCGCGATTGCTGCTCAATGCTACTCTCCTCTCTCTAGGGCTGCCCGTGATAGTGGTGAATTACGCGGACAAAGAGAGATACCCTTCAATGCCTAAGCGAGAGCAACGAAGGCAACTTGTCTTCGATGGTCGAGTTCTTCGTGGAATTCTTTGAAGAGCAGTTAGCGGAATTTACGAGACCCCCAGTACAAGCGGAAGTGGTCATTGACGCTACAGTTGCTGTTCTGCCCTCACCCTCAAAGTCTGAGACTGACGCGATCGATCAGGTCATGCGAGAGATCGGCCCAACCCCATCGGAGAGTCCCCTGGCGTCAATAATGAAGGAAAAGATTCTTCATCGCAATAAGGTCAGACTTGCCAACTATGAGGCGTGGAAACAAAGCTTCCTGACGGTTTTGGCAGAGCTGAATGCGATCGCGGAATTTTTCAACAGCACCGCGGACTATGCACAAAGTGGTTACGGAATGACGCTCCGAGAGTACGACTTATTAGCTCTCGAGAAGTATGAGGACATTATCAATGGTAGAAAGGCTACGAGAACTTGGTTTGCAGGACTGGAGATCGTGGGACCAGACTCACGGGAGAGAGTTTTATTCTTTTTCAATCGGGCGAGTCGCAGCATCATGCAGGACGAAAAGGCCAGTAGAGTGTCTCTCGCGATAAGCAGGTTCGATGGAAATCAATACAACCGCTTAAGTTCGGAGCCGATAACGCTGCGTGAGATAGGATACAGAGATGGCGAGCTGTTGTTCTTTTCGAGAGATGAGGTTTTGTCATTCAGCAGCGTTCGCTACGCGCTAGAGTCTTTCTTGAAAGAAATCATAGCGTCGTACTTGTGAAATGCCGGCTTGTGTTACTTTGCGATATCTCAGCGCAGACTCTTCTAAGTGCTGTTCAATCCGCCCAATGACATCGCAACGACAAGAGATGTTTACCACTTACTTTGAAACTCCTTGATCGCCTCCTCAGGCGAGAGGTTGAGGTATATCTCAGTCGTAGTCAGACGATCGTGCCCAAGAAGTCGCGAGGCGAATACAATCCCGATTGGCGATTGTAAGATCCCGATTGGGCGATTGTAAAACACCAGAAAAGGTCCTGTATCTGGTGCGCGAGACGAAGGCTACCAGGAATCTCTTGAAGCTTCGAACCTTCGAGGCGGACAAAGTGCGGTGCGGTGAGAGACACTTCGAAGCCATAGGGGTGCCTTTGCTGTGGCAGTGACTGCCGACGAGGTACGATCGTCTTTCAATTGTCTCGTCTCCTCGGCTTTAACCCCTACTGAGACCCGACAAGCTCGCAGCTTGTCGGACTACCCTGAGGAATTCCACGCGAGTCAGTGAGCGGATTCACCCATTCTTCGTTCGTTGTTCCCTCTATTTAGCCCCTCTTGTGCACCCATTGCGGCGGAATGATGATTGCCTTGTGCAAGATCGCGGATTCCTCGCGGAGGCGTTCGAAAAGAACTCTATGAACACAGACGACACGCTGGAAGTGATCATCGATGGGAAGCTCATAACCGTTTCCGAAGCCGTGCTGTCGAAATACAACCAGCCCGGGCCGCGCTACACCAGCTACCCGACTGCGCCAGAATGGGACGATAACTTTGGCGCCAGCGAACTCCGTCAGGCGTTTCGCGAAGCTAACGCCAAACCTAATCCCGCGCCGCTCTCGCTCTATTTTCATATTCCGTTTTGCGAGTCGCTCTGTCTTTATTGCGGCTGCAACGTCGTGATTAACAAGCAACACGAAGTCGCGGCTTCTTATCTCGAACATCTCAAACGCGAGATCGATATGATCAGCGCCGAGGTGGATCGCACCCGAATAGTCGAGCAGTTGCATTGGGGCGGGGGCACTCCCACTTATCTTTCACCCGAACAGATCGAAGACCTCTATGCTTACATCGTCGAGCGCTTCACGATGTCGCCGACCGCCGAAGTCAGCATCGAAGTCGATCCGCGCGTGACCACTCGCGAGCACTGCCGGGCGCTAAGACGTGCCGGTTTCAATCGCGTGAGCATGGGGATTCAGGATTTCGATCCGCTGGTTCAGAAAACCATTCACCGCGTTCAACCATTCGAAGACACCAGGCAACTGTTCGACTATTGCCGCGAGATTGGATTCGAAAGCATCAACATCGATTTGATCTACGGGTTGCCGCATCAGACAGCGGAGAGCTTCGCCGATACGGTGGACAAGATCGTCGAGATGAATCCGGATCGAATCGCGGTGTTCAGTTACGCTCACGTGCCGTGGATGAAAAAACAACAAGGGAGCTTCGCGCGATTCCTGCCCGAGGGACTGGAGAAGTTTCGCATTTTCACCTCCGCAATTCACAAGCTGACCGAGGCGGGTTATCGCTACATTGGTCTCGATCACTTTGCGCGGCCCGATGACGAAATATGCCGCGCGCAGGATGAGCGAACGCTCCACCGGAACTTCCAGGGCTACACGACGAAGGCCGGCTGTGATCTATACGCGATGGGCGTGAGTTCGATCAGCGCGCTCGAAGACGCATACGCGCAGAACTGGCGCGAGCTGCCTCGGTACTACGAGGCGATTGATTCAGGCGAGTGGCCGACGATGCGAGGCATGCGCGTGACGGAAGAAGATAAACTCCGGCGTTCGGTGATCAACCGGATACTTTGTCACACGGTGCTTGTGAAATCTGAGGTCGAACGCGATTTCGGAATCAACTTTGATGAGCATTTCGCTGAAGAGATCGCGCGGCTACGAGAGCTCGAACACGACGGGCTGGTGAGACTAAGCCCCAAGCAAATAGAAGTGGCGCCGCTCGGAAGGATTTTCATTCGCAACATCGCGATGGTATTCGACGAGTATCTGCAGAAGCCGGAACGCAGCCGGACCCAAACTTTTTCGAAGACACTCTAGTTGACGGCCTTTTTTGGGCGAGCGTGACGAAATGAACTCAAAGCCGGCGCCGCGTTTCAGGAGAGGGAAACAATGTCACAACCGTTTCACATTCTAAAACACGAACACCGCATCATTGAGAGAGTGCTTCGCTCGCTTGACGGAGTGTGTGAGAGGCTTGATCGTGGGACACCGGTTCCTGCCTCGGTGCTGCTCGAGATAGTAGATTTCATCACCAACTTCGCCGATCAGCATCATCACGGCAAGGAAGAGCAGCTTCTGTTCCCCGCGCTTGAACGGAGCGGCATCCCTCGCCAGGGCGGACCGCTTGCGGTTATGGAACACGAGCATCAGATCGAGCGCGAGTTAATGGCTGACTTGCGCCAGTCGCTCGACTCATACGCAGACGGCGATGCGTCTGCTACTCGCGGTTTCGTCGAAGCCGGGCGAGCCTTTCTGAGCTTGCTCGTGGGACACATTGAGAAAGAAGACAGCATCCTGTTTCGTATCGGCGACGAGGTCCTTGATGAGGCGCTGAAGGCAAAGCTGGTTGCAGAGTTCAAACAACTCGACTCGAGCCTCGGCGGACCTTCGCTAAAGGACTATGAGCAGAAGGCCTCCGAGTTGGAAGAAAAATGGGCGCTGTGAGGAAGATGGATGACGAGAGACGGGTGACCGAGGACCTGTGACCGAGGACCGGAGACGGAGGACGGGAGACCGGGCATCCGTCGCCAGTCATCCGTCTCCGGTCGATTGCTATGAGTAAACGATCCAAATTCAGACTACCAAGAGAGCACGGCGCGTGGGCGATGCTCTACGTGCCCTTTGCGGTTGGGACGCTGGCCGCGGGGAGCATTTCAATCCGGCTGATGTTCCTGTTGTTATCGGTCACGTTTGTTTTCATCGCGCGCGAGTCGCTGCTCGGGTGGTGGCGAAGCCGCAGCCGCGGTCAAAAAGATGATCAGCCGTTCAAGTATCTGGCAATTCATTTGCTGCTCGCGGGCGCGTTCGGGATGCCGTTGTTAGCCGTGTGGCGGTTGTACTGGCTTGCGCCGGTCGCGATTGGAACGCTGCTGCTTCTGATGTTCAACGCGCGACAGGCGATTCAGCGCGAGGATCGTACAGTCGCGGCAGAGATCGTCGCAATCGCCGGATTGACCCTCACAGCTCCGGCCTCGCATTACGTCGCGCTCGGCCATCTCGATCTCACCGCTCTTTGGTTATGGGCGTTGTGCGCGATGTATTTTGCCAGCAGCGTGTTCTACGTGAAGCTGCGGGTGAGCACGCTCAATCCACGAAAGGAAACGGAGAGGCGTGAATCGTGGCGGCGGTGCGCCTTGTACCACGGGTTCCTGCTTGCGTCGTTGTTGCTGATGGCGTTCGGCGCCAGTGTGAGCCTGCTGGTATTGGTGGCTTTTGCGCCGGTGCTGATTCGCTCGTTGTTCTATCTGGCCAGGCCCGTTCGTCGAATCAACCTGAAGCTAGTTGGCTGGCTTGAGGCCGGATATTCGGTGGTGTTCCTGGTGTTCATGACACTGACCTTCCGCATCGGATTTTGACACAGCATTCTGCCCCGGCCGTTGGGAATTTTTCACCCAGCCCGTGCGAATTCTCCCAAGCTATTACTCACAAATCCATCTTTCCTTTAGCTATCTTACGCACAATGGAAAGGAACGCTCGTTGCAGTAATGCGAAACGGAGGGCTGTGGCTGCTGTCACTTTCCAGCGTGATAGCGGTCATGGCTCCTCCGCATCTTTGGACTCTTGCTCGACATTACAGATTGCGATCTCACCTTCGAGCATCTCGGATTCCAGTTCGACACTCCGCATGAATTCGGCAATGAGCAGTGATCCTGATTGACCAGATCGAAGCTCCCGATAGAAGGCACAGTATCTGTCATAATGCCGCTGACAAAGTCTGCTACCTATGCGGGTAGCCTGCGCAGAACTTTGTTGATATTCGGCCACTTAGCAGCGCGAGCCGGTCCGCACGCGCGTGGCACGGTCATTGCCAAACATTTGGATGGCAACTCCAAAACGGACAACCGAGGCTGATCAGGAAAGGGTGGGACTATGTTAAATCGTGTGAATCGAACTCAAGAGCTTGATCGTGTGAACATGTTGATACGGGCGATATCGGATGAGATGAATCGCCAGCAAACGCGAGACGCCGCGACGGGCACCGCTTCAGCGGAAATGCAGGAGGCGCTTTATGAATTGAAGCTGAGAAAACTCGTCATCAGCGCGTTCGTCGGAACGAGCCGAATTGCTCGCCGAACTTCGCGTCACTGAAACATCAATCTTACGAGAGCGTCGCTGACCACCGAGCTTCGTTCAATGGTCAGCGACTCGCCAGGTTGGCCGACTGTCGATACTGCATCCGGCACACGAGCGGACGATCGTCCTTCGCTCTGATCGCTTCACAGTTGAAGCGATTTCACTTCCAGAAACTCCTCCAAACCATACTTGCCCATTTCGCGGCCGTTGCCCGATTGTTTGAACCCTCCAAACGGAGCCATTGGATTGAAGCTGCCACCGTTGATGTCCACTTGGCCCGTGCGCAATCTGCGCGCGACTCGCTTCGCCCGATCGGCATCGCCTGACCAGACCCCGCCCGCAAGACCATAGACCGTGTCGTTGGCAATCCTCACGGCGTCGTCTTCATCTTCGTAGGGAATGATCGAGAGCACTGGCCCGAAGATTTCCTCGCGTGCGATTGTCATATCGCTATTCACATTCGCAAAGACCGTGGGCCTGACGAAAAATCCTTTATCGAGACCATCAGGAGCTTCCGCGCCGCCGGTCACAAGAGTCGCGCCTTCTGAAATTCCTTTGTTGATGTAACTGCGAACGCGATCGCGTTGGACTTCAGACACCAGTGGCCCGAGCTTGGCCTTGCCTTCGCGCGGATCGCCTACGGTGAAGGTTTCAGCGGCCACTTTTGCCAGGGCTACGGCTTCGTCGTACTTGTCGCGCGGCACCAGCAATCGCGTGTGCGCCGAACAAGTCTGCCCTGAATTGAAGTAACAATTGTTGACGCTTCCCTTCACCGCTTTCTCGAGATCGGCGTCGTCGAGAATCACACTCGCGGACTTGCCGCCAAGCTCCAGTGCAACGCGCTTGATCGTCTGCGCCGCAAGCTCGCTCACGCGTTTGCCCGCGCGAGTCGAACCGGTGAACGAAATCATGTCGACATCCGGATGCGCGGCGAGCGCTTCGCCGACGACGGGACCAAGCCCGGTAACAAGGTTGAACACTCCGGCCGGCAGTTCTGCCTCGGCGCAGATTTCAGCCAGAATAAAAGCGGTCAGCGGCGCGACCTCGCTCGGCTTCAACACGACCGTGCATCCGGCGGCCAGTGCCGGAGCGATCTTCGCGACCACTTGATGCAGCGGGAAGTTCCACGGCGTGATGCATCCCACAACACCAACCGGCTCGCGCACAACCAGGGAGTTCCCTATCTGTTCATCGAACGAGTACTCGCCGATCATCTTGGCATAAGCGCCCATCACCATCGCCGGCATTCCCGCTTGCACCATCGTCGCGAGTGGTAAGGGCATGCCGACTTCGTTCGCGATCACGGTGGCAATTTCGTTTTGCCGAGCGGACAGGCCACTCGCGATCTTTCCAAGCATAGCCGCGCGTTGCTCGACTGAAGTCGCCGACCAGGACTCGAATGCGGCGCGGGCGGCGGCCACCGCTCGATTCACATCGTCCGGTGTGCCTTCGGGAATTCGGCCCATCACCTCTTCGGTGGTCGAGTTGATTACATCGAGCATTCCCGTGCCCGCCGGTTTGACCCATTCGCCGTTGATGTAGAGTTCTTCGCGAACGGTGATATTTGAAGGCATTGATGCTGTCATTGCTTACTCCTTGTTTTGCAGAACGATTTGATTACCTCGTGAGTATTTCGAGCGGCCAGGCGCGTTGTCAACTCGCTCGACTCAAACGAGTAGGACTTGTAAGGGAGCGAAGGCGTAGTACCCGTGCGAATCAGTGAAATCAGCGTCATCCGTGGTCTATTCGGCGATATTGAGGAGCATTGAGTTCGAACCATAGACCGCGGATGACGCTGATTTGACGGATTCGCACGGATTCCTGCGCTAGCGAAATGCATGTTGCAAGCAACTAGTGGTTGTTCGTCCAGGAAGCCTACTCCCCGCCCGGTTTCTTGCTTCGACCCCACGGGTCCGCGATGTACGAATCCGAAGGCGGAGCACTGGCGGAGGGATGTGTGATCCGAGTAACGACCGGCAAATCGGACGCTTCAAACTCCGCCGCCGCGCCGAAGAAAACGGCTCGGCCTTCATCCAGCACCATCACCCGAATGTCCGCCGCGGCCTCCTGGATACTGATCTCGCCCGCCTCGTTCTTCACCGCGCGGTGGCCCGCGAGGTACGGGATCTCGTGAAGCTCCTTTGTGACATACAGGGACGAGATGTGATGAATGTCGCGGGCGCGAATCACGAGATCCAACATGATGCGCGAGTTGATCGGATCGAGTCCGGAGGTCGGCTCATCGAAGAGCATGATCTCGGGCCAGCCGACCAGCGCTCGCGCAAACTCGAGACGCCGTCCCATCCCAATCGAAAGCTCTTCGGGAAGTTTGTCGATGTCTTCTTCCAATCCAACGAAGCTGAGTATCTCGCTCACCGCGCGTTCCTGATCCTCCTCGGCCCACTCGTGTTCATCCAGGCGATAGGCAGTGTTCTCAAACACCGTCATTCCAGTGAACAACGATTGTTCCTGGAAGACCATGCCCATCGTTGCGCTTCGAAGCGCCAACAACTCGGCTTCATCGAGCGCGCCGATTTCGCGGCCCTTGACCAGCACTTCCCCTTTATCGGCGAGGTCCAGGCCCGACGCTACTCTAAGCAGCACGGACTTCCCCGAACCGGAGACGCCGGTGATGCAAATTGTCTCCCCGCGTCCGAGCTGAAAGCTGATATCGACGAGCGCTTGCTTGTCGTCGAAGCTTTTCGAGACGCCGCGAAATTCTATGACAGTTGAATCAGAAGGCATAAGAAAACCAGACCGGAGACCGGAGACCGATTACGAAATCGCTCGCGCAATCGCATACGCCGCGCCGGCCGCGATGCTTCCCACCAGCGCTGTCTGAAGCGCGCTTCGCATCGGCTTTGCGGTTGTGAATCGGCCTTTGATATACCCAAAGACAAACAGCGCAAGCAGGGTCACAGCTATCGAATAGAGCAAAGCGGTTTGCGCGTTCGAGATCACGATGTACGGCGCAAGCGGAATGAGCCCTCCAGCGATGTATGCGCCTCCGATCGTAAACGCGCTGATGAGTGCCCGCTCGGGCTTTGGCTCTTCGAGACCAAGTTCGAATCGCATCATGAAATCGACCCAGGCTTTCGGATGTTCGCTCAACGCATTGACCACCGGGGCAATCTGCTCGCTGGACAGTCCGTATTCGCGAAACACCTGGGCGACTTCTTCGCGCTCCTCTTCGGGAATCTCCGCAACTTCCTTCTTCTCGCGTCGTCGCTCGCTTGCATAGTGTTCGGCGTCGCTTTTCGCGGCGAGATAACCTCCAAGCCCCATCGCAATGGACCCGGCGGCTATCTCAGCGAGGCCCGCGGTCACGATGATGCTGGTCTTATCAACCGCGCCCGACAACCCCGCCGCAAGCGCGAAAGGAACAGTCAGACCGTCGGACATACCGATCACGAGATCGCGCACGACTTCGCTGGACGTGAAATGCCGCTCGATATGCGGCGTCTGTGGCATTGAGGGCTCCTTTAAGCGGACCGGAGCATCACCGCGTAACTCAGATTTCGCTAAGCACTTCCCGCAACGTAGTGAGCAGTTTCTCGGCGGTATATGGCTTCGGCAGGAATCTTTTTACCGACCCGTTCACTTCACCCAGCTTGATGTTCTCGGGAAGCCCGCTGCTGGCGATGATCTTTACTTGTGGGTTTAGTTTCTTAAGAGCCCGGATCGTCAGCGGGCCATCCATATAAGGCATCATGACATCGGTCAACACGATCTTGATGTCGTCCTTGTGCTGGGCATAAAGCGCGACCGCCTCTGTCCCGTCCGAAGCCGTCAACGCGCGATAGCCGTACGCCTCCAGAGTACCCTTGGTGATTTCGCGAATCGCTATCTCATCATCGACGACCAATATCAATTCTCCGCTTCCATAGGGAAGAGCGGCGGATAGATCCGCCACCGAGGCGCTGAACGGAGTGTCGACAGCCGGCAGATAAATCTTGAACTGAGTCCCCTTGTCCAGTTCGCTGTAGACGTTTATGAATCCGGCGTGACCTTTGACAATCCCGAGCGCGGTGGACAACCCAAGGCCGGTGCCCTTGCCGTGCTCCTTCGTTGTGAAGAAGGGCTCGAAGATCCTGTTGATGACCGCCGGCGGGATTCCCATACCGGTGTCGGCTATGGTGATGACAACGAACCGGCCGGGTTTGGCTTCGAGGTTCATGCGAGCATAGTTTTCATCGATGTGGACATTGTCGGCGCGGATCTTGAGCTTGCCGCCCGCGGGCATCGCGTCACGCGCGTTGACGCAGAAGTTCATCAACACCTGATGAAGCTGCGTCGCATCGCCTGCAACGAGCGAAAGATCTTCGCTCGCTTCAAATTCGACTTCAATGGATTTTGGAAGAGTGTCGTCCAGTATCTTAACTATTTCTTTTATCAGATGTCGCGGTTGCAGGGTTATGCGTTCGCCTTCGACGCCTCGCGCGAATGAAAGAACCTGTTTGACGAGTCCGGCGCCGCGCTCAGCACTAGCGCGCAGCATTGCGAGCAAACGCTGCCCTTCTTCATCGTTGATCTTGAGCTGCAGGAGTTGAATAGACATCAGGATGGGAGACAGCAGGTTATTGAAGTCGTGCGCGATGCCGCTTGCGAGAGTGCCGATGCTTTCCATTCGCTGCGCGCGAAGAAACTGAGCTTCGACTTTTCGCTTTTCGGTGACGTCGGTATTGATCACAAGAATCGATTTCGGCTGCCCCCTGTCGTCTCGAACAAGCGTCCAGCGGCTTTCCGCGATTATTTCCTTTTCGTCCTTTGTAAGCTGCTTCAACTCGCCCTGCCATTCTCCTGTTGTCAGAACAGTCCGCTTGGCCTCCACGTATTGAGTCAGGCTGTTCTTGTACATTGTTTCTTTGGTGTTCTTGCCGACAATCTCCGCGGCCGGCCAGCCATAGATTCTCTCGGCGCTCTTGTTCCAAAACAGAATGTTATCGTCGAGGTCTCTGACCAGAATGGCGTCCTGAGCATTATCCAGCAACGTCGCCTGCTCGCGTAGCTGCTCTTCGGCGCGCTTGCGTTGAGTAATGTCATTGCGAATCGCCACGTACTGATATGGCTTGCCCTTGTCATTCAGGAAAGGAACGATCGTCGTATCCACCCAGTAGATGCTTCCGTCCTTCGCGCGATTTCTGAGTTCGCCGCTCCACACCTTCCCGCTTGCGATCGTTGTCCAAAGATGACGGATGAACTCTTTTGGGTGATAAGCGGAGTTGATTATGCGGTGATCCTGTCCGAGCAGCTCCTCGCGCGAATACTTTGAGATCTCGCAGAATTTGTCGTTGACGAACTTGATAATCCCGGTTTGATCGGTGATGGCGACTATGGCGGCTTCATCAAGCGCGAACTTGATGTCCGCAAGTTCCTTCAGCGAACGGCGAAGTTCATCGTCGATTTTCGGCGCGGCTATAGGGTCGTTGATATTAACCGCCATTCTGAATCAGCGCTCCTCCGTTATCGGCGTGTGAACCTCCTCGCGGGACCTCGCTCGGAGATTTACATCGTACAGGCGTCGCTTTCGGGCACACAAGAAGATTTACTTGATGACCTTGCGAAGGAACCGGCCGGTGTGAGAGCCCGCGAATTCGGCGATCGTGGAAGGTGGACCGGCCACTACTACGTTGCCACCTTCGTCGCCGCCTTCGGGCCCGAGATCGATGATCCAGTCCGCGCTCTTGATGACATCCAGATTGTGCTCGATGATCACAATCGATCCGCCCGCGTCGATCAACTGCCGGAACGCCGCGAGCAGTTTGTTGATGTCGTCGAAGTGCAATCCCGTCGTCGGCTCGTCGAATATGTACAACGTGCGCTCGCTCGTTCGGCGCGAAAGAAAAGACGCCAGTTTCACGCGCTGCGCTTCACCGCCCGACAGCGTCGTCGCCGATTGCCCGAGCCTCAAGTACCCGAGTCCCACATCGTCAAGCACCCGCAGCTTCGTCGCAATTCGATTCACACCCGCGAAGAACAACTGCGCTTCTCGCACGGTCATGTTCAATACATCGTGAATCGATCGGCCCTTGTATTTCACGTCGAGCAACGATTGTTTGAAACGCCGGCCCTTGCATTCTTCGCAGATCAATTCGACATCGGCCAGAAACTGCATTTCCTTAATCTCGACGCCGTTTCCTTCGCAGCGCTCGCAACGCCCGCCGGGCACGTTGAAGCTGAAGTGCGACGAGTCGAACCCGTGAGTCAGTGCTTCGCGTGTCGAGGCAAACAAGTCGCGGATCGCGTCGTAGACCTTGATGTACGTCACAGGATTCGAACGCGGCGTCCGGCCGATTGGAGACTGATCGACCAGCACAACGTCATCGAGATAGGCGGCGCCGTCGATTCTTCTAAAGGAACCGACCGGGCCGGTCCACTCGCCGCGCTGCTTTTTTATTCCCGCGTAGATTATGTCGTGAACGAGCGTGGACTTGCCCGAGCCCGACACGCCCGATATACACACCATCATTCCGAGCGGAATGTCTACGTCGATGCCTTTGAGGTTGTGCTCGCTTGCGCCGCGAATCTCGAGCGAGCGCGAACCGAGCAGCCGGCGATTCTTTGGCGGCTTGATTTCCAATTCGCCTCGCAGGTACTTCGCTGTGAGGGACTGGCCCTTCTGCATCAGGCTCTCGATCGTGCCCTGGAACACAACCTCGCCGCCAAGCTCACCAGCGCCTGGGCCGATGTCGATGAGCTTGTCGGATGAAAACATCATCTCGGGTTCGTGCTCGACGACAAGCACGGTGTTGCCGATGTCTCGCAGGTTCTTGAGAATCGCGATCAGCTTGGCGTTATCACGAGGATGCAAACCGATCGACGGTTCATCGAGCACATACAACGCGCCCACGAGCGATGCTCCCAGGTTGGTCGCGAGCTGTATTCGTTGCGCCTCGCCTCCCGAAAGCGTCGAGGCTAATCGGTTGAGGGTCAGATACTGCAGGCCCACATCGATCAGAAATTTCAACCGGCTGCGAATCTCGTGAAGCAAACGGTCGGCGATGCCCAGCTCAGCCTCGGTGAGATTAATCTGGTTGAAGAATTCGGCAGCGTCCGCGGCGCTCATCGCGCACACTTCGGGCAATGTTTTTCCCGCGACGCGAATCAATCGCGCTTCAAGCCGCAACCGCGAACCGCCGCAATCAGGACACACGGTGTAGCCGCGATACTTCGATAAAAATACTCGCACGTGCAGCTTGTACTTCTTTGTATCGAGCCAGTCGAAGAAACCCGTTACCCCGTCGAAGCCGTTTCGTCCCTGTACGATTGTCTTCTGTTGCTCGCGAGTCAATTGGCGAAACGGAATGTTGGTCGGGATGCCGGCCTGTTTGCTAAAGCGAAGCAACTCCTTTTGCGCCCAATCATATTGTGGCTTCATCCACGGTTCGATCGCGCCTTCCGCGAGAGTCAACTCGCGATTGGGAATGACCAGGTTGAGGTCCAGCCCGATCGTATTGCCGAAGCCCTGACAAGTCGGGCACGCCCCGAATGGATTGTTGAAGCTGAACAGTTGCGGCTCGGGCGCAGCGTATCGAATCGAGCAGCGCTTGCACTCGAAGCCTTCTGAGAATACCAATCGAACGGCCGGGTCGTTTGCGGTTTCGATTATCGCCTGGCCGTGACCCTCCTGATAGCAGACCTCTAGCGAATCAACCAGCCGCGTTCGCGTATCGGGTCTGACAGTCAGTCGATCGACCAGCACAAACGTATTATCGAAATCACTGTCGGTGTAGCTGTCGGGCGTTGCGAGCTCGATCGTGCGCCCGTCTTTGTAGAGTCTGGTGAAGCCGCGCTGCATCAGGCTCATCAAGTGCGCGTCGATGCGAGTTCGCTGACTGGCGTTCGACTTCGCTCCGCGTTTCTTTTGTTTGCCGCCGCCGTTTGAGCTTGCGGTTTGTTCTTCCATGCCGGCGGCGGCGGGAAAAAGAACATAGAACCGTGTACCCTCCGCAAGCTGCAACACGACTTCAGCCGCTGACTCAGGAGTGTCGCGTTTCACTTCTTCGCCGCACTCGGAGCAGAAGGTCGTGCCGACTCTAGCGAACAGCAGCCTGAGGTAGTCGAAGATCTCGGTTTGGGTTGCGACGGTCGAGCGAGGATTGCGAGTCGCGTTCTTTTGCCGAATAGAAATCGCGGGACAAATACCAACGATCTCGTCGACATCGGGCTTGTCCATCCGTTCGAGAAACTGTCTGGCATAAGCGGACAAGCTCTCGACATAGCGTCGCTGACCTTCGGCGTAGATTGTGTCGAAAGCGAGACTGGATTTACCCGAGCCGCTGACTCCCGTGATGACGGTGAGTTTGTTGAGAGGAATATCGACGCTGATGTTTCGTAGGTTATGAACTCGGGCGCCTCGAACGCTGATGACTTCTTCCGGCATTTATTCCTGCTAATTTCGTGTTGTGTGGCGCATGTGAGGGATCAGGCCCACATGTCAACCGAAGATCATAGCATCGGATTTGGTTCACTTTCAATTTCGATGGCGCTGAGCCAGCGAGCGAGGGACGATCTCAGATTTGAGATTTAAGATTTGAGATAATTTCAGATTTGAGCTTTGGGATCTGAAATCCGGGAGCACGGGACAAGAACCACGGGGAGCACAGGGATCACGGGGAGACTGGGATTTGAGATTTGAAATAATTTTGGGATTTAGGATTTAGGATTTGAGATTTGAGATTTGAGATTTGGGATTTGGGATTTGGGATTTGGGATTTGGGATTTGAGATTTGAAATAATTTTGGGATTTAGGATTTAGGATTTGAGATTTGAGATTTGAGATTTGGGATTTGGGATTTGGGATTTGGGATTTGGGATTTGGGATTTGGGATTTGAGATTTGAGATTTGGGATTTGGGATTTGGGATTTGAGATTTGGGATTTGAGATTTGAGATATCTCAAATTTCAATTTGCAACTCCGGTTCGAAGCTACGCAGGAAAACTCTGACCGCTTCTAATCCGCTGATTGCTCCTGCGTTGCAGGCTCGGGGATCGGTGACTGCGGAGTTGCGGCACCGAGGGGTATCGGCTGAGGCAAGCGAAAGTATCCGAGAGCAGTAATCACAAAAAGCATCGCCGCGCTCGCGTAAAACAAATTCCTGATGCCGAGAGTTTGCGCAAGCGAACCCGATATCACCAGCCCGATCAACTGCGCGAGCGACAGCACCGCCATGAAGCTTCCGCTCACCCGGCCAATCAACTCAATCGGTGTTTGACCCTGCATCAGCGTTTGCGCCGCGACGATCACGAAGATCACCCCGACGCCCAGACCGAGCATTCCCGCCGAAGCCGCCGCAATCGTCTTGAACGCGGCCATTACTACGACAAACGCACCCATCGTAAACAATCCCCACAACGCCAGATGAGTCTTGGAAACCGTTTTGGCGAAGCGGCTCAACACCAGCGTCCCGGCGATCATGCCGACGCCGATTAGCGAATTGATGATCCCGAATGCAAGCGACGTCGCTTGCAGTTCATCACGGACATAGACCGCGATCAGCGGGCCAAAGCACGAGACCGCGAACATTCCCGCGGCCATCGCCAGGATCACAAATGAAATCGTGGGATGGGTGAAGATGAACTTGATGCCTTCAAGCAGATCGTTGATAACCGACTTGAGCGGATGGCTGTCCTTCGATGGCACCACCGGCACACGAGCAATCACAAGCGTCGCGATCATCGAAGCTGAAAACAGAAACGTCGCAGTGTCGAGGTAGTAACACGAACTCGCTCCAAACCACCCGACCATCGCGCCCGCCAGCGCCGGGCTTATGATGCGCATAACCTGGAACGCTTGCTGAACCAGCGCATTGGCCGCGAGCAATCCCTCCTTCGGCACTATTGTTCTCAACGTCACCGACTGAGCCGGTACAAAGAAGGTTGACACAACGCTGAGTAAGAATAGGATCGCATAGATCTGCCCAAGACTTCCCGCGACAACCAACGCAAGCGCCAGCGCCGCGCGAATCAAGTCGCTCGCGATCATTGTCTGTTTGACATTCCATCGATCGACGAAGACTCCGGCAACCGGGCCGATAACCGCGAATGGAATCATGAACGACACGCTGATAAGCGTGACTTGCGCAGCCGACGCGTGCAGATTGAAAGACACGTAGCTGAGCACCGCGAAGATCGCCAGAAAATCGCCGAATACGCTGACGACCTGCGCCGCCCACAGCCTGCGGACAGGCTTCAGCCTTAGAACTTCGCGTATGGTCAGTTGAGTAGGTGCGGTCGCGCTCATGTTAAGTCTGCTCGTTTATTTTTTCGCGATACCGAGACAACGTAACGCAAAGGCGCCAAGTTGCAAAGTCGCGGAGTAAAAATAAAACAAGTCTTTGCGGCCTGGCTTGTGGCGCCTTCCCGTCAGACCAACCTTTACGGACACGCGTCGACCGAAGCGCAGGTGCCTGCAACCAACGTCGCGGAGAATCCGCCAAGCAGGGCCTCCGCGACGCACGCCGCCAGCGCGAATGCATAGGTGGTGTTCGATTGTCGACACTTCACTAAGTTTGTGAGAGGTTCGTTGTGCAGAATGCAACACCTCACCTTGCGAGCGCGCGGTGTCGGTCCGCTGCCGGCCGCCTTCGCTTCCTCGGCATCGAGAACCTTCTTGAGACTCGCCCAGGAGCGCTGCAATTCCGGAGGTAGCTTGCCTGCTGCGTCCTGGCTCTCAAGAGCTTTGACAATCTTCTCGAGCGCGGACACGTGCGTGACCAGCGTTTCGAGTTCTTCGCGCGCGATTGTAACGGTCTTGCCGCCCTTTTGTACTTTCATTCTGGTTTCTCCTTTGTGAGGTGATCAAAATTGTTCGGACACTTATAGTCGAAACGTAAGCAATCTGCCAGCGCCGAAATGCCACCGCGGTGTATTGTCCAGGCACGGCTATACGCATGACGGCCGACGCATCCCTCGTCTCGCTCTACCTGCCAACACTCGCGCCGCGAAGGAAGCGATAATAGTCACCTTCGTAGCGAGCAGATCGGAGAATTGGAACGATCGAAGTTTCCGCAGGAAGATCGAGCTGTCTGTAGTACTTTTGAAATATATTCGATACTGCAACTGTCTAAACCAATGAGTAACAAAGTGCGTGAGCGTTCGGACCCCGATGCAACCGCGACTGATGAAGAGTTGGTGAGCCTTGTGATCGCCGGCCAGGCCGAAGTGTTCGCCGCGCTTTATGATCGCTTCTACTCGCGGGTCTATCGCATGGCTTACGGGATGACGGGACAGCACCAGGCCGCCGAAGACCTCGTGCAGGATGTCTTCGTACGAGCCTATCAAAAACTAAAACTGTTCGCGGGACAGTCGAGCTTCGCGACATGGTTTTATCGCCTCGCGCTCAATCACTGTCTGAATCATTGCAAATCGGAGCGAAAGCGAATGCACCTTCAGACTACTGGCCTGGAACAGTTGCCTTCGGCAGTCCCGGCGAAACAGATGGAAGACAGAGTCTTGCGAAAAGAACTCCAGAGCGAGGTTCATCGGGCGCTGCTCAGCCTTAAGCCGCGAATGAGAATGATAGTGATCCTGCGTGACATTGAAGGATTGAGCTATCAGGAAATCGCCGACCGAATGAATTGCTCCATGGGCACGCTGGCCGCTCAGCTCAAACGAGCCAGGTCGTTGCTCGCGCGAAAACTGGAGCACCTGGATGTGCGAGGGACCTCTCGATGATGCCCAATAAAGGAAAGTTCGCCGGCGTGTGCCTGAGCTGGCGCCTGCGAAACATGCTCACGCCGCACATTGACGGTGAGCTCGACGACTCTGACCGTCAACGACTGCAGAGACATCTCGAGCGGTGCGCCGCATGCCGCGCGGAACACGAACGCTTGTTGTTCGCTTCTCGCATAGTGTCTCTCCTTGAGTTGCCGGATCAATCACCCGAAGGAAGAAAGTCATGGTCAGTGCCCGTGGCTTCTCAATCTGATTACAGGCAGCGAGCGTGGAGAATATTGACGCCGGTCACCGCGGCGTTGCTCCTGATGGCAGTCATGTTGTTTGCGTGGTATCGCACGCATCGGGAGCCGGTCAGCCCACAGCGCACCGCCGACGCTTCCTGGGGCGTGGTGCGCTTGTCGGGCGCTCCATCGATCAACTCTGACCGAATCGGCAGGACCAGCGAGCTCAAACCGAATGATTGGCTCGAGACCGATAAGAACTCGAGAGCTATGCTCAATCTCGGAATCATGGGGCAGATTGAAGTCGATCCCGATACGCGAATCGGGTTGGTGACGTTGCGCCCTAATGAACAGAAGCTTGCTATGACGCGCGGGCGCATCTTCGCAACGATCATGGCTCCGCCGCGAGTGTTCACCGTTGAAACACCATCGGCCGTCGCCGTGGATCTCGGATGCTCTTACTCGCTTGAAGTCGATGATTCCGGCGAGAGCGCTTTGTATGTCGCCTCGGGCTCGGTCGCTCTGGCGGACCGCGGGCGCGAGATCATCGTACCCACCGATGCGATTTGCCTCTCGAGACCCGGGAGTGGCCCGGGCACTCCTTATTTTGAGCGCGCATCGAAACGTTTACAGGAAGCGCTTCGGAAATTTGATTTTGAACACGGCGGATCGCAGGCTCTCAAGGTTATCCTCGCCGAAGCACGCGCGTCCGATGCTCACACTCTGTGGAGTCTGTTGCCACGAGTCGAAGGCGTGGACCGGGATCGCGTTTATGCGAGCCTTGCGGCACTCGTAACTCCTCCAACAAAGGTGACGCGAGACGGAATACTCGGGCTCGATCAGCAGATGCTGGGTCTGTGGCTTCGACGGCTCGACGAGGTGAGAGCAGGCCGTCACTTCAAGCTCGCTCCCGGCACGGTGAGGCTCACCGGGAATATGGAAGTTGACCGATCATGGCACAGGGCTACTCTGCTGCGAGACGGCAGAGTTCTTGTCACCGGCGGCTTCGATAGTTACGGCAATGCCCTGTCGAGCGCTGAGATCTATGATCCAGCTACGGGTCAGTTTGTTGACGCCGGTAACATGACTTCCAGGCGCGCAACTCACAGCGCAACGATGCTCGCCAGCGGCAAGGTGTTGATAGCCGGCGGATGCGCGAGCACAGATCCGGAGGCGCTCGCGAGCGCGGAGGTATACGATCCCGCGACTGGCAATTTCACTCCGACGGGCAATCTTCAAGTGGCGCGAGTTGCTCCCGAGGCGACTCTGCTTGCTGATGGACGCGTCCTTATCACCGGCGGTTTGGGATCGGGCGTTGGATTCACCGAGTTGGCAAGCGCCGAGATATACGATCCCGCCACAGGAGTTTTTACTACAACCGGCGGCATGCACGAGCGGAAAGTCGACCACAGCGCAACGCTGCTCGGCAACGGCACGGTGCTCGTTGCTGGAGGTCTCAGCGTAGCAGGCTCGGCGGGCAGAGTTACATCAAGCGCAGAGATCTTTGATCCCGCCAGCGGAGTCTTTTCAGTTGTGGGCGGCATGAGTTTTCGCCGTTACAAGCACTCCGCTGTATTGCTCGACAACGGAAGGGTCCTGATCGCCGGAGGCATCGTGCCAGAACCCGGAGCGCGGCATCGTTATACAACAGCGGAGCTTTACGACCCCGCAAAAAATGGCTTCAGCAAAACCGGCAATATGGTTCTGGATCGGTTCAAGGTTAAGAATGCTTCTGTGCTGCTCGGAAGCGGCAAAGTGCTGATTGTCGGAGGAAGCTGGGGCTATGAGGTATACGATCCGGTTACGGGTGAATTCAGTTTGAAGACCGACGGCTTAACTATGATGCGCTATTACTCGACGGCAACGCTTCTTCCCAGCGGGCAGGTGGTGATCATTGGCGGCTATAGCGGGATCAGGCCGGTGGATTATTCTCACTCAAGCGCCGCCGCCTGGATTTATGATCCGGAGTGAAGAAAAACCGATCGGGCGACTTTCGCGAATCCAACTAACATGCATTTCGCTAGCGCAGGAATCCGTGCGAATCCGTCAAATCAGCGTCATCCGCGGTCTATGGTTCGAACTCAATGCTCCTCATTATCGCCGAATAGACCACGGATGACGCTGATTTGACGGATTCGCACGGGGACTACGCCTTCACTAGCGATATGCTCGTTACAAGCAACTAGATCATAACTTCGAAGATGAGAAGGATGGCGAACTCAAGATCGAAGAAACTCTTCAGAGGGAGCCGCATCTTAGTGCTTCTGACAGCAATCTTGCTAATGGCCAGCTACCTCGTTCTCGAGCGAGTGGCGGCGTCTGTTTTGCCTTTCGTCGCGGACGGTCTGACCACTAATCAGTTTGATCCTGCGACAATCAATGGCATGCGCATCGTCTGCTCAGATCGAGTTACGCCGCAATGTGCATTTGACTACACGCCTTGATGAATAAGTTTAGCTCGCCTGTACTTCGCGCATTCGCCGCTCGAGGAATCGGCGCTCACTGTCATTCGTGACCAACTCAAGCGCTCGCTTGTAGCTCTTCCCTGCTTCCACAACAGACCCGAGACGGCGCAGCAAGTCGGCGCGCGCGGCGTGCAGGAGATGATAGCCGTCAAGATCTCCCGAGGCCGTGAGCTCATCGATGAGCGCAAGCCCCGGCCGCGGTCCTTCGGCCATAGCGACCGCGACTGCACGATTGAGCGACACAATCGGAGAAGGCTGCGCGCGCTCGAGAAGATTGTACAGCCTGACTACCTCAGGCCAGTCGGTATCATCTGCAGTCGCCGCGCGGCAATGCTCGGCCGCGATTGCCGCCTGCACCGTGAACGAACCGGGCTCGCCGCGAAATGCCTCGGCGACCAATGGCAGAGCCTCCGCGATTTGTTTCGCGTCCCAGCGGCTTCGATCCTGCTCTTCGAGAGTGACCAGATCGCCGGCTTGATCCAATCGAGCATCGCGTCGTGAATCGTGGAGCAGCATCAGTGCAAGTAGACCCGTTGCTTCCGAGGGCGTCCGCGGGGCCATCAACAATCTCACTAAACGACAGAGACGGATCGCCTCGGAGCAAAGATCGGCTCTCACAAGCGGCTCACCTCGCGTCGCCACATACCCTTCGTTAAAGATGAGATAGATTACCGTCAACACAGCGTCGAGGCGCGCAGGCAACTCGTTCGTATCCGGCACCACATACGGAATGCCCGCGTCGCGTATCTTTCGCTTGGCGCGCACGAGCCTCTGCGCCATCGTCGCCGCCGGAACGAGGAACGCACGCGCGATCTCGTCAGTTTCGAGACCGCCCAACGTTCGAAGCGTCAGCGCGACCTGAGCCTCAGGCGCAAGCGCTGGGTGACAGCAAGTGAAGATCAGCCGCAGCCGGTCGTCGGAAATCTCATCGGTGTCGTAATCCGGCTCAGTGACGGCCGGAATCAGGCCGGCCTTCACGTGCGACTCGATCTTCTCTTCGAATCGCGTGCGCCGTCGAAGGCGGTCGATGGCTTTGTGCTTGGCTGTCTGGATGATCCACGCGCGCGGAACGTCGGGAACGCCGGCGTCCGGCCACTGATCAACCGCGGCGGCGAATGCTTCCTGCGCCGCGTCTTCGGCCAGGTCGAAGTCGCCGAAGTGCCCGATCAAACTAGCGACGATCCGCCCCCAATCGGAGCGATAAACTGAGTCAACAGCGGCATTGGCGTCCGAGACCACGCCCTATCATAATAAAAATTTCAAAGCAGTGTCGATCCGGGCACTCGCCGTTCGACCTACTTGTGGGGGCAAGTTATGAAATACATGTTGCTGGTTTATCTCGACGAACAAGTTCTGAGCGAGCAGGTGCGTGCCGAGTGTTATGTGAAATCCGCGGCGCTTACACAGGACCTCAATGCAACCGGGAATTATGTTGCGGCCGGTCCGTTGCACCCGACGTCCACAGCGACAAGTGTTCGCGTGCGTGACGGCAAACGAATGGTGACTGACGGTCCGTTTGCCGAAACTCGCGAACAACTCGGCGGCTACTATGTGATCGAGGCAAAGGATCTGGATGAGGCGATGGCGATTGCCGAAAGGATTCCCGTCGCGACAGTGGGCACAATCGAGATCCGGCCGCTGCTGGAGATACCCGGCTTACCAGATTAGTCTAAGAATAGTGGGCGCAGTGAGGCTCGCGCTGGTTTTGCACCCGGTGCGCACAAAAAGAGATCGTCGAGGAGGTTGTTATGTTGGGAAACAGAGATGCTATTGCAACAATCGCGGTTAAGGACGTCGAGGTCGCCAAAAACTTCTACGAAGGAAAGCTCGGCCTGAAGCCAGAGCCTTCCGAAGAGCGACAAGTCCTTGTGTACAAGAGCGGAAACTCACTGATCTTCGTCTATGAGTCGCAATACGCCGGGACTAATAAGGCGACATCCGCCACGTGGGTAGTCGATGATGTTCACGAAGCAGCGCAATCTCTCAAGAGGAACGGTGTTGAGTTCGAGCATTACGACTTTCCGAACATCATTCACGAGGGCGATGTTCATGTTTCCGGGAAAAACAAAGCTGCGTGGTTCAAAGACCCGGACGGCAACATTCTATCGATCGTTCAGGACACCAAATGATGTTCGCCTTTCGAGCGTAGCCAAAAACTTGAAGGAGAGACTCATGGAATCGACTCAATTCCCTGTTTCGACGAAGGCGCTCTGGGGCGGACGCATCGCGACTGGCTTGCCCGCTCTGTTCCTGGTCTTTGACTCGGTGTTGAAGCTGGTGAAACCTGCGCCGGTCGTCGAAGGAACCGTCAGGCTCGGATATCCCGAAAGCGTTATTATCCCGCTTGGGATCGTCCTGCTGAGCTGCACCGTTCTTTATTTGATTCCACGCACGTCGGTGCTTGGCGCGATCCTGTTGACGGGCTATCTCGGGGGCGCGGTTGCTACGCACGTTCGGATTGGCCAGGGCCCGTTTGAACCAATCTTCCCTATTGCTTTGGGCGTGCTGCTATGGGGAGGACTCTACTTGCGCGATGTTCGGCTGCGCGCACTGATTCCTTTGCGCAGTTGATAACCCCGATCGCGTTGCCTTGCGCGTGGATAGGCGGCAAACTCCGTCTCATCCAACGGCGCGCTGACGGCTGATTGAAAGAAGGAGGAAAGTGTATGGCCATCACACCGTATCTGTACTACGAAGATGTCGGCGGAGCTCTGAAGTTCTTAGCCGAGGCGTTCGGCTTCGAGGAGCACGGCCCGCAGATGAAAGGCGCGGACGGCAAAATCAATCACGCCTCGATGAAGGTCGGTGACGACATGGTTATGATGGGGCATCCGGGTTCTGCATATCGGAACCCGAAGCGCCTGGGCGGGGCTACTCAGAGTCTTTACGTCAACGTGGAGGATGTGGACAAACATTACGAGCGCGCCAGAAAAGCAGGCGCGAAGATCATCGAGGAGCCGGCGGATACGGCTTACGGTCACCGGCGCTATGGCGCGGAAGATCCAGAAGGTCATCAGTGGTATTTCGCGCATGAGATTCGATCCGAGTAGGCAAAACGAAAGAAGAGGTCGTTACCCTAAAATATTCTTTAAAACCACACGGGTGCGTGTCGATTCGGCGTCACGTCGTTCGACCTATGGATAGAAGCTCAAAACGACAACGTATAAGGGAGACATAGCAATGCAGAAGATCACGACGTTCCTGTGGTTCGATGACAACGCCGAAGAGGCTGTGAATTTCTATTGTTCCATCTTCGATAACTCAAAAGTCCTGAGCGTCAGCCGATACGGAGACGAAGGGCCCGGCCCGAAGGGGAGCGTCATGACCGAGACCTTCCAACTGGAGGGTCAGGAGTTCATCGCGTTGAACGGCGGCCCTCACTTCAAATTCACTGAGGCGATCTCGCTCGTGGTGAATTGCGAAACGCAGGCCGAAGTGGACAAGTTCTGGGAAAAGCTGTCCGAGGGCGGACAAAAAGTGGAGTGCGGCTGGCTTAAGGACAAGTATGGCTTGTCATGGCAGATCGTTCCTACTGTATTGCTCGAAATGCTCGGCGACAAAGATCCGGAAAAAGCCAAAAGAGTCATGCACGCAATGCTTCAAATGACTAAACTGGACATTGATACGTTGAAGAAGGCGTATGAAGGGGAATAAAGCGGTTTCTGGTTTATAGTTTCTGGTTTCTGGTTGCTGGTTCATAAGAAGATAAGAACCAGAAACCCGAGACCAGAAACTAGAAACCAAAACTAGAAACCACCTCGAAGAATTATTTGAAAGGAGCTGACTACATGAGCGGAGTACGAGTATTGGCAGGCACGCGCAAGGGCGCGTTCATTCTGACTTCGGATGCAAAGCGTGAGAAGTGGGACGTCAGCGGTCCTCACTTTGCCGGATGGGAGATCTATCACGCCAAGGGATCTCCGGTTGATCCGGATAGGCTGTATGTGTCACAAACCAGCGCTTGGTTCGGGCAGATCATTCAGCGCTCCGACGACGGCGGAAAAACGTGGTTCCAGCCCGGAACACCGCCGGGTGAGCCGACCACAACGCCTGAAGGCATGCCGCTTGCGGAGAGTAACAAGTTCGTCTACGACACGTCCGATGAAACAGGCGCACCGCTGACCACGCATCAGTTTTACGACGGGACTCAGAAGCCGTGGGTGTTCAAACGAGTGTGGCACCTCGAACCGTCGTTGACCGATCCCGACACTGTGTTCGCCGGAATTGAAGACGCCGCGTTGTTTCGCTCTACCGACGGCGGCAAGACGTGGAATGAACTCGCGGGACTGCGCGGTCACGGCACCGGGCCTTCGTGGCAGCCGGGCGCCGGCGGAATGTGTTTGCATTCGGTCATTCTCGATCCCAGCGATCCTGGGCGAATCTTTATCGCAATCTCCGCGGCGGGGGCCTTTCGAACCGATGACGGTGGCAAGACGTGGAAACCGATCAACCGCGGACTGCATTCGTTGTATATCCCGGACCCGACCGCGGAAGTCGGCCACTGCGTTCATCACATCGCAATGAATCCGTCGCGTCCGAATGTTCTGTTCATGCAGAAGCATTGGGATGTGCTGCGCACGGATGACGCGGGTGAGAATTGGCACGAGATCAGCGGAAACCTGCCGACAGATTTCGGATTTGTGATCGACGTTCACGCGCACGAACCGGAAACAATCTACGTCGTTCCGATCAAGAGCGACTCCGAGCACTACGTCGCCGATGGAAAGCTGCGAGTCTATCGCAGCCGCACGGGTGGAAACGAATGGGAAGCGCTCACGAACGGACTTCCGCAAAGCAACTGTTACGTGAATGTGCTGCGCGACGCGATGGCCGTCGATTCTCTCGATGAGTGCGGGATCTACTTCGGCACAAGCGGCGGACAGGTATATGCATCGGCGGACGCCGGCGACAACTGGGCTCCGATAGTGCGAGATCTTCCGCCTGTTTTGGCGGTCGAGGTTCAGGTGCTGAAATGATCCGAGTCACGCTCCCGTATCATCTGCGAAACCTGGCGAGGGTCGACGACGAGGTGACGGTCGATGTGCAGGGCGAGGTGACTATCCGCTCTGTCCTCGACGCACTGGAGGCGCAGTATCCGATGTTGCGTGGAACGATTCGCGATCACGTTACGGGAGAGCGCCGGCCGTTCCTGCGCTTCTTTGCCTGCGAAGAAGATCTGTCGCATCAATCACCGGATACGCCGTTACCGGACGCGATCGTGAACGGCAAGGAACCTCTCGTGGTCCTTGGAGCGATAGCGGGCGGCTAAGATCATGAATGTTCGTAGTCCGGCCTTCAGGCGGAAGTTTGTATCCTGGATCGGTTCGAAAAATAGAGATACAAACTTCCGCCTGAAGGAGCCTGTCGGAAAAAACCTCTGCGCGTTCTCTGCGTTCTCTGCGCCTCTGCGGTGAGCTGTTTTTTCGAGCAAATTCACCGCGGAGACGCAGAGCGCG